>Ga0209754_1000278_pt1 | contig 76952 bp, 77 predicted proteins | sample MesohylBB_FD_187295 | JGI IMG/M metagenome (GOLD analysis project Ga0209754, IMG submission 187295) | Host-associated microbial community of the marine sponge Aplysina aerophoba from Gulf of Piran - sponge mesohyl, lysed by bead beating... | ecosystem: Host-associated > Porifera > Sponge >...
AAGCGGGCCGACAGATCTCGACAATGACACGAAGTCAGGTTGGTGGAGAGTCAGACCCGCCCCGGCCTGGGGGCACCTATAAGTATGAGTGGTTGGTGGGGCCTCCGTCCTGCCAGTGGATGATGTGGTGTGCTTGACACCAGGCTGCTTTGGCTCCGCATCCGATGCAGTGTTTGTCTCGGGCGATCAATGCTGCCCGTTGGGTTCCGCTGGCGGTCCGCCGTGCCCGTCCCAGGTCCAGGGGTATCGAAGCGCCTGAGAAGATGGCGGGGAGTATCTGAGCGTCGCATGCCAGGTGCCGTAGGGTTTTGGCGGGCAGGGGAGTACCGTCTGTTAGGCGGGCGTCTTTGAGTTGTTGGCTGATGGTGTCGTAGTCGGCGATCAGCAACAATTTCACGTTTTGGGGGCGACCGTGTTTGTCTTTGCCCTGGCGGGTGAGCAGTTCTGTTAGAGCGTCGGCCATGCGCTGTCCCGCCGAAACCCGGTTCCGGGGGTCCTCTTCATGCCACAGTTCGTTCATCATGTGGGACACCGCGGTTTCGATCCGAGCACCGGTGATCGGATCGAACCTTCCATACAACACCGTCATCCCATCATCAACATCGGTTTTGAGGGTGGCGTATCGCCGGGATCGTTGATGTTCCAACTTGGAAACACCATCATCCTGAGCATGTTTCTGTTCGTGTTTGCGGACCGTGGCGGCGAACTTGTCAGGAGATTGGCTACGGGCATCGTCCAACAGTTCTTCTTCGTTGATGGTTTCCCGTTGGTTGGCGCCGGCCAGGATCCGCGCATTGTCATACGATATTTCTCCTTTGCGGAGTCCTTCTCTGGTTTTGGGCAGTTTTTCCAGTTCCCCGGCGGTTTCCACTTCCGAACGGGCTTTCCTTCGGGGGAGCAACCCTTCTTTCTGTAAGACGGTTTCGGTGTGTTTGGTTCCTTGACGTCGGCGCATCTCGCGCAGGACCTCGGCGCGGAACCCGGCCAGTTGATGCTGGGCGCGGATGGTGGCCTTCATCATGTCCTGCAACTGTCTGACAGTGGCGCCTGTGACCGCCAGCCTGGGAAGCGACACATGCACCTTGTGGGCGGCTACTCCCACGGTTCCATCGTTCATGCACACCAGTATGCACAGGGGGTGTGACAAAACACCATGACATATCACTAAGTTGCGAAAACAAACACTAATAAAGTGAGCTACGGCGTATTCTTGGTGGAAATGGTGGCGGCAGAATCAGCGGATGTGAGCATCTCCCGCTCCGAAGCGGAGAGCGCTGCAGCGGGTTGGCTCGGTGAACTAGTCTCCAGCGGAAACACGATTGGACCTTCTCCACTCCAACCAGTGTGGAATGCCGACCGGTCCCCGAACTCCCATGCCGGGTTTTCTCCTTCGCCGAACAGATCCAAGGGGGTTTCGCACCCTGTTTCGGCCTCATTGCCGTATACAAGCATCGCCTTCAGTCCTTGCAATACACCACCGTGGACCCGGTAAGCAAGGATCCCCTCCCCCCGGACCTCGCCCTTGTCCGAGATCGAAACGATAATCGACATTCGGAGCCTTGGCATTACAGTATTGGTAGCGCTTCATCTCGGATGCCAGTGGCATCGGGGATGGTTACCCACCCGGCCCTTCCTTGGGCCGGGTCTTTTAATGGGCCATCGGAAAAAAGTGGGGAGTGGAGAATCCGGCGGATGTGGTTGGTGATCCTACGCCGATGGTGTTGTGGAAGGTCAGGAACGAGCCGGTTCGGGGCCTGTGTAACGGGCGCTGGGGCGCAGGAGTTTGCCGTTCTGAGCTTGCTCCAGCACGTGAGCGGACCAGCCGATCGAGCGGCTCACCGCGAAGGTGGGAGTGAACATCTCCCGCGGTAGCCCCGCCAGTTCCAGCACAACCGAGGCCCAGTATTCGACGTTGGTGAGAATGCGCTGGTTGGGTTTCCAGTCGGCCAGCACTGCCAGTATCTCTTCTTCGATGCCGGCCGCTCGTTCCACCAGATCTCCGCCCAGGTCCTCGGCGGCGGAGCGCAACACCACTCCCCGGGGGTCGTTGACCCGGTACACGGCGTGCCCAAATCCCATGATCTTCTGCCCCGAGTCCAGCCGGGACCGCACCCATTCCGCGGCCCGCGCCGGTGTGCCGATCTCGTCGATCATGTCCATCACGCGGCTGGGAGCGCCGCCATGAAGCGGCCCGCTCAGAGCGCCCAGGCCGGCCACCAAGGCGCTGGCCATGTCCGCTCCGGTGCTGGCCACCACCCGGCTGGCGAAGGTGGAGACGTTGAACCCATGGTCGAGGGTGGTGATCAGATACTGCTCCACGGCCCGCGCCGCATCCTGGCTTGGTTCGGTCCCGGTGTTCATTCTCAGATAGTCGGCGGCATGTGACAGGCTGGGGTCGGGTCCCAGCGGATCCAAGCCGGCTCTGCGGCGCTGGTGTCGGGCCAAGACGGTGGGTACCACGGCGGCCAGTCGGAGAGCATCACCACGGCGCTCATCGGCACTGCGATCAAGCAGGGGACCCCGGCCCTCTATTGCGGCCACTGCCAGAAGGCCCACCCGCAACACCGACATGGGATCGTCCATTCGAGAACTGGCAGCATCTACCACTTGCGCCGCTTCCTCGGGGATCGCCCTCATCGGACCCGGGTCGATGACGGGCGCCTCAGGAGGCAGGGCGCCGTTGATCTGTAGCGCCCACACCTCTTCCAGTGTCCGGGTGCGGGCCAGGTCGACCGCGTTGTATTGGCGGTAATGAAAGAAGCCCTCCTCGCCGCGGACCGCTCCCAGATCGGTGTCGGACACCGCTAGTCCCTTGAGTCCGGGCGGGGCGATCTGCATGGTCATCTTATTCGGCGGGAGGTAGAGCCGGGCACGGGAAGCAAACCGCCCGGCAGGAGAAGATTGTTGCTCATCGGATGGCGCGGACTGCCTTAGAGCAACCTTATGAATGTCACATCCGGCATTGTAACTGTGGAGCGCATGTAGCCCACCATCGGCAGCGGAGTGCGGGATGGACCAAACGGTATGATGCGGCATTGACGAGTCCCCGGGAGGCACTCATCTCCAACGCTTCCCCGTTACCCGGACACTCTCCGTTGCAGACCTCGGTGGCCCTCACCCGCTCTGCGGTGGTGGGGTTTCTGGTGTTCGCTCTTCACCCTGCTGTTGGTGGTCATCATCGTGATGCTGGAAGCAACTGAGGTTCTGTGGCCAGGATTCCTGCTTGGGATAGGATTCATCACCCTTCTGACAGGATTCGTCTGCTCCGTCGTCGCCATGACCCGACGCCGTCGGATTGACAGGCAGAGTCACAGAATGGCGGTAGCCGGCCTGGTGATCTCAGCGGTGGTGGTCGTGGCGATACCGATTCTGTTGCTCCTGGCGTTTTTCATCTTCCTGAACGAATCCTTCACCTAGAAGCACACCACGCCCTACCAGCCACCCAGTTGATCCATCTCGGCCCACACCGCTTCCTCCGGTTCCTCCACCGCGGGAAACTCCATCAACTCAGCCACCGACTGCGGTGACAACGCCAGCACTCGTGCGGCCTGGGTCTTGGTGAGCACCCCTTTGGACAGGGCTGCGCAGACCAACTGCAACATGGGGCGGGGTGCGGTGGCAAGTGAAGGAGGGTTGGCGCCCCGGCCCCGGTCCAACGCATTCGGAGAGTATCCCAAACCGGGCGCCAGCCGGGTGGGGGAGGCCTGTCCCATGCGGTGGTACTCGTCTTCGGAGATCAGCCCCGATTGGCGCAGTCGCACCGCCACCAGCGCGTAGCTCACCCCGAACGTCCGCTGCAGGTGCAAAGCCGCCACCGGATGGGAGGGTCGCACGCCTCCGCCCAGGGCTCCCACCGCCTTGGCCAGTGCGCTATCGGGCACCAGCAGTTGCGCGGCGAAGCGGTCGGCCAGGCGTTGTTCAGGTCCCCTGGGTACCGAGAACCAAACGTCTCGCAGGTGAGAGTGGCAGAAGGCGTGGCACAGCTGAGCAGCCAGCGCGAAGAGGTGGCGTCCCAGGTTCAGTTGGGAGTTCACCACCGCACAGAACCCGATGGACCGATGGTTGAAGAAGAACCCCGAGTGCGGTTCTCCCAGGGGAAGGCGAAAAACCATGGCGTGCGGAGCGGCCAGCGCCAGAAGATGATCGGCGATCGGCCCCCCGCCCCATCCCAGGGCATCCCTCACCCCCTGTGCCAGCCGGGTCGCGTCACGGGGATCAGCCTGATGGAAAAGTGCAGAACGCGGCAACGGGCTGACCCCGCGACCGGGCAGATCCCCGCCCATGATGGTGACCAGTTCCAGATACGACTGAGCCAGTTCGGAGAACCGAAGCACCGAGACTCGGAAGGCGTCGTCAGGCACGAATTCAGCAGCACCCAGGACTTCGCCAGCCAAAAGCGTCACCGCCGCTCGGTCCGCCGGCCACCGGTTCATCGAATAACCCCGCTCCGGGAAGGCTTCATTGACCCTGTCGGCCCTGGCGGTGGCATGTGCCCAAGCCTATCCCCTGCGATCCCCTCCAAGAGCCGCATGCCTGACAAGAAGAACGACCGAGAGAGTGGCAAAAATCCAAGGCGAACACGGTTGACCCATGTCCCACCCCCTCCACATAATGTAAGAACCGACACAAACACCTCCGGCCAGGCCAGAGCTCGCCCAAGCCGCACAATCCAGAGGTCATACAACTAAAAAAGGAACCTAGGCGTGAACTTTCGCGAGCTCCCAGACGGCTCGGTGGCGGTGGGGGAGGGCCCTCGGCGGCTTGTGGTATCCCGCGACGGCACCCGGGGACTTCCCCGCCGCAAGTCAACAAATCGGAATCTGTGGCTCAGGATGGCGTAACTCCCTTCCAGTGGGCACTGCCACCACCCATAGATGAAACAGCTGACACAGTCAAGCAGCAACAGGAGTTGAAGAAGATTGCGGAGGCTATATCAGTTAGTGTCCTCCTTTCGGATGTGAAACTGGTTCAGCACCCGATCATGGAGGACCCTCCCTCACATTCGATGGATTCCTAACTCCACCGAGGAATCCGAAGAACCGGTTTACGAGCGGTGCTGCCGGCGAGACCACAATCCCCAGGTCGGAGCTCTGACACTACCTTAATCCCCAGGTCGGAGCTCTGACACTACCTTTCAGGTGTAATCGGCCAGATTCTTCTATGAGGTTGTACGTCCCGCTCGCCCGTCCAGGTCGTAGATGCGGAAGTGGTCCGCATCTACGACGAACTTGGAAACCCGCGCGTGACTGGGGCAGGTATGTCCTGGAAGTTGGAGGGTGGATGGTTGCGGTTGGAACCTCGGTCAGCACTCCTGTCACTTGCCAGCACCGGCTCAGTTTTGGATGCGACACACCCCTAGAATCCCCCGTTCACAACGCCGAATGCCAACGGGTTCCGTACGAGACTGGCAAGATGTTTCCGCGATGTGGGGGTGAGTGTGACACCAGAGTTCCTCACTTGCCAGGCGAGCAGTTCCGAACTCACACCGAAACGGGAGCACAAGTTTTGTACAGCACTAGCATCGTCGCCCTGGAACGTCGAGAATATCAACCCGGCGAGTTCACGGGGCATCAGGAATTCGGCAGCGAAGGCGCGGGCCCGTTGTTCGGCGTGCTTGGCGGTTCTGCCACCAAGAACCTCGACAAGGGGGAGAGATCCACATCGATCCACTAAGAGGTGACAGATCTCATGCGCGAGCGTTGCCCTTCTCCGCCCCACATTCTTGGCGTGTCGGGCATCCGAGTTCACCAGCACCGCTGGACCGTGGCTCGGTCCCCAACACCCGATTGCGTCAATGTCACCGACACCGATGGCGACATCAATGACAGGAACCTGCCATGATGTGAGGACCTCGTCTGGGTTGACCTTCCTATGATCGCCAACGACACCGAGTTCTGAACGCAGCCAGCCGGCCAGTTGGTAGCCCTGCGCGTACCGCTCCGCGTCCTGCTTGGAGGCAATCACCTTCATAGCCTGTTCAGCAAACTGATCCAGGGTCGAGGTATCGGCTTTTCTAACTTCCCTCACCGCATCAAGAATCGGTTTGAGTGTTGTGGGCGACTGAGGGCCGACCATTCGTGCGGCCGCCAGGAGTTCATCCGAGCGAGGCCATCCCCAATCGCGTTCGTCTTGGGAGTAGAACGCGGCCTCGACCTGAGCTGCGAGGTCAGGCGGATAACCGGTGGCAGCTTCGATGATGCTCAACCGGTTGCGCGACTCGCGCTCGTTCCACGTACGGGCCGCACTGATGGACCGGTTGTCGGACAGCGGAGCGAGCCTTGACGCGATGAAGTCTCCGACCTCGATCAGCACGTCGAGCAGTTCTTTGAAAGGAGCCCTTGCGGTCCTCGCTGCCGAGGCGACCCAGCCGGATTCGCCGTCTCTTACGATCCAAAGCGGCGGCACTACTGCCCCCTGAACGGCTTCCGAGAGGTCATGGGTCATTCGATACGCCTCAAGCTGTTGGTCCTCAAGGTCCGATCCCAAGGGATAACCGGATTGGATCTCCGCTTCTGCGGCCGCGAGCATTCGAGGCGCTGTGTCGAGGGCCACGCCGAGGGGTGCTCCGTCCTCGATTGCCAGGTAGAGCCAAGACTCCGCGAGGAACTCGAGGAGCTCAATCCAAGTCCATTCGAAACCGGTAGCTTCGTTTTCGCCGTACCAGACCGGCTGACCGCGGAGGTTTACCCTCAAGAGTCCCCTGGTGGCCTCAGCTCCTGTCGGCTGCGAGGTTCCGGTCACCCAAGACAGTGTGATCTCGATGTCACCGTCTCTGGTCTGAGCTACCAGTTCATCCATCGCCGTACTTCCCTTTCGTATCCCTGCTCTTTGGCCCGCTCCAAGAGTTGCTGTCGGACCCTCTTGGCTTTGGCGTCGCGCGGAAACTTTTCGGAGTGTTCAGGAAAACCGTGATACGAGACTCCCGGGTTTGTGGGAGTGGCCCGATAGACCACACCATCGCTAACTGCGTACAGCCGCTGGGGATAAGAACGGCGCCAGCGAGGAGGGTGGTATGGGACGGCGTCGTCGATGAGGGCCTGCGCGTCCGACAGGCTCATGCTGGCGGGACACTTGCCGACGCTGTTCGGACCGCGTTTGATGAACCCGGCATGATCACGGTCCCAGTGGTGTTTCCGCTTAGGGTTCTCATCGGGCTCGTACTCCCATTTCACCATCCATTCTCCTTGTCGTCCTATCGAAGCCGGGCCGACACTCCTGTCCGCTTGATATGCTACCCATCACGCATTCCACCATGTCCTTGGGACACTGGTCAACTCGAAAGAGGATCCGACCTCCACGCGGGTAGAGGATCGGTTTTGGGATTGCCCCTTTGTCCACTTCCGCGGAGCCAGGGATTAGGGGTCCCCGAATCAGGCCTATGAGGTACCCCGAGAGGCCCTTTGTCGGCCATCCTTCCGGCTGAATGAGCGTCTTGAGTAGTTTTACTCAATAGCTACATCACCTCGGTAAGCGACAGGGAGTAGCTGAGGACGGCGTCTGCGGCCGGACGGCATTAACCAGGAATTGTGGATCAGGGGTTTTCGCAGGAGAGGACCCGAAGGAGGCCTTGCCGGGCGGCTACCAGTTCGCCGGACGGCCCGGTCGCGCCCGAGCCGATATGGGCTACTCGGCCCCTGGGGTGCCTTCCTCGGTGTCGGCGGCGGCTCGGAATCTGGGGCGTTCGACCAGGCGTTTGAGTACTCCGAGGCCCTTGTCGGCCATCTTGCGGTAGCCGGCGATCAGTTCTCCCAGTTTCTGGCGGTCCTCGCGGGCGCTCTTCAGCATCTCCATGAGTTCCGACATCTTGGCGGTGTGTATCTCAAGTCTCGGCATCATCCTGCGGTTGGCGTGTTCCAATTGACGGCGGGCCTCTTCTAACTCTTGCTGCGTTTGGTCTCGCTCACGGCGGGCTTCTTCCAGTTTTTCCTGTGATTCAGCCAACTCGGCGCGCAGCGATTCGATCTCCCGCAGTGCCTGGTCTCGCTCCTGCTGCATTCTCGTATAGGCCACCAAAGCGATGATCCCCACGAGCAGGAAAACAAGAGCGATCCCCAGGCAGATTCCTATGATCCACCACTCGGCAACGTCGATTGTCATTGGGAGCTACCTCCTGATTCGGCCTGCCAGGACCGGTTCACTCTTTGCGGTAGAAGTGTATGCGCACGGACCGCTTCGACGATCGGACTTTCCGAGCGGCGTTGCCGGATGGGGAACACTGCTATTCAGGCTGGGCAGGTCCCTCTTCACCAGACTCGGGAGCGCTTTGATCCGACGGCCGTTCGAATAGGTTCCGCAGGCTGCTGAATCCGGTTTCCAAACCCTGCCGGACGCTGGCAATCTGTTCTCGCAGTCTCTCCCGGTCCGTTGGATTGCCTTTGATCACAGCTTCAGCCCGCATCTCCCAAGCGCCGGTCAGACCCAGTTTCTTGCGGTCCTCCTGCCAGCGATTCAAACCAGCGATCACTTCGTTGAGCTTCTCCGACTGCTCTTCAAGCCTCGGTGTGAGCGCCCCGATGGCGTTTTGCCAATCTCGGCGGGCCTCAAGCACCTCCCGGTGCGCCTGTTCTCGCTGGCGCTGCATCTGCACATAGGCCACCCAGCCCCAGATGGCTGCCATAAGGATGAGGACCCACACAATTTCCGATGCCGGACCCTGCTTGCCACCATTCGTTCGGCTCCCTCGGCCTCCTTCGGTTCACGGCAACACCAGGCACCGCCGACTCTATTCGCCCATTCTCCGCGCCGCGGACGGAAACCAGGGCGGGAATCGTCCTTAGCCTGCTGGCATCTTTCTCCATAAAGATGTCTTTCGACCTTTCGTTTGCCGTTTAGAGTGGTCGTTCCGCACCGACCGCAAAGGAAGACCGATCAAAGTGGACTCTGCACTTGACCGACATGACAAGCCAGTCTTACCTCCACCCAAAGATGGAACCCCGAATCAAATTGCTGAGCTGTTGCGTTCTCATTCAGGACCCGTCCAAGTTTCGAGCTCCGGTGGACCTGGTCTAGTCCTACCGCCGGAAGTCTGCGAGGCTTTGAACCGTGTGGTTGAAGCCATGAGCGCCGGTCAAGCCGTTTTGGTTGCTCCGGTCCACCAGCGGCTCACCACCCAGCAGGCAGCAAACCTGCTCGGTATCAGCCACCCTACATTCGTGAAGCTGCTTAAGTCAGGAGAGATTGATTATGAGCAACCTGGTCGCCATCGCCGGGTACGGCTGTCTGACGTACTCGACTTTCGCCGTCGTCGCTCCGTAGAACGCCGAAAGTCTCTGGATCGGATGGTCGAGATTGCCGAAGGCAGCGGTATGTACGAACGTACAACCCACCAACCTGGAGAGACGAGGTGATATGGCCAATGGGGTTCGCAGTCGTCTTGGATCCCGACGGATTCCCCACTTGATTTGTTGGATCTGGGTCATGTGAGAGTGACGAGAAGGCTGTTGCCGGCTACTCGCCGGCCTCTGCGCCGAGTGCTGCCACCAGGGACGGCACCGCTTCGCCGGCGGGAAGCGAGAGTTTCGCAGCGGCCAGGTGGTCGAAGGCAGTTTCGCCCAGGTTGATGATCACCATCGGTATGCCGCTTCGGGCTGCTGAGGCGGGAAACTCCGCGGCCGGAAAGACCGAGAGGGTGGAGCCGATCACCAGCACCCCGTCGGCCATGGCGGAGAAGAACCGGGCTTTCTGGATTTCTCGTTCCGGCAGCATCTGTCCGAACGAGACGGTGGCGGTTTTCACGATGCCCCCGCATTGGGGACACCGGGGCTCTTCCTGCCCGGCGTTCACCCATTCGATCACCTCGGAGGTCGGCCATTGCGCCGGACAACTCATGCATCCGGTCTTGCGGACGTTGCCGTGCAACTCTGAAACCAGGTCGTCGGGGAGGCCGGCCTCCTGATGAAGGCCGTCGATGTTCTGCGTCACGCATCCCGTGAGCCGGCCTGCCTTCCACAGGTCCACGATGGCCAGATGGGCGGCGTTGGGTTTCACCTGCGAGCCGGTGCCCAGCAACTCGCCCTGCTGGTGCAGTCGCCAGCGCATCACCCTCACCCGGCGGCTCGACATGTAACGATCGATGTGGAAGTCCTCGGGATCAAGCTTGGTCCACAGCCCCTCGGGTCCCCGAAAATCCGGGATGCCCGACTCGGTGGACACGCCTGCTCCGGTGAACACCATGATCTGCTTGCAACCCCACAACGCCTCGGCGGCCCGGTTGATCGAAGAAGAGTCGGTCACTGACTCACAAAACCCTGCGGCTCGCGCCGGAACGCCGTCTCGCACCCCGCCGCGCAGAACCAGTAGCGCCGCCCCTCGTGTTCGGCAGAAAAACGGGCCCGAGACGGGATCACCACCATCCCGCACACCGGATCGGTGACCTCGGCATGCGGATCGGCGGCCTCCCCGCCACTCTCACCCGAAACACCCGATGAAGCGCCGGCCTCCACCGCAGCCGAACCACCGCCTGCCGAGACGGCCGCTTCCGAAACCCGAGTAGCAGAGCCACGCAACGCCACCAGTTCGGCCAGGATGCTCACGGCCATCTCCCGATGCCCCACCCGTCCCAGGTCCAGTCCGGCCGGCGCCCGCACCCGGGCCAGGGCGGCCTCGCCCACTCCCCGGTCGCGCAGGTAGGAGACCACCGCAGCCGACCGTTTCCGAGAGGCGACCAGGCCCACGTACCTGGCAGGCGTCACCAGTGCAGCCGCCAGGGCCTCCTCGTCGTAGTGACCCTGGGTGGCCACCACCACCATGGCCTGCCGGTCCACTCCCACCTCATCGAAATCCAGAGTCGTGAACACCCGGTTGGAAGGATCGTGATCATCGGCCCGCCCCCCGTCGTCCACCACCGAGGTCCTCCAGCCCAATGCCCGGGCCATGGCCGTCAAGGCCCCCACGGCTGGAGATCTGCCCACCACCACCAGGTGCGGCGAGGGGAACACCGGCTCTAGGTACACCTCCATGGTGCCCTCGGAGTCACACGCCATGGGCACCGTCTCCACTCCCTGGCGGTCCCCACCGGCCAGCCCGTGGTCGGGTCCCAGCACCACCAGCCGTGCCCGACCCTCGGCGAGCACCTCCCGGGACACCCGGGTCAAAGTGGGCGCCGCGCAGGCACCGCCCAGCCAGCCGTGCATGCGACCGTCCGAAGAGATGATCGCCCGGTATCCCTGCTTGCCCGACGACAGTCCGCGGCTCCATACCACGGTCGCCAGCACGAACCGCTCGCCCCGGGCCCGCAGCGCCACGGCTTGGTCCAGCAGCTCGTCCATCACAACCTGCGACGGACGAGCTGCTCACCAGTGGTCTCAGGCGTTGTGGATGGCCTTCCAGACACGGTCGGGGAGCACCGGCATGTCGATGTTGGTGACACCCAGGTGCGCCAACGCGTCGATCACCGCGTTCACGAAGGCGGCCGGCGAGCCGACCGTGGCCGACTCTCCCACGCCCTTGGCGCCGATCGGATGATGGGGAGAGGGGGTGACCGTCTCGCCCAACTCAAAGCGCGGCGTCTCCCAGGCGGTGGGCACCAGGTAGTCCATGAAGTTGGACCCGATGCAGTTGCCGTCCTCGTCGAAGGTGATCCACTGCATGTTGGCCTTGGCGAAGCCTTCGGTGAGGCCGCCGTGGATCTGCCCGTCCACGATCATGGGGTTGATCCGCACTCCGCAGTCGTCCACCGCCACCATGCGCCGCACCGTCCACACGCCGGTGTCGGGATCGAGGTCCACCACCACGATGTAGGTCCCGAACGGGTAGGTCATGTTGGGCGGGTTGTAGTAGTGCACGCCCTCCAATCCGGCTTCCTCGTCCTCGGGATGGTTGGTGTAGGCCGCGAAGGCGATGTCCTGGATGGAGACGCTCGAATCGGGCGATCCCTTCACCGAGAACTTGCCCGGCTCCCAGTCGAGGTCCTCGGGCGAGGCCTCCAGCAGGTGGGCGGCGATCTTGCGAGCCTTGTCGCGCAGCTTGCGGGCCACCATGGCCGTGGCGCCTCCGCCCACCGGAGTGGAACGCGAGGCGTAGGTGCCCAGACCGTAGGGGGTGTTGTCGGTGTCCCCGTGCATCACCGCGATGTCGGTGGCGGGGATGCCCAACTCCTCGGCCACGATCTGTGCGAAGGTGGTCTCATGCCCCTGTCCCTGGGTCTTCACGCCCAGTTTCAGGATGGCCTTGCCGGTGGGATGCACCCGCAATTCGGCCGAGTCGAACATCTTCAGACCGGCGATGTCGTAGGTGTGAGCCGGTCCGGCGCCCACCACTTCGGTGAAGCTGGCCATGCCGATCCCCATCAGCCGCCCTTCCTCGCGAGCCGCGGCCTGCTCGGCTCGCAACTCGTCGTAACCCACCATGTCCATCGCCATCTGCATGGCCGTCTCGTAGTCGCCGGAGTCGTAGACGAACCCGGTGGGGGAGGTGTAGGGGAACTGCTCGGGCTGGATGAAGTTCATCCGGCGGAATTCGGCCGGGTCCATCCCGATCTCGTTGGCGGCGTTCTGGATGAGCCGTTCGATCAGATAAGACGCCTCGGTCACCCGGAAGGAACACCGGTACGCCACGCCTCCCGGCGCCTTGTTGGTGAACGCTCCCTTGGCAGTGACATGGGCGGCGTCGAAGTCATAGGACCCCGTGACGATGTGGAACAGCCCGGCGCGGAACTTGGTGGGCTGCGCGTCCGAGTAGAAGGCGCCCTGGTCGGCCAGCAGGTCGGTCCGCAGGCCCAGGATGCGCCCGTTGTCGTCCAGCGCCAGTGATCCGGTCATGTAGTAGTCGCGCCCGAAACCCGTCGAGATCAGGTTCTCGGTGCGGCTCTCCACCCATTTCACCGGCAGGCCGATCAGAAGCGAGGCGGCGGTGGCCACCACGTAACCGGGGTAGATGGGCACCTTGTTGCCGAATCCGCCCCCGATGTCGGGGGAGATGATCCGGATGTTCTGCTCCGGCAGTCCCGCCACCAGAGCGAACAGCGTCCGGTGAGCATGGGGCGCCTGCGACGTCATGTAGATGGTGGCCTTCCCCGTGGCGGGGTGCACGTCGGCCACTATCCCGCACGTCTCCAGCGGAGAGGGGTGAGAGCGGGGATAGTGAGTCTCGATGCTCACCACCTTGGCAGCCTTGGCGAACGCCGCGTCGGTGGCGTCCTTGTCGCCCGCCTCCCAGGTGAACGACACGTTGTCGGTGACGTCCTCCTTGTCGGTGCGGATCAACGGTGCGTCGGCCTCCAGTGACCGCTGCGGGTTGGTGATGGGCTCCAGTTCCTCGTAGTCCACATCGATCAGCCGCAGGGCGTCCTCGGCGATGTAGCGGTCGGTGGCGATCACGCACGCCACTTCCTGCCCCTGGTAGCGAACCTTGTCGGTGGCCAGCACCGCCTGGGTGTCACCCGACAGCGTCGGCATCCACGCCAGGTTGTGTTGGGCCATCAGTTCACCGGTGACCACCGCCAGCACTCCGTCTAGCTCCATGGCGGCGGAGGAGTCGATGCTCACCAGCTTGGCATGGGCCACCGGGCTCCGCAGAATGGCCATGTGCAGCATTCCCGGCAGGTTTACGTCATCGACGTAGTTGCCGGCGCCCTGCAGGAACCGGGCGTCCTCCACCCGGCGCAGGGAGTGTCCCACTCCTCCTATCTCGGGAGAGGTGCAGGGTTTGTGATGGGTCTGGGTCTGCATGATCAGCCTTCCTCCCCGCCGTTTTGGGCAGCCGCCCACTGAACGGCTTTGACGATGTTCACATATCCGGTGCAACGGCAGATGTTGCCCGAGATCGCCCAGCGGATGTCATCCTCGGACGGGTCGGGGTTCTCCTCCAGTAAGGCGGTGGATACCAGCATCATGCCGGGCGTGCAGAAGCCGCACTGCAGTCCGTGCTCCTGGGCGAAGCCCTTCTGCACGTTGCTCAACTCGGCGCCCTGCTTGAGTCCTTCCACGGTGGTGACCGAGGCGCCGTCGGCCTGCACCGCGAACATGGTGCATGACTTCATGGGCACTCCGTCCACCAGCACCGTGCAGGCGCCGCAACTGGTGGTGTCGCACCCGATGTGGGTTCCCCGAAGGCCGAAGTCCGAGCGGATGGCGTCCACCAGCAGCCGCCGAGGCTCCACATCGGCGGTGTGCTCGGTTCCGTTGACGTTGATGGTGATTTGCATAGTCGTCTCTCCTCAGCTTCCGGCCGACGCAAGGGCCTGTGCCAGTCCCCGGCGGGTGAACACGGCAACCACGTTGCGCTTCCAGTCGGCGTCACCGCGAACGTCGGTCTGCGGATCAGAAGCCGAAGCGGCCGCCGCGGCGGCTTCGGCGAACAACTCGTCCGACGGCATCTCGCCTGCCAGCATGTCCTCGGCCGCAGAGGCCCGGGTGTTCTGGTAGTTCACCGCGGTCAGCCCGATCCCGGCCTGGGCGATGCTTCCGTCGTCGGCCAACTCCAACTGGGTGGCCACTCCCACGGTGGCGTAGTCGCCGATCTTGCGCTCCAGCTTCATGTAAGAGCCGCCCGTGGCGCCCGAGGGAATCGGCACGCAGACTCCGGTGACCATCTCGCCCGTCTCCAAAGAGTTGGTGAAGTAGCTCACGATGAAGTCGTCGATCCCCACACGGCGACTTCCCGAAGAGCCTTGCACCATCACCTCGGCGCGGGCCGCCAGCATCACCGAGTTCCAGTCGCCCTCGGGATCGCAGTGCGCCACCGATCCGCACACCGTGCCGCGGTTGCGAACCAGCGGGTCGGAGATCCACGGAGCGGCAGAGGAGACCACGTCGGAGGCTTTGGCGTCATCAGACCGGACGACATCGTTGTGACGGGCCAGAGCGCCGATGCACAGCGACCCGTTGGATCTCCTTATATAGGAGAGTTCGGAGATCCGGTTGATGTCAACCAGGTGGGCGGGAGCGGCCAAGTGAAACTTCATCATCGGGATGAGACTCTGACCTCCCGCCAGAACTCGCCCCTCGTCTCCTAACTCCGCCAAGGCAGCCAGCGCCCCTTCCAGGGTGTCCGGCGCCTGGTATTCAAATGCAGGTGGATACATTCCTCGCTCTACCTCCTAGCTGCGGTAACAGGTTGATAGTCTTCCGCTTTTGCCTAGTTACCCTAGCCAACCATCAGGCCGTTTTCGGGCCAACCCGCACTTCTTTGTCACCAGGACGGTTTCCGGGTATAAGAAGTCGCCTGAACAGGCCAAAACCCTCGGCCAAGGGCGCCTGATCCAGCACCGTTGCCAGCCTGAGCACCAATCCGAGTCGCCAATCCGCGCCGTCGGAGGGTCCTCCTATCGCAGAGCCATTCCTCTCCTCTGCGCTAGGTCGGTGGCGGCTACCGAGGGCCGTGGCCCACTACTACCGCCACCGATCCTGACCCTTCCGGTTTCAAGAAGCGGAAGGGAGCCTCCAGGGAGCCTCCCTTTCTGGGTTAGTAGATGAACGGGTTTTAGCCGATGAAGAAGATGCTTGCTTCGTCAACGCTGTAGAACGCAACAGTCACCGTAGCCCCAGTCTTCTCTAACGCTTCTTCAGAGGCAGCCATGTCAGCCGTCTTGTTGTCGACAATGAACCTGTCCACCCTCTTCCCCGATGCCAAGACGTTAACGGGGGCTCCTCCAATGCGATTACACCTTTCCCCTGATACGCCAACCTTGGTTTTGAGAGAAGGGCAAACATGGGTTGAGCCAGGCCCTAAACGACATGACATAGAGGGTCCTCCGCCCCACGGCAATGGGGAGTGCTGGAGGCTTACCCAGTCTCCGCACCCGGGATTGGGCTTTTCCTGTATGTCTACCTACGGAATGGGATTTCGCTCACCCAGATGCCTCATTCACCCACCCAATACCCCCTGGGAAAGTCTCGTTTAAGCCCTGGGGTAACAGCGGGCATGCATCTGAGCATCGGCTCATCCTGGCGGAGTTACGGCTGGTGTCTGTTCAACAAACTGAGTTGTTGGTAGTACTGCGCCACCGCGCTGGTGGCCGCGGCCTGGTTCCTGGTGTATAGGGCGGGCATGGTCGGGTTGGTCCAGCGACCGGCGGTCATCAACTGCGCCAGGCTAGCGCCGTGGGCAGCAAGGTCCTGCGCCATACCTATCCTGCAACTGTGGCCGCTGTACCCAGGACCGAGACCGGCTCTCTCGGCAATGGTCTTGATCCTCATGGAGAGATAAGGACCACTGAGGCCGAAGACCTTTTCGTGAGGCTGGGCAGATGCGGGTCGGATACGCTCCAGCGCTTTCACGGTAGACGGCGCCAGATACATGACGGCACCTTTACCATCCGGGTCTGTTTTGCTGTGGCGAATGGTCAGCCGCCCCGACCCGTCCTCAACGCGGACAATATCACGCCAGATCAGGTTGGCGGCTTCGCCCCGGCGCAGCAAACCGTCACGCATCACCTGCACAAGCGCCAGGTCCCTGAGCACGATTGGGTGGGGAGGAGCGGCTCCCGGAGGATCGAAATGAGCCTGGATCTGCCGGAGGTCCCCGCCGGTGAGGCCCTTCACCTGTGAAGGACGACGGCCCTGCCTGGCGGCCTCGCGGGACAGACCCGAAAGCACCCTGCGCACCAATTCGGTGGACGTTGGATCTTCAAGACCAGCTTCTCGATGAGCGGCCGCGATAGCGGCTCTGGCCACCTGCATGGTGCTGATCGACTTGCCCTCGTCTGCCAGCCTGGTGAGCCATTCGGCCACTGCCGCCGGATGAGCCGGCTGCGCTGGGACTCCTCTCTTTTCCGCGTGCCTGGTCCACGCAGAAAGATAGGTCCGATAGGCGGCCTTTGTGTTGTGAGATCGGCTCTTGCGAGCTGCATCCAACACCCGCTCCCAGTCCTCGGCCGGCAGACGGATGTCGGATGGGGGAATGTTTGTGGGTACATGATCCGGCACAGTGCTACTCATGGTCTTCCTTTCCGCAGTCGATCTACAGATGGGCACTCCACCCGAACGCCAACTGGACAGGCTGAAGCCATCTAGCGGCGGTGACGGGTAAACCCGGTCTTAAAGAATGGCTGGCAGCTAAACCGAAGACACACCAGGCATCCCCTGGTGCCCGGTGCGGTCGCAAAACATAGGGGGATGCGGAACACCCCAAGAGGGGGAAGGAGTCGAAGAAACGGCAAGTTCGCTTACGGACCAAGCACCATAGGTCGTCGGGGAAACGCGAAGGTGCTTGCGCCACCTGCAGCAGGGCCGGGAAAGTCAAGCGCTCGAGACTCTGAAGCAACCGGTGGACCAACCTGAACTGATCCACCATGTGACTGACCCGGAGGAGGTTGCCAGGTAGTGAACCCCTCTCTGGTACTCCAGCAAGTAAGGCTCATGTCGGCCCTCAAGCCGCATGAATGAACCGCCGACTTGTATGTGGGTTACTGGTCGCTGTGGCTTTGGGGTCGTAGCGTCTGGTAGGTCGTTGGCTGGGTTGGCTCGTGAATCGCCTGCCACCCTCTTCTAGCTCCCATGGCCTCGACCGCGGAGGTGTACCAGGCACCAGCTTCGATGTCCTCAAACAAGCCCAGGTAGGGACTCTTGGTGTCGAGGCGGAGGGCACGGGAAAGGAAAGCGGCCATCTGTGCTCTGGTGACGGGTTGATCAGGACAGTACCGGGGTCCGGTTCGGTCACACCCTAACGGTTAGTCCTCGTCTGACGATGTATCGGATGTTCTCCTCGTGGATGTTTCCCTCAATGTCCACGAAGTCGCTCCCGTCTTGGGGAGACGCCTCCTGGGCCAGAATCCCCGGGCCGGTAACCGCCATGAGCACAACCGCCAGCGCGCCAAGCAAGACGTAAAGTCGCACGGCCCGGAGAGTCACCCTCGCAAATACTGTTGGGAATACTCACGTAGGACGGAATATTGCCAGGAGTTTTCGGAGGATCCCCGCCACTACCTGTCTACCTGGATAGGTAGTGGCAACCTGGTTTTCTCAGGTTGGTATCAGGCGGGAGGAGAGTGAATGTCGGCCGCGTTGAAGGTGTAGTTGAAGCGACGGCACCAGATGGCCACTGTCAGGTAGTCATCCAGATTCACGTCGGCAGGGACTTCGTAGTTCTGGTTGCCTTGGTTGCCTTTCAGATCACCCAGCGAAAGGTATTCGGTGGCTGAGTAGGCGCCCCGGTCATCCACTAGCGGCGACGCTGAGAGGATCACCAGCAGGTCGGGTCCGTTGGAAACGTCCAGGTCTTCGAACCGGATCACGTGGGAACCGTCTGGCTGCCGGTAGACCAGCACCGTTCCCGTTCCCGGATGCCCGAGGTCGATCCACTCCGATGACGACAGCAGCACCGGTCCCTCGGGAACTGTGGTAGTCGTAGTGGGGGGAGGCACGGTGGTTGTGGTGGTGGTTGTGCTTGTGGTGGTGACGGGAGCACTCTCCTGCTCCTCCTCGGTGGCCGGTTTGAAACCCGGTTCCGGGTCTTCACCGGTTGGTTCGGTGGTCGGCGCAGTGGTGGTCGGCGCAGTGGTGGTGGTTACCGGATCATCCGGCGCGATGGTTGTCGGAGGAACCGTGGTGGTGGCCACTGTGGTGGCCGGAGTGGCTTCAGCGGCAGTGGTGGTGGTGGCGATGGCCACCGGTGCGGGGAATTCCTCGTCCACGACCTCGTCGATGAACAGCTTGTGCGGCTCGAAGTATGCGGTCACGAAGACCCCCAAACCCACAACGATCACCGCGATGGTGATCTTGGTCCGGACGCTCAGTGCCAGGAGAAAGTGCAGGAATCGTTTCAACATCAACCTCCTAGATCACAACTAGGCGGCTCAACGGGATATGTCCGGGTCGTTTTGGATAACGCGGGTGCGGATAGTGAAGACCGAGTCACCCGAAAGCACACCACCCCTTCCGAACAGGCGGCCGCCCTCCCAGTTGGAGAGACCCAATTCTGGGCGGTTCAAGGCAAACTGGCCGTCCACCCATCGGGTGAATCCATTGCCCACGAAGGGTGCGTCGACCGTCTCGTAGAAACTGGTCTGGGCAACGGGATCGTCATCGATCAGGCTGGCCACCAGCTTGGGACTCTGGCTGTTGAACAACTCAACGGCTTCCGCCACGCTCTCCACCACGGTCAGGGTCACCTCCGGACTCTCCTCCCATTCCCATTCGGTGCCAAGGCCGTCATCTGAAATGACCTCGGTGATCGGCTCAGTGACTTCACCCTCGGCCCGGGTGACAGTGTCGGAGCGGAACCATTCGTCCGGCACCAGGCTCCTGTCCGCTCCGGTAACCCACAACTTGGGATTCACCCCCCGCCGTTCCGCCGCTTGGCGAAGAGCGTCGAGGAACACCGGCGCCAACTCGGCCGACCGCGAGCGCACGATGGCACAAACGTTGACAGTGTTGCAAACCTTGCGGTCGAGCGAGTTCCGCACCGCTTTGGCGAAACTCGAAGCATGGGCGCCTGGCCCGGCCACCATCCACCCTCCGCCGGTGCCGTGCAGGCTCACCGAGATACCGCTCTGGCGAGCCACCGCACCCAGTTGGCCGACCGCGTGCCCCGACCCGCGAGCAACCGCCAGCGAGAGTTTAGGCTGGGAGAACAACGCCCATCCGACCGCATGGGTGGGACTGTCCACCAGGCCGACCGCCCCTTCGGGAAGCCCGGTCTCGGCCAGCGCCGGATCCAGAGCGTGTTCCACGATCGCCCGGGCGGTGCCTAGCGCCGCCGATCCGATCCGGAACACGACAGTGTTGCCCGATCGCAACACTCCGGTGGCGTCGGCGAACACATTGGGACGTCCCTCGAACACGAACCCCACCACGCCCAGACCCGACCGCACCAACTGCGCCTCCCATCCTTTGTGGGGAACTGTTTCGATGATCTCTCCCCGTCCTGAACTAGCGTCCCTCCAGGTGCGCAATCCTTCCACCATGTTGGTCCGCATCTTGTCGGAAAGCACCAACCGAGTGGTGGTCCGCCCCCGAGCCTGGGCCGCCTCCACATCGGCTCGGTTGGCTTCGGCGATGGGAGCGAAAACCTCGTCGTCGGTCAAGCGCCGGGCGAAAGCCTCGTAGAAGTCGGTGATCTGCTGATCGCTACAGCCTCCCAACCGGGTAAACGCCCGGTGAGCCCGGCCCACGGCCGCCGAGGCGATCTCCCAGTCGGCCGAGGGGATGCGCAGCAGATCTCCGGTGGACTGCACCACCACCAACCGGTCCCCGGCCGTAAAAGCGGCGGCCAACTCTTCGCTCACCATGGTCACCCGGTCCCCCCCGAAGGGAATAGCCATACCGGGCGTCAGATTGGTCAACTGTCCAGCCATCAAGGCTCAAAGGATACCTAGGGGAAGGAAGCGTCCGACATTGGTTCTGGAGGAAACACCAGCCTCAAAACCTGTCAAGGAGAAACAACAGGACTTGCAATGCTCCCAACGCGCCAAAAGCCAACAGGATCGTCCGTTTAGTGCTTGTTTCGAACTCTTTGAGTGCTCGGTCCACGCCGACGAACTCCTCATCGTTCGGCTCCTCTGGGTCCGGCATCACCAATTTCAATTTTGCTTTCGTGGCGTGCCTTGGTTCGCCATCACCCGGGATAACAGCCAAAGACAGCGTTTTACCATCTCTAAGGATCGTTACATCCCTTGGACAATCCATTACCAATATCGTACCTTCCCCACCCTTGGGAGTCACGAGAATCCGGCCGCTTTCGAATCGGTATAATCCCCACCGGGTATGGAACTGGTCGACTATTTGCCGGTAGCGGTGATGCTGGTGCTGGCCACCGGGTTTGTGGCAGTGTCTTTGGTGGTCTCCCGTTTGATGTCGCCCCACCGCCCCACACCCGAGAAACTGGCGCCCTACGAGTGCGGGATCATCGCCGAGGGGGAACCCAGCACCCGCTTTCCCATCAAGTTCTACATGGTGGCCATGCTGTTCGTGGTCTTCGACGTCGAGATCATATTCCTGTTTGCCTGGGCTTCGCGCTTTAACAGCCTCGGATGGTTCGGGATCGGGGCGATGGCCATCTTCACCTTCTTCGTGATCGAGACGCTGATCTACGTTTGGAAACGGGGCGCCCTGGACTGGAACGTCCCCGGGCGCCGCCGTTACCTCCCCACCACGGAGACAAGCTGACCATGGCTCGGCGGTCTCAACCAGGCAACCTCGTTACCACCACCATCGATTGGGCGGCGCGCTGGGCGCAGACGCAGTCGATGTGGCCGGCCACTTTCGGGCTGGCCTGCTGCGCCATCGAGATGATGGCCACCGGCACCGCCCACCACGACCTGGCCCGTTTCGGGATGGAGGTGTTCCGGGCCTCGCCCCGCCAGGCCGACCTGATGATCGTGGCGGGGCGGGTGAGCCAGAAGATGGCGCCGGTTCTCCGCCAGGTCTACGACCAGATGCCCGAACCTAAGTGGGTGATCTCCATGGGCGCCTGTGCTTCAACTGGGGGAATGTTCAACAACTACGCGCTGGTCCAGGGAGTCGACCAGGTGGTGCCGGTCGACATGTACGTTCCCGGATGCCCTCCCGGACCCCAGAGCCTCATGCACGGGATCCTCACCCTGCAGCGGCAGATAATGAGCGGCGAGAAAGTTACCGTCTGATGCCGGAGAACCCGGTTCTCGAACCGGTGATGGAGCGCTTCCCCGACGCGAGGTGGGGGGTTTCCGACCGCGAGACACTGGTCGATGTGGACCGCTACCAACTGGCCGACCTGGCGACGGCATGCAGAGACGCCGGCTTCGAGATGTGTGTGGATATCACCGCCGTCGATTTCTACCGCAAACGGCGCACGCGGTTCCAAGTGGTGGTGAACCTGCTTTCCCACCAACATCGACAACGCCTTCGCATCACCACCGGCGTTCCCGCCAACGATCCGGTGGTTCCCTCACTTTCCTCCGTTTACCCGGGGGCCGGGTTTCCCGAGCGGGAGGTCTACGACCTGTTCGGGATCACCTTTGAAGGCCATCCCGACCTGACCCGGATCCTGATGCCCGACGATTGGGAAGGGCATCCCCTCCGCAAGGACTATTCGGTGGGTTCGGTTCCCGTCCGTTTCAAAGACTCTCCCCAGGTGGTCTGAGATGGCTGATCGGAGGCTTCTTGAGACCTGGGTGTCGGGCACCGAGGAACCCGACGCCATGCCTACCGACGAGGGCGCCCAGGAGATGGGTGTGCAGGAGAGCGGCTACCGGTTCCGCGAGCAACTGGGAGCGGTGGTCACCGACGATTACCTCTACGAGGAGGAGGTCTCCGAAGACGAGCGGATGATCATCAACATGGGACCCCAACATCCCTCCACCCACGGGGTCCTGCGCCTGCAACTGGAACTGGAGGGGGAGATGATCAAGCGGTGCCGGCCGGTGATCGGGTATCTGCATACGGGGATGGAGAAGACCGCCGAGACACTCACCTACATGCAGGGTCCCACCAACGTGACCCGCATGGACTACCTGGCGCCCCTTCACAACGAGTTGGTCTACTCGCTGGCGACAGAGCAACTCCTGGAAGTGGAGGTCCCTCCTCGAGCGGCAGCCATCCGGGTGTTGATGACCGAACTGAACAGGGTTTCCTCGCACCTGGTGGCGCTGGCCACCAACGGGATGGACATCGGAGCCATCTCGATGATGATGTACGGCTTCCGGGAACGGGAATTGATCCTGGCATTCTTCGAGAAGACCACCGGGCTTCGGATGAACCACAACTACATCCGCCCGGGTGGAGTGGCTGCCGACCTGCCACCGGGTTGGCGCAAGGACGTGAAGCAGATACTGAAGACCATCCCCAAGCGGTTGGTACAGTACGACGATCTCCTGAAAGAGAACCCCATCTGGCTTGCCCGAACCCAGGGCGTGGGGGTGATCACCGCCGAGGAGTGCCGGGCCTACAGCATCACCGGACCCATCCTGCGAGCAACGGGCGTTGATTGGGATCTGCGAAAAGTCTTCCCCTATTCGGGCATCGGCCAGTACGAGTTCGACGTGCCGGTTGGAGCCCACGGCGACGTGTACGACCGCTACCGGGTGCGGGTGGAGGAGATCATCCAGTCGCTTCGCATCATCGAACAGGTGGCCGACATGATGCCATCGGGCGACTTTCGAGTGAGCGACCGCAAGGTGACGCCGCCGCCGCGGGCGCGCATCGACGAGTCCATGGAGGCTCTGATCCATCACTTCAAGATCTTCACCGAGGGCTTCCGGGCGCCTCCGGGAGAGACCTATGCGGCCATAGAGTCGCCCCGGGGTGAACTTGGCTGCTACCTGGTGTCCGACGGCGGTGGAAAACCTTGGAGGTGTCACATCCGGGCACCGTCCTTTTACAACCTGCAGGCTTTGCCGGTGATGCTGGCCGAATCGATGGTGGCCGACACCATCGCCACCATTGCATCACTCGATCCGGTGATGGGAGACGTGGACCGCTAACCCGTGGAACGGCGGCGAATCTGGCTGGAGGGGTCGGCCGTTTCCGTTACCGTGGGCGGCCCGGAGTTGATCGCACACGACGGACGTCGGCTACCTGAGGCGGAGGCCGTCTATCTTTCCGCCGGTAGCTCCGCAGAAGATAATCTGCGTTCACCTGAACTACCGGAGCAGGGTGGCGGAGTACCAGATCAAGACGCCTTCAACACCTAACTACTTCCACAAACCGGTCAGTTCTCTCAACGTGCATCGGGGGCAGGTGGTCCGCCCGAAAGGATGCCAGTTTCTCAACTACGAGGGGGAGATCGCCATCGTTATAGGCCAAAAGTGCCGCAAAGTCAGCCGCGAGGATGCGGTTGGATACATCGGCGGCTACACCATCGCAAACGACTTCGGCATCCACGACTTTCGCGACACCGACGCCGGCTCGATGCTGAGGGTTAAGGGATCGGACACCCTTTGCCCGGTGGGACCGGGCGTGGTCTCCGACTGGGATCCCGAAGGAAAGTCCATCCGCACCTACGTGAACGGCGACCTACGTCAAGAGGGAAACACTGCAGAGATGATCTGGGACTTCTCCTACTTGGTTGCCGACCTGGCCCTCACCAACACAGTGGTTGAAGGCCCGAGAGTTGACGCAACCGTGGGAGCACAGCCGACCAGATCCGAAGAAGTAGTCTCTACGGCTCTGGGAGGTGATTGGGAGTTCCGAGGAATACGAAGAATTGTATGATGGCTTGGTGGGTGTCGAAGCGACATCCGACCCTTCCCATAGGCAACTCCAAGAGAATGGGAGCGGAGGGTGCTGTGGATCCGCCCCGAGCGTTGAGGCTTGGAACAGAGGGGAGTGGGGCCACCACCACGTCCTCATGCCGGAGGTAGTGGGCTTGCAGGCCACCACCTGGTTACTGCTCCCGGGTGGGCCTGGCACAGGATCTTGCCGCCGCTGGCACGACTCCCCCCCGGTTTGTTAGGCTGGTCGGTGGCATTGGCTGGCGACAGCGGCGCGTTACACCCGTTCCCACGCTGCCCCCCGTCGCACGGTGGCCCCGAACTACCGCCCACCGCTCCTGACCCTCTCCCCTCCTTAAAGAGGAAGGGATGCTCCCCGAGTGGGGGCATCCCTTCCAAAGGGTCAGTGCCTAATCGAGTTAGGCAGATTCGTTTCTTTAGCCAGCCGTCGGGGTTGTAGACGACTATATCGACTACTGCCCGTATATCGACTACTGCCCGCGTTCCACCAGTCGTGAAGTTATCGAGCATGTCCTCGAAGTCTTCCATGTCCAGCAGTTCCCCTTCGGACTCGCCGTTTTCGATGCCGTTCACGAAGGTGTCGTCCGAGTCGTAGCTGTAGGTCACCTGGGGCGGGGGGAACGTCTGGATCTAGGGAAGAATGCCGTGATCGCCGCAACGTTCCCAGATCACATGCCACATGCCTGTCATAACCGGATCGCCCCAAGAAAAGGTGGCTCGGCCGTCGGGCGCCCAGGTCATCTCAAACAGACTCGGCACGGCTTGAACCCCTTTTCACGCGCAGACCCGGGCGGAATCGGTCTGCATGGCCCGCTTCCATGGCTTTCAGGTCGGATACGAACCGCGACAGCGCCAAAAGGAACCGCTCTTGCTGTTCTGTGGTGAGACGATCAAAATCGCGAAGGAAAGCCTCGGTGTTTTCATATGTGGGCAATTCCGTACGCGGCTAGTCAGACTCGTGGAGTCGCGAAGCCAAGAACCTCAGGAAATCTTCGCCCGTCTCGTGGAAGACCGTCCGACCGGCCGCGTAATCACCCATGCGATCAACTATCACCCCTGAGTAGGCCTCGATGTCGGCTGGTGAGCATTCGTCTGTGTCCGTCGAGGAATCTGTCACCATGGCATCTCTCGTCATGTGGTTCGAAATTATACTATCCCGGGCACGCTTGTTCCCCCTTGGAAAGCAGGTCAGAGACCATGGCCCCTAGAGGTTCTTATCGTACGGGGTGTGGAGCAACCAAGGATGTCCAAACGTTGGGTAACGGCAGAAGAGACCCCTTCTCTCTATTTGCAGTATGTAAGAAGGCCGGATAATCACCATGAAGGCGTTCCGTAGCATGCTAAGGGACAGCACAACCAGTTCGGGTAACGAAGTGGAAGTGCTCACCTACGACGTCGACGGTACAAGTACCTTCGTCGTGAAGGCCAACGGCAGCGACTAACCCGTTCCTGTCCCTCTACCTACGAAACCCTCGGCCACCCGGCCCCAGATAGTGATCGGCTTGTTGTGCACCACCGACGGGATCCCCATAGCCCATCACGTGTTCACGGGGAACACCAACGACGCCGCCACCCTACCGGGTGTGTTGGACGACCTGACCAAGCGGTTCGCGGTGGGTCGGATCTGTGTGGTTTCCGACCGGGGGCTCATATCAGCATCTAACCTGGAAACGGTCACCCAAGCGGGGTTTGATCACCTGATGGCCACCAGACTCCGCCGCGATCGGATCACCGCCCAAGCCCTTTCGGCTGTCGACCAGGACACTGTTTGGGTGCAGATCCCCGAACACGGTTGCAGAGCCGCGGATGTCACCCTCGAAGACGGGACCCGCACAGTGGTGGTCGAATCCGACAGTCGTGCCCGTCGGGACACCCAACGCACCACCGAACTAATCGCCACAGCCGAAACGCAGTTGTTGGCGTTGGAACACCGCGTCCGCTCGGGAAGACTGAAAGACCCGGCCAAGATCGGGAGAGCCGCCCAACGCATCCTCGGTGTCGGGCGGGTCGGGCGACTGTTCGACCTCGAGATCGGACCAGGCCGGTTTCTCTACCACTACAACGAACAAGCCCAAGCCTATGAGAGGCTGTTGGCGGGTCGTTACGTGCTGACCACCAGTCTCACACCAGCACAAGCCGACACCGCCGAAGTCGTGGCCGCCTATCGCCAGTTGCAAACGGTCGAAAACAAGTTTCGGGTGCCCAAGAGACTTCCTGCGACTGCGGCCGGTGAGGCACTGGACCGAGAAACGAGTCCGCGGTCACGTCGCAGTCTGTGTGTACGCCGCTTTGATGGAAACGCTCATCACCCAGGCTCTCACCACCGCCGATGTACGCGATCCCGAGCTTGAACACCAACACCTCACCGCTGCACGGGCCCTCCAACATCTCAACCGCGTCCGCCGTGTGGAACTGACCACCAACAACCACCAGATCACGCTCACCACCCGACGCACCCCCCTACAAACCCGGGCACTCGCCGCTATCGGAGTCGACACCCGCACCTGGAACAAAGCCACCATCACCTAACCACCACATCGGCCTCAAACACCGAATGTAGTGGAAACACCTTCTTCGCGTATGCCCCCTGACCTGGTAAAACACCAAACCACCCGCCAAACTCGGGTCATATAGTCTTTGTTTCTGGGCATCTGTGTTGTGGGTGCAGATGGAGCGAATCTGCGGAAACACCCCCGGTGTACGAATCAGGCGTGATCGCCGAATGGCGGCCAGATTCTGTTTGAGCTACGGACGGTACCGGCAATGGCGTTGTTGATCCAGCCCTCTGGCCGGTCGTGACCGAGGCGGACCAGGGCCTCGGTCACGACTCGAACCTTTTCAGTGCTTCAAGGGATCCTTATCAAGAAGCGTGGCCCTGTTAGTGAGCCTTTAGGCCTTCTATGAGGCCTCGTATTCTTCGAGCAGACCTACGAAGGCGATCTTCGTGGGATTCCCGGCGACGCTCCAACTGTCAATTGTGTTCAGATCGTCAGGGTCAAGCATCAGCACCTTGCCGCCCACCGAGTCGGTTATGTACACCGCTCCGGGAGCGGTCGCCATGTGGGGGCGCGCCCAGAATCCGGTTTCGACAGGTGCAGTCAGAAAGTCGCTGGCGGCGGCGTGCAAATCGAGATCGTGAGCGTCGTACATGCGTAGCTCGCCGTTGCTCATCGCCACTAGGAGGTTTCGGCCGTCATGACTGACCGCAGCGTTGATCGGCGCACGGCCTTCCGCGGCGGGGATGAGTTGCTCCATGAAGCCTTCCTCGGGATGTACGACGTACAGCCCCACTTCCGACCCGAGAGCGAAGAAGTGATCTAGGTCCGGGTAGCCCCAGAGGGAGGTCAGACGGAAGTCCTCGGAAGCACCGGTGGGCGCCGGAACGAAGCCCCCGCCGTAGGTGGCGCCGTGGACCTCAACGAACAATGCCCCGCCCCTGCAACCGAAGACCGCGACATGACCGTTGCTGGCATCGCCGTGCAACGCATCGCAGCCGGTCTCACTGTGGAGGACTTCGCCGTCCAGAGTCATGATGTCCGCTCCGATCGGGAGGCGGTATTCCTCCGGATCCGATTCGTAGTCAGGATGTTGGGGCGTGACAGCGAAGAGATCGCCGTCGAGAGGAACCGCGGCTCCGTGCTGTGGGCCGACGTAGAGGCGGGGCGGTGTGTAGCTGCCGCCCTGCTCTTCAAGCTCGTGCTCGTTGAGGAAGACGACGTCACCCGACCCGTCATAGTAAACGGACGACCATTCCTTGCCTACATAGAGATGCACCGGTTAATCGCCGGACAGGTCGATGTCCAGAGGCTTGACCGCCTGATTCATCAGGTCCATGTGGTCACCGTGGGGTTCCAAATAGATACCGCCGTCGAAGATGTGCACAGTGTTGGCATCGGAGGCGACGGCGATGGCGAAGCGGCCACTCTTGGTGGCGTAGATGCGGCCCGCACGGGAGCCCATGTCGAAGGCGTCCTGTGTCAGGTCCCCGCTGACCAGGTCGATGATCGACATGTTGCCGGTCTCGCCGTCACCGATCAGCAATCTGCCGGTTGGCCCGTGAGAATCCGGTTCGTGGGCCTCCGTTGTTGTGGTCGCTGGCGGTTGGGTGGTGGTTGTGGGGGCTTGAGTGGTCGAAGGGACGGTGGTTGGTTCCACCGCTTCGTCGTCCTCTCCGCATGCTGCTAGCACCAGCATGAGAGCGGCGATGGCCAAGCCTGTTCTAAGCACAGCCGACAACTAGGCGGGTCGTGACATTTTCAGGTCGGTCACGTGTTTCGACCTCCTTTCCTAGAGGGAGAAAGTGATAATGATTATCATTATCACTTTGGAGAGTAGTCAAATACGGCCGATCGGCAAACTCGGGTTTTGGCAGTTGGGGGTCAGCCGCCACCAGGAATCGGGTGATTCAAACCCTCAAGGGCACAGCCGGAGCGATGGGTCGGAGTGCTAATCGTCTGGCCGGAGAGGCACCAGGGGGAGAATCGGTGAGATAAGGCGGAGTGCTAGTTCCGTCTAGGGGATGTTGTGCCATGGTGCGACGGTCCTCAGTGGAGAGCACAGCGGCGGCCATTGAGCCAGGGGCAGTTGCCTGACTTCGTCGTGAAGCACCCGGATGGGCTTGTTGAGGCATGAAACTTTACGCCCCGCACACCCGCCAATAACGAGCACGAGATGTGACCGACAGTTGAACGCCCACCAACTGCGGTGGGAGGCAAATGAGGCCTGCGAGTATCTTGAAGAGTGGGGGTTCGGCTCTCCGCGGTTAGGAGAGCGAGGCGGTTATCTCCAGTGCTGCCTCGAATACGGCGGTGTTGGCTGCCTCGAGATTGTCTTGTTCCTCATCGGACAGGGGATCCAGGAAACTGCGGTCGGCATCGAGTTGGTCCCAGACCGCCAAAAGGGCGGTGGCGGCGAAGCCGAAGTGTTGCGCCACGGCGTAGAGTGTGGCGGCTTCCATGTCAACTGATCCGAAGCCATCTGCACGCCATTGGGCGACCATGGCGCCGCTTTGCGCGAAGATGGAACTCCATGTGAGGTGTAGGGAGTCGGTGGCTCTAACCCATCTCTTCTCGAGGGCGAGTCGCCCCTTTTCGGTAAGTTCGGGGTCGGCTCGGAATGTGCGGGGGTCTTCAATGTCTTTCTTGTAGAGGTAGGCAACTCCTTCTCGTGCCACAGCCTGGGAGGGTACGACGACATCGCCGGTGTCCAAACCGGGGTCGAGAGCGCCGCAGGTGCCGATCATCACCATCCGAGGCGTTCCCAGGACTCCGAAGAGGTGCGCCAATTCGACTGCTCTGGGTGCTCCGTAGACGCATGAGTACACGACTGGCGTTCCCTGCCAGAAACCGTAGAACATGTCGGGAAAGGCGAGTTCCCGAACATCGTCAAGGTAACTTAAGCGCCACTCGGTGCGCTCTGCTCGCCACCACGAACCTTCCATGATCACGGCTTTCGGGACCTTGTGGGCATCCAATCCAAGAGCATCGAGCCACTCCTCGCGACCGAGATCCATAACGGCCCTGTGTTTGGATGGTCGGTCGGTCATCAGGCGATCCTCTCGGTCGGTGGGCGCGATCGCACCCGCCGGTTAGCTGGCCTTCCGGCGGGTGATTTTCCTGCGCATTTCCCGGCGAACATGTGCCCGCTCTTGGGGGTTCTGAAGGAGAGATTGGCGGTTGGGACTACCCTGACGGATCCACGACTCGAAGGCTGATGCGGTGTCCTCGGCAGTCCCTTCGAGTTCGGTGTTCCATTCCTCCAGCAGGTCAGCCTCCTCATAGGTGTGATCGAAGGCTATGTGGAACTCGGCTGTTGGGACATCGAGCCGAGTCTGATGGAACACGAGTCTTTGCTGGAGTTGATTGACGTCTGCATGCGAGAGGCACGCCACTCGGGTCGCCGATATCAGGTTGCTTGTGAGTGCTAGGCCAAACCGGTCGAGCCAAGCTGCATGAAATCCTTCCTCCAGGGGCAGGCCCGGTAGGGTCATCCTGTTGAAATAGCCTGTCGACCAGCGTTCTGCTGGGATCCGGTCGTGACGCGCTACCGCGGCGACAGGAGTCCGTTCCGCGAGTCTGCCTTTCCTGCCCCGGAACGAGCAAGGACGCCCTATCACGATGGCCGTTGACATACCGACGCCTGGTATCTTCACGCTGGTGAAGATGTCACCGGTGAAGAGAGGTCGATAAGGGTTGACCTCGGGTCCGGTTGCCACGTAGAGCCGAGATGGATCTGCGGCCGGCTCCAGGTTCACCCAACCTTGTCCTTGGTTCGAACCCGAATAGCGCGTTCGCCGTCGGGCGCTTCATACACCTCGAAGCGATCATCCAACGTGTCTCGCCAAGTAGGTATGGCGCTGTCCAGCAGATCTTTGCTCCTGATGTGTTCGGCTGCAAATTGCATCAATTCGTGAGCATGCCCGGCAGCGAGAACGTCGATTCCGGTGAAGCTGGATGCCGCCAAGGGCATATCCAACCATGACGCGCCGTCTCTTATCAGGTAGTCCTCTTCGAGCACACGCACGAAAGCGACCATCAGGGCCAGGTTTCGGCGGTTCTCGCCTGACATGGGGTTTCCATTACGCCACTTCCGTACCGCGGGAATAGACACACCCACTACACGGGCGACGGAGGTCCAAGAGAATCCCTTTTCGGCAAGTTCGTTGAGGAGGTCCAAGGGTGACCTTTTGGAAGCCGCGTCCGCGTGGGACTCCAGTTGGAGTTGCAGTGAATCGCCATGCACTTGAGCCACATCTTCGGAAAGAAGACCGACATTGGACCTCAGATATCCGGCTTCATTAGCCAGGATGTCAACATCAGACAGTTGCGTTCTCTCGACGACGCGAGGCGGGGTCAGTGCTGTTGTGGCGGTCGGCTGGTAGCGAGTCCTCGGTGCAGTCATGGGGATCGGTCCTTTCTGAATTCTTCCAACAGGCTTGGTTGGCACAGGCTGTCGAACAAGCCGCGCAGGGGGCTGTGCAGGCTGTCGGCAACCTCGCCGATTCTGTCACTTGTGAACTCGGGGATGTCGTCGGGTTGCCAAAAGCTGTCAAAATCCAACACGAAAATCGGACCCTCCGTTACCCGGGGACGCCTCAAAGGACCCTCTGGAGAGACGACCGGACCCGCCGAAGGTCGGTATTGCAGCACCAAGAATTGATCAGCGGACACTTGGTAACGGGCTGTTCCTGTCCAGTCTGTCAGTGTGAGTTGGCGAGGCAGTTCTGGTGCCGTGAGTGACCGATCAAGCCAGTGGCTCCACTCGGGGGGTTGCTCGGGTGCAGGAATCTCGTTGATATAGCGAAGCCCGATGCGGACAATTCCATCAGGCTGCAGTACGTTTTCAACAGCTTGCGCGGCGAGTACGAGCAGATTCTGGAAATCGGGAAAGCGTAAGTAGTCCACCACCTCAACAATGAAACTCTCGGGCTTGGCTGTGATTATCCGCGTTCTTTCCCTGGATGTGATTCGGCTGAACTTTTCTGACCGCAGGGAAGCCCGGGGCCCAGACACATCCACCCCCGCCTCAATTGTCTGTGAAGTGGCGTTGTGGATCACCCAACTGCCGCCGAGTTGATCCCTGATACGGCGATAGACGGGCATGGTGAGAGCACTGTCGGAAACAGGCGGATAGCGTACTTCCGCTACTACCAGCGCTAACGGGGCACTTGGATAAACCTCGCCAGTTGCCACACTCAGAATGCTACCAGAACTGTAACCGCTAGAAGTTTCGCGATTCGGTAAATTCGGCGGTGGGGATCAGGCCGGGTTCCATCCTCACAGCCTTCAGCCATTCGTCGCGACCGAGATCCATCACGGCTCTGTGTTTGGCTGGGCGATCGGTCATCAGGCTGGTTCCGTTGTTGGCAGGTGAGAACGTGCCCAAACGTACCAGCCGAGAGTCCACAGTGCTCCGACCAGGACCAGTGCGGCCAGGAACAGGAACACGCCGTCCCAGGCGTCGCGGTCTACCAGTCTGCCCATGACCGGGGAAGCGGATCCGCCTCCTAGGTTGAAGGCCAGGGTGTAGATACCGCTCACTAAAGCCACCCTGGCGGGCGAGGTCATCCGTGGGAAAAGGCCGAGCACCAGGGATGATGACGCGCCGACCAGAGCGGTGGCGGTGGCTACCGCGGCGAACCCGGCGGCAAGACCTGAGACTTGGCTGACCAGTGCCAGGGCCATTGATGTGACCATCAAAACCAGACCACCCCTTAGGGCGGAACCGGGACCGCGTGAGTGTTGGAACCAGCGTCCCAGGGTGATGGTGGCGCCGATGGCGATGGCGGGTAGTGCGGCGGAGAGCAGACCGGACCGCCCAATGGATTCATTGTGGACTTCGACGAAGTAGGCGGGTGTCCACACTATCAGAGCGACGTAGGCGGCTCCGATGGTTACCGCTGGCGGTAGGGCGCCGAGCGACCGGAGGATCGGACCGCCGCTTTGCTCGGCTGTTGAGGTTGTCTTGACCGGATCCCGGGCGCCGATCCACCAGGCTATGCCCACCGGTATAAGGACCGCGGCGGCGGCAATGAACAGCGTCTCGACTCCGGTTCGTTCGACAAGGAATCCGCCGATGGCGAAGGTGAGAGCGGTGCCGGCTACGAAACAGGAGCCAAACGAGGCAATGACGCGACCTGCTCCTCTTTCGTCTACCCAGCGGCCCACAGCGCCGATCAGTGGTGTCCATCCCATTGCTTGGAAGATGCCGTTGGCCGACCAGAAGACCAGCGACAGGGTGAAGTTCTGAATCGTCAGGATGAACAGGACGTTCATGATCCCGCTTCCAATCAGGCCCAATCCCACCAGTAGGCGTGCGCCGATGCGGTCGGCCAGGCGTCCGATGGGTACTGCCGAGAGTGAGTAGACCCAGAAGAAACCGGCTGCCAAGGTTCCGATCTTGGTGGCTTCCAGGCCCTGTTCGTCTCCGAGTCCGGGCACTGCTACCGAGAAGTTGACCCTGCCGAGGTAGTAGATGGCGTAGACGGACCATCCGGAGACGATCAGACCCCATCGGGTTCCCGATTCAGCTGTGGCAGCCGACCTGTCCGATGGACCAGGGCGGGTCAAAGCGCCGGTTATCCGGCCGAGTCGGCGCCGACCGGTTGCGGTGTGGAATTGGCTTCCAGGATCCAGATCTTGTCGGGTGCGAAATTGACCGGGACGGTGTCTCCGTCGCCGAACAGCTTTACCTGTCCGGGTTCGGTGATGGCTTCGATTTCCAGATCGCCGATCTTGACCTGGAAGCGCGCGTAGCGTCCCGCGTAGACATGGGAGAGGATGGTTCCCGCCACGCTGTTGTCTCCTCCCACGCCCAGTTCGATTGCCTCGGGGCGGATGCTGAGCATGGCTGCTCCGTCTCCGACTGCGGAGTGGGGAGCCTTGAAGTTGCCGATGTCGGTTTTCATCACGCCGTCTTGGTAATGGCCGGGGATGAAGTTGGTTCCGCCGAAGAAGGTGGCGATCTCGGCGCTTCTGGGAGTGTCGTAGAAGGCGTCGGGACTGTCGAACTGTTGCAGGCGCCCGTCGAAGAGGAGAGCGACTTTGTCGGCTAGGACCACGGCTTCTTCCTGGTCGTGGGTGACGAAGACGGTGGTGATTCCCATCTCGGTCTGGATTCTTCTGATCAACACCCGCATCTCGTCGCGCAGGTGCGCGTCGAGGTTTGAGAGCGGCTCATCTAGAAGGAGAACGTTGGGCTCGACTATCAATGCTCGCGCCAGGGCGATGCGTTGCTGCTGTCCGCCGGAGAGTTGGTTGGGTTTGCGGTCTTCGAAGCCGGGAAGTTGTACCAGGTCGAGCATGTCGGTGACCCTGGATCTGATCTCCTTTTTGCTCACCTTGCGCATCTTGAGGCCGAAGCCGATGTTGTCGGCGATGCTCATGTAGGGAAACAGCAGGTAGTTCTGGAAGACCATCACCGCGCCGCGTTCTTCGGGCTTGATGCTGAGGATGGAATTGCCGTCGAAGAGAATGTCTCCCGAAGTGGGTCGCAGGAGGCCGGCGATCATCTTCATGGTGGTGGTCTTGCCGCAACCTGAGGGTCCGAGCAGGGCGGTGAGCTTTCCGGAGTCGATGTCGAGGTCCAGTTGGTCCACCGCGGGAGGGTTCTTGGCGTCGAAGATCTTGGTCAATCCGCTCAGTTTCACTTGGGTCATATGTTGCCGATACCTCCTACTGCGGCGCTGTCGCCGGACAGATACTTGGAACTGAGGAGCAGCACCAGGATCCCCGGCAGGATGAAAACCACGCTCAGCGCGCCGGCGATGGCGGGTTCGGAGCGGGCGAAGTTGAATAGCAAGATGGGCAGGGTCTGCACTTGTCCGTCACCGATCAGAAGGGTCAGAACGTACTGGCTCCACGAGATCAGGAAGGTGAACAGAGCGCCCACCACCACCCCGGGGAAGACGGCCGGGAGGGTGACGTAGCGTTGGGTGGCCCAGCGTCCCGCTCCCAGTGACCGGGCCTGCAGTTCGTAGTCGACGTCGTAGTTGGCGTACACCCCCGACATCACGAGCGTCATGTAGGGGAGGGTGGGCACCAAGTGCACCAACGACACTCCGATTATGTTTCCCGACAGCCCGTAGCGGATGAACATGGTGTCGATTCCCAGGACCACCGCCAGGCCGGGGACGATGATCGGCGCCAGGATCATGATCTCGACGATGCGCTTCCCGCGGAAGTTGTGCAGTCCCAGCGCTCGGCCGGCCGGCACTCCGAATAAAACGGACAGCACGGTCACCAAGAGTGCTATCAGGGTGGTCTGCCAGGTGGAGCCCAGGACGTTGTTGGTGGGTGAGATGACCTGCTCCCAGGCGCGGGATGAGTATTCGCTGGGGAGGATGTCGGGATAGAACCAGCGGAAGCTGATCGACCAGATGAAAAGCGGCACCATGGGCGCCACCAGAAAGGCCAAAAGGCCCGCGATGCCGACCCAGCGCAGGGTGACCCGTCCGACCGAGCGGGGGTTGAAGTGCGGCATGGGTGCGGGCGCGGTGGTCATGGTGAGAATCCCACTGTCATTCTCTGATGTAGACGCGGGAGAGTTTCATGTAGGCCATGATCAGAAGCGTCGAGATGAAGGCGATCACCATGGCCATCGCCATGGCCTGGGGGCGCGCTGCCAGGTCGACGTCGGTGTAGCTCTGGTAGGCCAGCACCGGAAGCGCGGCGGGGAAGGTTCGTCCCAGGAGGTAGGGGATCTCGAAGGCGCCGAAGGTGAAGGCGAACACGATCACCGAGGCAGAGACCACTCCGGGCATGATCAACGGCAGGGTCACCTGCCGGAAGGCCTGCCAGCGGTTGGCGCCCAGGGACCTTGCCACCGACTCGTAGTCCTCTCCCACCGAGAGCAGGATGGCCAGCACGATCACTCCGATGAAGGGGATCTCCTTCCACACGTACTGGATGATGATCCCGATCGCCCACGGGTCGAACACCATGGCCGGGAAGTCGGCGGGTTTGCTGATGAGGTCCAGGCCGGTCATGATCCGCGACACCAGTCCGCTGTTCTGGAAGAGGTAGAGCACGCCGATGGCGCCCACCAGGTGGGGGATGGTGAGGTTGAGCGAGAAGAAGAAGTGGACGATGCGCTTTCCCCGGAAGGCCGGGCGCAGCAAGAGCGCGGCGGCCACCGCCAGGATGCAGGAAATGAGCGTGGAGGTGAAGGCGATGTGGAAGGTGAGCACCAGGCTTTGGATGAACCCGTTGTCGGTGAAGATCGCCACGTAGGCCTCGAAATTGAAGTCGTTGAGGCCGATGAGCGGGAAATAGTTGAGGCTGCGAAGCAGGCCGGTGATCAAGCCACCCAAAAAGAGGAGGATGATCACGGCCAGGGCAGGTGCGAGCAGAAACGAGATGCTGAGCCGCTGGGCTCCCTTTTCGGTCAGTCGCATCTTCATCGTTTCACAGCCCTACTGGTTCACTTCGATCAGCACTTTCACTGCCTCGCCGCCGCCGAGTGCGGTGTCCATGGCTTGTGCCGCTTTCTCCAATGGGAAGCGGTGACTGACTATACGCCGACCGTCGATCTTTGCAGAGGCCAGCAGTTCAATTGCTTCTGCGAAGGCGTCGCGTCCCAGGTAGATGGGGATAACCGTCGCCTCGCGGGACTGGGCGAGCATCAGGTTGAAGGGGATGTGCTCTGCTATGTTGACGCCCACTGCGATCACCCGCCCGCTGGGGCGGACCAGGTGGATGGCGGTCTCAAGCGTGGTGGGACTGCCCACGGCCTCGAAGGTGATGTCGGTGCCCTGTTGTCTGGTGTGTCGGCGGATCTCGTCGGGCGCCATGCCTCGGACGTCGACTGTGGCGGTGGCGCCCAGCGCCTCGGCGATCTGCAGGCGGCCGGGGTCGATGTCGGTTACGTAGACGTCGCCGGCGCCATGGGCGCGGCACACCGCCAAGATCAGCAGGCCGATCGGGCCGGCGCCGATGATGGTCACCGTCTCGCCTATTTGCAGTTCGCTTCGGCGTACGGCGTGGACCGCGATGGAGGTGGGTTCCACCAGGGCGCCCATCTCAAAGGGCATGTCGGGTGGCAGGGGGTGCAGTCCCTGGGCGGGCACCACCACCGACTCCTGGAGCGCTCCGTCGGTGTGGGGAGATCCGGTGAACCCGAAGGAGGCGCACAGGTTGTAGAGGCCCCCGTGGCAGGCGTCGCACTCCCGGCAGGGGACTATCGGTTCCACGGCCACCGGGGTGCCGACCGGTAGCGTGTCGGTGTGGGGGCCGGCCTGCTCCACCACCGCGGAGAATTCGTGGCCGAGCACATGGGGTTCGGTCACCCGCCAGTCTCCGATCCGGCCTTCCTTGTAGTAATGCAGGTCCGAGCCGCAGATGCCCACCAGTTTGGGAGCCACCAGCACCTCGTCCGGTCCCGGTTCGGGGACCGGACGCTCTTCGATCTCCAGGCCCCCCTCGGGATGGAGTACCGCGGCTCTCATCGGTGGTTTCTTCCTCCTCCTCAACCGGCGGTACCGCTTCGGTAGGCGGCCAGGATCTGGTCCTGGTTGTCCAGTTTGGTGATCAGGTCGTGGTAGATGGCGTCGCGGTTGATGTCGATGGCCTCCAGCATGGTCGGCGCGCTGGCGCGGGGTTGCCAGGCCAGGTCGTCGTCCAATCGGGGAGTGGGCACCGCGCGGGTGGGGACCCAGTGCCGGTTGATCAACCAGGCGATGTTGATGAGGTCCCAGACGATCCAGGACTGGCCGGGGAACATCCCGACCCCGCGGTCGATGCGGATGGGGTTGTTGTTGTACAGGTAGTAGAGATAGTCGCCTATCTCGCCCTTGCCCTTGAAATAGGCTTCCATCTCGGGCAGGGAGATCACCAGTTGGGCGCCGATGTAGAAGCCCGGAAGGTACACCAGGGGAACCCCGGAGTCGTACAGCAGGCGTGAGGCGTGGGGGTCCTGGACCAGGTTGAGCGAGGTGTGGTTGGTGAAATCGGTCCAGGTGGGAAAGCCCGACGTCCAACTGACCACCATCTTGGTGGCGATCTCGGGCGCCATGAGAAGCGCCGAGGAGACGTTGGTGACGCATCCGATTGCCACCACGTGCAGTGGCCGCTCGTCGTTGGCTAGGGCCAGTTCGATGATCTTCTCGGCGCCTTCGCTCTCCACCGGCGTGTCGGCGTCGGTCATGTACCGGTCGGAACCGCGGAAGGCCAGGCCGTCGGATGGGATGCCCATCTTCTGGAGCACCGTCTTGATCTCCTGGTAGGAGCTTTCCATTCCCTCGGCGGGGCCCCACATTTTCATGGTGGCCGGGTCGATGTCATTGGCGACCAGGTGGCGCGCCCAATATCCCATCAGATTGTCCGGGTCGGGTTCGCGGCCCGCCCGCAGGTCGTTGGCGGCCTCCACCACCCGTGGGCGGTAATGCTCGTGGCCGAACGGTTCGGCTACCACCGCTTCCACTTCGATCCGCTCGGGGGAGAGGAACGCCCAGGCCATGGCGAACTGATCGTCGATCTCGTTGTCGGTGTCGGTGTCGATCAAGACCCGGGTGGGCCCCTCGATGTCGGCGAACATCTGGTGGCGGCGATCCTCGCTCACATTGGGAAAATCGGTCATTCCGCGCCTTTCTCGATCACTTAGCGACTTCTCCAATCTACACCCTCGGCCACGGCGATCCCAGCCAACTCACGGATTCGGGCTGCGGAACTCGCCAGGCTGCCCTCTCCGGTGGCCGCCTCTCTCCACACGGCCCGCCCTCCCAGAAAGCCCGATGCTCCGGCCCCGCAGGCCACTTTCAACTGCTGGCGGAACAGGTCGTAGTCACCGCCCTCGGAGAGGATCGCCCACGGCACGGGGCTGAGCCGGTCGATCTCTTCGCAGACCTGCGCCCAGGCCTGCTGGTCGGTGTTCTCGGCGGGTTCGGGGAACTGGAGCTTGAGGACATCGGCGCCCAGCGGTCCGAAGATCCGCACCCCTTCGATGACCGCATCCCTGCGCTCGGTGGGGTGATCGTATAAGGCGAGGGGTTCGGCGAAGAGCGGCATCTGCTGTTGGCGGCACTGGTCGACCACTTCTGTTACGAAATCCTCCGCCGCCGAGGTATCACCGCCCGGGTCGAAGAACATGGAGATCTTGACGGCGTCCACACTCAGTCGGGCGGCTCTCTCCACGCTCCAGCCGGGAAGGAAACGGGGTGCGGTGAGAACATCGGCGTAGTCGCCGTCCTCGATGCCCAGTATCATGCCCGTCTCGGCGAGTTTGCCGGTGCGGGTGAAGCCGGTGCCCTCCAGAAAGCCCGGATCGATCAGCATGGCTCCGGCGTGGGGGCCGATGCCCTCGATCAGGGGTAGTTTCGCCGCCCAGATGTCCTCGGTGCTCATTGAGGCGGGGTTGTCGAGTCGCACGGTGGCGGCAAAGGACCCCACATGGTCGATGGCCAGGACCGCGAAGTGGCCGGTGGGGGTGGCGACAGTGTCGAGTCGGGCCGATCGGAGCGGCGAGGAGGGTGGTTCCACAGTCTTGGGGATCGGTCAGTGGCGGACCGGTTCGAATCGTTTGGCGTCAACGGCTGGCAGGTACTTCTTCACGCTGATCTCCTTTGGTGGATAAATTCGATCCAACCCGCTAGCTGTGGACCAACTCGATGCGGTCGCCGTAACGGCGAAAGTCAGCGGTGTTGAACGTCAATAGACGGTTTTCTCCGTGGGCGAGCATAGTGGCGACGATGTTGGCGTCGTGAATCTGGCGTCCACCAACCAGAACTTCTCGGCAGAGCGCCAGTAACCACTCGGTCACCACGGGGCCGTCCTCGAGTATCTCGAAACTGCCGATCAGCCTGCTCACGTCCTCCCGGGCTTCTTGGCGGTTGATAGCCACCGGCCAGGTCTGAGGACGCGTGACAAGCGACAGATGCTCTCGTATCACCTGACGGCTGATCCGGAGCGGTTCGGGGTCTCGAAAAGCGCGTTCGAGGCTGGCCCGGGCGGTGTGGTGGTCCGGCGCGGTGGCGATACGGGACTTCACCAGCACATTGGTGTCTATGAACACCGCTGACTAAACCCGGTCCTCGTAGAGGTCCTCTCGCCTGAGACTCAGCCTCTCCGGCCACACCGCGGTGGGGTGGGCCACGCCTCGTCGAGCATGAGCCTTGGCGGGAGATCGGGCTGCGTTCGTCGGAACAGCAGGGTCTCGCCATCCATATCGACCTCCGCCGTCTCCCATCCGGCGGCGCTCCAAGCGAGGGCCTGGCTGTGACCGTTGCCGCCCCGCTGATTGCCCCACCAGGGCCGGTGCAGTCGTGCGGATTGAGGCAGTTCGAATCCGACGTACAGTCTCCGGTATTTGCCCCGGAGCACCACCTTCCGGTACTTGTCTTTTATGTCTACGGCCATGTGGACATCCTCCCTGAGTCTGGTCAGGTATGGATGAAATTAGTGAGTTAGTGACTCTGCATGCTCTGCCCGGCGGATTCTCTGACCCATGACGTTTGTTATTCCCAAATTGCGGAAGGGAGTTCAGGCATTCAGCCCGTCTACCTGCAGGTAGTCCTGTATGGGTACGGGTCGGGTGGTGCGCATCCCGAGCCACGCGGCCACCTCGGCCAGTTCCGAGGAGAGGTCGCCCTGTGCCACCGCGAAGTGGTGTTCGTGTCCCTGAACCACGGCGGTGTTCACCAGGTCGTTCAGTTCGATGGGCTCGCCGTTGAGCCGGAACTTGGAGAACCAGCCTCGGGTCCCCTCGAATCCGGCGTTGCCGGTCTCGATCACTTCGGCGGTGGCGATGAACATCTCGGTGAAGTCGTCGCCGGCGTAGGCTATGGTGGTCTGCTGGGGGGCGAACCTCAGGTCACCGGAGACCCCGAAGCTGACATCGGACTTGCGACCCAGGGTGACATGGTCGACCCACCGGATGCCGTTGTCGCCTCCGAAGTGCCGGGGAGTCACGCCGCAGTGCCAGAACAGCGCCGCATCGGACCTGGGATCCAAAGCGGTGAGGTCCAAGAGGGTGGACGACCCGTGGACCGGTGACATGGAATTCATCAACAGCATGGTGACTGCGCCGGGCACATCGCCCTCGCAGGACACCGCGAAACCGTCTTCTGAGCCGAGCAGGCTGTAGGCCATGCAGGGGGCCATGTGGTACTCCTCCTGGAAGGTCGGCCAGCACTGCACTGCCAGAGCGTCGTATCCCTCCGATCGGATGAGTTGACCCAGCGCCAGGTAGACCCGGGCGTTTCGGTCCATCCCCAAAGGCTGTGCGGTCACCTCGGTGGCCAGGTCGGTGGCCGCCTGAACCATCGAGTCTGCCGAGTCGGGGTGGATGGCGCGGGCCAGTTCGACGACTTCGGCGATGGTGTGGCGTCCGATGATGACTCCGAAGCGTTCCTGCAGGCGATCCTCTTCGAAATGCATGTTGTAGAAGCCGGGGGAGATGCCGCCGATCCACCCTATCCGAGCCGAGGCCATGGCCTTGATGCCCTGCAGGGCGCGGATGGTTATCCGAAGGCGCCGGTCGACGTCCGGTTCGTCGATGTGGCCGTAGAACCACTTGTAGGCGATGTTGCGGTCGGTGAGGTAACGGCGGATGATGGAGGCGTAGTGGCTGGCCGACACCAGGGAGTGCAATTGGATGGACCCCTGCAGGACCGGCTCCGGCGTGGCCCAGATGCCCATCCGCGGGGCAATCTCGGCCAGTGGCTCCAACAGTTCACCCGACGCGCAGGCGGCGGTCTGCAACAGGAGGAAATCGATGCGCTCTTCAGAGAGACGGGCGGCCACCTGCTGGGCCGTCTCCATGTCGGGCACCCCGCTGTCGACGGCCACCAGATCGAAGTCCATCTCCTCTGCCAGTGCCTGCAGGCCTCTGATCGCCCGGCCGTACTGATTGTGCTCGTCGGCGTAATAGCTGCCGAACGCCACCCCCACGTATCCGATCTTCACTCGTCGGCCACTGTTCACCGGTCACTCCTCATTGGCGCTCGCCTCGGCCCAGGCTTCGAAGATAAGCGCCACGGTACAGGCGCCGGGGTCCTCGGTCCCAATGCTGCGATCGGCAGCGTAGCGGGCTCGCCCGGCGCGGGGTTCCATGGCGGCGGTGGACTCTGCGCCTTGGCGGGCAGCCTGTGCGGCTGCCGATAAGACCTCGGCTAAAGAGGCTTGCTCTTCCAATGCTGTCCTGGCGGCATCAACTGCCGGCGCCAGGGCATCCACCATCGTCTTTTGGCCCGGTTTTACCCTTCCCAGGCGTATCACCCGGGTCATTCCCTTCTCCATCCCTGCCACGAGGGTGGCTTGGGTAGAGGAGTGAGCCGACTTTGAGAATTGACCGGCGATCGCTGCGAAGAACGACCCGAACAGCGCCCCGGCGGCGCCTCCGACCGTGTCGTGGAAAGACCGTCCAGTGGCTCGGAATACCTCGGCGGAGGTGGTTACTTGCGAATCTTGGAGGCGGTTGGTTGCTTCCGTCAGAGCGGTAGCCATGTTGACGCCATGATCGCCATCGCCTGCCACCGCATCCAAGCGGGACAACTCATCCTGATGGTCGCTAACCCGCCGGGCGGCGGCTCGGATCAAGGCTTTGGCCAGATCTCGCTCCAACACAGCGACTAACGGTAGTGGGAAAGTCTGGCGGGTCTTCGCGGAGCATTTGTTGGGCGCTGTAGCTGGGGGGAGTGGTCCTGATCCCGTTCCTTGCCTTCGCTCCAGATGCTGTTGCTTATCGATAGTCCTTACGCGGCTGCCTATGATCCCTGTCACCCAGATGGCCTGAAGGGTGCTGCCACCCACCATGTCAGGGCGCTGTTGACTCTAATAAAAACGCAAGTAGTAGTTAGGGGCTTTGCTTATGACTTGGGCTGAATAGGCGCAGAACGAGCATTCTCTTTAATGTCTTGATGCGCCCGAATACCGGCATCAATGATGTCATTCATCCGACGCACGGCCAGCTGGTGCTCAGCCTCCTTGCCCTTAAATGCCATCCCCGCAGCCACTGAGTTGTATATCTTCAACGCGGCGTCGAGGAACTTGTGTCCCGCCTCCGCATCGGCGTGGGCCAGCTTCTCAGCAACTAACTGCTCCGTCAGTTGCTGTGCCCAGTCGACCATCCGGTCGGCGAGCGGGGCCATGTCGTTCCGGGTCACCATCTGGGTGACCGGCATGCCTGCGGTAGGGGTGATAGCAGATGCCATTGACTGTGCCGCTTCCTGGGCTTTTTCGACGATATCCATCAGTCTCTCCTTTTCAGGCGGGTTGATGCGTTCCCGCCGTTGGCCTATTTTGGCAGTTCCGACAGTTCACGGGTTGATGCCTGGGAGGATGGGCTTGGCTTCGCGTCTACCGTGAACGGTCGGAGTCTTGAATCTGCGGTCGTCCAACAACTCGCGGACGGTCAGCATTTGCATCCGCGGGTAGGGAATGCCGTGCACTTCAAGGTCGCCGGCTTCGGCCATGAACCTCTCGAAGCTGCCCCGCTGTCTAGGGCTGAGGTCCTCAAGAACGATTAGTCCCGGGACATTCGGGGCTGTCGCCCCACCGCACCCGCTCCAAGTGCTCCAAACACGCCTCGTGATCTGGGAATTTGGAAAAAATCCGTATCAAGTCCATACCTACAACTATAGGATGGGGGTAGGACAAAAAGCCCCTAACTACTACTTGCGAATAAAAAACACTTCTTACCTGGTTGGGAGTTGTTCCCCCCGGCAAACACTGGACTGGAATGGTCACTAGGAAAAGTAAGGCATGATCTGTCGCCGAAGGCGCGGTTGTTCTAACGAATGATCCAGTCGACATCGAAGTCAAACCTGCCACCTTCGTCCCTGGCGAATGGGCTTAGATCACAGACCTGGCTTCCTCTTGTATTCCAGGATATCTCTCCTCCGTCGACCTCGCAGGCTACCTCCTTTGCCCTTTGATGCTCAAGGGACTTGTTCTGGTTTTCGATCATCACTTCTTGGTTTTGGATTATCACTTCTTGGTTTTCGATCATCACGTAGAGGATGCCAGCCAGCACAAGAAGTATTCCTGTCAAGAGAACGGCTATGAATCGAAGTGGCCCTGATCGGGAAGCCGACGGTCCCTGAACATCCGCGCCCGCCTCGGGGGACTCATGAGTAGGTTTGCTTTCAGTCATTGCAGAATCCTTCTTTGATGGTGTGCCCATATTTGGAGGTCTGGGTCGCGTCGAGATGTTAGCCACCACCCTCAATCGGTACCTACCTGGCGTTACCAGGAGGGCTTTACATTTGAAAGGGGCGAGTGTCCCACATTTAGGTAGGAGTCCAAATCAAGGTTTGAGCCGCGCATCGAGAAGTCAGACTGACCTACTATCGATCGAGGTACGCAGTTCTGCCAGGTGCTCGACCGCCGGGCTCAGACCCAAGCGAGTGCCACGGCTAGCCACCACCCGGCATGGTGAATCCGGCGCCGCGGGCCGCAGCGTCGTAAAGGTCGGTCAACTCGTCGTCTAGGTGGCAGATGGCGAAGGCGAACCCCGCCATGTCGATGGTGGTGGCATACGGCCCGATCCACGAGCGGGCGACCTCGATCCCGCGGCGTTCCAGCGCAGCACGGGCTCCCCGGTGGAGGATCGACAGTTCCATCACAGTCAACGAGCCGGCGTTGTTGAGCAGCAGGCCCACCTGGTCTCCCGGGCCCAGGTCAGCGTCCTCCACCAACCGTGCGAGCATGAGCTCTGAAATCTCATCGGCTTGCACTTCCTCGCCCAAGCGTGCTCCGGCTTCTCCGTGGACTCCCATTCCCACCGCCACCGAGGTGTCTTCGGGGTCTCCCAGGGGCTGGCCGCTGACCGGGTGGGCAACGGTGCCCATCGCCGTGGACAGCGACCGGGTGCGGTCCCGGGTCTTGCGGGCGATGCGGGCGCAGTCCTGCAACGAACCTCCCCGTTCGGCCATGGCGCCGACGGTCTTCCACACGAAGAACAAGCCCGCGCCTCCCCGGCGCTCGGTGATCCGTCCTTTGGGCGCCGAGGCCACGTCGTCATAGAGGACCACCATCTCCACGTCTTCGATGCCCTCGTCCTCGGCCTCGTCGATGGCCAAAGTGGCGTTCATGATGTCCCCGGCGTGGCTGGAGACCATTAGCAACACCCCTCCGCCGCGGTCGGCTGCTTTGATGCCTTGAAGGATCCCGCCGGGGCCGGGTGAGGAGAAGATCGGCCCTGCCACGTTGACGTCCAAAAGGCCTTCACCGATCCAGCCGATCATGGCCGGCTCGTGCCCGGACCCGTTGCCGATCACCAGGCCCACATGGCCCTGCGGCTTGGGCGTGGCGCGGACCACCATCCCACCGGACAATCGGATGATGTCGGGATGGGCGGCCGCGTAGCCTTCCAGCATCTCCGAGACCGCGTCGGCCGGATTGTTGAGAAACAGGCGGGTGCGGATGCTCATGCCAGATACTCGCGGATGAAAGCGGCGGCTCCGGCGGCGTCGGCGTCGAGGTCCTGGCTGAGATCTCTCCAGGCGTAGGTGTCGCGGCCGGTCTGGACACCTGAGTTGGGAAACGTCTCGAACACCACCCAACGGTCGTATCCGACGTCGTCAAGGGCCTGCGCGAACCCGGCCCAGTCGATGTGGCCGTACTGGGGCGCCCGGCGATTGTTGGCCGCCACCTGGACGTGTCCGATCTGCCCGGCCGCCTGCCGGACGGCTGCGGCCAGGTCTTCTTCCTCCATATTCATGTGGAAGGTGTCGAGTTCCACCTTGACAGAGTCGTGTCCGATCGTCTCGATGAAGGCCAGGCAGTCCGAAACGGTGTTGAACATGTAGCTCTCGAACCGGTTTAGCACCTCCAGGCACAGGTCGACTCCCACCGACGCGGCATGCTCGGCCACCGTGTGAAGGGATTGGGCGGATCGTTCCCGGTGGCCGGCCAGGTCCCCTTGGGGGAACCCCATCCACGGTGCGTAGGTGACCCCTCCCAGGATCGGGCTTCCCAGCGAGGCTGCCTGATCGAGACACCACTTCAGGTGGTAGATCCCCGAGGCGCGGACGTCGGCGTCGGGGCTGGAGATGTCCATGGAAGGAGTGAGGCCGGTGCTGCACAGCACCCCCAAACCCAGAGAAGAAGCGGTGCGGGCGATTCGGTTCACCTTCACGTCGGTCCCGGCCACGAACGACATCTCCACGCCTTCGAAACCGGCCTCGGCGGCTTTGTGGAACACCGAGGACTGGTCGTCGTGCCAACTGTCCAGCCAGTAGAAGATCTCGATTCCGACCGGCCGGCTCATGCCTCGCCCCTGCGAACCGAGAATGCGATCGCCAGCAGCGGATGGGCCGCGGCCTCCTCAATGAATGTCACGGTTACCACTGTCCCTTTCTTCGGAGTCTCCGAGCCTGTCACCCGATGGGTGATGCCTCCGTCCACCCCGTCGAGGCGGATGGAAGCCAAAACATAGGGCGGATCGATGCCGCCGAACGGCGGTGGGCTGTGCACCCGCGTTGCCGCCGTCACCGTTCCGGTCCCGGGGAGATCATACCAAGCGGTCTCGGTCATATCTACAGGGCAGAACCGGCGCGGTGGGAACCATGAGGCGCCGCACTCCGGGCACCGGGTGGCTCGCAGGACCCCCTCTTCCAATCCGCGGTAGAAGGGACTGGAAGAGCCGACCGCATGCCGGTAGCGCTGGGACATCTCCATGTCCAGCAGGTAGACCGGTTGGCCGCCGGTACCGGTGCTCCGGTCCACTCCCGTCACCCGCATCAGGCCGCCCTTGCGAAGACATTGACAACGCACAGCGAGCCCACCCCGGCGTGGGTGTCGGTAATCCCGATGCGGGCGCCGGACACCGCCCGGGGGCCGGTCACCTCGCCTCGAAGTTGGGAGACGACCTCCACCGCCTGGGCGATCCCGGTGGCGCCCACTGCCGAACCGCGTCCCAGCAGGCCACCCGAGGGGTTCACCACCACCTGGCCGCCCCGGTCGAATCGTCCCTCGGCGGCGGCCTGCCCTCCCCGGCCGACCGGGCACAGCACCAGGTCCTCGTAGGCCTGCAGTTCGGCGCCGCTGAAGGAGTCGTACACCTCGGCGAGGTCTACCTGGTTGGGGGGGTCGTCGATGCCGGCGGCGCGGTAGGCCTCGGCGGCGGCATTCCGCTTGGCGGCGAAATGGGGAAACATCTCGTCGGTGCGATCCGACAGCCGGGGATGGTCGGTGGCGGCGGCGCTGGCGAGGACGGCCACCGGCGGGCGGGCCGCAAAGGTGGGGGAGTGCTGTTCGGACCACTCGGAGGTGGCCAGGAGCACCGCGGCGGCGCCGTCGCTGAGCAGACTGGCGTCAAACAGTCGGTAGGGATCCGAGAGAGGCGCCGAAGACCGGACGTCATCCACCGTGATCGACATCCCCCGGTGCGCCAAGGGGTTGTCGAGCGCCAGGCGGCGGTTCTTGACTGCGATCTGCGCGAACTGTTCGGCGGTGGTGCCGTAGCGTCGCATGTGCTCGGTGATCATCAGCGCGTAGGGAGCGGCGAAAGTGCCGAACACCGGCGTCTCCCACTCCAAGTCGGCGGACATGGCCAGGATCTCGGTGGCGGTGGCCCGATCCACGGACTTGCCGTTGGTCTCCCCCCCAAAGACCAGCACCGACCGAGCCTCACCGGAGCGCAGCGCCATCAGCGCAGTGCGGATGGCCAGTGCTCCGGTGGCGCCGCCTCCCTCCACCCGGACCAACGGCTTGCCCGCCAAGCCCACGGTGTCGTGGAGGACCTGGCCGAGACTCATCTGGCGATTGAAGTGGTCGCTTTCGTAGGCGGCCACCCCCATGTCGATCTGCGAGGTGGAACGAAGCCCGGCGTCTGCCACAGCCGTCCGGGACGCCTCGGCCACCATGTCCCGCACGCTGGCGTCGTGCCGGAACCCGACGAACGGGGTCATCCCGACCCCGGCCACCAGCACCGTGTCACCGGAGAACGAGGTCACGGGGTTGGTGAGGAGATCAGCGTACTCACCGGTAAGTGGTGAAATCGAACCCTATCCCGCGAAAAACGGGGCCGTCTTCCTACGCTCTGGGCCCTCCCCCGCCGCCACCGCCGGTTGGTCGGAACGCGGTTTGCCGGTCCCGGCAAGGGGTGCGTTCTGAGAGTATGACCTCGTTTCGCAGGTGGTTGCTTGACGGTCCGGGCGACGTCGGAGCGGACCGGGAGGTGTTTGACACCATCACTATGGGTCCGGGACTGTGACAGGAACAACACCTCACCGCCTTCTTTTTTCGCGACCCGGTCCCATCAGCCCTGTTACACCTGCTCTCGGGAACTCAGGTTGAATTCCACCTGTGCGATGTTCCCGCTGAAGGGGAACTCGCCTTCATAGGAGTTGCTTACCGGCGACAGAGTGTCGGCGCCCACGCTGAGGGAACCCCAGGAGATCATGCCGCGGGCCATGTCGGACATGGACTGCTCGCACAGCACCACGCCGTCGGACTCCAACCGTCCGGTTCCCCGGTAGTCGCCGGTGCGCTCGAATCGGAAGGCCAACTCGGTGGATCCGGGGGAGATCGAACCGGGAGGGGAGGCCACGGTCTGGCGGTCACCCAGGTAGCAGTACTCGAAGACCAACCGGCCGTCGCTGAGGTAGAGAACGTACCCGCCGCTCGTGTCGCCCACCGCCACCAGGACTCCCTGGGCGGACTCGTCGAGTGGGCCGACCCGGGCGGTGATCGAGAAGGAACGGTTGAACACTATGGGAGTCACGCCGCCGGGGATGCGGGTGGCGCCTCCCAGGTAGGTGAAAGTGTCACGGGCGCGGGGGGACCCGGGGGTCTGGAAGGTGGAGGCTCGCACCGCCAGGTAGCGGTCGTCAAGTGGGAACACCGAGTAGCGGCCGGCCTCCTCCGACCACTGGCGGACCAGGTCGGCCAGGCGGTCGGGATGCTCGGTGGCCACGTCCCGGCACTCGGAGAAGTCCGAGTCGATGTGATACAACTCCCAGGGATCATCCTCGAATGGTTCGTTGCGGCGATGCCGGGCCAGTGCCTTCCAACCGTCCTGCCACATCGCCCGGTGGCCGATCATCTCGAAGTACTGGCGGTCCCGGGGGTGGGATGACCCGGCGTCGTCGAGCACCCCGCGGATACTGGCGCCGTGGTAGGGCATCTGGTCCACCCCGTTGTATGACTGTTTCGGCGTGACCCCGGCCAGGTCGAACAGGGTGGGGGCGATGTCGATGGCATGCACGAACTGGGCCCGCACCGCTCCGGTGTCGCCGATTCCCTGCGGCCACGAGATGACCATGGGGGTCCGCACCCCGCCGGCGTAGGTGTTCTGCTTGTACCAGCGCAGGGGAGTGTTGGCCGCCTGCGCCCAACCCCAGGGGATGTTGGTCTGAGAATGCGGACCGCCGATGGTGTCGAACCGCTCCAGGTTGAACTCCACGGTGCAGAACCGGTCCTCCTCGTAGGTGACGATGTCGGCGCCGCCGTCCGGTCCGCCCTCCTGGCTGGCGCCGTTGTCGGAGAGGACCACGATGATGGTGTTGTCGAGTCTGCCGATGGAGTCCAAGAAGTCCACCAGCCTGCCCAGTTCGGCGTCGGTGTGATCGAGCATGGCGGCGTAGGCCTCTTGGAAACGAGCGAAGAGGCGCTGTTGATCGGGGGTCAGGTCCGCCCACTCCTCCACTCCCGGGTTGAGCGGCGCCAGAGTGGCATCCGGGGGGATGATGCCCAGTTCCTTCTGCCGTTGGAACCGGCGTGCTCTGATCACGTCCCATCCTTCGTCGTATCGACCCCGGTACTTGTCCAGGTACTCCTGGGGCGCCTGGTGGGGGCAGTGGGCGGTGCCGAAGGCCAGGTACAGAAAGAACGGTTGCTCGGGCTTCACCGACACCTGGTCTCTCACATACCCGATGGCGTGATCGATGAGGTCCTCGGTGAGGTGGTAGCCGTCCTCGGGGGTGCCCGGCGGGTCGACGCGGTGGTTGTCCTCGACCACATCGGGATAGAAGTGATCGGTCAGGGCGTCCAGGAACCCGTAGTAGCGACCGAAGCCGCGTCCCAGCGGCCACTGGTCATAGGGTCCCACCGCGGTGGTGTCCTCGAGCGGCGCCAGGTGCCACTTTCCGATCGCCAGGGTGCCGTAACCTGCGTCTTGGAGGACTTCGGCCATGGTGGCCGCCGACTCGGTGACCCGGCCCCGGTAACCGGGAAAGCCGGAGTCGACGTTCGACAGGTAAGCCATCCCGACGCTGTGGTGGTTTCGCCCGGTGAGAAGGCACGCCCGGGTGGGAGAGCACAGGGGAGTGACGTTGAAGTCGTTGAAGCGAACCCCGCCCTCGGCCAGGGCATCGATGGTCGGCGTGTCGATCTCCGCCCCGTAGCACCCCAGGCCGGCGAAACCCACGTCGTCGAGCACCACCACCACCACATCGGGTTTACCGCGGGCGTCGTTCTCCATCGGAGGCCACCAGGGGACCGAGGTGCGGAAATCAGGTCCGATCACTCCGGGGAAGTCGTCCTGGGTGGATCCCGTCGAGGGTGCTTTCGGATCGGGGCTGATCGAAGTCGATGCCATCGAAACTCACCGGCCTTTCACGTTTTGGGGTCTTGCCAGGCGCGGGTTGGCAGAGGGCCGCCCCGCTTCGTCGTTGCGAACATCGGTAACCATACTTGACACAATGTCGGACTCCGAAGGCGCCGCGGCCGCCGAAGCCACTGCGGATTGGCCGGAAACCGACCCGTTCACAATCGAGTCGGTGTCGGTGGAGGTCTACCGGGCTGCGATGGCCCGACCCGTGCGGACTGCCTTCGGGGCCATGGCCGATCGCCCGGCGGTGGTGGTCAAGGTGCGATCGGTTGAGAGAGGCATCGGGTACGGGGAGGTGTGGTGCAATTTCCCGGCGCCCGCCGCCGAGTACCGTGCCCGCTTGATCTGCACCGTCGTTGCTCCCCTGATAGTTGGTCGGCGGTGGCCCCATCCGAGGGTGGTCTTCGACCATCTCTCCTCCAGGACCGAGATCCTGGCGATCCAATCGGGTGAGCGGGGGCCATTCTCTGCGGTGATCGCCGGCATCGACATCGCGCTGTGGGACATGGCGGCCCGTCAGGCGGGGGCGCCGTTGTGGAGACTGCTGGGAGGGGGCACGGGTGACGGCAGCGTGCCCACCTACGCCAGCGGGATCGGGCCGGATGGAGCTTTGGAGCAGGCCCGCCATGCCAGGGCGGAGGGCCACCGGGCCTTCAAACTCAAGGTTGGCTTCGGGGAGCAGATCGATCTTGACAACCTCGCCGGCCTGCGCCGGTTGCTGGGGCCTGATGCGCCCATCGCCGTGGACGCCAACCAGGCCTGGTCACCGGACGAAGCCGAACGCTGGGCCTCGATGCTGGCTCCCTATCACCCGATGTGGCTGGAGGAACCCATCGCCGCCAGCCACTGCGACGACACCTGGAAGAAACTGGCCCGCACCTCTCCGATTCCCCTGGCGGGAGGGGAGAACCTGTGTGGGGAGAGTGAGTTCCACGGAGCGATGGGCCATGGATCCTGGGCTGTGATCCAGCCCGACGTCACCAAGTGGGGTGGCATTTCGGGATGCCTTCCCCTGGCGCGGCGAATTACCGGCGCCGGCAAGCGGTTCTGTCCTCATTACCTCGGCGGCGGCATCGGCTTGATCGCCTCTGCTCACCTGCTGGCTGCGGTGGGAGGAGACGGCCTGCTGGAGGTCGACAGCAATCCCAACCCGCTTCGCGAGGGTCTGGCGCAACCCTTTCCGCCGCTGGCCGACGGCCGTCTCCAACTGAGTGAAGATCCGGGCCTGGGGGTGTGCCCTGACCAGGCATTGGCGCCGCTACGAACCGCAGGGGAAACGTTGGATGTGAGTGGAGGCCGGGCGGGTAGCAACTGATCGGGGGGATCATCAGGGGCGCCTGCTGTTGATTTTGTGGGCTGACCAGCGTAAAGGTATGGTGATGGGCGGGCTTGCGGGCGATGCCTCATATGGCGCGCCCTTGACAGGTCCGTTACAAGTTATCAAAACAGGAGGACATTTAAATGCGTAGTTCTCGATTTGCGCGCTGGGCGATTGTCACCGCGTGCTTGATGTTGGTAGCCGCGGCGTGCGGTGGCGACGACGAGCCCGCCGCCACGACCGCCGCTCCCACCACTGCAGCGCCTGCCACGACCGCCGCTCCCACCACCGAAGCTCCCGCCGAAGAGCCCATGGAGGAAGAGATGATGGAGGAGGAGCCCATGATGGGCGCCACCGGTCCCGGACTCTTGGACGTGGACGACTCCGAGGTTGGCGGAATGAGTTGGGATGAGATCCTGACTGCCGCCGAAGGCGGTCGGGTCAACTGGTTCATGTGGGGTGGCAGTGCCACCATTAACGCCTACGTGAACGAGTGGGTCGGCGCCGAACTCATGTCGCGCTTCAACATCGAACTCAACCAGGTGAGGATCAGCGACACCGTCACCGCGGTGGACACGGTTCTCAGCGAGACCGAAGCCGGCGAGTACACCAGTGGCTCCGTGGACATGATCTGGATCAACGGTGAGAACTTCCGCACCATGAAGCAGGGTGGCCTGCTGCTGTGCGGCTATTGGGACCTCTTGCCCAGCTTCCAGAACGTGGACATGACCGACGGGACACTGCTGTTCGACTTCGGCACCGAAGTCGGCGAGTGCGAAGTGCCCTGGAACAAGGCCCAGTCGGCGGTGTTCTACAACAGCGCCCTCCTGCCCGATCCCCCCGCTGACATGGATGCCCTGTTGGCCCATGCCTGCGCCAACCCGGGAACCTTCACCTATCCCGCTCCTCCGGACTTCACCGGAAGCGTGTTCGTGCGCCACGTGTTCTACAACGAGGCCAACAAGATCCTCCCCGGCGGGTACAACGACCTCCTGGTCCCCTTCGACCAGGCTCTCTACGACCAGGTGGCCGAAGCAACCTGGCAGACTCTGAACGACCTCGAGCCCTGCCTGTGGCGTGAAGGCTCCACCTACCCGGTGGACCAGCCGGCTCTGGAGACCCTGTACTCCAACTCCGAAGTCACCCACTTCCTCGCCTACGGTCCGGCGTCTGCCGGTTCCAAGGTGGACACCGGTGTCTTCCCCGAGTCGACCCGGACCTATGGTCTGACGAGCGGTCAGATCGGGAACACCAACTTCGTGGCGATTCCCTACAACTCGCCGAACAAGGCCGCCGCCCTGGTGGCAGGAGACTTCCTGCTCAGCCTTGACGCGCAGTTGCACAAGGCCTATCCGGACGTTTGGGGTCAGATCAACGTGCTCGACGGCGACTCGCAGTCCGCGTTCGCCGACGTTCCCAGGCACCCCTCGGTGGTAGACCCCGGTGAGATCTCCGGACTCCCCGAACTGCGGGGCGACTGGGTTCCGATCATCGAGGAAGGCTGGCGCGCCAACGTAGCCGAGCAATAAACCACTACTGATTACAACAGAGAAGGTGACCGGTGGTCCTTGAGATCACCGGTCACCTCTTTTAACAGTGTTCCGAGACCCGGCCACCGACTGACGAAGACCTGGTCACGGTGGCCGATTCGAAAGTACGAGATCCACCCATCTTCTGTGAGGTATTTGACCCACACCTGGTAGGAGCCGGGCTCGACTTCAATGCCGACAGAACGGGTGGCGCCCTCCACAACCACATACTTATTCGCTTCCTTGGTGGTACTGCGGGCCCGATAGGCTATGCGGACCTCAGCGCCCAATTCGCTTACGGCTGACTCCTCGGCAAATCGCCGGAGTCGCCCCGGAAGTCAATGTCCGGCAGCAGCACCTGCGGCTTGAAGGTCACCCGGTAGTGGTACGCCGACACGTCGGCGGCTACCAGTTGCTCGGCGAAATACGTCACGTTGTCGGACAGCCCGAGGAAGTGCTTCACATAGGCATCCGGCCCGTGCTTGCAGGTTACCTCCAGCTGAATAGTCTCGTCCTCGATGGAGCACAGCCCTTCGATGCTCAGCAGGTAGGTGTCGGTGATCCCGTTGAGGAACACAATCCGCCGCTGGATCTCGAACTGGTCGGCTGCCTGAGAGATATTCTCCGACACCACCCTGGCATCGGAAGAACATGCGGTAGCCGCCATCATCGCAGCTAATCCCAAGGCAACCCATCTAACTATCTTCATACTTTCTCCTTTCGCCCGCAGAACCGGGCAATGGTGCTCTGCCACGTCGAACGTGAGGTCCCAGTTGTAAGACCGCACTCTCGGCACGTCTTCCAGGCGCCACTGGCTGTGCACATGGCACCAGCTACCGTCGACCGTGGTCAGCGTATCAGCCATTTCGCACCTCCACTGGCATCACCCGCCTTGAATGGAGGTGTCAGACCATGGCGAGGGGCGCCAACGCCTCGATGTCGGTTACCACATCGATGATGACGGGACGCTGCGCCGCCAATGCCCGTTCCAAGGCAGGGCGGAGGTGCCCGGGTTTCTCCACCCGGATGCCCATCGCTCCCATTCCCTCGGCGAGTCGGGCGAAGTCCACGTCGGTGAAGGTCCACATGCGGCGTCCCTCGGGAGTCTGCTGCCCGCCGTAGGCCCGATCGAAGCCAATGGTCGACTGGTTGCCCGAGGAGTTGTTGTTGACCACGGTGACGGTGTTGATGCCCCATCGAACCGCGGTCTCGATCTCGGCTATGTGGTACCACAGCCCCGCGTCGCCGGTGAAGCAGACCACGGGGCGGTCCGGTGCGGCGCACTTGGCGCCCAGGGCGGCCGGGAAAGCCCAGCCCAGGTGACCGGCGCAGCGCAGGTAATCCTGCTCGCGGGTGCGGGTGTCGAACATGCCTCCCATCCACATGCCGGCGTGTCCGGTGTCGACCACGACGCAGGCGTCGTCGGGAAGGTGGGAGGTCAACTCCCAGCAGATCCGCTCCGGGCGGATGGGCACCGCATCAGATTCGAGATGGCGCCGGTGCTGTTCTCGCCAAGCGGCGACCTCCCGGCGTGCTTCAGCCCGCCACTGTCGCCGGCATGCATCCCGGCGGCCGGCCTGTTCTGAGAGGGCGGCCAGGGTCATGCGGGCATCGGCGTTGATAGACACCTGCAGGGGGTAGTTGCGGCCCAACACGTCCGGATTGATGTCGACCCCGATGGCGGTTACTCCGGGTGCGGGGACCTGCCAGAAGTGGGTGGTCATGCTGCCGGTGCCGGAACCGACGAAAAACACCAGGTCGGCCCGGTTCACCACCCGGTTGGCGGCGCTGCGAGAGTAGGTGCCACTCACCCCGACGGCCAGCCGATGGGTGCCGGCGATGGTGTCCTTGCCGTTGAGGGAGGTCACCACCGGAATGCAGAGACGTTCGGCCAGGGCCACCAGTTGGCTGGAAGCACGGGAGGTCCGGACCCCTCCTCCCGCCACGATCACCGGCCGGCGGGCGCCGTCGAGCAGATCCAAAGCCGCAGCCACGTCCTTGGGGTCGGGGAGGGGCCGCACCGCCGGTACCGAGGCGAATCCTTGGTCGACCCACGGGTCGAGATTGCCCTCCTCGGTGTCGATCTGGCCCTCGTTGCCCGCGAACTGGACATGGGCCGGTCCCGGACTTCCCGACACCGCGGCACGGAAGGCCTGCCGGATGGCGTCGGGGATCCGCTCCACCCGTTCCACGGACGTGTTGAACTTGGTGACGTTTTCGAAGGAGGGCCGATCGTCGACCTCCTGGTACACCCCCCTGCCGGCCATCGTCAGATGGAGGCCTCCCGTGAAAGCGATTACCGGTGAGTGGGCCAGGTGGGCGTCGCGCAACCCGGCGGCCAGGTTGAGGGCGCCCACCGCCTGGGCCATGCACACCCCGGGCCGCCCAGCCATCCTGGCAAAGCCGTCGGCCATGTAGGCGGCCGGCTTCTCGCCATGGGTGTGGATGCGGTGGACCCCGAACTTCTCCAGTTCCACCATGGTGCGGCGCAGGATGGCAGGGACCATGAAGACGTGGGTCACCCCGTAGCCGTCGAGCATTTGGGCTAGCGCCCGGGCGCCGGTCATCATACTGGAAGACTCTAACGACTGCATTCGGGCGGCGGATGTGGACGGGCAGAGGCTGAGTAAGGCGGCTGAGGCAGGTTCCGCCCCCTGCTCGCAGGGGTCCCGTCACTCCAAGTGCCCTCTTCTGGGTCGCGGCGCCGACGCGTAACGTGCACCTTTCCTTATTCTTCTCCTGCTTTCTCTGACCACGTAGGCCACCCGCGCCGAACTGCGAATCGTGATGGGAACAAACATCCTTCGGAGGGCAGTCGGATGGGGCCTCTCGACGAACCTGATGATCGTGTAGACCGCGAATGCCCCGTGGAAGGTGGTGAGAGCCATCCACAATCCGTGGGGTCCCACCAGGCTCATCAACCCGGAACTGAGCACCGGCCCGGCGATGGCGCCCAAGCCCATGAAGGTGACCAGGGCGGCCATTCCCGGCACCAATTGGGAGCGTTCCAGCAGGTCGTTCATATGACTCATCGAAAGCGCGTAAACCGGGAAAGTGAGGGTGCCGTAGACCAGCATGACGCCGGTGAACACCAGCGGCTCGATCGGTCCGATCGACATGAACAGGCACAGCAGGAAAGCTCCCGCGGTGATAGCCAGGATCACCCTCCGGCGGGGGATGCGGTCCGACAGCCTTCCCAGGGGGATCATGGCCGCCGAGCCGATCATCAGGGCGCTCATGGCCCACCCCACCTGCGTGGTGGTGAGCCCCACTTCCGCGCTGTAGATCGGACCCAGGGTCAGAATAGAGCTGTGGGTGAGACCCGACGCGGCGGCGCCCACCAGGGCCAGCGGCGCGGTCCGGTACACCGCTCTGATGCGCGCCCTTCTTCGTTCCGGAATCTGGGGAGGATCGATGCGGGTCAGAGACAGCGGCACCAGCGAAAGCGAGAACAGGATCGAGACCAGCAGGAAAAGAGTGAAGCCGCCGGGATCGGCGGACCCGATCAACAGTTGCCCCACCGCCATGCCGCCCATCCCCATCATCATGTAGATCCCCAGCACCCGGCCGCGGTTGTGGTTGGTGACCTGGTTGTTCAGCCAGCTATCGGCGGTGATGTAGATCCCCGAGATGCAGAATCCGGCCGCCAACCGCAGAATGAACCATGCCGGAGGACTCAGCACCAGCGAGTGCAACAGCATGACCGAGGAGAGCAGGGCCGCCAGGCCGGCGAACACCCGGATGTGGCCCACGTTGGCCAGCATGTTCCCGACCAAACGGCTTCCAGCCAGAAACCCGACGTAAAAGCCGGACAGGGCAATTCCCGTCGCCAGTTCGGAGAAGCCTTCGATGGTGGAGCGAACACCAAGCAGGGATGTGCCCAGGCCGTGGCCGATGCCAAGCAGGCACATCGATAGGAAGAGCGCGGTTAGATGCTTCATGGCAGTAACGCCGTCCTTAGGTAAGGGGTGGCCGGTGCGGCCTGTGGTCTGAGAGTCCTGGAACCAACTTCCGAACGATCTTCGGGGTTGATAGGCATCGGCTCCATCAGGGACGATCTACTTATTCAATTCTACATGATCCGCCACATGGATGGTTCGCATTATCGGAGATCACCCGGGGCAGGCAAGGGATGGCCAGCCACGCCGCGCCGCTTGCCGGCCTCGGCTTGAGGAGCAGTGGAACTGTGGCTATCCGTCTTTAGTAGGAGACCGACTATGGGTAAAGCAAGGGACTTATATACTTGGGTAGACACAGGACTACGCCTCTCAGTGTCACACCCGATCAGTATCATGTGTGCATGTATACGGATGGGACACCTCTCACGGCGGAGCAGGTGGAATATCCCGATGTGGTGGCGGTAGATCTACGAAAGCTGCCCTCGGGTACCAAACAGGCTTTGTGGAGAGCCCTCCAGTTGCAGAGCCGTGCTTACAACTGGGGTGTGGAGCATGCTCTGGGGTTGCACAACGCGGGAGAGAAGATACCTAGCCCACGCGTAGACTCGGGTCACCTCACGCTGTTGCGCCGCCATCCCGAGAACCGTAAGGGAGGCCTCAGGTTGCAACGGGGAGGGTTCTACCAAGGGGTCAACGCTGCCAAGAAGTGGTCGAAGCACCGCCGTTCGCTCACCAGGGGCTTCGCTATATCCGTAGAGAGGGTGGAAATCACCGCCAAGCGCCTGGCAGAGACAGAGAACTCCCTGCCCTCCGACGCGAGAGACGTCCTGGCGAGGCTGGTTGAGACCGCTTCGGAGTATGCCTCTGCGTCTTCTGCTCTGGTGTCAGAGTTAGAGGGTCATCCGGACTTGTCACACGCTTCCGACACTGTGAACGCGGAGCCGGTGGAGAGCATCTGCGAGAAGTTCCACGCCCGCTCCGAGGCTTTGGTTGAAGAGCACAAGACCCTGGTGCCCGAAGCTCGCCAGCAGGTAACCGCTCACGCTCGCAACGGCGCCTGCCCGAAGGAAGTGAAGGCTCTTAGGAGCGCTGTCACCAAGAACGCCAACGCCGTGAAGAAGCATGACCGTTCGATCAAACCGGTGGAGCGTCACCTCGTCAAAGGTGTGAAGCGTTTGTTCCGGTCTCGCAAGGACACGGAGAGAGCCTCCGGTCCGGCGTTGGTGTTCCATGACCGTTGCCGCATAGCAGACGGCGAGTTGGTACTGCCTTGTGGCATTTCTCTGCGGCTGCCCCGAGACCGTGACGGGAAGCCCTTCGCTGTTCCCGCCCGGATGAAGTGGGGTGGCGCTGTCCATGTGGTGGACGCCACCGACGAAGCCGGTAGGGTGACCCGTCGCACCAAGCCTCGTCACCGCAAGTACCGCGTTCATTTCCTTTGCAAGTCCTACGCTGACGCTCCCACGGAACCCACCGACCGGTCTCAGACGCTGGGAGTGGACTGGGGAATACGCAACCCACTGGTGTGCAGCGATGGCACGTCCTATCCCAAGTACGCCTCTTCACAACAGGAAGACCAGAGCCGCAAGAGACACCACCGGTCCAAGCAACTGCAGAAGTCCATGAGCCAAAAGCAAGAGGGGTCCCGTCGCTACCGGAAGCAGAAACGACAGAGAAACAAGTTGATCGTCAAGAACACTGCTGTGAAGGTCAACCAGCAATTCCACAACGCCAAGCATGTAGCCACCAAGCCGGGCGTCCGTTCTGTGGCGGCCGAGGACACCAAAGCGAAGAACATGACCAAGTCCGCTACCGGTTCGAAGGCCTTCCCTGCCCGCTCTGCGGGCAAGAGAGGCTTGAACCGCGTATTGGCGGAGACTGCTCCGGCGCGGATGCTGCGTTTTCTGGCGAGAGCGATGGTCAAACACTCGGTCGGATATGTGCCGGTGTACCCGGCTTACACCTCTCTTACATGCTTTGTCTGCGGGAAAAAAGGAACGCGCGAGACCCAAGCGCGGTTCGTCTGTTCCTGCGGGAACCGCGCCCATGCGGACCTGCAGGCCTCGCTGAACATAAACGCCCGGGGGCACCCTAACCTGTATCCCCCGACAGGTGGCGGCAGGGACAGCCGTCGGAAGATACTAGACGACGCCATGGGAATCTTCGAGAGAAGTCTTGCGTCTACGGAAGTGTCACGAACAAATACGCCTGTCAACCCAGGTATATAAGTCCCTAAAGCAAGCCCGGCTGTTTGGCGGTTTGCTAGGCGCCGGTCCAACGGGGCGGCCGCCTCTCGGCAAATGCCCGCGGCCCCTCGATGGCGTCGGAGGAGTCCAGGGCTCTCCGGTAGGCAGCCACTTCGCCCGACCGGATGAAGTTCAACGCCTCCGCCACTCCCATTTGCGAGGTGGCGCGGATCATCTCCAAGATGGCCTCCACTGCCAGCGGAGCGGCTTCGCAGATCCGCTCGGCCAGGGCGCGGGCGGTGCTCATGAGTTCGCCGGAAGGGACCACCCGGTTTACCAATCCCCATTGCAGGGCTTGCTCCATGCCAACTCGTGCTCCGGTCAACAGGATCTCTTTGGCGAGAATCGGAGGGATCTGCCTGGGGAGGCGGACCGTTCCGATGTCGGGGGGAAAGCCCATGAAGGCCTCGGGAAGCAGGAACTGGGCGGTGTCCGCCGCCATCACCAGGTCGGCGGACACCACGATCTCGAACCCTCCTCCGGCGGCGATGCCGTTCACCGCGCAGATCACCGGCTTGTTCAGGCCCTTCAGTTCCGGGAATCCTCCGAAGCCTCCCATTCCCCAGTCGGCTTCGTAGGACTCTCCTTCCGAAGCGGCTTTCAGGTCCCAGCCTGCCGAGAAGAACCGATCCCCGGCGCCGGTCAGGATGGCCACCCGGTAGGCGGGGTCATCGCGGAAGGCCAAAAAGACATCTCCCATAAAACGACTGGTTGCCGCGTCTATCGCATTTGCCTTGGGGCGGTCGATCACGACCTCCAAGACAGGCGCATTCTCGAGTATCCGCAACCCCTGGTCCATAGTTGTGCCCAGTGTAAGGAGCGGCTGGAGCACCTCTGCGCAGTCTTGCCAAAGGGATGCTTCACGGACCCTCCTGTGGTTTGGTGTCAGTCGGTCAGGTCATCCGGCGTTGCGGGCGGCGGTAAGCCACCGGTCAACGGTGTCGCGGTTGACTGAGAGCCAATCGGCGGCGTGGCGGTCGATGTCCTGTTCGGTGTCCTCACCGAGACTGTAGGCAACGTTTTGCAGGGCCACATCGACCGGGCTGATCACCACCAACTCGAACAGCCTGGCTGCGGCCGGGTTGGCCGCCAGGAAGTCGTTGTTGGCGGTGACACGGATGTCGGCCGCGTCCCAACCGAGATTGCAGGGGTCGGCGGAACACTGTCCCTCGCCCAGAGACGCGGCGCCCTCCACCTGGCTGGGTGAGATCGATTGGTCGGAGGTGGAGAGCCAGACCGCGTTGTCGCCCGGTCGCAGGTCAGCCACGTAAGAACTCGGCGCCCAGGAGTAGACAATGTAGGGGACCCCGGCAGAGTCTCGGGAGACGGCTTCGGCGATGAGAACGTCGTAAGAACCCACCTTCAACTGATCGACTGCGGTCCACCCGGCGTTTTCGATCCATGCGTTGATAGTTATGTGACAACCCCAGCCCTCGGGGCAACCCAGCAACTGGAGCACGCCGTCATCGGGCGTGGTGTCGCCACCATCGTAGATGGCGAACAAGTCAGGATCGTTGACGATCTGATCGAGGGTCTCGATCCCGTAGTCGTCCACCAGGCTCTTGTTGGTAAGGACTCCTTGCAATCCACCGGTACGCATTTCCCAGCCCAGGACCGAAAGGTGCTCGGCCACCAAAGTGCCGTCCTGCATCTCAGCGACCAGGAACTGCTTGTGGTTGGGGAACCACGAGTTGGCCCAGAAGTCGAATTCGCCTCTGGCCATGGCCACGTAGGCGTTGGAGGGCGGCAATTCCAGGTCGGCGGGGCGGCTCACCTCATAGCCGAGTTCAGTCAGCAAGGCGGCATAAATGGCGGCTTGCATGTAACCGGTCGACCAGTTCCCCCTGGCCACCGTCACCGAAACACCCCTTCCCGGCAGGGTCATCTCGTCTCCTGCTGCGGCGGCGGGGTCATCTGACTCACCGTCCGCAGGGTTGCTCGATGTGTCAGAAGGGGTGGTGGATGTCTCCTGGTCTGGCGTCTGGGTCGGCTCGAATTGGTCGTCGCCTTCGCCTCCGCATGCCGCCACCAGGAGCGCGATTATCAAAAGCCCGACATACCCTGACCTGATAGGTGTCTTGATCGTCACTCCTTGGCTCTCCCGTTGCCCTCACAGTCAAGGGCGAAAACGTATGGTTTAGTCGCCAATGGCGCCCGATGATAAGGGCGGACCTTCGGGGTTAAGTGAAAGGGGGAGGCCCTTTGCGGGCCTCCCCCTTCGTAATCGGGACGGTTAAGTCCTTCGTATTCGGGACGGTTTAGGTCCTATCCGAGCAAACGTGCGTTGTTGAGCCAGGTGTCGACGGTGTCGCGGTTGTCTGCGATCCATGCGGCGGCGTGGCTTCTGATGTCCTCTTCGGTGTTCTCACCGCCCGACATGCGGACGTTTTGGAGGGCAACATCGACGGGGTTGATGGTGACCAACTCGAACAGCCTGGCTGCGGCCGGGTTGGCCGCCAGGAAGTCGTTGTTGGCGGTGACACGAATGTCAGCCGCGTCCCAGCCCAAGAGGCATGGGTCGGTGGTGCACTGGTTACCGATCGAGGTAGCGCCTTCTATCTGGGTCGGCGATATCGCCGGGTCTTCGTGAATGGAGACCCACACCGCGTTGTCGCCAGGACGCAGATCACTGACGTAGTGAGACGGCCCCCAGGTGTAGACCATGTACGGTTCCCCGGCTGCGTCACGGGCAATCGCATCGGCGATCATGGCGTCATAGCCGCCGATGTCGAACTGCTCGATGTTGGTCCAGCCGGCGTTCTCGATCCACGCGTTGATGTTGACATGGCATCCCCATCCGTCAGGACAGCCGTATATCTGCAGGATGCCGTCGCCGGGCGAGTTGTCGGCCGCTTCGTACGCGGCGAACACATCGGGGTCCGAAAGCATGGCATCGAGAGTGGTCATCCCGTTGGCGTCAGCGAAGGCCTTGTTGGTGATCAGCCCCTGGACGCCTGATCTCGGCATCTCCAAGCCCAGGCTGGTCACGTGTTCTCTGACCAGCGAACCGTCGGGCATCTCACCGTCCAAGAAGGCGTCGTGGTTGGGGAACCACGAGTTGGCCCAGAAGTCGAACTCGCCGTTGGCCATCGCCACGAAGGCGTTGGACGGCGCCAACTCCAGATCGGCCGGGTCCGAAACCGTGTAGCCGAGCTCGGTCAGCAACGCCGCGAAAATAGCAGCCTGCATATAACCAGTCGACCAGTTGGCACGTGCGATCGTAACCGACACACCCTCGCCGGGGAGCGCCATGGCGTCATCCACTTCTTCCATGTCACCGTCGTCCATGGCGTCGTCGTCCATGGCGTCGTCGTCGTCCATGGTGTCGTCCATGGCGTCGTCGTCCATGGCGTCGTCCATGGCGTCGTCGTCCATGGTGTCGTCTGCCGTATCGGGGGCGGCGGCGGTGGTAGCAGTAGTCGTCTCGGTCACTGCGGCATCATCGCCGTCGTCTCCGCAGGCTGCTGCCAAAAGCGCCAACACCGAAAGCATGGCGATCAGGTGCTTGAATAGGTTTCTTCGTCTCATTGGTGCTCCTTATCTTTCGTTAGCTATTGTCCTAGCTTGCTGTGACAGCCTCCTTGACTGTCCGTCCGTTGGGTCAAGTCATTTGCGGGGTCATAGTCTCTTGTGGAGTCTCCGCTTGGCTCATCAATCCCGAATCTCCGGCGAAGACCTTGGTGCGACGGAACTCTTTCAAGACACCCCGTGAAGAAATGAATAGCAGGAACCCGGCCAGCAGGCACAGGAAGGAACCCGGCCCACTGACGTAGTTGGGGTCCGATGAACGCACCAGCGAGACGATCCAGCCGGTTGAAGCCAGCATTACGCCCACTCCAAACGCCGAGACGGCCACACTCCACACCCAGCGACGACGTTCCCCGCCGCCGAAGAGGCCGGCCGCCGGCAGGCTGAATAACAAGCCCGCTGCTCCCATCCACAGGGCCAAGCGTCCCAAGGCGGGCCCTTCTTCTGAGAATCCATCGAAGGCGACGGGGTTCTTGCGTTGAGCCTCCGCCACCAGGGAGGAGATGGTGATGGCGTTTTGCCCTGCTTTGGATATGTCCTGTCGGGCTTCTTGCTCCAGCCGGTCGATCTCGGCTTGCAATTCCGGGGTGATTACCGACTCGGTCCTCGAGTCCACCGCCCACGGCGACAGGCCGGCCACTACCAGCAGACCCACGATGCATGCCGTGATGACGAGGCGGCTCACCGACACGTTGACCTTCAGGGGACGGAGGGGGCTGTACGGGGCAACCCGGATCCAGAATATCGAACCGATGGTTGCAATTGCTCCGCCCACCAACGCTACCCACACGCCAATCCCGTCCTGATGAGCGACGGCGTCGGCATAGGGGTTGACCCAGAGGTAGGCGGCGGCGGCCGCCAGTCCGCCCATCGCGAATATCAACGACCCGTCGGCGCCGAACCATCGTCCCACCCGTCCGGGTCGCGTCAGAGTAGTCAGAGCTGAGCCCAGTGCCAGCAGGCTCATCAGCAGCACGGCGATGCCGAAATAGCTCCCCCCCTGGGCTGCTAACCCGTTGGCGCTCAGGCCGGGCACGTCCAGATCGGCGGCCCGGCCGTAGCCTGAGATAAGCCCCGAGTCCAAGCTCCAGGGCAGCCAAACAGAGACGATCCCAACCACGGCGCCGACCAGAGCCACCACAACCCAAGTGCGCTCTGCAGCCGTGACCGGAGAAGGCATTCCCTCGCTGTCGGTCTCTTTTTTGGTCTCGGCGTCCTCGGAGGACAGCAGAGTCTCTGGGTCCCGGCGATGGGCCCATGCCCGGTAGATGCGGGAAAACAAGTTGGCGCCCTCCTCGGTTTGGGTCTGGGAGATGCGGTCCAGCACCACCGCCACAATGAACAGGGCCAGCCCGGCGGAGGCAGAGAGGGGAGTATTGATGTTGATGACCGCCCGGAATACCAGCAGGCCCAGTCCGCTGGCGCCCATGATGGCTGCGATCCCGATCATCGAGATAGATAACAGCAGCGTCTGGTTCAGCCCGGTCATGATGGCGGCGCGGGCCAGAGGAAGCTGGACGTCCAGCAGGACCCGCCACTCCGAGGCCCCGTAGGCGCGGCTGGCCTCCACCACATCCTCGGGTACCTGGCGAATTCCCAGGTTGGTTAATCGTATCAAGGGGGGTATGGCGAACACCATGGTGACCATGGTGGCCGGCTCCGGCCCCAGCCCGAAGAAGAATATGAACGGAATGATGTATACGAAGGCGTGCACGACCTGCATGGCATCAAGGGCGGGGCGTACCGCGTTCCAGACCCCGTCGACCCGGCCGCAGAGGACTCCCAGAGGGATGCCGATGATGGCGCAGATAACCACAGACACCACCACCAGTCCGATGGTCAGAACGGTCTCCTCCCAGAACTCGTTGCCCAGCAAACCGCAGATGGCCAGCACCAGCGCCAGGCCCGCTCCCACCTTCAGGTTGCGAGTGAGAGTTCCAACCACCAGGACGATGGCACACACCAGAATCCAGGGCATGTCGGCCAATTCCCACCACGGGTGGTACTCGGGGCTGATGACGAAATTCTGGAAGAGGAACGAGAACGGCCACTTGATGATGTCCAACACCGTTCCCAGGTTGGCGACCGTCCAGGACACCATCTCATCGATCCACGACCCGAAGGGGATCTCCCATTCGTCGAGAATGGCGTTGTCCCAGAACCGGAGGGGGGCCTCGGTGTCTTCGGCCTGGGCGAATATCAGTCCCAGCATCCTCACATGAACACCTCCCTTTCGTAACCCTCGATCAGTTTCTCCACCCTGCCCATTTCCTCCATGATCTTGCGTGGATCAAGGTTTCCGACCAGGACTCCTCTCTCGTTGACCACGGCAATCGGCAGCCCGCGGCCTGCTGCTGCGTACACGTCATTGAAGCGGTCTTCGCTCTCCGCAGTCTCAAAATCCGACCGCAGGGCCGGTCCCAGTTCGGTGGTTCCCATCCTGGCAGCCCGCATACCGTCCCCGGCGGTGAGCAGTTGGACGGGCCGGCCTGCGTCATCGACCAGGAAGGCCCCGCCCCGGTCACCGATCTGAGTGAGTGCCTCGGCCAGAGACATGGTGGAACGGATCGGGTGGGGATCGTCCATCACTTCCGACACCTCGATCACCCGTCCCTGGTCGACATCCTGGACGAATTCGGCGACATATCCGGTGGCGGGGCGCGTCAGGATCTCCTCGGGAGTGCCGATCTGCACGACCGCGCCGTCCTTCATGATGCAAACCCGGTCGCCGATCCGCAGGGCCTCGTTGAGGTCGTGGGTGATGAAGAGGATGGTCTTTTTGAGTTCGTCCTGGATTTCCATCAACTCGTCCTGCATCTGGCGGCGGATGAGGGGGTCAAGGGCGGAGAAGGCCTCGTCCATCAGAAGGATGGGAGGATCGGAGGCCAGGGCGCGGGCCAGTCCCACGCGTTGTTGCATGCCGCCGGAGAGTTGGCGGGGAAAGGAGTCCGCATAGGGCTCGAGTCCCACCAGCGAGAGGGCCTTCATCGCCGCCGCGTCCCGTTCGGATTTGGAGACCTTTTGGATCTTGAGGCCGTAACCGACGTTGTCGATCACCGACCGGTGGGGGAAGAGGGCGAAGTGCTGGAACACCATTCCGGTCTTCTCCCGTCGGAATACTTGCAGGGTGGACCCGCTGAGGGTCTGAACGTCGACGTCCTCCACCCAAACCTTGCCATGGGTGGCGTCCAGAAGTTTGTTGACGGTGCGGAGGGCAGTGGACTTGCCTGACCCGGACAGACCCATCACCACGAACAACTCGCCCTGGTGCACAGAGAACTCCACATTGTTGAGGCCCACCACATGGCCCGAGTGACGAAGCACCTCGTCTTTGGAGAGCCCCGAGCGGGTGAGTTCGAATGCTCTTCCACGCGGTTGCGGGCCGAACAGTTTGTAGACGCTCTCCAAGCGGATGAGTCCGTTGCCGTTGGCCGTCATGAAACTCCTCCCGGCCTGATATTGAATGCCGAGGCACTGGACGTTGAGTCGGTTTGCATCACGCCGACACCCATCCCCGGGCTGTGGGGATGGTGCACATCCGTGATGGTCCGCACAGTGAAACCTGCAGGCTTTGCGGGCGGCGCGACATCAAGGACCCCATCTATAGCTTCCATCTGTTCACTTAAGTTAACAGAACGTCAACTATATAGTCAGGAAAGGAGGGAACTAAATGATTCCACCTGTCGGAATTCTCCACAGAGAGGCTCGGTGGAATCAGGCCAACAAGCCGTAAGCTTCTGGCTGGCACTCACTTTCGGGACCTTATCTCCGATATCAACGCGGCCAACACTTCATGGAGATCTCCGATCACCGCGTAGTCGGCCTTGGTGACCAGGGGGGCCTCCGGATCGGTGTTGATGGCCAGTATCTGTTTCGAGGCCATGCAGCCCACCCAGTGCTGGACGGCGCCGGAGATCCCGCAGGCTATGTAAAGGTCGGGAGCAATACGGGTACCGGTCTGCCCCACCTGGTCGGAGTGGGGTCTCCACCCGTTGTTGGTGGCAACCCTCGAACACCCCACCACTCCGCCGATGAGGTCGGCCAACTCCTCCAGGATGGCGAAGTTCTCGGCGCTGCCCACCCCTCTTCCCCCGCTCACCACCACTGGCGCGGTGGCCAGGGTCAACCCTTCCGCCAAGCGGACCCTTTCCACCACCCGGGTGCGGGCCAGGTGGTCCGCCAGGTCCGGTGCAAAGGTGCTCGCCGCGGTTGGATTGCCCAAGGCTGACTCGGGGGGTTCGAAAGTGTGGGGGGCGATGGTGAGCAGTTTGCGGGCCGACCGCAGTCGGGCTCTCTCCAGCAGGCTTCCCCCCCACCTCACCCGGATCATTTCCCAGGCGCCCTCGATTCCCCCGGAAGCGTCGGTGATCTCGGTCACGTTCGCCACCAGAGGCTCGTTCAGGACAGCGGCGACGTGAGCCATCACCTCGGCGCCCCGATCATCACCCAGGGTCATCAGCACCGACGCCCCGGTGTGATCTGCCAACTGGGCGAGAGCCTCGCCGTAGGCCTCGGGTGCGTAGTCGGTCAGGATGGGATGGGAGACCACATGTCCTGCAAGGCCCAATTGCTGTAGCCCGGCATGGCCCGGTTCGCCGACCGTGACGGTCTCCAACCGGGCTCCGAGGGTCTCGGCCAACTCCAGCGCCGGAGTGAGTGCTTCAGGGCCCGAGGGAGACAGGGCGCCCCGGTCATTGTCCAGGAACACCAGTATGAGACTCATAGCAGACCCACCTCCTCCAGCAACCGGACCACTTGGGGAGCAGCCTCGGCGCCATGTCCCAAAATGACGGTCTCGGTCACTTCTTCGGTGGGTTTCAACAGGTGGACCATCTCCTGGCCTCCCGATGAGAACTCGACCGCCACCTCCGTGATCTGCGCTCTTCGGGACTTCAGGCGTCCCGGAAGGGTGGGATAGCGGGGGAGGGTGATTCCCTCCTTGGCCGCAGCCACGGCGGGAAGCGGCAGGCGGTAGACCTCGAATCCCTCATCGGTCTCCCTTCTGCCCACCATCTCGTCGCCGTCTATCTCGATCCCCTTCAAACCGCTGATGACCGGCCGGCCCAGGGCGCGGGCCACCCTGATGCCCACCTGGTATCCCCCCGAATCCGCCGACTCGTTACCGAACAGGATCAGATCGAAGGGGGCGCCGGACTCCAGTTCCGTGATGGCATCCACCAGGGCCGCCGCGGTGGCTTGGGGGTCCAACTCGGTGGTGTCGGCCGGTACCAGGACCACCTGGTCGGCGCCGACCGAGACGGAGTAGCGAAGTTGCTCCACCGCCTCGGGGGGTCCCAGGGTCAGCACGGTGGCGGTCCCCCCATGCCTCTCTCTCAATTGGACGGCGGCTTCCACTGCGCACTCCTCGTGCGGGCTGGTGGTGAAACCCAGATGCCGGGTGTCGATGTCCTGTCGATCGTCGGTCAGGACGATCCGGGCGCCGGGGGCGGGCACTCGCTTGACGCAGACCAGGATGTTCATCTCAGCACTTCATCCGGGCGTTCTGCGGATCGAACAGGGGAGTGCTGCCGGCGATCGCCACCTTGACGGGATACAACTCGTTCATGTACATGACCGCCAGTTCCCGGCCGACCACGGCGTGGGCGGGGGGTAGGTAGGCCAGCAAGAGGTACTTGCCGACCGACGGCCCATTGCCGGCGGTGGTGACGTAGGAGGGGCGGCCGTGGCTGTCGACGATGCGTTCGCCGTCCGCAGTGAGGATCGGCTCGTTGCCGCCCATGTACCGCTCCATGCCGGATGCCGAGGTGTGGTCCTCGACGGTGAGCGTGCAGAGGATGGTGGCCGGGTCCTCCTTGCGAGCCTCCAGGTAAGGGCCCTTGCCGATGAAATCGGCCTTCTTGACCTTGGGTCGAGCCAACCCGGCTTCCACGGGGTTGTAGTCGGACTCCAACTCGGCGCCCATCAACCGGTAGCCCTTCTCGAGCCGCCCGGTGGTCCCGTACACTCCGATTCCCACCGGGACCACGCCCCAGTCCTGGCCGGCCTCCCACAACATGTCCCACAACCGAAGTCCCTGCTCCATGGGGACCGAGATCTCCCAACCGAGTTCGCCCACGTACGAGATCCGGAACATCAGTGCGTCGATGCCCTGCAGGTTCACCTCCCTGACCGACCCGTAGGGGAACCCCTCGTTCGAGACGTCATCGCGGGTCAGGCTCTCAATCACCCGGCGGGCATTGGGGCCCCACAGACCGATGGTGGAGACCGCGGAGGTGTTGTCCACGAAGGTCACCGACCCGTCGGTGGGCAGGTGCTTGCGGAACCAGTAACGATCCCGGGCGCCGTCGCCGCCGCCGCTGATCACCCGGTAGTGGTGTTCTCCAAGGCGGAGGATGGTGAGATCGGCCCGGAAACCCCCGGTGTCCGTGAGGAGGGGGGTGTAAACGGCCCGTCCCACCGCCACGTCGCATTGGTTGACGGCCATCTTCTGAATGTAGTCGACCACACCGGGCCCGGTGATGTCGAAAATGGCGAAGGCGGTGAGGTCCACCATGCCCACCTTCTCCCGCATGGCGAGGTGTTCGGCGTTGATGATGGGCGACCACCATCGGGCGTCCCACTCGTGGTCGCGGCCCTTGACTCCGTAATGCTCCACCAACGGCGCGTTTACCTCGTACCACTGGGGCCTCTCCCATCCTCCCACCTCGTAGAACACCGCTCCCAACTCCACCTGCCGCGGATAGGCGGGTACGGTGCGGACCCGGCGATTCGATTCCCACTGCTCCCTGGGGTGCACGATGCCGTACGTCTTGTTGAAGTGCTCCGAGCAACGGGCCAGGATGTGATGCTCGGCGCGGGCGAACCGGTAGAAGCGGGCGATGTCGGAGGAGTGCGGGTCGATCTCGGGGTAGCCCTGGGTCATCCACTCGGCGATCATCTTGCCCACCCCCGGGCCTTCCTTGATCCACACCGCCGCCGCCGACCAGAGGTTCTTCACCTCCACCGTCTCTCCCAGAAGCGGCATGGCGTCGGGGGTAAGGGACAGCAGGCCGTTGATGGCGTACCGGATCTCTGCCTGCGACAGGATCTCGGGCATCAACTCCAGTGCATGCTCCATCTGTAGGTCGAAGTCTTCGTCTGTGAAGGGAAGTTCAGTGGGGGAGAGCAGCGACTCGCCCAGCGAGGGAATCTCATCGGGGTGATGGAAGATGGGGCGGTGGGCATAGGAACCCACTTCCATCGATCCGGCCGTCTGCCGCTCGTACATGTAGGTGTCCATATCGCGGACGATGGGGTATCCGATCTCCGAACGCGTCTGTTGCAAGACCGGAATGGGGCCGACGTCGATCATCTGGTGCACCGCGGGCGTTAGCGGGATGGTGGCGCCGGCCATCCGGGCGATCCGGGGACTCCACACCCCGCAGGCGATCACCAGATAGTCGGTCTCGATGCGTCCCTTGTCGGTCATCACCGCGTGTATCGCGCCGTTTCGGACCTCCATGCCCAGGATTTCGGTGTTGGGCAGGACGGTGAGTGCGTCCCGGGCCTGGGCTCGCTCCCGCATGATGGTTCCCGCCCGAAGCGAGTCAACCACCGTCACCCCGGGACTGTAGAACCCGCCCACAATGACGTCGCGGTTGATGAAGGGCACCAATTCGAGCACCTCGTCGGGGGAGATCAGATGGGACTCGACTCCCCAGGCGGTGGCGGAGGTCATCCGGCGGCGCAGTTCTTCCATGCGCTCGGAGGTGCGGGCCACCTCGATTCCCCCCGAAACCACCATGACACCCATCTCATCGTACTGCCTGGTGGAATCTAGGGTGAGCAGGGTCATTTCCTTGGAGTGATCCACCGGAAAACAGAAATTGGAGGCATGCCCGGTGGAGCCGCCAGGGTTGGGAAGGGGACCCTTGTCGATTTGAACGATGTTCTTCCAACCCAGTTCGGCAAGGTGTCCTACCACCGAATTCCCTGCAATACCTGCTCCAATCACTATTACATGGGCGCTGGTGGGGAAATTCATGTCTCTACTCCCTATGCTGAGTAACGGTTATGTTTCTTGTGGCGGACGGTATGGTTGCGCGCATCGTTTACAATGTGTAAACTCTACCGGGCGCTGCGGTGAAGGTTTGTCATCAAAGTTCTTTGCCGTAAGGCGCATCAACTCCACCGTCCCTGGCCTTCTCATTCCAACAGGTGAAATCATGAGCGAAGATTTTGACCTTGCTTCTCTTGACGACGAGGAGCTCGTCTACCAAATGCATGACGATCTCTACGACGGCTTAGCCGAGGAGATCGCCGAGGGAACCGAAATTCTACTGGCGCGGTCCTGGGATGCCCAAAAGGTGCTGAACGATGCCCTCGTAGAGGGCATGAGAGTCGTAGGGATCGACTTCCGCGACGGGATCCTGTTCGTACCCGAAGTCCTGCTGGCCGCCAAGGCCATGAAGGCCGGGATGGAGATTCTCCGCCCCATACTCTCGGCTTCGGGCGTCGAGTCGGTCGGCAAGGTGGTGATCGGCACCGTGAAGGGAGACATCCACGACATCGGCAAGAACTTGGTGGGCATGATGCTGGAGGGGGCGGGGTTCGAAGTGTTCGACTTGGGGATCAACACCGATGCGCAGGAGTTCTTGGATGCGCTGGAGGAGCACGATCCCGACATCCTGGGCATGTCGGCGCTGTTGACCACCACCATGCCCTACATGAAAGTGGTCATCGACGCCCTCAAGGAAGAGGGCATCAGGGAGGAGATCGTCGTGATGGTGGGCGGGGCGCCCCTGAACGAGGAATTCGGGGAGGCGGTGGGGGCCGACGCCTACTGCCGGGACGCAGCCGTGGCGGCCGAGACTGCCAAGACCCTGGTCGAAAAGAAACGCGCCAATGCCTAGGCGCGGGACGGGGAGATGACCGAGACCGTCGTCTCCTCCGCCACCCGGGAGTGGGTGATAGGACCGAACCGGCCCTTTACCATTATCGGGGAGCGCATCAACCCCACCGGCCGCAAGCTCTTGGCGCAGGAGATGAAGAGCGGCGACTTCAGCCGCGTGGAGGCCGATGCCCTGGCTCAGGTGGGGGCCGGGGCTCACATGCTGGATGTCAATGCCGGAATTCCCCTGGCGGATGAGCCGGCCATCCTGGCTGAAGCCATCAAACTGGTCCAATCTCTCACCGATGTCCCGCTCTCCATCGACTCCTCCATCATCGAGGCGCTGGAGGCCGGCTTGGCGGTATATCAGGGAAAGGCTCTGGTCAACTCGGTGACGGGGGAGGACGAAGTGTTGGAGAGGGTGTTGCCGCTGGTTGCCAAACACGGCGCCGCGGTGGTGGCGATTTCAAATGATGAAACCGGAATCTCCGAGGACCCCGATGTTCGTTTCGAAGTAGCCAAGAAGATCGTCTCCCGAGCCTCAGACTATGGCATTCCGGCTTCCGATGTGGTGGTCGATCCGTTGGTGATGCCGATCGGTGCGTTGGCGCACGCCGGCCGCCAGGTCTTTCACATCCTGGGGCGGTTGAGAGATGAATTGCGGGTCAACTCCACCTGCGGGGCCTCCAACGTCAGCTTCGGCCTCCCCAACCGGGAAACCATAAACTCGGCCTTTCTCACCATGGCGATCGGCGCCGGGTTGACGTCGGCGATAACCAATCCGCTTCACACCCAAGTGCGTTCGGCCTTGATGGCGGCCGATGTGATGATGGCCAATGACCCGGAGTGCGCACGCTGGATCAGGGCCAACCGCGCTTCCCCTCCTCCGGGCAGCAGGGGTGCCCGTCGAGGAGGTGGTCGTCGGCGGCGAACCGGACGAGGCGCCGATGGCCGAACCCGTTGAACTCCGGATAATTTTCACCCCGTCGGGTCGGAGGGGTCGGGTTCCCCGGGGGACGACGGTCCTGGAGGCGGCCCGGATGGTGGGCGCCGATCTTGCCTCTTTGTGCGGTGGTCGGGGTATCTGCGGGCGTTGCCAGATGACTCCGGTGTTTGGAGAGTTTGCCAAGCACGGTATCTCGGTGGGACCGGAGGCGCTGACCGAGTGGTCTGAGACGGAGTCTTCCTATCGCAAGCGGCGGGGACTGGCCGCCGACCGGAGGCTGGGATGCATGGCGAAGGTGCTGGAGGACGTGCTGGTCGATGTACCGCCCGAAAGCCAGACCCACCGGCAGGTGGTGAGAAAAGAAGTCGATGTCGGAAAGCTGCGCCTGGACCCGGTGACCACTCTTCATTATGTGGTGGTCGAGGCGCCGACTCTGGAACATGCTCCCGGAGACGCCCAACGGTTGGTGGCGGCGCTTGCAGAGCAGTGGGCCCTGACCGGCGTGGCGGTGGGCGCCGAGGTTCTGGGGATGCTGCAGGATGCGGTGCGGGCAGGCGATGGCAAAGTCACGGCCGCGGTGCGGGATCGACGAGAGGTGGTGTCGGTGTGGCCCGGTTTTCGCGAGCAGGTGCTGGGGGTGGCGGTGGATGTGGGATCGACCACCATCGCCGGGCATCTGGCCGACCTGACCACCGGGGAGGTAATTGCCTCCCAGGGTTTGATGAACCCCCAGGTCAGATTGGGAGAGGACCTGATGAGCCGGGTCTCATACGTAGCGTTGAACGAGGACGGAGCGCAGAGGCTCACTTCCCTGGTCCGATCGGCGGTTTCGGAGTTGTGCTCGGATCTATTGGAGCAGGCCGGCGCTGATCGGGAGTCGGTGCTGGAGATGGTGGTGGTGGGCAACCCCATCATGCATCATCTGTTCTTGGGCTTGGACGTCCGTCCTTTGGGAGAGGCGCCCTTCACCCTGGCCACCGACGGACCGGTCGAGATTCCGGCTTCGCGGGTTGGGATCGAACTGAACGAGGCGACACGCATCTACCTCCTACCGTGCATCGCCGGACATGTGGGCGCCGATGCGGCGGGGATGATTCTGTCGGAACGGCCCTATGGGGCCGACGAGATCATGTTGTTGTGCGACATCGGCACCAATGCCGAGATAGTGCTGGGGAATGCGGATCGGCTTCTGGCAGCCTCCAGCCCAACCGGTCCGGCGTTGGAGGGCGCTCAGATTTCCTCGGGGCAGAGAGCGGCGCCGGGGGCCATAGAGCGAGTCCGCATCGATCCCCAGACCCTAGAGCCGCGGATCAAGGTGATCGGGGTGGGCCCCTGGTCCGATGAGCCCGGGTTCTCCGAACAGGAAGCAGAGATCGGGGTAACCGGCATTTGCGGATCGGGAATCATTGAAGTTCTCTCCGAGTTGGCGGCGGCGGGGGTGATTCTGGCCGACGGAAGAATCGACGGCGCCAGCAGCGAACGGTCCCCCCGGGTGGTGAGGGACGGTCGCACCTATTCCTACATCCTGTGGGACAAGGGTGCGGTCGTGCGAATAACGCAAAACGATGTCCGGGCGGTGCAGTTGGCCAAGGCGGCCCTGCTGGCCGGCGCCAGGTTGTTGATGGATCATCTGGGATCCGACCAGGTGGATCGCATCCGTCTTGCCGGGGCCTTCGGGTCCCACCTGAGCGCTTCCCACTCCATGGAACTCGGACTCATCCCCCGGATCGAAACCCACCGTGCTACATCGGCGGGGAACGCGGCGGGGACGGGGGCGTTGATGTGCCTGTTGAGCGGAGAAAGCCGCCGCGAGATAGAACTAGTCATAAGTGGAGTTGAAAAAATCGAGACTGCCATAGAGTCCCGCTTCCAGGAGCACTTTGTGGCGTCCATGTCCTTTCCCGGCGCCAGCAAGGGCCGGTCCGACCCGAGACGGAGGTCATCACGCAGAAACCGGCGGAGGACTTCCAGCAGAACAGAAGAGAGGCCGTGATGAGCAGGAGAAGAAGATCAGGAGGACGGCGGGCCCGGGCGGTCGCCAGGGCGGCTGCCCAAGAGATGAGAAGATCCCCCTTCCTCACCAGCAAACTCGCTCCCTATGAGGTGCTCAGCACCGAGGGTCTGGAGATAATCGAGCACAACGCAGAGACCATTCTGGAGAGGGTGGGTGTGGACATAACCGATGAGCCGGCCGTCCAGACCTTCCGGGAAGCGGGGGCCGACGTCGATGGACAGCGAGTGCGTTTCCCCCGGGGAATGTGCCGCCAGATAGTGACCGCCACCGCCCCGTCCATGTTCACCCAGGTGGCTCGCAACCCCGAGAAGTCGGTGGTGATCGGCGGCAATCACCTGGTGCTGGCGCCCGCCTATGGCTCACCTTTCGTCAGGGATCTCGATAAGGGGCGACGTTACGCCACCATCGAGGACTTCCGGAATTTCGTGAAGCTCGTTTACATGACTCCCTACCTGCACCACTCGGGGGGAACGCTGTGCGAGCCGGTGGACGTGGCCATCCCCAAGCGCCATCTCGACATGGTGTATTCCCATTTTCGCTTCTCCGACAAGCCTCTGATGGGCTCGGTGACCGCTCCCCATCGGGCGGCCGACTCAGTGGAAATGGCAGCCTTGGTGTTCGGGGAGGATTTCTTGGAAGAGAACACGGTGATCATGGGGCTCTGCAACGCCAACTCGCCTCTCACCTGGGACAAAGCCATGCTTGGTTCAGCCCGCGAGTACGCCAGCCGGAACCAGGCGGCCATAATCACGCCCTTCATCCTGGCCGGGGCGATGGCGCCGGTTACGGTGGCGGGAGTGGCGGCCCAGACCCTGGCCGAGGCGCTGGTGGCGCTGTCCTACACCCAGTTGGTCAGACCGGGAGCGCCGGTGATCTTCGGGTCCTTCGCCTCCTCGCTCTCCATGCAGTCCGGGGCGCCGACCTTTGGCACCCCCGAACCCTCGCTGACGCTGTTCGTTCTGGCCCAACTCGGTCGGCGGTTGGGGATTCCATTCCGGTCCGGCGGAAACCTGACAGCTTCGAAAGTTCCCGATGCCCAGGCTGCTTACGAGTCGGCTGCGACTTTCCAGCCCACCTTGCTGGCGGGAATCAATTTCGTGCTGCATTCGGCAGGCTGGCTCGAGGGTGGATTGACCATGGGATACGAGAAATTCATCCTCGACTCCGACCAGTGCGGAATGGCCGAGGCTCTGCTGTCGGGGGTGGATCTCTCCGAGAACGGACAAGCGCTGGAGTCGGTGATCGAGACCGGACCGGGCCAGCATCACCTGGGAACCGCGCACACCCTGGCCAATTTCGAGACTGCCTTCTACCGGTCTTTCACGGCCGACAACAACAGTTACGAGCAGTGGTCGGAGGAAGGGTCGTTGCGATCGGTGGAGCGCGCCAACTCCCTTTGGAAGAAGTCACTGGCCGATTATGAGCCTCCGGCCATCGACGAGTCGGTCGACGAGGCTCTGCAGGAATACGTAGTCCGCAAGAAGCAGACCTACCCGGACTTCGAGGCGTAATGGCCTCCTCCGACTATGCCGGGCGGCTGGAAGGCTTGAGTCAGTCCACCCGTTCGGCGATCGCACAGGTCCTGAGCAAGGTCCGCTTCGAGATAATCCCACTCAAGAACGCCGTCGCCCAGGCCGGGCACCTCCCGCGGGGGGCCGTGATCACCGTAACCGCCTCCCCCAACAAGGGAATGGAGGCCACCATGGACCTGGCTGCAGAACTGGCCGAATCCGGGTTCGACGTCACCCCCCATCTTTCGGCCCGCCTGCATCGAGACCGGGCTCATCTGGCCGCGACCCTGGACAAGGCCGCCGAGTTGGGCATTCGCCGAGCGTTCGTGGTGGGTGGAGACCACCTCCATCCCGGTGAATTCTTCGACGGCCTCTCTCTGCTTGAGGCCATGAATGAGATCGGGCACCCCTTCGAGGAAGTGGGCATTCCCGCCTACCCGGAAGGACATCCGGTGATTCCGGATGCCAAGCTGGAGCAGGCGCTGCTGGACAAGCAGCCCTATGCTCACCATCTCGCCACCCAAATGTGCTTTGATGCCGGCGCCATCCGCTCCTTTCTGTCTGAGGCCCGACGCCGCCGGATCGGACTCCCGGCCTTCCTCGGCGTGCCGGGAGTGGGCGGACGGATGAAGCTGCTGCAGATCTCGGCGCGGATCGGGGTGGGCGACTCGGTCAGGTTCCTCTCCAAGAACGCCAAGGTGGTCACCAAACTGCTGGGGCCGGGGGGATACGACCCCGGGGAATTGCTGGAGGGCCTGGGCGACAGGTTATCCGATCCCGTCATGGCGATTCAGGGGTTGCATGTCTACACCTTCAACCGCTGCGAGGCGACCGAGGCTTGGCGCAGGGAGTACCTCGAAGCTCTGAGCCAGTGACTTCTTTCACTTAGGAGTAAGGTTTCTTACGATGCTGGTTGACGTGGCCTGGGTGGTGGTGGGCATGGCGGCGCTCATTATCGGGGCGGAGCGCCTCGTAAGCGCTGCGGAGCGGTTGGCCCACTACTGGGGGATGTCCACTGTCTTGATCGGAGCGGTGGTGGTGGGGCTGGGCACCTCCC
>Ga0209754_1000280_pt1 | contig 76738 bp, 74 predicted proteins | sample MesohylBB_FD_187295 | JGI IMG/M metagenome (GOLD analysis project Ga0209754, IMG submission 187295) | Host-associated microbial community of the marine sponge Aplysina aerophoba from Gulf of Piran - sponge mesohyl, lysed by bead beating... | ecosystem: Host-associated > Porifera > Sponge >...
ATTTCGCAGAGGAATCCAAGGGGAGGGGGGCAATGTCTTGGAATTGCGACGGTTTTCGGCTTTGGCGCGGCGTTTCCGGAACGAAGCTCCCCCTCCCCTCCGGGGGAGGGGGTCGGGGGGAGGGGGCGCAGGGGCGCAGGGGCGCGGCCCGAATCGTTGCGAAAGGGCCGTTCCGGCGCATTTTCTGCACAACAGGGTGCACGCGCCGTCCAGGCCAGGGAAACCGGCCAACCCCCTGTTTTTCCGGCCCAATCGCCGGAAACGGGCCGCGGAATGCCAGACAAACGCACAAGGATTATTATCCTTCCTTGCAATCTTTTGCGGCGCATCCGGCCCGACGCTCCGGGCTGCCGCTCTCGCTGAAAGCCGCGTGGTACAAGGCTTTGCCCGGAGCGCCGCAGCGCCGCGGCTGGCCGTTCCGGCGATTTGTTCGCGTATATGGAACGGTCTGTCCAGTTCAGGGAAGCCGGCCAACCGCCTGTTTTTCCGTCCAATTTGCCGGATTCGAATATTGAACGGCCGCGCAAAAACGAAGAAGGGCGATCCGGCCGAAGCGCCGGCAACCCCGTCCGTTGAAAGAGTTGGGGATTGTTCCGGTAACCAGGCGTTCGCGGCCTGCTGCCGATCCGATAGCCGATGCCGTAAATTGCCCCTCTGTGCCACCCCGGACGGGGCGGCCTGCCCTAGACCACCCTCTATTGCCACCCCGGACGGAGCGCAGCGCAGATCCGGGGACCAGGAGCCACAGGTTGAGGCCCTTCGGGTCGGCCCTTCGGCTTCGCTCAGGGCAGGCTCCTGGGCCCGGATCAAGGCCGGGGCGGCAACGATGGCTCTTGTCAGGTGTCGCGAAGCGTCGAACCGGGACGCTGCCCGATGTTCGGGTTTGGGCGTTTTGGCATTCCTGCGTATAGAAAGCGGCATGAGACTCGCGACCGCCCTTATTGCGGCCCTTCTACTCCTTGCAGCGCCGGCGCATGCGAAGATCGGCGGCAACGGCGTCATCTTCGCTGCGGCCAGCCTGAAGGAGCCGCTGGACCGGGCGGTCGAACGGCTGGTGACGCAACGGCGCTGCATCGCGCCGGGCGGCACGATCCGCGTGTCCTACGCGTCGAGCGGCATCCTCGCCCGCCAGATCGAGTTCGGCGCGCCGGCAGACCTGTTCATCAGCGCCGACCCGCGCTGGCTCGACTATCTGGAGCGGCGCGGCCGGGTTCTCGCCCTGCCGGCGGCGCGGCGCGCACTCTTCAGCAACCGGCTGGTCGCCATCGCGCACGGCTCCGGCGGGAATGTCGAACGCCTCGCACCGGATTCTGCGACGGCGCGCCTTCTGGGACGGAGCCGGCTCGCCATCGGCGATCCGGGGCATGTGCCGGCGGGCCGCTATGCCATGGCAGCGCTCAAGTCGCTCGGGCTGTGGCGGCAGGCGCGACGCAACATCGTGCTGGCCGCGAACGTCCGCATCGCCTCGGCCTATGTCGCGCGCAGGGAAGCGGCGCTGGCTATTGTCTACGAATCGGACGCGATCGCCGAACCGTTGGTCCGGATTGTCGCGCGCATCCCGGAAACCGCCCATCCACCGATCCGCTACGACGCCGCCATCGTCAGGGGCGGCGACGCCGCCTGTGCGCGGCGCTGGCTCGAGGCGCTGCACAGCCCGGCCTTCCGGAAGTTTTTCACCGATGCCGGCTACGGCATTCCGAAGAGTCGCTAGGGCCGTGCGCCGATGTTGAGCGAAGCGGAAAGCGACGCCCTGCTGCTCAGCCTGAAGGTCTCTTTCTGGAGCCTGCTGTTCGCCCTGCCGGTCGCCGTCGCGCTCGGCTGGGTGCTGGCGCGCAAGGAGTTTCGCGGCAAACTGTTTGTCAACGCCTTCCTGACCCTGCCGTTGGTTCTGCCGCCGGTCGTCACGGGTTTCGTCTTGCTGATCCTGTTCGGCAACCAGGGCTGGATCGGCAGCTGGCTCAAGGCCTGGTTCGGCATCGAGATCGCCTTTCGCTGGACCGGCGCGGCGGTCGCGGCCGGCGTCATGGCCTTTCCGCTGATCGTCCGGCCGATTCGCCTGTCGTTCGAAGCCGTCGACCCGCGGCTGGAGCAGGCCGCCGCGACGCTCGGCGCCGGACGCTGGCGGCGCTTCGCCACGATCAGTTTGCCGCTCGCGATGCCGGGCGTACTGGCCGGCGCGGTTCTGGGCTTCGCCAAGGCGCTGGGCGAGTTCGGCGCCACGGTGACGCTGGTTTCCAATATCCCGGGCGAGACGCAAACCCTGTCGCTCGCCGTCTATTCGCTGCTGCAGGTGCCCGGCGAGGAAAGCGCAGTGCTGCGCCTGACCCTGATCGCGATCGCCATCTCGGTGCTCGCCGTCGTCGCATCGGAAATCCTGGCGCGCCGGGCGCGCCGCAGCCTGTCCGCCGAAGACCGGCCCGGCAATGCTTGACATCGACGTCGCAAAGCAGCGCGCCGGGACGGCGCTGGAAATCCGGTTCGAGAGCGCCGGTGGCGTCACGGCGCTGTTCGGCCGGTCCGGAGCCGGCAAGACCAGTACGGTCCAGATGATTGCCGGGCTGATGAGGCCGGACGCCGGCCGGATCGCGATCAACGGGCGCGTCCTGTTCGATAGCCATACCGGCATCGATTTGGCGGCGCCGCAGCGCCGGGTCGGCGTCGTCTTTCAGGAAGGCAGACTGTTCCCGCATCTGACGGTGCGCCGCAACCTGCTCTACGCGAAGGCCGCCGGGGACAACGGGCGCTATGGCGGCGTGATCGCCATGCTGGGCCTCGAGGGCCTGCTGGAACGGAAGCCGGCGACGCTTTCGGGCGGCGAGCAGCAGCGCGTGGCGATCGGCCGGGCCCTGTTGTCGAACCCCGACATCCTGCTGATGGACGAGCCCCTGGCGTCCCTCGACGCCGCCCGGAAGGCGGAAATCCTGCCGTATATCGAGCGGCTGCGCGACGAGGCAGGGCCGCCCATCGTCTACGTCAGCCACCAGATCGACGAGGTGGCGCGCCTGGCCGACCGGATCGTCCTGCTCTCGGACGGATCGGTCGCGGCCACCGGCTCGGTCGACGAGATATTCTCCCGCCCCGACCTGATGCCGCTCACCGGCCGCTTCCAGGCCGGCGCCGTGCTGGGCGCCCGGGTCGCCGAACAGGACGTGCCGGGCAGAATGAGCCGGCTCGCCGTTCCGGGCGGCAGCCTGTGGGTGCCGTCCGTGCCTCTGCCGGTCGGCAGTGCAATGCGCATTCGAGTTCGTGCCCGGGACGTATCGGTCGCGCTCGACAAGCCGGACCGCATCAGCATCCGAAACACACTGCCGGGCACTGTCGTCTCGGTCACCGAGTCCGACGGCCCGTTCCGGACCATCGCGATTTCCGTCGCAGACGAGACGGGGGAAAGCCGCATCGCCGCCACGGTGACGGCCAACGCGGTGCGCGACCTCGGCCTGGCGCCGGGCGTCGCGGTGTTCGCGCTGATCAAGTCGGTGGCGATGGACCGGCGCAGCATGGCGCTGCCGCCGCGCGATGAGATCGTTACCTAGCCGATTCGAACCGACTTTCCGCGCGACGACGCGGCATTTGCCCTGCGGCACCACTGCACCCATCTGAGGATCGCTTCGACAGGAGGGTCCGCCATGCAGGCCAACAGCAAGTTGATCGACGATTTCGCACGGGTGACGACGGGCATGCTGGGCGTCGCCGCCGGCGTCCGCTCGGAGGCGGAAGCGATGGTCAAGGCCCGGCTGCAGGGCCTTCTGGCCGATATGGACCTGGTGACCCGCGAAGAATTCGAGGTCGCCAGGGCCATGGCGGCGAAAGCGCGCGACGAGCAGGAAACCCTCGCCGCGCAACTTGCCGAAATCCGCCGGCGCCTGGAGAAGCTGGAAAAACCGGCGCGCGGCGGCCGCAAGGGCGCCTGACCCTCAAAGCCGTCCCGGCGGGATTTGCGCTAAATTCGTGTTATTTTCCAGGCCACCTCACCGAAACCCGGACGCCGGTGTTGATCGGCATGTAGGTCGAGCGCCGATCAGCGCGCCAACTCATTGATTTGCCTTGACCGTCTCGGGTCAATCCTGGGCGCCGATCAACACGCTTGCGGCATGATAACGGGCATTCGCGCCTGTTTCTGCGGGTGAAAGGACGAGTCGAGCAATTCCGCCGGGTTAAGCCGACCCAAGCCGGATCGGACCGCCCAGGGCGGCACCCCCCCTAAACATGCAAATCTGACACTGAGAATGGATGAAAGTCCGGTCGCATCCGCAATCTCTTGACGGTGTCGGCTTTCTCGGCGTTTGCGGCGGTCGCTCCGGCACCGAGGGCACGATGGTGGGCAGCGGTGTAGCATCTGGCAGCGTGGCCCGGGGTAACGGCGCTTAACGATTGCCGGGCCGTGGCATGCGGTAGCCGACGTTGCGCACAGTGAGGATGTAGGCCGGGTCGGTCGCCGAATCGCCGAGTTTTTGGCGCAGGCCCTTGACGAGGGTTCGCAGGGCGTTTCTGGCGGCGCGATCGTCATTCTTGCCCAGGACCTGGCGCAGCAGGGGTACGTAGTCCGATACCCGCCCGGGGTTGAGCGAAAGCACGCGCAAGAGCTCGTACTCGCTGGCGGTCAACTCGACAGGCCGGCCGGCCACGCTCACCCGGCGCTCGTCGTAGCGGATGGCGAGTTCGCCCAGCACGAAGGGTTCGGGCGCGGCGCGCCGGCGCAGCGCAGCGCGGATGCGCGCTGTCAGTTCCGTCGTCGAGAAGGGCTTGACGATGTAGTCGACCGCGCCAGCCTCGAATGCCCGCGCGATCGTCTCGTCCCGACCGAAGGCGGAGATGAAGATGACCGGCAGGTCGGCGAGTTCCGGGAGGGTTTCCATCAACTCGATGCCGTTGGCCTCGGGCAGCACCAGGTCGAGCACGACGAGTTGCGGGCTCTCCGTCCTGACGAGGTGCGCGAGTTCCCGGTGGTCGCCGGTCACGAGAGGGGCGTAGCCGGCAGAAGCCAGGGCATCGCGCACATAGAGCAGGATGCGGGGATCGTCGTCGACGACCAGGATGCGCGTCTCTTCCCGATCGTCGCGGGACGGAGCCGGCGTACTCGGGGCGGCGACGCGACCGGCGGCCCCCTCCTCGGCCACAGGAAGGGTGAAGGTGAACCGCGCGCCTTGCCCCGGCCCGCCGCTCTCGGCCCAGATGCGCCCGCCATGCGCTTCCACCAGACCCTTGCAGATGGCAAGCCCAAGGCCGGTTCCCGCGAGCTCGCGACCTCCGTCGCCCGCTCCGGTGTATTTCTGGAACAGCTTCGGCAAGTGTTCCGGCGATATTCCCTTGCCCTTGTCGGAGACCGAGACCGCGACATGCACCCCGTCACGCAGCGCGGCGACCCGGATCGGGGAGGATTCCGGGGCGTGCCGGGCGGCGTTGGAGAACAGGTTGTTCAGCACCTGCACGATACGCCGGCGGTCGGCCATCATCGGGGGAAGGTCCGGCGGCAGGTCGATCAGCACGGTGTGCAGTCCGCCGCCGGAGAGGAACGTGTTGCGCGCCCGGTCCACCAGAGCCTCCAGTTCCGACGGCTCGGGCGAGACCGAGAGTGTGCCCGCATCGATGCGGCCGGCATCGAGCAGGTCGTTGATGAGTCCGTGCATGTGATCGGCCTGAGCGGCGATGATCCGATGGAACTCGCGTATGACCGCCGGATCCAGGTCCGATGCGGTCTCCAGCAGGGTGGTGGCCGAGCCCTTGATCGAGGTCAGCGGCGCGCGCAGCTCGTGGCTCACCATGCCCAGGAACTCCGAGCGCAGGCGCTCGAGCTCCTGGATCGGTGCGAGGTCCTGCATGGTGACGATCACCGACGCGACGGTCCCGTCGGCGGCACGGACCGGCGTGGTGTTGACAAGCATGGTCACCCTGCGCCCGTCGGGAACCGAAATCACGATCTGCTCCCCGCGCACCGTTTCGGCGTTGATCAGCTCGCCTGCCAGCGGCGATTCGGAGAGGTGGACCTCGCCCCCATCGGCGCGCTGCCAGGTGAGCACGTCGAGCACCTGCTCGGAGGTTTTTCCGGCTGTGCGCAGTCCCTCCACGATGCGCTTGGCCTCCTGGTTGATCGAGAGTACATCGCCGGTTGCGGCATCGAAGATCACGACGCCGACCGGCGCGGTCTGAACCAGGGCCTCGAGATTGGCCTGCGCGCGCCCGGCGGGGGCCTCGCCGTGAGTACGCCCCATCGACGGCTCGTTCTCCCACCTGGTCTCGTTATCCGCTCGGTTGCGATCGTTCAAAGGTCCATCCTCGTTCTCCGCATCGGCTGGTACGGGAGGCCCGAAACGGTGCAAATCCCGATGGCCGTTGCAGCGAAATACTTCAGAAATTATACAATTCTCATCTTTTTCATGAATGTTCTTACACACAAATTATAATCAATTCTGTAGCGTGCGCATTACTGTTCATCGGCCTGTAGGTTGAGCGCCAATCAGCACGCTAACTCGTTGATTTGCCGTGACCGTCTCGGGCCAGACTTGGGCGCCGATCAACACCGGCCATGCGCGTCGCCCGACAAGGTGCGGCGCCAGCGCCCCCAACCCCGGATTTCGCTGCGGTCCTGCTGGCGGTGCTGCGGTTCATCGCTTGCCAGGCCGTGACGGCCCTTCCGGCTCCGGGTCTCTGCGCGAGTAAACCCCCGTTACCGCGAATACAAATGGCGTTTCCGGAAAGTGCCATGCCGGGAACTACATGGCCGCACGCAGGTGCCTCCGCCGCCTCGTCCGGCAGGCTCTGCTTCGGTTCCGGCCGGCCAATTCCCAGAGGAGGTCGCACAGCATGCTGCCCGGGCAAGGTCGTCGGGATCGTCCAGCCGGATTACTATTCGTCCGGCGTCGCCGTTTTCGCGCACAAGAACTCGGGCATCGGCAGCTGGGCTTCGCTGAAGGGCAAGAAGATCTGCGGCATTCAGGGGGCCTGGTACAACAAGGAACTCCGCTTTGCTGACCGAGCGAGCAGGTACGCGGTCGCAATCCTTCTGCGTTGAGCCGAGCCAAGGGGAAGCCCCTTCGCCCTTACGGAACGGGCGTTGCCTCAAGTCCTGCGTCGCTGCGCGTTGCCGACCCGCCGACGCGTTCGGTCAGATCGGCCGCGGCCCGGCGGACTGCGCTGCTGAAATGGACGATCTCCCGGTCCGTAAAGCGGGCCGTCGGGCCGGAGACAGATATCGCCGCCACCGCATCGCCGTAGGCATTGAACACGGGCGCCGCAACGCAGCGCATGCCCTCATGTCGCTCCTCGTCGTCGAAGGCCCAGCCGCGGTTTCGGATCGCGTCGAGTTCGTCGAACAGGAGCGGCGGCCTGGTAAGTGTTCTGGAGGTGAACTCGGGCAGTCCCTTTTTCTGGAGCAATCTTTCGATATCCCGATGCGCAAGCTGTGAGAGCAGCGCCTTGCCGGCGCCGCAGGCATGCATCGGGCTGCGAGCGCCGGGGCGGAAAAAAGCCCGGATCGGATTATGGGTCTCGACCTGGCTGACGAAGACCATGTCTCCGTCGTCGGGGATCGCGAGGTTTGCCGTCTCGCCGGTCTCGCTCATCAGGCGTTGCATGATGTCCCGGCTGGCCTCCACCAGATCGATCCGCTTCAGGAATCCGGAGCCGGCGCGGAAGGCCTCGACCCCGATCATCCACTCCTGGGCGTCTTCATCGAATTCGGCAAACCGGTGTCTCTGAAGCGTTGTCAGGAGTCGATGGGCGGTCGACGGCGGCATCCCGACCTGCATGGCGAGGCTGGTCAGCGCGATCCGGTTTTCGCGCGCGAGCAGGCGCAGCAGTTGCAAGCCGCGGTCGAGTGCGCGCACCGTTCCCGTATCGACATCGGATACGACCTTGCGCGGGCGACCGCGGGAGCGTTTGGGAGGAACCCGGTCCATGAGCGGCGTTCTTCTCGGGCAGAAGGGGGCAGAACTCCAGTGTAAACGAAAAAAATATTTCGGCAATTTTTTAGTTTGCAGATTCGGAAAATATAACACGTTGTTAATAAGTCACTTTCCAATAAGTTATAAAAATGGAATATTTTTCTGAAAAAATTGACAAACCTGTTTTATATCCTAGATTTCGCAGCAGCGGCGACGAGGAGTATGCGCCATGGCCGGACAGAATCCCGTCTTCATTCCCGGACCGACCAACATTCCGGATCGGCTGCGCCGGGCGATGAATGTCCAGACGGTCGATCATCGCTCGCCCGATTTCGTCGCGCTGCTCGCGCCGTTGCTGGACGATCTCAAGACGGTCTTCAAGACGGCGTCCGGGCAGGTGTTCCTGTTCCCCGCCTCGGGTACGGGCGGATGGGAAGCGGCGATCGCCAACACGCTTTCCCCCGGCGACAAGATCCTCGCCGCCCGCTACGGGACATTCTCCGACCGCTGGATCGACCTGTGCCGGCGACACGGCATGAACGTCGAGGCGATCGAGTGCGGCTGGGGCACGGGCGCACCGGCGGACCGCTTCGGCGCGCGGCTGGATGCCGACCGGAAGCGCGAGATCAAGGCCGTCCTGGTGACCCACAACGAGACGGCGACCGGCGTCAGGTCTGATGTCGGCACGGTCCGCCGCGCGATGGATGCCTGCGACCACCCGGCGATGCTCTTCGCGGACTGCGTCTCCTCGCTGGCCTCGATGGACTTCCGCATGGACGAGTGGGGCGTGGATGTCGCCGTTACCGGCTCTCAAAAAGGCTTCATGCTGGCGACCGGCATGGCGATCGTCGGCGTCAGCCGGAAGGCGCTCGAGGCCGCCGGGGCGGCCGGGTGTGCCCGATCGTTCTTCGATTTCGGCGAGATGGCCGCCGCCAACGCGGCGGGAGGCTTTCCCTACACGCCGCCGCTGCAACTCATGCACGGTCTACGCGAGAGCCTGGACATGCTCTTCGAAGAAGGGCTGGACAATGTGTTCGCCCGGCATCGGCGCATTGCCGAGGGTGTCCGGCGGGCGGTTCAAGGATGGGGGCTGGCACTGTGCGCCCGGTCCCCGGAGCTCTACTCGGACACAGTCAGCGCCATTCTCGTGCCCACGGGTTTCGACGCCGAAGCACTGACCGACCACATCCGCGAAACCTATGCCGTGTCGTTCGGCGTCGGTCTGGGGCCGCTCGCCGGGAAGGCCTTCCGGATTGGCCATCTCGGCGCGATGACGGACGTGATGGCGTTGTCGGGAATTGCCACTGTCGAGATGGCGATGGCGGATCTCGGCTATCCGGTCGAAACAGGGTCGGGCACGCGGGCGGCCCAGGACTTCTACCGCCGGACGGCCCGTCCTGCGCTCCGCAACGCCGCGTGACGGAACGCTCCACGAAGGACGCCAGGGACATGTACATTCCGACCTACGAAGACGTCGCCGCCGCGCACGAGCGGATTGCGCCGCATATCCACCGGACGCCAGTATTGACGTCGGGATTTATTGACGGCCTCGCCGGGGCGGCACTGTTCTTCAAGTGCGAAAATCTCCAGAAGGCGGGCGCGTTCAAGGTTCGCGGTGCGTCGAACGCGGTGTTCGGGCTCGACGATGCGCAGGCCGGGCGCGGGGTCGCCACCCACTCCTCCGGCAACCACGCGCTCTCGCTCTCCTACGCCGCCGGCCGGCGCGGCATTCCCTGCAGCGTTGTCATGCCGCGAACGGCGCCTCAGGCCAAGAAGAGCGCGGTGCGCGGCTATGGCGGGAAAATTACCGAGTGCGAGCCCTCGACATCGTCGCGCGAAGCCACGTTCGCCGAGGTGCAGGCGGCCACCGGGGCGGAATTCGTCCACCCCTATAACGATGCCCGCGTCATCGCCGGCCAGGCGACCTGCGCCAAGGAACTCGTCGCCCAGGTCGACGGGCTCGATGCGGTGATCGCGCCGATCGGGGGCGGCGGCATGGTCTCGGGCACCTGCCTTGCGCTGTCGAACCTCGCGCCCGACATCGATGTCTACGCCGCCGAGCCGGCGCAGGCCGACGACGCCTGCCGCAGCCTCAAGGCAGGCCGCATCATCGCGGACGATGCGCCGGAGACCGTCGCGGACGGGCTGAGGGTTCCTCTCAAGGAGCTGACCTGGCACTTCGTCTCGCACCATGTCGCGGACATCCTGACGGTGCCGGAAAAAGACATCGTCGATGCCATGCGGCTGATCTGGCATCGGATGAAGATCGTCGTGGAGCCGTCGAGCGCCGTCGCGCTGGCGGCGGTTCTCAACAACAGCGACGTCTTCGCCGGCCGGCGGGTGGGCGTCATTCTGACAGGCGGCAACGTCGATCTCGGCGCATTGCCGTGGAAGCACCATTAGGAGGACATCCAGGGACATGCCTATCGGAACCAAACATCTGGAAGTCGGCTACGATCTGCCGGCCGCGGTCGGGATGGACGAAAGCGAGATCCAGACCCCCTGTCTGGTGCTCGATCTCGACGCGCTGGAGGACAATATCGTCAAGATGGGCGAATTCGCGAAACGGATGGGCGTGCGCCACCGGATCCACGCGAAAATGCACAAGTCGGTCGACATCGCCCTCCTGCAGGAGCGGCTCGGTGGCAGTTGCGGCGTCTGCTGCCAGAAGGTGAGCGAGGCGGAAGTCTTCGTGCGCGGCGGCATCCGGGACGTATTGGTGTCGAACCAGGTGCGCGATCCCGCCAAGATCGACCGGCTCGCACGGCTTCCGCGCCTCGGCGTGCGGATCGTCGTATGCGTCGACGACATTGCCAATGTCTCGGAGCTCTCCGCCGCGGCGGCGAAGCACGGCACGCAGATCGAGTGCCTGGTCGAGATCGATTGCGGCGCCGGCCGGTGCGGCGTGGTGGAAACCGCCGAGGTCGTGGCGATCGCCAGGGCGATCGACGCCGCACGGGGCCTGAAGTTTTCCGGGCTCCAAGCCTATCAGGGCGCGATGCAGCATCTCGAACTGTACGCCGACCGCAAGGCGAAGATCGATATCGCGGTCGATATGGTCCGGGCCGCAGTCGAGGCGTTAAAGGCGGAGGGGCTCGACTGCGACATCGTCGGCGGAGGCGGCACCGGCTCGTACTATTTCGAAGGCAATTCCGGAGTCTACAACGAGCTCCAATGCGGCTCCTACGCGTTCATGGATGCCGACTACGGCCGCATTCTCGACAAGGCGGGAAACCGCATCGACCGGGGCGAGTGGAAGAACGCCCTGTTTATCCTGACCTCGGTCATGAGCCACGCCAAGCCCGACAAGGCGATCTGCGACGCCGGTCTGAAAGCGCAGTCGGTCGACAGCGGCCTTCCCGTGGTGTTCGGCCGCGATGACGTGACCTACGTCAAGTGCTCGGACGAGCATGGCGTGATCGACGACCCGGCCGGCGCGCTCGAGATCAACGAAAGGCTGCGCCTCGTGCCCGGCCATTGCGATCCGACCTGCAACGTCCACGACTGGTATGTCGGCGTGCGCGGCGGGAAGGTCGAGACGGTCTGGCCGGTGAGCGCCCGCGGCAAAGCCTACTGATGCCGCCGGGACCGGCCTCGCGGGCCGGCCGGCCGGATGCGGCCGGAAGCGCCGCCGCTGCGGGAGCCGCAGCAAAGGTCCGGATTCCGGTCCTGTCGGACGATGTCTGCGCCCGGCTGGTCAGCCGGCGGGACGCTTTCGAGGCCGTCGAAGCGGTATTCGCCGCAGCGGCGGCGGGCGCGGCCCGGAACTTTCGGTCGTGCGCGAGGCGATCGGCCATTGCGATGCGCTCTACGGGTTCAAGTCGGGTTTCGACCGGTCGCGGCTCGTCCTGGGCGTCAAATCCGGCGGCTATTGGCCCAGCAATTCCGACAGGGGCCTGGCCAGACACCAGTCGGCGGTCTTCCTGTTCGACGCCGATACCGGACAGCTGAAGGCGGCGGTCGCCGGAAATCACCTGACCGCGATCCGGACGGGCGCCGCTTCGGCCGTCTCCATCGCGCAGCTGGCCCGCAAGGATGCGCGTGTGCTGGGCATCGTCGGCGCCGGCCACCAGGCGCCCTTCCAACTGCGGGCCGCGGCCGAGCAACGCGATTTCGAGCGGGCGGTCGCCTGGAGCCCCCATCGCCGGGCGCCGCCGGAGCTGGCACAGGTTGCGGAGGAGGCCGGCCTGCCGTTCGATGCGGTCGGCGCCGAGGAACTTGCCGCCCTGGCGGATGTTATCGTCACCATAACCTCCTCCTTCGCACCTCTCCTGAAAGCGGACTGGATCAGGCCCGGAACGCATCTGGCCTGCATGGGGACCGACACCAGGGCCAAGCAGGAAGTCGAACCGGCTCTCTTCGCCGCCGCCTCCGTCTTTACCGACGAGGTCGCCCAGTCCGTCTCTATCGGCGAAGCGCAGCACGCCTTCGACGCGGGAACGATCGCCGAGAGCGCCATCACGCCGATCGGAGCCGTGATCGGCGGGGCCCGTCGCCCGGACCCGATCCCGGGCCAGCCGGACCTTCGTTAAATGCGGTTCCTGTCGCTGACGGGAACGGCCGCGACCGGTGCCGGGCACCGCGCCACCCGCCGGCTCGCCAGCCAATAGCAGAAACTGACGAAGACGCATCCCGAGACGATGTTGCCCAGCGTGGACGCCGACGGAACCTCAATCCGGACCCCGATCGCCGGCGCGACTTCGGCGACCTGCACGCTGGCGGCAGCCGACGCGGGCATCCCATTCCTCAATCCTCACCCTCCGGCAGATCTCTGTGGAGGGATATCTCGATGCGATCGGAGATCCGCTCGGCGGTTTCCACCAGCGCTTCGCGGACGGGATCGACTTGCCGAGCGCTGACCTGCTCCGACTCCCCTTTGCCAGCCACCGCAGTGTCTTTCCTCGTCGGCGCCGGCTCCTCGCCGGCCTTTATCCGAAGAAGGATTTGCGCGGCCCGGCGCCGGGCCACGGTCGGCGAGATGAGCTCGTAGCGGCCGACCGTCACCCGCTTCGCCGTCGCTTCATTCGCTCTTCCGGTTCTCGCGGAGCGATCGAAAATTACAGATACAATGACGATGCCGGAGCGCTGCACGACACGACAAATGGCGAATCAATATCTGGTGTAAAACCTTCTTTTTCGAATAAATCTTGTTGCCAGAAATATCATGCGGTGGCAGGCTTCACATCAGGTGGTATGCGGCCGTTTCAATTCCACAAGATAAGGGAAAGGGATCGGCCGTCTGCGATACCGCCGGCCGAGGCGGGCAGCGCCCGAATATACGCTCCGGCTCCGGGATTCTCCGGGAGCCGCTGCAGGAGAGCGACTCATGTCTGGCATCGCGCTCGATACCTGGACAACGCCCAACCCCCTGGACACGCTGGAAGAAATCGTCGCCGCGAACGAGTGGTCGTTCGAGCGCAGCGGAGACGACGAAATGGCCGTTGAGTATCCGGGCCATTGGTGCGGCTACCACATGCATTTCGTGTGGAGCGAAGACCTGAACGCCATTCATCTTTCCTGTTTCATGGACATGCGCATTCCGAAAAAGAAACTGAACGACATTTCGCAGTTGTTGCTGAAAATCAACAACAAGCTCTGGCTCGGTACATTCGTGGTGCCGGAAGAGGATTCGAATCCGGTCTTCCGCCACACGGTGTTGCTGCGCGGCCATCAGGGCGCCAGCGTCGAACAGCTCGAAGACCTGGTTGACATCGCCCTGTCCGAGTGCGAGCGATTCTATCCCGCCTTCCAGTTCGTCACCTGGGGCGGCAAGACCGCCAACGAGGCGGTGACCGCGTCCCTGCTGGACACCGTCGGAGAAGCCTAAGGGGCAGACTCATGGACCTTCCCGCAGCGCGCCTGTTGCTGGTCGGCTGCGGGAAGATGGGCGGCGCCTTGGCGCGCGGCTGGCTCGCAGCCGGCGCCCGCGCCGAAAATATCGTCGCTGTCGAACCTGCGCCGGAAGCCGCAGCGGCTTTTTCCGAAGGCCTCCGACCAACCTTCGTCGACAGCCCTGGCGGGGCGCCGCCGGGCTTCGGCCCGGACGTTATCCTGTTTGCCGTCAAACCGCAGGTTATGGACGATGTCGTGCCGGCCTACGCGCGGTTTGCCGAATCCGGCGCCGTGTTCCTGTCCATCGCTGCGGGTACGCCGATCCGCTTCTTCGAAGCGCATCTGTCGCCTGCCGCGCCGATCGTCCGGTCCATGCCAAACACGCCGGCAGCGGTCGGCCGGGGCGTGACCGCAGCGATCTGCAACGCCAACGTGCCGCCGCAAGGCCGGGCGCTGTGCGAGGCCCTGTTGCGCGCTGTGGGCGAGGTGGTGTGGGTGACGGACGAAGCCGAGATCGACGCCGTCACTGCCGTGTCCGGCAGTGGACCGGCCTATGTGTTCCATCTGGTCGAGGCGATGACCGCCGCCGGGGTCGCCGAGGGCCTTTCGCCGGAAGCAGCCGGCGCGTTGGCGCGGGCGACCGTCGCCGGCGCCGGCGAACTGTTGCACCGCTCGCCGGAAGACGCCGCGACCCTGCGCCGCAACGTGACCAGCCCCGGCGGCACGACCGCAGCCGCGCTTGAGGTTCTGATGGCGCAGGACGGGCTGAGCGCCCTGATGCGGCGGGCGATTGGCGCGGCGGCGCACCGCTCGCGGGAACTGGGGACATGAGCGACCCGGCCGCCGGTCCGGGTCACAATGCGCCGGCCGTTACCGTCTCGGAGTTGTCCGCTTCGCTGAAGCGAGTCGTCGAGGGCGAATTCAGCCGGGTGCGAGTGCGCGGCGAGGTCTCCGGATTCAAGCGCGCCGGCTCCGGCCATCTTTACATGGCCCTGAAGGACGATAGCGCCGTGCTCGATGCGGTGTGCTGGCGCGGCACGGCGGGACGGCTGGCCGTCGATCCCGAAGACGGTCTCGAGGTTATAGCGACCGGCAAGCTGACGACCTATGCCGGCCGCTCGAAATACCAGATCGTCATCGAGGCCCTGGAGGCCGCCGGCGAAGGCGCGCTTCTGAAGATGTTGGAAGAACGCCGCCGCAAACTGGCGGCCGAGGGGCTGTTCGACGAGAGCCGGAAGAAACCGCTGCCGTTCCTGCCGAGCGTCATCGGCGTCGTGACGTCGCCGACCGGGGCCGTGATCCGGGACATTCTGCACCGGCTGGAGGACCGGTTTCCGCGCCATGTCCTGCTCTGGCCGGTCCGGGTGCAGGGCGATGCTGCGGCCGCGGAAGTCGCAGGAGCAATCGAGGGCTTCAACGCGATCCGGGGCGACGCCCAAATTCCCCGGCCCGATCTGCTGATCGTGGCGCGCGGCGGTGGATCGATCGAGGATTTGTGGCCCTTTAATGAAGAGAATGTCGTCCGGGTCGCCGCCGCCTCGGAAATCCCGCTGGTCAGTGCGGTCGGTCACGAGACCGATACAACGCTGATTGACCATGCCGCTGACCGCCGAGCGCCGACGCCGACGGCAGCGGCGGAAATAGCCGTGCCGGTGCGCAGCGAACTGGTCGCCCAGATCCTGGACGACGGCCGCCGCCTGGTATCCGCGATGGGGCGGCTGCGGGAAGAATACCGGCTGCGCCTCGAAAGCGCCGGTCGGGGCCTCCCGGATCCGCAATCCCTGTTGGCGGCAAAGACCCAGCAACTGGACGATCGCGCCGAGCGTCTGGATCTGGGATTGCGCGGCCTGGTCCGGGAAAAACGGTCGGCCGCCGACCGGCTGGCCGCCGGCATCCGGCCGGCTGCCCTTGTCCAGCTCATTAACCGCAGGCGCGACCGGGCTGCCGATCTCGGCGCCCGGTTGCAGCCGCTGATGGGGCGGCACCTCGCCGAACTGAACCAACGGATGGAACAACGGGGAAAATTGCTGGAGTCGTTTTCCTACAATCGCGTGCTGGATCGCGGTTTTGCCCTGGTCCAGGACCGGCGCGGGCAGCCGGTCACCGACACCGCCGGCGCCCAACGGGCCGGACGTGTGATTATGCGGTTTCGGGACGGCAGGGTATCGGCGCGGGTCGAAGCGCCGGACAGCGATGCGGCCGGGATGGCGAAAGGCTCGCGGTCCCGACCGAAATTGCCGCCGGACAAGGATCAGGGAACGCTATTGTAGGAATCGCATCGGCGCGAGGATGGCAGCCATCGGATCCCATGCTTCCAAACGCGGCGGTCTCGCCCGAGATGCCCACCCGGAAGCGCCCACGCCGACAGTATGCCGAGCCCGATGAGGATTTCCTGCAGCGTTTCGGCGACGGGAAAAATGATGCTGCATCGACGACAGCATCAGCCACCTAATCCTTGAATCCGCCCGACGAAAGCTGCCGGAATTTGGAAATTTGGGGTCGAACCGGAAAATTATACTAACTTAATCGGAATAAACTGATCTGTGGCCTCAGTACGACCCAGTGTGATAGTCCGCGTCGACTGGCCCGCTACCCCGTGAGAAAGGCTTTGGAGAGGGAAACTTGGCGTCGCTGTTGCCAATCATAGTTCTGGCCGTCGTCCAGGGAATCACGGAGTTTCTTCCGATCAGTTCGTCCGGCCATCTGGTGCTGACCTGGGAGGCATTCGAACAGGCCGGCGTGGCCACGCGCGCCGGCACCGCCAACGAAAGGCTGACCCTGGACGTTGCGGTTCACCTCGGCTCCCTCGGTGCGGTTGTCCTCTATTTCTGGCGCGATGTGGGACGGGTGACGGTCGGCGGTTTCCGGCTGCTGGCTGGGCGGGTTACGGATGACGGACGGCTCTTTCTGTATCTGGTCGTCGCGACTGTTCCGCTGGTCGCCGCCGGCGGGCTGGTCGGTGTCATGTTCGGCAGCGCTTGGCGCAGCGTCGAGGTTGTCGCCTGGGCCAGCCTCGGTTTTGGCCTGCTGCTCTGGATTGCAGACCGGACCGGCATGACCATCAGCAAAATGGAACATACGACATTCGGACAGGCGCTCGTTATCGGACTCGCCCAGGTGCTGGCCCTGATACCAGGCACCAGCCGGTCCGGAATCGCCATGACCGCTGCCCGGGCACTCGGATTCGAGCGGTCCGACGCCGCCACCATCTCGATGCTCCTGGCAATCCCGGCGATTCTCGGCGCTTCGGCGCTATTCGGATACGACATCTACAGGTCGGGCAATGTCGCCTTGCAGACCGATGTCATGATCGCCGCCGTGCTGGCGCTGGCCGCGGCGCTGCTTGCCATCGCCGGCATGATGGCGTGGCTGCGGCGGGCAACCTTCACGCCTTTCGCAGTCTACCGCATCCTGCTGGGCGGGTTGCTCTTGTACCTGATCCATGTCGAAGGGATGGCGCTGAAATTGTAGCAGGCCGCCGAAGGCCGTTGTTTCACGCCATCTTCGCCCGCCGAAACCGCCCGCGCGGGCGGTACTGGTCCAGGTAGGTCGGCGCGATCGCCTCGACGGCCACCGGCGCAATGCCCAGGGCTTCGAATCCCGGCGCGCCGTCTTCGACGACATTGTCGTCGCGCAGCAGGGCAAGCGTATCCCCGGAGAGGGGCAACGGCACCGGCAGCAAATCGAGGACGCGCACAAGCAGGGAGACCGGGCCCATCGGCAGGTCGATTCGCAGGCGCCGCCGCTCGCACAGCGCCATTGCCAGGCCAATCAGGTCGGCATGGCGATAGACCCGCGGCCCGCCGAGTTGAAACGTACCGCCTTCGGACCGGTCCAGCGCCGCGACTGCGGCTTCCGCAACATCGCCCACATAGACGGGCTGCAATCTGGTATTCCCGGCGATGACCGGAAATACCGGTGCATTCTTCAGGATGCGCCCGATCAGATTGAAAAACCGATCCTCCTGGCCGAAAATGACCGAAGGCTGGAGGATGGCCGCATTCTCGAAGGCATCGCGAATCGCGCCGTCTCCCCTGGCCCTGGCCACGACATAGTCGGACGGCGAGGTTTCCGTCGCTCCGATGCCCGACAAATGGACGAGCCGCCGGACTTCGGCCTCCTGACTGAGCCTGGCGACCCGGGCGGCGCCCTGGTGGTGAACCGCATCGAAGCCGCTGCCCGACGCATCCCAGAACCCGACCGCGTTGATGACTGCGTCCGCATCGCGAACCGCCGACCGGACCGACTGCTCGCTGCGCACATCGCCATGGACAGGCACAACCTGGCCCACTGCACCCATCGGTTTCAGGAACAGCGCTTTTTCCGGGTTGCGCACGGCGGCCCGCACGATCGATCCGCGCGCTGCGAGGCGTTTAACGATATAGCGCCCGACGAAACCGGAGCCGCCAAAGACTGTTACCCGTTCCATCTGCTGTCCGTTGGCAGGCGAAAGACAAGAGGGTTTTCGATCCGTCCTTTCCCTAGCTTTCCACCCGTTGAAATACAATGTGACGAACCCGACATGACAGGTCCGCGGACCGACGGCGGCGAGTACCGGTGAGCGCCGTCTGCCTGCGATGGCCCGCGACATCGCTGCCCTGCCGAGGTCCGGCCGCTGCAATTGACAGGGCGAGGCCCGGCAGTTACCCACTGGCGCTCGGTTTCGAGCGAACGACGACCGACCGGAAGATTGCGCCGGCAAGAGCGTCGGCGACGCGGTGCCGGTTGAGTGCCCAGGTGGCGGAATTGGTAGACGCGCAGGTTTCAGGTACCTGTGGCCGCATGGCCGTGGAAGTTCGAGTCTTCTCCTGGGCACCATTCAGCTTCGCGCCGCGCTGCGGCTGGCATCGCGGATAGTCGACTCCGGGGCTGGACGCCGACTGTCTGCGCCTCGCAGTCCCGGCCGGTTCCAGCCGGCGTGTCCCCCAGGAAGATCGGAACCCGGTCGATGGCAAAGCAATTGGCGGCAATGGCGGCGGCGCCGGAAATCCGTTTGCACAAGGGCGATCTCCCGCAAGGGCTGCGCTTCAGCGGCCCGGTCGCTGTCGATTCCGAAACGATGGGCCTCAATCCCTCGCGGGACCGGCTGTGCCTTGTCCAGCTGTCTGCCGGAGACGGCGTGTGTCATCTGGTCCAGATCGCGAAGGGGCAATCCGAAGCGCCAAACCTCGCTACGCTTCTGGCCGACCCGGCGATCCTGAAGCTGTTTCATTTCGGCCGGTTCGATATTGCCGTCTTCCTGCACCGGCTCGGCGTGATGACGGCGCCGGTCTACTGCACCAAGATCGCGTCGAAGCTGGTCCGCACCATGACGGACCGCCACAGCCTGAAAGATCTCTGCAATGACCTCCTGGACATCGAAATCTCGAAGCAACAACAGACCTCGGACTGGGGCGTCGAGGAACTGGACGAGGAACAGCGCCGCTACGCGGCAATCGATGTCCTCTATCTGCATCGGCTCAAGATTGAACTGGACGGGTTGCTCGAGCGCGAAGGCCGGGGCGAACTGGCCCGGAAATGTTTCGAATTTCTGCCCTATCGAGCGGCGCTGGATATCGCCGGCTGGGCAGAGAGGGACATATTTGCCCATTCATGAACCTGTTTCAGCGCCGAATTGGCCTGACGGAACAATTCTGCTAGAATTTGCGCGGGGTTAGGGACTGACGGAAATGAGCGGATTGCCCGTTGCGACCGACGGGCGTTAAACGGCGCCTGCCCCGCATACACCGTAAATGAGGGCAGACCGTCGAGACGGATTGCAGGATCGGCGCCGCCGGTACCGGCTTAACAGGCCGGCTGCCGCGGTTGCGGAGAGGATATGAGACAGGCTGCACCTGCCCCAGTGCCGAATGACCCCGAAGAGCGTGGCGCTCCCGAACCGGCGTCCCGCACCCTCGACACAAGCGGCGATATCGCGTCGGCGCTTCGAGTATTTTCGCTCGAATGCGAGGGCATTGCCGCGCTTGAGGCGGCGCTGGCGGGCGATCTGGGCGACGCGTTTTGCCGGGCCATCGACACAATCCGGGGCACGACCGGCCGGCTTGTCGTTACCGGCATGGGCAAGAGCGGCCACATCGGCCGCAAGATCGCCGCGACCATGGCATCCGTCGGCACGCCGGCGTATTTCGTGCACCCGGGCGAAGCCAGCCACGGCGACATGGGCATAATCCGGTCGGACGACGTGGTGTTGGCCCTGTCGAACTCGGGTGAAACGGCGGAATTGGATGATATTATCGGCTATTGCAGCCGTTTCGGAATCGATCTGATCGGGATTACCTGCGGGCCGGACAGCGCACTTGCCGAAGCGGCGACCGTCGCGCTGGTCATGCCGCGATCGGCTGAAGCCTGCCCGCTCGGGCTGGCGCCGACGACCTCGACGGCCATGGCGCTGGCGCTGGGCGATGCATTGGCAGTGGCGCTTCTGGAGCGGCGGGGTTTCTCCGCTGACGATTTTCAGGTTCTTCATCCCGGGGGCAGGCTTGGCCGGCGCCTGACACGGGTCGCCGACATCATGCATACGGGCGATGCCATGCCGCTGGTGCACCCGACCGACCGGATGGCCGAAGTTCTGATCGTCATGACCGCGCGCCGGTTGGGCTGCGCCGGGGTCGTAGACGGCTCGGGCACCCTTGTCGGCATCGTTACGGACGGCGACCTGCGACGGAACATGGATGCCGGACTGGTCTCGCGCGAAGCTTCGACGGTCATGACGGCCGCGCCGCTGACGATTCGCCCGGAGGCCCTCGCGGCGGAAGCTCTAGGCCTGATGAACGCACGCGAGATCACCGGCCTGTTCGCCGTGCGCGACGGGACGCCGGTCGGTTTTGTCCATCTTCACGACTGTCTTCGGGAAGGGGTGGCATGAACGCTGCAAGCCAGTCCCGACGGCTACCGGACACCCGTGCCCGGCCGCAAGACGCCTATACGCGTTTTGTCAACACGATGAAGTTTGCGCTGCCCAGCCTTGCCTTCGTGATGATCGTGGCGGCACTGTTCTGGCCGAATTTCGTCAATACCGGCAAACAGGCCGGCGACGTTGCCCGCGACGCCCTGACTCCGACCGGCCTGCGCAATTTTGCAATGGAAGCGCCGGTTTATGTTGCGACCGACGACCAAGACCGTCCCTACCGCCTGACCGCGTCCAGGGCGCACCAGGTCAACCACAAGACGACGACGATCGCGCTCGACGATCCGGAGGCGATGTTCGAGCTGGGCGGCGGCGTTCATGTCCGGATCGAGGCAAGAAACGGCCGCTTCGACCGCGACAGGAACCGTTTGACGCTGTCCGGCGATGTGACGGTCCATCACGGCGGCAACCACCGGTTCCGCACCGCCGAAGCAACCATCGACATGAAAACGAACACAGCCTGGGGCGGGCGCGACGTCTATGCCACCGGGCCTGAATCGACGGTAACCGCCCAGGGTTTCCTGATCGTCGACAGGGGAATGACCGTCATGTTCACCGGTAAGACCCGGGCGATGTTGCGCCTGGACCGCAAAGGCTCGGGAGATCTCTCCGGCGGGAGCGCGGGGGAACCGGCAACGATGCGGGGATTGGGCCAATGAGCCGGGCCGCCGGATGGTTCTGCCGGGCCGCCTTGGCGGCCCTGCCGTTGGCATGGATGCTGGCGCCCCAGCCGCTCGGCGCGCAAAGCGGCGGATTGCTCACCCAGTCGGGCCAGCCTTTGTCGATCGAAGCCGACCGGGGCGTGGAATGGCGCCGCAAGGAACAGGTTTATATCGCCCGGGGCAACGCGACGGCACGGCAGGGCAAGACCAGCATTCGCGCCGACGAACTGCAGGCGCACTACAGAAAAGGTGCGGAAAACAGAACCCGGTTCTGGAAGGTCACGGCGACAGGCAACGTCGGCATCGAGACCGCGAAAGAAACGGCGAGCGGCGAATCGGCGGTCTATATCGTCGATAGCGGCGTCTTCATCCTGCGCGGGCGCAACCTGAAACTGTCGAACAAATCGCAGACGATTACCGCGACCAACCGGATCGAGTACCGCAGCAGGGAGTTGCGTGCTTACGTTATCGGCAATGCGAAGGTTGTCGACGGCGACCGGACCGTCCGTGCCAGCCGCTTCGTCGCCTATCTGAAGGACGCCGAGGGCGACAAGGTTGCGCTGCGCCGGGTCGAAGCGGAAGGCGGCGTCGTTATCACGACGGGGACCGAGGTCATTCGGGCCGACCGCGGCGATTACGACAGCGAGTCGAAGCTCGCAACCCTGACCGGAAATGTTAAGCTGACGCGCTGCGAGAATCAGCTGAACGGTGAAAAAGCCGTCGTCAATCTCAAGACAGGAGTCAGCCGCATGGTCGGCCGGGTGCGGGTCCTGCTGGTTCCCGGCGATAGTGCAAAGAAGTGCAAACGAGCCGATTCGGCCCGACCGGAAACGACCGGCGGCGGGAATGCCGCACAGAAGGTCGGCTCCGCCAGCGGCGTGAAGGCCGGCACCGGGCTGGCGCAGCGAATCAAGGTCTTGCCGCGCCCGCGGGGGAATTAGGCCGGCATGAAGTAATGCCCGTTTGCCCGGCTGGAGCCGAAGGCCGACCGCCGCCGTGCGCCGAAGGGCAGGATTGAAGAAGGGAGGCCGGTTTGGCCGAACGGAGGTTTCACGCACATTCCGGCGAAACGCCGGCAGGCCCGCGCCTCGTAGCCGCAAACGACGGGCTGGTCGCCGAAGGTCTGGGCAAGCGATTCAGGAAGCGGCCGGTCTTGCGCGGTGTGTCCCTCGCCGTGCAGCGCGGCGAAGCTGTCGGCCTGCTGGGGCCCAACGGCGCCGGCAAGACGACCAGCTTCTACATCATTACCGGCCTGATCCGGCCCGATGCCGGGACAATCCTGCTCGATGGCCAGGACATTACCGATCTGCCCATGTATCGGCGGGCCCGTCTCGGCATCGGGTATCTGCCGCAGGAACCGTCGATATTCCGGGGCATGACCGTCGAAAACAATATCCGGGCCGCGCTGGAGGTGGTCGAAGGCGACCTGGAAGCCCGGGAAACCATGCTGGACGACCTGCTGGCGGAATTCTCGGTGACCCATCTTCGCCACACGCCGGCAGTGGCCCTGTCCGGCGGCGAGCGGCGCCGGGTGGAGATCGCACGCGCTCTGGCATCGAAGCCTGGCTTCATCCTGCTCGACGAACCGCTGGCCGGCATCGATCCGATCGCTGTCGGCGATGTCCGCGATCTTGTCTCGCATCTCAAGGATCGGGGGATCGGAGTGCTGATTACCGACCACAACGTCCGCGAGACTCTCGATATCGTCGACCGCGCCTACATCATGCATGACGGGGTTGTCCTGATGGATGGGGCGCCGCAGGATATCGTCCGGCACGAGGATGTGCGCCGGGTGTATCTGGGCGATACCTTCCGGCTGTAGGCCGGCTGCGGGCCTGCTGTAGGAACGCGCTGCAGGCGGCGCAACGATGGCCGCACCGGGCCTTTCGATCGATCTCCGCCTGCGGCGGAAACAATCGCAAACCCTGACGCCGGCCCTGCAGCAGTCGATCAGGTTGCTGCAGCTCTCCAATACCGGGCTCGACGCCATCGTCCGCGAGGCGCTCGAAACGAACCCGCTGCTGGCGCTGGAAGATCCGCCCGACGATTTTGGGATCAGGGTGCCTAAAGCACCGACGCGGGACCCGGCGCGCGGCTATCGGCCGACGCCCGCAGCCACCCGGTTGTTCGGCGCGACCGCGGGCACAGGCTCCGGAATGGATCCCCGCAATGTGCAGACGGGCGAGTACGAGCGCGAAGATTCCGATCTGGCGCCAGAGCAATCGCTTCGAAATATCCTTTTCGAAGACATCGCCTATTCCTTCGTCGATGCCGGCGAACGCAATATCGCAGTCGATCTAAGCGGCCTGCTGGATGAGGCTGGCTACCTGGCCGGCGATATTGCCGACGTCGCCGGCTTGCACGGCGTGCCCGAAGCGCAGGTCTCCGATGTTCTCTCGCGGCTGCAAGCGCTGGCGCCGGCAGGCCTGTTCGCCCGGACTCTGAGCGAATGCCTGCGCCTGCAGCTCATCGATGCCGGCCCACTCGATCCGGGCATGGAGGCCGTGCTCGACAACCTGTCCCTGCTAACCGAACGCGGGCCGGACGCGCTGGCCGCCGCCGCTGGCATCGAATCGGACGACCTGCCGCTATATCTCGAACGCCTCCGCAAGCTGGATCCGCGGCCGGGCCTTGCCTTCGCAGGCACCGGCGCGCCGGCGGTCGTGCCCGACCTGATCGTCCAGCCGGCGGTCGAGGCGCCCGGATACGACAAAGAGCATGCCCGGCAGGTCGGCCAATGGGTTGTCGCCATCAACCCGGATACTGTTCCGCACCTCTCGCTTGACCGCGACGGACTCGAAATATTGCGCGCGCGATCTCGGGACGATTCGGAAAGGGCTTATCTCAGGGACAGGTCCCAGGAAGCAAGCTGGCTGATCCAGGCAGTCGAGAAGCGGAAAGCGACGATCCTGCTTCTCGGCGTCGAGATTTTCCATCGGCAGCGGGAATTCCTGGAGCTTGGGACGGTAGGTCTCAGGCCAATGACCCGGAAAGACATCGCCCGCGCCACCGACTTGCACGAGAGCACCATAAGCCGGGCGGCGAACGACAAGTTTGCCTGCACGCCCCAAGGCGTTTTCGCCTTGAAATTTCTGTTTTCCGCCCGGATCGACGACCTGAACGGCGGGCCGGGTTATGCCGCAAGCGCGGTTCGGCATCGGTTGCGCATCCTGATCAATAGGGAGACGGCCCCCCTTTCGGACGAGGCGGTTGTCGGTCTGTTGCGTGCCGAAGGCTACGACGTGGCCCGTCGCACGGTGGCGAAATACAGGGAAATGCTGCGGATTCCGTCGTCGATTGAGCGCCGCCGGCGGCAGCGGGCCGGTTTGGCGCTGTCGCCGGCACGGCCGGCCGGACCCCCGGCATGACAAGGTACACCGGGGCTGACGGCCCCTGTCGCGCGTCCGCCGCCACGGCGCCGGACGGACACCCCACAAAAATTTTTCGGTGTCATTGTCTTGACATGGCGCGTTTCAGCGGCCGGAATACCGGAATGAACGTCAAGGTCACCGGCCGGCACCTCGATGTCGGTCAAGCTTTGCGCCGGCACGCCGAATCCACTATCGGCGACACCGTCGGCAAATTTTTCGAACGGGCTCTGGATTCTACCGTCACGTTCGACAAGAGCGGTCACGAGTTCGCCGTCGACATCAAGGTCCATGTCAGCCGCGGGCTGCATGTCCTGGGCGAAGGCCGGGCCGAGGATCCCTATGCGGCCTTCAACAAAGCCGCAGAACACATCGCTAAACGGCTTCGCCGCAACAAACGGCGCATCCGCGATCACCACCCGGCGGCGCCGAGAGACCTTGAAACGTTGACGGCGCAACAGTACATCCTCGCTCACGACGAAGAGCCTGAGACCGAACAGGCCGATGCAAGCACCTCAGGGAACGGCCAAAACGAGCCGGTGGTGGTTGCGGATATGACTACGGACATCGCTTCTTTGACGGTGGGGGAAGCCGTCATGCGCATGGATCTGGCGGACCTGCCGGCCATGATGTTCCGGAATGTGGCCCATGGAGGGCTCAACATGATCTATCGCCGGGCCGATGGTCATATCGGCTGGGTCGATCCTGAAGGCGCCGCAGAAACCCAATAAGAAAACCGACCGCGCCCGTTATCAGGGTAGGAAAGCTGATGGAGATTATCGATCTTTTGACGCCTGAAAGCGTTGTGCCCGCCATGAAGGCGACCTGCAAGAAGCAGGCGCTTCAAGAGTTATCGCGTCGCGGCGCCAGGGCGACAGGCTTGGACGACCGGCGCATTTTCGACGTGCTGCTGGAGCGCGAGCGGCTGGGCACCACCGGGGTCGGGAGCGGCATTGCCATTCCCCACGGCAAGCTTGGCGAACTGGATAAGGTCAGGGGCGTCTTTGCGCGCCTCGATGAACCGATCGATTTCGACGCCGTGGACGAGCAGCCGGTCGATCTGTTGTTCCTGCTGCTGGCGCCGGAAGACGCCGGCGCCGATCACCTCAAGGCTCTCGCCCGCGTTTCCCGCCTGCTGCGCGACCCGGCAATGTGCGAAAAGCTGCGCGGCTCGCCGAGCAAGGATGCGCTCTACGCCCTGCTCACCGATTCCCTGCCGAGCAAGGCGGCGTAAGCTTACTTGAGCCGTCCGGTCTTAGCCGCAGCAAGGTTACCCGCCGACAGCACGGACAGGGTTTCTGCGCCGCGTTGACAGCCTCCGGCGCCCCGCTACTTTCCGCGGACGAATTTCCCTACGATCCGGATTTCTCAATGAACCTTGCCGATCTCGCTGCCACCATCGACGCCGCCTGGGAAGACCGCGAGACGGTCAGCACGGCCACGGTCGGCGCCGTTCGCGACGCTGTCGACGCTGCCCTGGACGCCTTGGACAAAGGCCGGCTCCGGGTTGCCGAAAAAGGCGCCGGCGGCGCCTGGACGGTCAACCAGTGGGCCAAGAAGGCGGTCCTGCTGTCGTTCCGGCTGAACGACATGAACCCGATCGGCGGGGGGCCGGGGCGCGACACCAACTGGTGGGACAAGGTACCATCGAAATTCGAGGGCTGGGACGATAGCCGGTTTCGCGAGGCCGGCTTCCGCGCCGTGCCGAACTGCATCGTCCGCCGTTCGGCCTTCATCGCCAAGGGTGTCGTTCTGATGCCGTGTTTCGTCAATCTGGGCGCCTATGTCGATGAAGGCACGATGGTCGATACCTGGTCTACTGTCGGTTCCTGCGCCCAGATCGGCAAGAACTGCCATATCTCCGGCGGCGCCGGCATCGGCGGGGTGCTGGAGCCGCTGCAGGCCGATCCCGTCATCATCGAGGACAATTGCTTCGTCGGTGCCCGGTCCGAGGTCGCCGAAGGCGTCATCGTGCGCGAAGGCGCCGTGCTTTCCATGGGCGTCTACATCGGGGCGTCGACCAAGATCGTAAACCGGGCGACCGGCGAGACCCATCGCGGCGAAGTGCCGGCCTATTCGGTCGTGGTTCCCGGCTCGCTGCCCGACCCGAAGGGTGGGCCGAGCCTCTATTGCGCGGTGATCGTCAAGCAGGTGGATGCGCAGACGCGCTCGAAAACCTCGGTAAACGAGCTCCTGCGCGACTAGACCGGCGCGAACCATGATCGAAACCCTTCCCCTGGCGCAGGATCTGATCCGCCGGCCTTCCGTCACGCCGAAGGACGAAGGCGCGCTGGATGTGTTGCAGGCCGCGCTGGAAGGCCTCGGTTTTGCCTGCACCCGCCTGCCCTTCGGCGACGGCGCGCAACGGGTCGACAACCTGTATGCGCGGCTGGGAAGCGACCATCCGAATTTCTGCTTCGCCGGTCATACGGATGTCGTGCCCGAAGGCGATTCGGCCGACTGGACCCACGAGCCGTTCGCCGGCGTCGTCGCCGGCGGCATCCTCTACGGCCGCGGCGCCTCCGACATGAAGGGCGCGATCGCCGCCTTCGTCTCGGCCGTTTCGGGTTTTCTGGACGACCGCAGCGCCAATTTCGGCGGCTCGATCGGCCTGCTCATCACCGGCGACGAGGAAGGCGATGCCGTCAACGGCACCCGGAAAGTGCTGGAATGGCTGGACCAGCGGGGCGAACGCCTCGACATGTGCCTGGTCGGCGAGCCGACCAACCCGGAAGCGCTCGGCGACATGATCAAGATCGGCCGGCGCGGCAGCCTGACCGGCCGCGTTACCGTGCGCGGGATTCAGGGGCACACCGCCTATCCGCATCTGGCCGACAATCCGGTCCACCGGCTGGTCCGGATGCTCGCCGCGATTACGGATACGAAGATCGACGACGGCACCGAGCACTTTCAGGCGACGACCCTGCAGGTCTCGACCGTCGATGTCGGCAATCCGGCTGCCAACGTCATCCCGGCCCGGGCCAGCGCAACCTTCAACGCGCGTTTTAACGATCTCTGGTCCGGGAGCAGCCTCGAATCCTGGGTGCGCGAACGGTTCGATGCCGCCATCGGCGACGGCGGGGCCTACGACCTGTCGATCCACGTCTCCGGCGAATCCTTCCTGTGCCCGCCGGGGCCGCTATCGGACGCAATCGCCGACGCTGCGGCCGAAGAACTCGGCCGGCGGCCGGAACTGAGCACGACCGGAGGCACGTCCGACGCCCGCTTCATTCACCGTTATTGTTCGGTCGCGGAATTCGGCGCCATCGGCAAGACCATGCACAAGGTGGACGAGCAAGTGCCGGTCGCAGACCTGGAAGCGCTCGCCCGCATCTACCGCCGCGTGCTGGACAAGATTTTTCCACAGTAAACCGGCGGTCCGAAACGCGGGCGGATTGTCCGCTGTCCGCGCCCTCGAAAACACGCAAGTATATCCGCGATGTCCGACCTTACCGAAGGTTTCGCCGCGGCTTTCCGGCTGCTGTTCGGCTTCGATGCCGACCTCTGGGAAATCATTATCCTGTCGCTGGAGGTGAACCTGGCGGCGGTTGTCCTGTCCTGCCTGATCGGCCTGCCCCTGGGCGGCGCGCTGGCGGTATACCGGTTCCGCGGGCGCAAGGCGGTCATCGTTCTGGTCAACGCGCTGATGGGCCTGCCGCCGGTCGTCGTCGGTTTGGTGGTTTATCTGATGCTGTCGCGCAGCGGCCCGCTGGGCGCCCTGAACATCCTCTTCACGCCCGGCGCGATGGCGATCGCCCAGGCCATCCTCGTGACCCCGATCGTCACTGCCCTGACCCGCCAGATCGTCGAATCGCTCTGGCACGACTATCGCGAGCAGCTCACATCCCTGGGCAGCAGCCGGCGGCGCGCCATCCCGACGTTGCTGTGGGACGGCCGGACCGCCGTCCTGACCGCGATCCTCGCCGGCTTCGGCCGGGCGGCCGCCGAAGTCGGTGCCGTCATCATCGTCGGCGGCAACATCGCCCATCATACGCGCACCATGACGACGGCGATCGCCCTCGAAACCGGCAGGGGCAACCTCGCCCTGGCGCTGGGTCTGGGCATTGTTCTCGTGACCCTGGCCATCGTTCTTAACGCGGCGGCATGGATGGTGCGCGAGCGCAGCACGCCGGAAGCGGCGCTGACGGGCGCGAAGCTCTAGGGCCGGCCGATGGAAGCTCCGAGCATCCTGCCGCTGGCGCTGGAGAACATTTCGCTCCGGCACGACGGCCAACAAATTCTCGACCGAATCAACATGCTGGTCGCCCGCCGGCGGACGACTGTCGTTCTGGGGCCGAATGGCGCCGGCAAGAGCATGCTGCTCAAGATCGCCCACGGGCTGATCGCACCGGATCGCGGCACCGTCCGCTGGTCCGGGCTTTCCGGCGCGGCGGCGCAGGCGCGCCAGGCCATGGTGTTTCAGAAGCCGGTCCTCCTGAACCGCTCGGTACTGGCCAACATCGTGCACGCCGTCCGCCTGCAGGGCGTCGCAAGGGCGAAGGCGGTCCACCGGGCGCACACGGCGCTGGACTATGTCGGCCTGGGCGACATGGCAATCCGGCCGGCGCGCAGCCTCTCGGGCGGCGAGCAGCAGCGCCTGTCCTTCGCGCGGGCCTGGGCGCGCGATCCGGAGGTCCTGTTCCTCGACGAACCGACGGCGAGCCTGGACCCGGCCGCGAGCTGGAGCATCGAGCAGATCATCCTCGAGCTGCGGCGCGAGGGCCGGACGGCGATCCTGTCGACCCACGACCTCGCCATGGCGCGGCGGCTTGCCGACGATCTGGTGTTCCTGCACCACGGCCGCGCTTTGGAGGCCGGCCCGGCGGCCAACCTGTTCAGCGAACCGAAAACGCCGGAACTGGCGGCGTTCCTGAAAGGAGAGCTGCACTGGTAAGGCTCGTTTACGCCGCTGTTCTTGCCGCGGCCGCGACGGTCGCGGGCCCGGCGCTGGCCGAAACCATCCGCGTCGCCTCCACAACCTCAACCGAGGCGTCCGGACTGTTCGACCATATCCTGCCCGCATTTACCGGGGCGACCGGAATCCGGGTGCGCGTGATTGCCGTCGGCACCGGCCAGGCGATCCGGCTGGCCCGGCGCGGCGACGCCGACGTCCTGCTGGTGCACCACCGGCCGTCGGAAGAGGCGTTTGTCCGGGACGGCTACGGCCTGCGCCGTCATCCGCTGATGTACAACGAATTCGTCATCGTGGGCCCGGCGGCCGACCCGGCCGGCGTCCGCGGTTCCGCCGACGCCGTCGCAGCCCTGACCAAGATCGGCAAGACCCGGGCGGTGTTTCTATCCCGGGGAGACGACAGCGGCACCCACCGGCGCGAGCGCAGCCTGTGGCTGGCGGCCGGAATCGCGCCGTCGGAGCGCACCGGCTGGTATCGCGAGATCGGCGCAGGCATGGGCCGGACCCTGAATACCGCGGCGGCGATGCCGGCCTATACCCTGGTCGACCGCGGCACCTGGCTGTCCTTCGGGAATCGCGGGCCGCTGCGGCTGCTGGTGGAAGGCGATGTGCGCCTGCGCAATCCTTACGGAGCGATCGCGGTCGATCCGAAAAGACACCCGCATGTCAAGGCGCGGGCGGCCCGGCGCTTCGTGACCTGGCTGATTTCGCCGGCCGGGCAGCGCGCCATCGGCAGTTTCCGGATCGGGGGCAAGGTTCTGTTCCACCCGGCATCGCTGGCTTCGGGCGGATAGGCGCATGGGCATTTGGGAGGAAGGCAGACGGTCGATACGCGGATCGTTCCGCGTCATCGGGCTCGACGCTGGCGGGCTGAAGGCCTTCAATCTCACCCTGGAGGGCTACTGGCGCTCATTCTATGCCGCCGCTTTCCTGCTCCCGCTCTATGTCGTCTATCTGCTGAACCTCCCGTTGCCCAAAGGGGTCGGGATCGGCCGTTTCTGGCTGATCGAGGCCATTAACTATCCGCTGGTCTGGACGCTCTGGCCGCTGATCTCCTTCTATATCTGCCGCGGCGCCGGCGTTGCGGACAAGTACGCGGCCTACATCACGGTCCACAATTGGGCGCAGGTGCCGTTGCTGGGCGGGCAGTTGCTCCTCGTCATCCTGGCGTTTGCAGTCGATCCGTCCGGGCCGGGCGCCAGCCTGCTGTTCCTGGCCTGGATTGCCGTGCTGACGGCCGAAACCCTGATCGTCCGGGCCACCCTCGGCCTGCCGTGGCCCCAGACCATCATGATCGAGGGGCTGGCCTTCGCGGTCGCCCTGCTGCTCGGCACCGCGAAGCAATTCGTCATGACGAGCGGCAGCTGAACCCGTGCGAACGGAGCAGGCCGTTCGACGCGCTACCAGCGCAGGGTCAGCTGGTCGCCGCTGATCTCGAACGAGCGGAAGCGGCGGAGAACCGATACGCCGAGCAACGAAACCCGACCCCGGCGCAGCACCAGCGCCCGCTGATTGCGGAAGGTCCGCCCGCCGACCCGGATCGTATCCAGGACAGCGGGGGCGGCCTTCGAAGCGCCGTCGGCGGTCTGCACCGGAACGGAGTAGCGAAGATCGCCCACATCGAGCCCGGCCACGAGGGCGTCGGCCGGTGAGAGTGCCAGATCGGAAGCGCCGGTATCGACCAGCATCCGCGCCGGCTGACCGTTCAGGAAGACGTCCATATAGAAGGCGCCGTCGCCGGAGGCGCGCACCGTCAGGCTGCGCTCGCCGTAGACCGCCGTGCCGGGCGAGAGTTCGCCGATAACCCGCTGCCAGACCATCGTGAGTTCATGGCGATAGGCGTAGCCGGCCACCGCGACGAGCCCGATGGCGACCCAGGCAAAGAGGGATTTCAGGATACCGCCGATCCTGTGGCGCCCCCGCACCAGCAACCCGCCGCTGAGAAAGACCAGCAAGGCGATCAGGAACCCGGCATAGAGACCGTCTTCCGCCGAATCGAAAACACCGAACGCTTCGCCGAGCAGCCAGCCCAGCCCCGCGAGACCGCCGAGCACCGCGGCGATAATCAGGAAAGTCGGCAACAGATCGCGGAACGTATCGCCGCCTTCGGACCCGCGTTCGCCCCGGCGGTCTTTCCCGCCGTCGAAACCCCAGGGATCCGTCACGGCCGGGAATCCCCCGAATTTGCGGGAGGTCGGGACTTCACGCCGCTTCCGTGCCGCCGACGGTGATGGCGTCGATCCGCACGGTTGGCTGGCCGACGCCGACCGGCACGCCTTGGCCGTTCTTGCCGCAGGTCCCGATGCCGTGGTCGAGCTTGAGATCGTGGCCGATCATCGAGACCCGGTTCATCACGTCCGGCCCGTTGCCGATCAGCGTCGCGCCCTTGACCGGCGCACCGACCCTGCCGCCCTCGATCCGGTAGGCTTCGGTGCAGGAGAAGGTGAACTTGCCGCTGGTGATATCGACCTGGCCGCCGCCGAAGTTAACGCAATAAAGGCCCTTGTCGACGGAATTCAATATGTCTTCGGGCGCCTCCTGGCCCGCCAGCATGAAGGTGTTGGTCATGCGCGGCATCGGGTGATGGGCATAGCTTTCGCGCCGTCCGTTGCCGGTCGGCGCCGCGCCCATCAGCCGGGCGTTCAGCCGGTCCTGCATGTAGCCCTTCAGAATGCCCTCCTCGATCAGGACGGTGCGGCCGGTCGGCGTGCCCTCGTCGTCGATGGTGAGCGAACCGCGGCGGTCGGCCATGGTGCCGTCGTCGACCACCGTCACGCCCTTCGCCGCAACCTGCTCGCCGATCCGGCCGGAAAAGGTCGAGGTCCGCTTGCGGTTGAAGTCGCCTTCGAGGCCGTGGCCGACGGCCTCGTGCAGCAGCACGCCGGTCCAGCCCGGCCCGAGCACGACCGGCATTTCGCCCGCCGGCGCCGGCACCGACTCCAGGTTGACCAGCGCCTGGCGCAGCGCTTCGTCGACCTGGCCCTGCCAGTTGCCCGGCTCGAACCAACCGTCATAAGCCGCGCGGCCGCCGGCGCCGTCTGAGCCGGTTTCCATGCGGCCGTCCTGCTCCACGACGACGGCGACATTCAGGCGGACCAGCGGCCGGATATCGGCGGCGCGCCGACCGTCGCCGCGCACGATCAGCACCGCCTGCCATTCGCCGAACAGCGAGGCCGATACCTGCCGAATCCTCTCGTCTTTCGAGCGGGCGTAGCCGTCGATCTCTTCGAGCAACTTCACCTTGCGCTCGAAGGGCATCTCCTGCAGCGGGTTGACCGGCGCGTAGAGCGCCCGGTTGGTGCCGCGCGGCCCGGCGGCGAGCGTACCATCATGGCCAGCGAGGACCGCCCGCACCGTGGCCGATGCCCGCCCGATGGCGTCTTCGGAGAGTTCGGAGGCGTGGGCGTAGCCGGTCGCCTCGCCGGCCAGCGCGCGCAGGCCGAAGCCCTGGCTCTCGTCGAAGGTCGCGCTTTTCAGCTGATTGTCGTCATACACCAGGCTCTCGGACTGGGTGTATTCCAGAAACAGTTCGCCATCGTCCGCGCCGTGCAGCGCATCGCCGACGAGGCGGTCCACCCGCGCGCGGTTCATACCCGTGCGGTCGAAAAACAGGCTGTCTGCCGTAGCAATGTCGCTCATGGATTTACCCGGTACTGTGCCTGTCCGACGATGCCCGGAAACGGGCGGAACGGCGCGCCGGCGGACAGGCACGGCGATGCGGCGCGCAAGGGTTGGACCTGATCTATTGCAAAGAATGGCGATCGCAGGGCGCAGGGTAAAGGGGCGGCGCCGGAATTATGCCCGCAGCGGCTCCGGTGCAGGGCGCCTGCCGCAGCATGACCGGACGGACGGCGCGACAAATGCCGCGTTGCCGCCGCTTGCCCGGCCGGAGCGGGCTGGCTATATACCGCCCTCTGCATCGCGATGCAGGCAGAAGCGCTGCGGCCTCCGGGTTTGCGGCGTTTTGCTATGGCGGCCGGGCTCGGAACGGGCATGCCTCGGGCCGCCGAACAGGACGATCCGGCGCGGCGAAAGCACTGAATTCGAGCGCGCTCCTTCAGGAGATGACCGAAATGCCCAAGCTGAAAACCAAGAGTTCCGTCAAGAAACGGTTCAAGTTGACCGGCAGCGGCAAGATCAAGCGCAATTTCGCGTTCCGCAGCCACAACCTGAGCAAGCGAAGCACGACGATGAAGCGGACCAACCGGGGATCGACCATTCTCGACAAGTCGAACGAGAAGATGATCCGGCCGATGATGCCTTACGCCAAGTAACGGCCCATCGAACAGCAGCCGGACACCGGTTCCCATTCCCTTCAGAATCAGGAGTATCGTTTCATGGCGCGAGTCACCCGGGGCGTTACCAGGCACGCCCGCCACCGCAAGATCATCAAACAGGCCAAGGGCGCGCGGGGCCGGCAGAAAAATACCTTCCGCGCGGCCAACCAGCGGGTCGAGAAGAACCTGCTGTACGCCTATCGCGACCGCAAGGTGCGCAAGCGCAGCTTCCGCAGCCTGTGGATCCAGCGCATCAACGCCGGCGTCCGCGAGCACGGCCTGACCTACAGCCAGTTCGTCAACGGCCTGAACAGGGCCGGCATCGAACTGGACCGCAAGGTGCTGGCCGATATGGCGGTGCGCGACGCCGAAGCCTTCAAGGCGGTTGTCGATGCGGCGCAGAAGGCGCTGGAATAGCCGATAGGGCTGCAGCGTCCACGCTGCCCGTCCGTCGATCCTCTCCGGACCGGTCCGATGAGCAAACTCGATACCCTGCGCACCGAATTGCTGGCGGCGGTGGATACCGCGGCCGACCTGAAGGCGCTGGACGCCGTCCGGGTCGAAGCGCTGGGCAAAAAGGGGCGAATCACCGGCCAGATGAAGATGCTTGGCGGGATGGAACCGGAGGCCCGCAAGGCGCTGGGCCGGTCGCTCAATGCTCTCAAAGACGAGATTGCCGCGGCTGTCGAAGCCCGCAAAGCGGCGCTGGAAGACGCCGAGCTCGACGCCCGTCTGGCCGGGGAACGGATTGACGTGTCGCTGCCGGCGCGCTCGACCCCGATGGGCCGGATCCATCCGATCAGCCAGACGGTCGAAGAAGTCAGCGCCATTTTCGGCGACATGGGCTTCTCGGTCGTCGAAGGCCCGGACATCGAGACCGACTGGCACAACTTTACGGCGCTAAATTTCCCGGAAGGCCATCCGGCGCGGGAAATGCAGGACACCTTCTATCTGCCGCCCAAGGACGACGGCACCAGGATGGTGCTGCGCACCCACACCTCGCCGGTCCAGGTGCGGACCATGCTGGAGCAGAAGCCGCCGATCCGAATCCTGGTGCCGGGCCGCACCTACCGGAGCGACTGGGACCAGACCCACACGCCGATGTTCCACCAGTTCGAAGGACTGGTGATCGACGAGTCGACCCATATGGGCCATCTGAAAGGCTGCCTGATCGATTTCTGCAGGGCTTATTTCGAGATCGACGACGTCAAACTGAATTTCCGCCCGTCCTTCTTTCCCTTCACCGAACCGTCGGCGGAAGTGGACATCGCCTGCAACAAGAAGGACGGGCAGCTGCGCTTCGGCCATTTCGGCGACGGCCATGACGACTGGCTGGAAATCCTCGGCTGCGGCATGGTCCATCCGAACGTGCTGAAGAATTGCGGCCTCGACCCGTCAGTCCATCAGGGCTTCGCCTTCGGCATGGGGTGCGAGCGGGTGGCGATGCTGAAATACGGCATCCCGGACGGTCGCAGCTTCTTCGAGAACGACGTGCGCTGGATGACGCATTACGGCTTCCTGCCGCTCGACGTGCCGACGCTGACCGGCGGCCTGTCGCAATGACAGCTGCCGGGCCGCCCCTGGTGCCCGTCCGCTTCAAATGGAATTACCGACGCGGTTGAGGCCTGCCCTTCGATACGCCCAGGATTGGATCCGGGCCGTATCGAAGGGTGAGGGTGGGATGTTGCCGGACCGGTGACGCAACGTCAAAATCTCCTCGTCCCGAGTAGGCGCGCCAGCGCCGTATCAAAGGACGCCACGTCGCCATGGTTCTGTTCAAAACAGATAGGCTCTAATCGCGATGGACGAGGCCCTGAAACGGGCCCGAACCGGCAAATTCTGTAAGTCGGCCATTTCAGACCGATTTGCGCTTACCCCTGCAACCGGATGCGTTTGCTGGTCGGGAAGCCGTGCATGCCGTTGCTGGCAAAGACGCAGGCGTTCGAGCGGAGCGGATCGCCGCTCAGCACCATGAGTATATGCTCCGGCCTTTCGACGATCGGCACCAGGCGTTCGGGATCGTCGCTCTCGGCGTAGAGGGGCGCGGCTTTGCCAGCCGCCGCCAGCTCCGTCAAACTCCGGTTCCCGGACACCAGGTTCGACCACGCGCCGATATAGGATTCCAGCTTGTGCGCCGGCAGGCGGGCATGCCGGAACAGCAGGGCGCGCAGTTCCTGTTTGGTCGTGCCGCTGTGCGCCAGCGTTTTCGCCACCATCGGGCTCAGGACCAACAGCGGGCGATACAGGCCACGGAAAAAGCCGACGGTGAAGACAAGCTCCCAGCCCGATTGGCGCACCAGGCCATCGGCCAGGTAGCGGGCAATCGAATTCGGATCGTTGCCGTAAATCGAGCCGACCACGCCGCTGCCGGTAAACCGGCCGATGGTGACGATGTTCGCATCGGGCTCGAAGCCGGCGTCGGCGCTGAACGTTGGCCAGCCGAGTTCCCGTGCCGCCGTCCCGTTTTCGGCCAGGACGACGCGCCATGTCTGGCCGAAGGTGCTCTTGTCCGTGCCGCCCGGCAGGCAGCGGGCGACGTTGCGCAGGAAGAGGCGCAGGAACCGTCCGACGCTGGTGTTCGCCCGATAGCCGTCGCGCAGCGCCGCCTCCTCGCAATTGAACTGCAACTGGCCGACGATCGGGCCGCTCAGCACGATGAGCGCATCCCCGCCGGTGGTATCGCCGCTGTGTTCGACGCCATAGCCGGGATCGGCCAGCGCTTCGGCAATGGCGATCAGCACCGGCATATATTCCGGACGGCAATTCGCCATCACGCCGTTAATGGCCACGTTCCGGACGGTCGCCGCCGAGCCCGAGGGCTTCAATACGCCGATAACGCGATCGGGATCGTCGTCGGTATGGGCCAGGAAGGCGGCCACACGCCCGGCCGTCGGCGGCACGATCAGCAGACCGTCGCTCCAGCAGCGCTCGTAGAAGACTTCGTTGACGTCGTCGAACGAGCCCCGCGCGACGACGGTATCGCTGGTCAGTCCGGACGCCGCCGAAGCCGATTCGACCGGATCGGTGAGGCAGTCGATCACGGCATTCGCCGTCACTTCCCGTACGTTTTGTTCCAGTTCGTCAAGGTTCTGCCCGTCGACATGGCCGACGATTCGGGCCACCGGCAGGCCGGCAATGCCGAGCCCCGGGGCGATGCCGGCGGCTTGGCCGATGAAGCCGTCGCAAATCAGGGAAGCCGTGGGTATTCCGGATTTCTCGACAATGGCGCTGGCCCGCATCACGGCGGGCGTGCATGCGCCTCAACAGCCGACGCCGGAGACGACCGCGTCTATCCTGAGTTCCTTCAGCCGCTGCGGCAGCGCGGCGAGCGTCTCGTGTTCGTTGCCGCCGAAGGTCGAGCCGAAGGCGTCGTAACCGACAATCTCCACGTCGTCGTAGGCCGCGGCGAGGGAATCTTCCAGCATCGGAAAAATTTCATCGCCCCGGAACGCATAGTCCCACAAAAAACCGATGCGCTTGCCGTTGAGATCTGCCGACCGCGGCGCCGGGGCAACGGCCGGAACGGCGTTGACGCCGCCCGGCCAGAGGGCTTCGAATTCTTCGACCCTGTTCATGGTTTTCCTCTAATCCGATTGACGGTGCGAGCCGGCCCGGTCGGGATACTGCCCGATGCAACCTTGCGAGGTCATTATCGTCGGGCGGCCCTCCGGTTTCCAGTTTCATATGCGCCCTCCGGCCGGACGGGCGATGGCGGCTCCGGCTTCAGAACTCGATGACGATCTTGCCGAAATGGCCGGCGGCTTCCATGCAGCGATAGGTGTCGGGGGCGTCGGCGAAGGCGAAGCGCCGGTCGATAACCGGCTTCAGCCCGCCCGCTTCGATGGCGGCGTTCATATCGAGAAACATCGCCCGGCTGCCGACATAGATGCCGTGCAGGCGGATCGACTTGCGCAGAATCGGCGTCGGGTTCACCGCGCCCTGGGTCAGCACGCCGATCATGGCGATATGGCCGCCGACCCGCACCGCCTCGATGGATTGCTCCAGTGTCCCGCCGCCGCCGACCTCGACGACATGATCGACGCCGGCGCCGCCGGTCATGTCGTTCACGGCTGAGGCCCAGTCCGGCGTCTCTGCATAGTTGATCGTCCGCCACGCGCCCATCTTCCGGGCGCGGGCCAGCTTGTCGTCGCTCTTTGAGGTGATAATCGCCTGCGCGCCCGTCATTGCGCAGAATTGCAGGGCGAAGATGGAGACGCCGCCGGTGCCGAGCAGCAGGACGGTATCGCCGGCCTTGAGCCCGCCGCTGACCGCCAGCCCGTTCCAGGCCGTGAGCGCGGCGCACGGAAGGGTCGCCGCCTCGGCGTAATCGAGATGCGCCGGGACGGGCACGACGCCGTGGGCGTTGAGCACGACCTCTTCGGCCAGCATGCCGTCGATCGGGCCGCCGAGGGCGCTCGCCATGGCGGCTGCCGAAATGTCGCCCGCCGCCCAGTTCTGGAAGAAGCAGCCGGCGACCCGGTCGCCGACCCCGATGCCGGAGACGCCCGCGCCAACCGCGACCACGTCGCCGGCGCCGTCGGAATTCGGGATGCGCGGAAAGGCGAGGCCCATCCGGCCCGGTGCGCGCACGGCGTTGAGGTCGCGGTAGTTGATCGAATTGGCCCGCACCCGGACCTTGACCTGCCCCGGCCCTGGCTCGGGCGACGGCCACTCGGTCATTTCCAGCGCATCGATGCCGCCGTCGCCGACGATCTGCCAGACTTTCATGGGTTCTTCACTCGTAAAATTTCGTCGTCATATCGACCGAAGCGGCCCGGCAGGGCCGCGCAGTGGAGATATCTTTCCCGCGCCGTATATGGCCTGGAGCGCTGTAGCGGAAAGATTTCTCCGCTCCGCCCCGGATCAAATCCGGGGCTCCGGTCGAAGTGACGGACAAGGTATGGCATGGCAAAATTGAATCGCCGCCCGCCTCACCCCGTGAACCGGCGCTTCAACGGCGTCCAGTCCGCCGGGTAGTCGGTCTGCAGCGACCCGCCGGTGAGCGCGTGGTCGCTGACCCGGTAGGGATGGCGGCTCTCGAACATGAAGCTGATGCCGCCATCGATATGCTGCGGCGACATATCGTGGACGCTCGCCGCCTCGAAGCTCTCCGGCGACGGCCCGTGCGGGATCATGCAGTTGTGCAGGCTGGCGCCGCCGGGCAGGAAACCCTTCGGTTTGGCGTCGTAGACGCCGTAGAGCAGCCCCATGAACTCGCTCATCACGTTGAGGTGGTACCAGGGCGGCCGGAACGTGTCCTCGGCGACCAGCCAGCGCGGCGCAAAGATGACGAGATCGGCATTCGCCACGCCGGGCGTGTCGGAGCGCGAGGTCAGCACCGTGAAGATCGACGGATCCGGATGGTCGAAGCTGATCGAGCCGAGCACGTTGAACTTGCGCATGTCGTATTTGCAGGGCGCGTGGGTGCCGTGCCAGGCGACGACGTCGAGCGGCGAATGGGTGAGATTACAGGCATGGAAGGCGCCGCCGGCCTTCAGGACGAGCTCGAAATCGCCCTCTGCATCCTCATAGGCGGCCTGCGGATAGAGGAAATCCCGCGGGTTGGCGAGGCCGTTCGACCCGATCGGCCCGAGTTCCGGCAGTTCGAAGGGCGCACCGTAATTCTCGCAGACATAGCCGCGCGACGGCCCGTCCGGCAGGTCGACCGCGAACTTGATGCCGCGCGGGACGATGGCGAAATCACCGGGCGCGAGGTCGAGCGCGCCGCACTCGGTGCGCAGGCGCATTGCGCCGGTTTCGGGCAGCAGCAGCATCTCGGCATCGGCATTCTTGAAAAAACGCCGGTCCATCGAGGCGTTGGCGCGGTACAGATGGATGGAGAGGCCGGCGCCGGCGCCCATATCGCCGTTCCAGACGTAGGTCGCCATGCCGTCGAGGAAGTCGGCCGGCGCCTCGGCTACCGGCTGCGGCGCCCAGCGGCACTGGAAATGCGGATACGTCCCGCTTGCCGACGGCGCGGTCAGCCAGAGCGGCAGGTCAATCCGGCGAAACGCGCTCTGGGCCAGAACCGACGGCGCGATGCGGTAGAACCAGGTCCGGCGGTTCCAAGAGCGCGGCGCGGTGAAGGCGGTGCCGCTGATCTGTTCGGCATAGAGGCCGTAAGGCGGCCGCTGAGGCGAGTTGCGCCCGGCCGGCAGGGCGCCGGGCAGCGCCTCGGTCGCATGTTCGTTGCCGAAGCCGGTCATCACGCCGGCGTCGCTGTCGGCTTTGGCCGCTGAGGCGCGGGCGGGGGCGATCTCGTTCATGGCGCGAATCCGAAACTGGGGGTCCGCCCGAACCTAGCCGATTCGGAGGCGGCTTGGGAGTCGGCCATTGAAACCGGGATTCTCGGGTGGTGAAGCCGGTTCCGCGAAGTGGGTTTGCCGATTATGGTCTGCGGGAAAGGGCCGCGAACGGCCCGGCAGCAGGGCGGCGCGCCGATGAACCTGAAGGACCATATCCGCGGCATCCCGGATTTTCCCAAACCGGGGATCCTGTTCTACGACATCTCCACCCTGCTGGCCCATCCGGCGGCCTGGCAGACGGCGGTCGAGCGGCTGGCGGACACGGTCGTGCCCTACCGGCCGGACGTTCTTGCCGGCATCGAATCCCGCGGGTTCCTGGTTGCGGCGCCGCTCGCGCTCAAGCTGGGCTGCGGCTTCATCATGGTGCGCAAGCAGGGCAAGCTGCCGGGCGGGACCGTCGGGCACAGCTATGAACTCGAATACGGCGCGGACCGGGTCGAAATCCAGGCCGACGCGGTGACGCCGGGCCAGCGGGTCGTCCTGCTCGACGATCTCATCGCCACGGGCGGCACGCTCAGGGCGTCCATCGAGCTGATCCGCAAGGTCGGCGGCACGGTCGCGGCCGCGGCCTGCCTGATCGAACTGACTTTCCTCAACGGCCGCGACGGCCTCGACGTGCCCTTCGAATCCCTGATCCGCTACGACGACTGACCCGGATCAGGCCGCGCCGAGCGCTTCGCCGACGGCGTCGATCTGGGCGTCGATATCGATCGGGCAGACTGCCGTAACCTCGAGGTCGCGGTCGTCGTAGACATCGCGGCCCAGGCGGCGCGCGCGTTGCAGGACGACCCGGTCGCGCGCCTCGATCAGCATCTCGATCTGCGGCCGGAACAGGTCGACCATCGCCGTGATCCAGCGGTTGACAGGCCAGGACGGCCGCGCGAGATCGACGACGAAGCGGTCGAGCATGGCGATCACGTCGGCGGCGGCAAACCAGGTTTCATCGGTCACCCAGCGGTTGACGGTGAACAGGTTCACCGGCCGGCCAAACTCGTCCATGCCGATCGCGACCAGATGGGCGACGGCATCTTTCCTGTCTTCCGGCGGTGCGCCGTCCGGCCCGGCGATCGGCCGGCACGACCCCGGCATGCCCGGCCCGCGCAGGAAGGTGTGGAAATGGCCGTGCTCGCCCTTGGCGGTCGGGCCCGGATGGGCGTGGTAGAAATACTGGGCGAGGGTTTCGGGATCGCACACGTCGCCGGGCGGATGATGATCCCACTCGAAGAAACTGCGCGCGCCGAGCAATTCGCTGATCGGGTTCTCGCCGCTGCGCGCCAGGACCCGCTGGCAGCGCACAACCTCCTCGCCGGCATCGAGCAGGGCCTCCAGCCGGTCGGTGCCGAGCGCGGCGAAATCCGGCGCCTCGATCCGCGCGATCCGGGGGCGCTTCGCGGACATGGCCGGGCGGCTCGTGGGCTGCAGCGGCGCGGCCGTCAGGCCGGACGCTTCATGTGCCGGTCAATGCCGGTGCGGGCCAGAAACGCGGAATGCCACTTGCCGGCCATCCGGTCGATGACCTCGAACGGCACGCCCATATCGCGTAAGGGCGCCACGGCGTTGCACCGGTCCTCGTAGCGGGCGATCAGGCCGTTGCGCAGATGGAACACGCCGACGCCCTCGAAACCGCAGCGCTTGCCGGTGTTGTGCTTCGTCGTGCTGGTGTAGCTGAACAGCCACGAGGCGTAGCCGATCTCCTCGCTCGCTACCGGATTGCGGAATTCCCAGAGGAAATCCCGGGCGTCGCGCCAGAAGATCTTCTCGACCATGTCGCGGATCGCCTCCCGGCCGTGGAACTCACCGTAGAAGATATCGTCGTAGACGCCGTCCTCGGTGAACAGCGCGGCCAGCGCCGAACCATCGCCTGTTTCGACGGCGGCGGCGAAATCCTTGAGAATATTGCTGAATTTGCTCATGCGGGCGGCCCGGAAGCGGAGAAATGGCAAAGGGCAAACCGTTCGGCGGCAGCGCATCGGTGCCGCGGCGCGCCGTCCGGCGGGCAAATTCTGCACCATCGCCCGACCCGCCGCAACGGCGTGCAGCGTTCGTTTCGCTGAGGCAGGAAATGAGCGACGACGGAAGCGTGTTCCCGATAATCGGGGCGCATCTGGCCTAAGGGCTCGTCATCCGGGACATTTGGCACCGGCTCAAACGACATACGAGCTGAAGCGTGACGCCGATTACGGGTGTCTGAGTTGGTTCAGGAGCCGGCGCCTATGCGATGGGCCCACAATGACGGCTGCCGGATGCTGAACGAACGAACCGCCGGAGGTGGCTGCTTTGTCACCGACAGCAGACGAAGTCAGCGGCAAGCGACCGGTCAACTGCCAGCTACAAACGGATCCCAAACAAGCACAAAGTTTGGCGCACAGCACGACAGTCGACCCAAGCGGCCTTGGCGCACATGACCCTCCGACATTGCAGATCCCTATGCTTTTAGCGTTTCGTAGACCGCCGTCTCGAATGCCATGTAACCCGGGAAGGAAACCGGATCGCCAAAGGGCAGGACCTGCGTCGCCCAGAAGCCACCGACCCTGTTCTCGCGGTCGAACCAGTAGAAGAGGTTGGCCAGCCCGTGCCAGCCGATGCCCCCGGCCGGGCGTCCTGTGGGCGCTTCCTCCTTGGCGACCATGAAGCTATAGCCGAAGTCCTTCTTCATCCCAGGAAAGAATGGCGTACCGTGGGTCAGTGTAGGGATGACGGCAGGCAGGTCGAATAACGCCTGCGGCGGTTGCAACGCGCCTTGCACCGCGAACTGAACCGTTTCCGGCTTCAGTACCCGGCCGTGGGGACCGGCGCCATCGTTCAGCCACATGCGGATGAACTTCATGTAGTCGGGAATCCGCGCATAGAGCCCGTGACCGGTCATTTCCACGTCAGGGTCATCAGGCAGCGCGAAATCGTCCATGGGCGACAATGAGCCGTCTTCTTCGCGCCGGTGGAAAATCGCGGTGCGTGCCTTCATGTCCGCGGTGCGGGTAAATGCCATGTCGTCCATCTCCAGCGGAGCAAAAACGCGCTCCTGGAGCACCTCACCAATCCGCTTGCCGCGGATCGCTTCGACAACTTGACACGCCCAGTCGATGTTCGTGCCGTATTCCCATCTGTCGCCGGGATCGAACAGCAGCGGCGTGGACATCGAGGCACGGGTGCACGTCAGGATGCTGGGCTGGCCATGCTCCTGGGCCAGGCGAAAATAGTTTTCGTTGAAGATGTCATAGCCAAGCCCGGCAGTGTGCAGCATCAGCATGCGCGTTGTGATATCGCGCTTGGGTGGACGCAGTTGCGGGTTCCCGTCCGCGTCAAAGCCTTCCAGCACCTGCAGGTCGCCGATCTCCGGCGCGTAGTTTTTCGCGGGCGCATCGAAGTCCAGCAGTCCCTCCTCGACGCACTGCAGCACTGCGGTACCGCCCACGGCCTTGGAAGTCGAAAGAACCGCGAACACTGTGTCGTCGGACATCGGGTCGTCGCTGCCCCAGCGACGCACACCAGCCGCGCCTTCATAGATATTCTCTGTCTCGTTCGTCACCATGGCGACAACGCCGGGCACCCGTTCCGCACCGGTTGTCACGCGCTCCAGCACCGCATCGCACGCTTGCGCCAACGTCGACATGATGATTCTCCCCTCTACACAGCAATAGGAACCGCCGGTACCGCAAAGGGTATTGTGTTAGCCCGTTGTCGCCGCGCCAATCTCCCGGCAGCGTTATCGGACCACGAAAACGGTCACCGGACAACGCGATGGCTTCAACTGCCCTTCATCGAGCCCGCGGGCCACACTCCAGATTCATCGGTAATGCCATCAGTGCGTAAGGTTTGGCCGCAAGTTGGAGGCGTGTCAGATGTGGCCGCAAGTTGGAGGCGTGTCAGATGTCTCAATTGGCTCAATTCCTCCCGTAATCTGACGCCGCCGGGAACGACCGATGCTGAGAAACGATCGGGCGTAACGAACTGGACGACAGCTTCGCCTTTGGGAGCGGACGAAATCTGCAGCGGTCGAAATGTCGGTTACCAGCCATGAGAGACATTTTCCCGGACTGGTGCCAGCCAGGAGCCGGCGACGCCGGGCCGGGAGCGCTCGTTTCGAAACCCGCCCGGAACCGCCCGGTTGGCGATCGTCGGGAACAGCCAGCACTGCTTTGCTGCCGCCATTCGGTTCGCTTGTCTCCGTTCAGCCGCCGGCTAGTATGTCGGAGGCATGCAGAGGAGGGGAAATGTCATCGCAGAACGACAGCACGCTCGTCTGGGACGGGCGGCCGCCGCGCGCCTTCGAGATCGCCGTCGAGGACACGGTGCTCGACGACCTGCGCAGCCGGCTCCGCGCCACCCGCTGGCCCGACCAGGCGCCCGGCGACCCCTGGCAGTTCGGCACCGACGTCGCCTATCTCGAAGCGCTGTGCACCTACTGGGCCGAGGACTATGACTGGCGGGCCCGGGAAGCTACGCTCAACAGCCTGCACAACCGCAAAGTCACCATCGCGGGCCACGACCTGCACTATGCCCACGTGCCGGGAGAGTCGCCGGATGCGCCGCCGTTGCTCCTGACCCACGGCTGGCCCGGATCCTTCTACGAGTACCACCGGCTGATCCGGCGCCTGACCCGGCCGTCGGACTTTGGCGGCCGCGCGGAAGACTCTTTCACCGTCGTGGCGCCGTCACTGCCCGGCTACGGTTTTTCCTTCACGCCGGGCCAGCGTCGCTTCGGTCTCAGGGACGCCACGGACATCCTCGCGGTGCTGATGACCGACGTACTGGGCTATGACCGGTTCTTTGCCCACGGTCAGGATTTCGGCTCCTATGTTGCGGCCCATCTCGGTAACGCCCACACCGACAAGACGCGGGGCATCCACATCACGCTGATGGCGCTGCCGCGGGTCCTGCCCGAACTGGCCGAGCCGACCGAGGACGAGGCGCGGTATCGGGCGCAGCTCGCGCACTGGCTGACCGAAGAGACCGGGTATGTCCAGATCATGGGAACCAAGCCGCAGACCCTTTCTTTCGGGCTCACCGACTCGCCGGCCGGGCTGGCGTCGTGGATCGTCGAGAAATGGCGCTCGTGGAGCGATTGCGGGGGCGATGTCGACGCGCATTTCGGCCGCGACACGCTCCTGACGAACATCATGATCTACTGGATTACCGGCGCGATCGGCTCCTCGGCCTGGCCTTACTACCAACGGACCCGGGAGCCCTGGATCATATCGGAAGACGAACCGGTGACGGTGCCCACCGCCTATGTCGAGCATCCGTTCGAGATCCTGACGCCGCCGCGCTCGCTCGCCGAGACCATGTACACCAACATCCAGCGCTGGACGGTCAGGGAACGCGGCGGCCATTTCGCGGCCCTGGAAGATCCGGACTGGCTCGCCGCCGACATCTCGTCCTTCTTCGGCAGCCTGCGTTAACTGGTCCGTTCGCCGGCGGCATCCGCAAAGGCGGTCTGCAACGGGTCAGGGACGGCCGCGTGAACCGGGCTCCGAATACGACTGCAACCCCGGGGGTAGACTGGACGAAGGCGCAATGTCCCGATCACCGTCGGCGCGGGCCGCTCAGCTGCTTTCCGCCTCCAGCAGGGCGCGCAGTTCGGTTTTCAGCACCTTGCCGTAGTTGTTCTTCGGCAGGGCGTCGACGAAGCAGTAATCCTTGGGCCGCTTGAAGCGGGCGATGTTGTCGAGGCACAGCTGGTCGAGCGCCTGCGGGGTCGGATCTCCGCTTTCATTCGCAACGACGAAGGCGACGACCTCCTCGCCCCAGTCCTCGTGTTTGCGGCCGACCACCGAGGCCTCACGCACGCCCGGATGCTTGAGCAGCACTTCCTCTATCTCGCGCGGATAGATGTTGGTTCCGCCCGAAATGATCATGTCCTTCGAGCGGTCCTTGAGGGTGAGAAATCCGTCTTCGTCGAAGGCGCCCATGTCGCCGGTATGGAGCCAGCCGCCCTTGAGGGTCGCGGCCGTCGCCTCCGGGTTGTCCCAGTAGCCGCGCATGACGACGTCGCCGCGGCACACGACCTCGCCGATCTCGCCGGCCGGCAGGGCGTTGTCGCCGGCATCGACGACCCGGACCTCGACATCGGTGCGCGCCACGCCGACGGAGCCGAGCCGAGCCCGGTAGCGCGGATGGCCGCTGTCCGCGTGCATCGCGCGGGTCACGCCGGTGATCGTCATCGGCGCCTCGCCCTGACCATAGATCTGGACGAATTTCTGGCCCAGCATGTCGATACCGCGCAGCAGGTCCTCGACATACATCGGCCCGCCGCCATAGACGATCAGCTTGAGATTGGCGGTATCCGCTTCGGCGAGTCCGGGATGGTTGAGGAGCCGCACCACCATGGTCGGCGCCAAGAAGAAGGTCGCGCCCGGCCAGTGTTGCAGCAGGTCGAGCATCTCGGCCGGGTCGAAGCCGCCGGAGTCGGGAAACACCTGGGCCGCGCCGCGCGCGACATGGGGAATGCCGTAGCAGCCCGAACCGTGGGACGCCGGCGCGCAATGCACGATGCAGTCGCCGGACGCGATATTGCCGACATCGGCGAAAAAGTTCATGGTCTGGCTGACCAGGTTGCGGTGGCTGAGGATCGCGCCCTTGGGCCGCCCGGTGGTGCCGGAGGTGTAAAACAGCCAGGCCGGATCGTCGGGCTCGACCTCGGCCATCGGCACAGGCGCGGCGGCCGTGATTTCGGTCCAGAGCCTGCCGCCGGTCGAGACGATCCGCTCCAGGGTTGCGATCTCGCCGTCGAGCCCGGCGATCGCCGTTTCCTTCTCCGCGTTGGTGAAGCAGACGCGGGCGCCGCAATTCTCCAGGATGAAGGCGAATTCCCTGCGGTGCAGCTTGGCATTGACCGGCACAGCGCAGATCCCGGCATGCCAGCAGGCGTATTTGACGACCATGTAGTCCGGCACGTTGGCCATGACGATCGCCGCCCGGTCGCCCTTCTTCAATCCGAGCCGGCCTGTCATCTGCCCGGCCAGCACCGCAACCTGCCGGGCGAACTCGCGGTAGGTCGCCACACGCGCACGGCCCTGCCCGAGCGCCGTCGCGTCCGGGTTCAGCAGGGCGGTGCGATGGAGGAAAGCGGCGAGGTTCATGGAGCCCGTTACTATCCGCCCGCCGTGGCGGAAGGCAAGTAGGGGAATACGACGGGCAGCGATTGAGTTTCGGGTGCGGTCCGGGGGGAGCTCAATTCCCTCTCCAGGATACCGCATTGCCACCCCGGACGGAGCGCAGCGACAATCCGGGGGCCAGGGCCGACCCGAAAGTCGGCACCGGTGGCCCTGGACCCCGGCTCTCCCTTCGGTCGGCCGGGGTGACAAGGGAGGATTTTCTGTCGGACAGAATCCGGCCTGAAGCGACGCAACGGGACAGCCCTCGAATCGCAGGGCGCAAGATGCCGGTTGCGGTCGGGCGCGCGATGGCGCTATTGCAACAGCGCATTTCGGCGGCGCACGCGAGGAGGAATCCGGCCATGCAGAACCTGACGATCGACGGCGACCGGCTTTGGGCTTCGCTGATGGAGCTGGCGCGGATCGGCGCGACCGAGAAGGGCGGCGTGTGCCGGCTCGCGCTCACCGACCTCGACCGGGAAGGCCGTGACCTGTTCATCCGCTGGTGCGAGGCCGCCGGTTGCACGGTCAGCGTCGACCGGGTCGGCAACATCTTCGCCCGCCGCCCCGGCAAGGACGACTCGCGCCCGCCGGTGATGACCGGCAGCCATCTCGATTCCCAGCCGACCGGCGGCAAGTTCGACGGCGCCTACGGCGTGCTCGCCGGGCTGGAGGTCGTCCGCACCCTCAACGACCTGGAGATCGAGACCGACGCGCCGGTCGAGGTCGTCGCCTGGACTAACGAGGAGGGCAGCCGCTTTTCGCCACCGATGATGGGGTCCGGCGCCTTCGCCGGCGTGTTCAGCGAAGAGGAGATGCTCGCCCGGCCCGATAACGTCACCGGCGACCTGCTGGGCGACGAGCTCAAGCGCATCGGCTACGACGGCGCTGCCGCAGTCGGCGGCCGCGAGGTCGGCGCCTATTTCGAGGCCCATATCGAGCAGGGCCCGATCCTGGAGAACGAGGAAAAGACCATCGGCGTCGTCACCGGCGCCCAGGGCCAGCACTGGTACGAGATCACCGTGACCGGGCAGGAGGCCCATGCCGGCCCCACGCCGATGCCCCTGCGCAAGGATGCGCTGGTCGCGGCCTCACGGATGATCGACGCGATCAACCGTCTCGGCCACGCCTTCCCGCCCTACGCCTGCGCCACCGTCGGCTTCGTCGACGCCAGCCCGAATTCGCGCAACACGATTCCCGGCAGAGTCTTTTTCACCGTCGACCTGCGCCACCCGGACGACGACACCCTGGCGGCGATGAACGACCGGCTGCGCGCCGAGTTCGAGGCGATCGCTGAAGCCGCCGGCTGCACCGTCGACATTGTGGATTTCTGGGAGTTCCCGGCGACGCCGTTCGACGAGGACTGCGTTTCCGCCGTGCGCACGGCCGCCGAGCAGGGCGGCCACAGCTGGCGCGACATCGTCTCCGGCGCCGGCCACGACGCCGTCTATATCGCGCGCGTCGCGCCGACCGGCATGATCTTTATCCCCTGCGAGGACGGCATCAGCCACAACGAGATCGAAAACGTCACCCCCGAAGACTGCGCCGCCGGCGCCGAGGTGCTGCTCAAGGCCGTGCTGGATAGGGCGGTGGGGTGAGCGAGGGGCACGTCCCTCGATACGGCCCCTGCGGGGCCTACTCGGGATGAGGGGCGTTGGGATTGTGTTGCCTCGCTGCAACACTGCCCTCACCCTGAGTAGGCCCGGATTTAATCCGGGGCGTATCGAAGGTCATCCCGGTTGCGTCGGCGGTTCCGATTGAAACAGACGCGCTTTAATTTCCGTTCCGGCCGCCCGCAGCCGCTCTCACGCGGCGGCGTAGTCCACCGGGGTGCCGTGCCAGCCCACCCAGCGCTTCTGCCAGTATCGGTCGTGCAGCGCGCGGGTCAGCGGGCCGGGGCCCGGGCCGCCGCCGAGCACGACGCCGTCGACGCTGTTGAGCGGCACGATCCCGCCGGCGCTCGAAGTCAGGAAGGCCTCGTCCGCCTGCATCAGCTCGTCGACGGCGACCTTGCGCACCTCGACCTCACGGCCGAACTCCCGTACCAGCTCCAGCGCCGTCATGCGGGTGATGCCTTCGAGGCACCAGTCCTCGGGGGTCGCCACGGCGCCGTTCGCGACGACGAAGACATTGGAGCCGGGCGCCTCGGTGAGATTGCCCGCGCCGTCGCTCAGCAGCGACCATTCGGCGCCGCGGTCGCCGGCCTCGAACAGGGCCATCGAGAAATCGAGGCCGTTCAGGTTCTTGGCGCGGGGATCGACCGAGCTCGGCGGAATCCGGAAGAAGTTGCGGCTGACGACCGCATCGGCGCCCCGCGAACGGCGTTCGTCGTCGGCGATGAAGACATAGGGAATGGCGTAGGCGAAGAAGCGGTTGGCGAAACTCGACGGATCAGTCCGGTCGGCGGAGCGAAGCGGCATCGCGCCCCGGGTCACGCCCCACCAGACATAGGCGTCCCGGTACCCGGCCAGCGCGACCAGGCGGTTGAGGACGGCCCGTTCCTCGGCGGCCGAAAAGGGGTTGGTCAGGCGCATGCGCGCGCAGGAGGCGGCGAAGCGCCGCTGGTGATCGTCGAGGCGAAAGAACGAGCCGCGGCTCACGGAGACTACGTCGTAGACTGCGTCGCCGCGGTTGAAGCCGAGGTCGGCGATCGGCACGCCGGCCCGGTCGAGCGGCTGGAACCCGTCGATGACGTAGGCCGCGCCGCTTTCGTATTCCGCCGCGTGCGGCAGCCTCCGGTGCTCCGGATGCGTCGCCATGATCTCCTGCACGGGCAGCAGCGCCGGCGCGGCGGGAGGGTGCGCGCTGTCGGCGGCGAGCGGTTGCGCCATGATCGATCTCCCTGCGTTGTGCGCGGCCGGCCGAAACCGGCCGCCGCCTGAAATTGCGTGTACCGCAAAGGGAAGCGTTGAGCCATGGCGGAGGGCAGCGGCCGGCGGCAAGCCGCCAAATTTCGGGACAACCGCCCGTTCGGTGGTATCTACTGTCCGGCCGGAGGCGAAAGACCATGGCCCTTCTGATCTGCAACCTCATGATGGGAACGCCGGCGGACTGGCGGGCCGCTATACATGCCGAATTGCCGGACCTGGAGGTGCGGTTCTGGCCCGACGCCGGCGACCCTGCCGACATCGAATATCTCGCCTTCACCCGCCCCGATCCGGACGACTGGCCGGCATTCCCGAACCTCAAGGCGATGCTGACCCGTCAGGCGGGGGTCGACGGCTTCATCGGGCATCCCGGCCTGCCGGACGTGCCGCTCTCCAAGCTGGAGCCGGAAGACGGCGATCCGATGATGACCGAATACGTCGTCATGCATGTGCTGCGGCTGCATCGCAACATGCCGACCTACCGGGAGCGCCAGGCCCGCAGGGAATGGCGGGAGGTGCCGCAGAAGCGGCCGGAAGACCGCACCGTCGGTTTCCTCGGCTACGGGGTCATGGCCCGGAAGCCGGCCCGCATCCTGCGCGGCATGGGGTTCGATGTCGCCGCTTGGACGCGGACTTCGAAGCCCGGCGCGGAGATCCCCGTCTATGCCGGCCCCGGCCGGTTCGACGCAATCCTCGAACGCTCGGACATCGTCGTCTGCCTGCTTCCTCTGACCGGGGAGACCCGCGGCATCCTGAATGCGGGGGCGTTTTCGAAGATGCCGAAGGGCGGCATGGTCATCAATATCGGCCGCGGCGAGCATGTGGTGACCGGCGACCTGATCGCGGCCCTGGATTCGAGCCATCTGTACCACGCCGCCCTCGATGCGCATGCCCCCGAGCCGCTGCCGCCGGACAGCCCGCTCTGGGATCACCCCGGGGTGACCGTCATGCCGCACGTCGCGCGGCGCCCCAACATTGCGCAACTGGCGCCGCAAATCGTCGCCAACATCAGGCGCTGCGAGGCCGGAGAGCCGCTGCTCCAGGAAGTCGACCGCGTCGCCGGCTATTAGTGGCCCGGCTGTTCCTCACAGGATGGCGCCGCGCGATACGCTGCGCGTGTGCCGCCTCCCGCACGACACCCGCAATCGCCGCCGCATCCGTAAAATTTTCTCCGCGCCACGCCACCGTCCGGTCGGGGTGGATGAGGGCGTAGTCGGCATCGTAGAAGTCGTGCAGGGCCGGCTTGCGCAAGGCGACGCCATCGGCGGCAGGCAGGCGGTGCGCACGATCGCCGGTGTCATGGTACGGTAGGCGGGATACTCCCGTCGCGCGACGGGAACTGCTTTGCGCGCGGCTCCGTCCAGGCGCAGGCCCAGGAACATACGATGACGACGTTGTCGATACTCGACCTTGTCCGTGTCACCGAAAGCACGGATGCACGCGGTGCACTCGACAATGCCCGCGATCTCGCCGCCCACGCCGAGGGGTGGGGCTATCGGCGGCTCTGGGTCGCCGAGCATCACAACATGCCGGGCATCGCCAGCGCCGCGACCTCCGTCGTCATCGCCCATATCGCGGCCGGATCGAAGACCATCCGGGTCGGGGCCGGCGGCATCATGCTGCCTAACCATTCGCCCCTGGTGATCGCCGAGCAGTTCGGCACGCTGGCGCGCCTGTATCCGGGCCGTATCGACCTCGGGCTCGGGCGGGCGCCGGGCACGGACCGGCTCACGCTTCAGGCGCTGCGCCGCGCGCCGCAGGCGGCCGAGAACTTTCCCCACGATGTCCTGGAATTGCAGCATTATCTGGCTCCGGTCCAGCCAGACCAGCGCATTCAGGCGGTTCCTGCCGCCGGCACCGAGGTGCCGCTGTGGATTCTCGGTTCAAGCGATTTCGGCGCGATGCTCGCGGCCGAACTCGGCCTGCCCTATGCGTTTGCATCGCATTTCGCGCCCGATCTGCTGCTGCCTGCCCTGCAGATTTATCGCAGCCGTTTCAAGCCGTCGACGCAGCTCGCCGAGCCGTATGCAACGGTCGGCGTGAACGTCATCGCCGCAGACAGCGATGCCGAGGCGCGCCGGCTCGCGACGACCCAGCAGATGTCGTTCACGAACATGGTTCGCGGCGCCCGCGGGCTAAGCCGTCCGCCGATCGACGATATCGAAAACTATTGGTCGCCTGCGGAGAAAGCGCACGCGATGAGAATGCTTGCCCGCTCCATCGTCGGTTCCCGGGACACGGTGCGCGCAGGTCTCGATGCGCTCCTTGCAGAGACCGGCGCGAACGAACTGATGGTCGTGTCCGATATCTACGATCATGCAGCGCGGTTGCGGTCTTTCGAGCTGATCGCCGCGGCCGGACGAGACGTTTCCGCCCACCGGCCGGACCGATTGGGCATCGCGGTCTGACGGGGTCTCATCTGCCGCCGGCGCCCCGTACAACATCGATCAACCCCGCAGCGTCCCCGAATTCGTCCCCGCGCCACGCGACCGTCTGGTCGGGGCGGATGAGGGCGTAGTCGGCTTCGTAGAGGTCGCGCAGGGCCGGATCGTCCAGGGACACGCGGGTCAGTGGCAGGCCGGCGCTGCGGGCGGTCTTCACCATCGGCGCCGCGCGGTCTGCATCGCCGGCGAGGTCGAGCAGGGTGAACTCGAAGCCGAAACGGTCGTAGAGCGAGGCGCCGCCGGCCAGCCAGGCGTGGGGCGGCCGGCCGCCGGGGCAGGCGGTCGGGACGTATTCGTTCGGCCGGTCGGGCGGCGGGCTTGTGCCGTCGGGCGCGATGACCGGCGAGCCGTCGATGCGCGTGCCGAAGGTGATGCCGGGGATGTTGAACTCGCGCCGTCCGTGGTCCTCGAAATAAGCGCCGGCCTCGGCGCGCAGCCGTTCGCCGTCCGGCGACGCCTCTTCGAGCCGCGGGTCGGGCACGAAATTACCCAGGGAATCGGCGAAGGCGCGGGCATAGCCGGTGTTGCGCGCGGCCGCCGGCTTGCGCTCGCGCTCGTAGGATTCGAGCAGGCCGGGTCCGCCCCAGCCCTGGATGACCGCGGCCAGCTTCCAGCCGAGGTTGACCGCGTCCTCGACCGCCGTGTTGTAGCCGAGGCCGCCCATCGGCGTGAACAGGTGGGCGGCGTCGCCGGCGAGGAACAGGCGACCCTCACGGAAGCGCTCGGCGACCAGGGCGAAGCCCGCGGTCCATGAGGCGCGGAACAGGATGTCGAAATCGACCTCCCGGCCCATGCATTGCGCAAACATGCGCCGGACGTCGGCATCGGTCAGCGCGGCCTCATCCTCGGCCTCATCCTCGCCCTCCAGAAGCTGGGTGTGGAAGACGAATTCTGCGACGCCATCGAGCGCGATGGTGAAGCTGCGCCGGGCGTGGTGGACGTTAACATGCATCCACCCCGGCGGGCCGCTCATCGCCGGTTTGACCGCGTCACTGCGCAGATGCACGGCGTGCATCCGGCCGCCGGCAAAGTTGCGCTGTACGCCGGCCTCGCCCTCGTAGCGCACGCCGAGATGCTTGCGCACCAGGCTGCCGGGGCCGTCGCAGCCGACCAGATAGCGCGCCGAGGCTTCGAGGGTCTTGCCGTCATACTCGACCGTCGCGGTGGCCCGTACACCGTCGTCGCACACCGCGACGACCTCGTGCTCGTAATGCAGCGCGACCGAGGGCAGGGCCGTAGCGTGGCGCTGCAGGACCCGCTCGACATACATCTGCGAGACCCGGTGCGGCAGTTCGGCGGCGCTCCACGAGCCGGAGAGCTGTTTCGGCAGTTCGGCGGCCTGGCGCGCAGTCGGCAGGCGGAAGCGCGCCAGCTCGTAGCCGGCATAGGTCGTGTAGTAGACGATGTCGGTCGGATGGTCGGGCGGCAAGCCGAGTTGCCGGATCTCGTCGGCAAAGCCGAGCCGCCGGAAATGCTCCATCGTGCGTGCCTGGGTGGCGTTGGCCTGGGGGCTGAAGGAATCCGCCCGGTCGTCGTCGAACAGCGCGACGGAAACGCCGCGCCGCCCGAGCTCGATGGCGAGCATCAGCCCCGCCGGCCCGCCGCCGGCGATGATGACGTCCGTTTCGGGCAGGCGCGGGGGCGGCGACATGGTTCAGGCGGAGCTATTGCACGCGCTAGCTTCCCGGCGCCATGCCTTTCTTGGCGAGTTCCCCGATCGCGCTCGGCGTCTTTTTCAGATGGCCGAGGCCCATGCCTTTGAGGACATGGTCCGCCTTGGTGTACTGGATGTTGGTGTAGGTCGTGAGCTCGACCCGGTTGCCCCAGGGGTCGAGGAAATCGGTGAAGCGGGTATCGAGCATCTCGACGCCCATCTCCTTCAGCCGTTCGATGGCGCGCGGCTTGTCGTCCACCGCGATGCCGAAATGGCGGCCCTCGTCCGGCCCCTGGCGCCGGCCGGTCATGAAGTTGATGAACTGGTCGCCGAAATAGATGAAGGCCGCCTTCTCGTTCTGGAACGTGATGTTCAGATCGAGGAAGCCGCCGTAGAAATCCAGCGCCTCCTGGATGTCGCCGACCTCGAGCGCGATATGGTTGATGCCGACGGGCCGGGCCCTGGGCGTTGCCGATTGTGTCATGCCGTTCTCCGGGTTTCGCAGCGCCGGCCGCCCGATGCCGGCAGGGACTGGCCCGGAGATGGGAACTGCCGGCCGCGGGACAAGGGGCGGCGGCGCGGTCGCCCCGGTCAGGAAGACGACAGGGCGCGCCTGACGGCCTCCGGCTCCTTCTGGATCACGCGCAGCAGCATCGCCGCCGGTCCGCTGACCTGCCGGGTTCCCTGTTCCCACTTCCGGTAGCCGGACAGGCTCATGCCCATCAACGGCGCCATCTGCGCCTGGGTCAGCTTTGCCTGTTTACGAACCTCGCGGGGCGCGACAGGCGTATGCACGATTGCCGGGCCTTCACCCTTCGCATGGGCCACCGCTTCATTGAGCGACCGGATCAGATCGTCGCCGAACTTGCTCATTTCCGCTCCCTCCATGCCGACTTGAGGGCGGCCGCAATCGCCGACACGGTGCGCTTCTCCGCAGCGGTGAGGTCGGTCTTGGCGGACTTGCCGTATTCGAGCAGCGCATAGATCGGCATGGTTTCGTCCAAAAGGTAGTAAATCACTCTCGCGCCGCCGCGTTTGCCCGAACCTGAGACGCCGAAACGCAGCTTTCTGACGCCGCCGGTGCCCGGAATTTCGTCGCCCGCCAATGGGTTTGCCGCAAGAAAGTCGATCAGTGCCTGCTTTTCCTCTTCGCTGAACAGCTTGCCGGCCTGACGGGTGAATGTCGGAGTCTCGGCAACTGTTTGCATGTATCGAATATAACCCATTGGGTTATTAAATGCAAACCGGTTTTCCTGCGCAAGAGTGACACACGACCCCTTTTGCCCCTTCAGCGCGCACCGGAGACACACCGTCATTTGCCGCGCCGAGTGCCGGCGGATAGATTGTGCCGCAATCCGACTATCGAACCCCGCACCGCACACCCCCATGACCAGCCATTCCCGCTATTGGGCCGACCATACGACCGAGGAGTTCGCCGCCTTCGATCCGGCGGCGACCGTCGTTCTGCTGCCGGTCGCCGCGACCGAGCAGCACGGGCCGCACCTGCCGGTCTCGGTCGACCACGATATCTGCGCGGCGCTGGTGGAGCGGCTGGCCGCGCGGCTGCCGGTCAAGGTGCCGTTGCTGGTGCTGCCGGCCCTGCCGGTCGGCGTCAGCATCGAGCATGGCGATTTTCCCGGCACGCTCAGCCTGTCGGCGGAGACCATGATCGCGGTGCTGATGGAACTGGCCGGCGGCGTCGCGGCCGCCGGCTTCCGCAAGCTGGCCCTGCTCAACTGCCACGGCGGCAACCCGGCGGTGCTCGACATCGTCGCCCACAAGCTGCGCCGCAAGCACGAATTGCTGGTCTTCCCGCTCAACGGCTACCGCTACTGGCAGGCCGAGAGCCATTTCGGCGTCCACGAGGCGGCCCACGGCATCCATGGCGGCGCCGCCGAGACTGCGATCATGCAGGCGATCCGGCCCGGCGAGGTCCGCGCCGAGAAGGTGCAGCGCTTCGCCTCGCGTTCCGAGGAGATGGCGCAGAGCTACGCCCATCTGCGCCCGTTCGGCCGCACCGTCGGCTTCGGCTGGCAGGCCCAGGACCTGAACCCGGCCGGCGCGGTCGGCGACGCGACCCTCGCCAGCCCGGAGACCGGCGCGCGCCTGCTCGGCGAAGCGAGCGAGGTGCTGGTCCAGGTCGTCAGCGAGATCAGCAGCCTGCCGCTCGACGTTATCGACGGCTGGCCGGAGCCGGCGGGGGAGTAGAGGCGACGGGCACTCTTGATGCGCGTCGACTTCGGATTCGTGTTGTTTGGCCAGCATTGTAGGGGCGGGTTTCAAACCCGCCCCTAGGCCCCGTAGTCGGACTCGTAAGGCAGACCGGGGCTGTGGCGCCGGGAGTCGGCTGCGGCAACCCGTTTGACCCTTGCACTGCTCGCGATAGCAGACCTTCGCGACATTCCCTTTGCCATCGCGCGGCAAAAGCCGCTATGCCCGCGGCCATGAGGCTTTCGACCGCGATCACCCGCCTGCTGGGCATCGACCATCCGGTCTTGCTCGCGCCGATGGGCGGCGTTTCAGGCGGCGCGCTGGCCGGGGCGGTCTCAGCCGCCGGCGGGCTCGGCCTGATCGGCGCCGGCTATGCCGATCCGTCCCTCGGCTGGGGTTCCGACGACTGGATTGCCGGTGAGTTCGACAAGGCGGGCAACCGGGCGGTCGGCATCGGCTTCATCACCTGGGCGCTCGACAAGCGACCGGGCGCGCTTGATGCTGCGCTGGCGCGCCGGCCGGCGGCGGTCATGCTGTCCTTCGGCGATATCGCGCCCTACGCCGCGAAGATCCGGGAATCCGGCGCGGTCCTGATCTGCCAGGTCCAGACCCTCAGGGACGCGAAAGACGTTGCCGCCAAAGGGGCCGAAGTCGTCGTCGCCCAGGGCACCGAGGCCGGCGGCCACGGCGCCGACCGGGCGACCCTGCCATTGGTCCCGGCGGTCGCCGATGCCGTCGCGCCCATTCCGGTTGCGGCGGCGGGTGGCATCGCCGACGGGCGCGGGCTGGCAGCGGCCCTGATGCTGGGCGCCGAGGGCGTGCTGGTCGGCACCCGCTTCTGGGCGACGCAGGAGGCGCTCGGCCATCCGAACCAGAAGGCGCTGATCGAGCGCACCGGCGGCGACGGCACGCTGCGCACCAAGGCTTTCGACACGGCGCGCGGCCTGACCTGGCCGAAGCCCTGGACCGGGCGCGCCATCCGCAACGCCTTCACCGACGCCTGGCACGATCGCGACGACGATCTGCGCGCCGAGGGGCCGGCGTTGCGCGAGCGCTTCTTCGCCGCCCAGCGCAGCGGGGACACCGACACGGCCGTCACCTTCGCCGGCGAGGGGCTGGACCTGATCGCCGACCGTCCGGCCGCCGGGGCGCTGGTCGAGCGCATGGTGGCCGACGCCGTCGACATCGTCCTCGCCGCGCCGGAGCGGCACCTGCGCGTCGCCGACGAGGCGGACGGCTGAGCGCTGCGCCGATGGCTGACGGACCTGCGGTAACCGCGCCCGCGCAGACGCCGCTCGGGGAATGGCGCGCCCGGGTCGCCGCCGGCCATTTGACCCACGATCCGGCCCAGGCGCTGGCGGCGGAGAAGCTGACGGGCCTGCACCGGGCGCTCGAAGGCTACGAGCCCGGCCGGGCCGGCTCCCGAAATTCCCTTTTTGGGCTGGCGCGCTTCGGCCTTGCCATCAGGAAGACGCCGGAACCGCCGCGCGGCCTCTATCTCTACGGCGGCGTCGGGCGCGGTAAATCCATGCTGATGGACCTGTTCTTCGATGCCGCGCCGGTCGCGCGCAAGCGCCGGGTCCACTTCCACGAATTCATGCTGGAAATCCAAGACCGGCTGCACAAGCGGCGCGGGGAGTCGCGAATGGGGGGCCGCGTCGACGACCTGCTGCCCGCCGTCGCCGCCGACATCGCCGAGGACGCCTGGCTGCTCTGCTTCGACGAGCTGCATGTCGTCAACATCGCCGACGCCATGATCCTGGGCCGCCTGTTCGAGGCCCTGTTCGCCCGCGGCGCCATCGTCGTGTCCACGTCCAACTGGCCGCCGGACCGGCTCTACGAGGGCGGCTTGCAGCGCCAGCTTTTCCTGCCCTTCATCGACCTGCTCAAGGCGCGGCTGGATGTGCTGCACCTGGAGGCGGCGCGGGATTACCGTCTGGCCCGGCTGATGACGATGCAGGTCTGGCGCACCCCGCTCGGCCCGGCGGCGACGCGGGCGCTCGACAAGGCGTTCGAGGCATTGACCGACGGCGCCAAGGCGGCGCCGGCCCGGCTGACCGTGAAAGGGCGGGACGTGCCGGTGCCGCGGGCCGCCCACGGCGTCGCGCGCTTCCCGTTCGACGCGCTGTGCCGCGAGGCGCTTGCCGCCGCCGACTATATCGCCATCGCCGACGCCTACCGGACCGTGCTGATCGACGATATCCCGCGCTTCAAGCCGGACGAGAAGAACCCGGTCAAGCGCTTCGCCATCCTGATCGACACGCTCTACGAGCGGAAAGTCAAGCTGCTCGCCTCGGCCGCCGGCGCGCCGCAGGACCTCTACCCCGGCACGCACATCGCGATGGAGTTCCAGCGCACCGTCTCGCGGCTGATGGAGATGCAGTCGCAGGAGTATCTGGAAATGCGGCAGGACACGGAACGGGTATCCGAATGAACGCGCGGACCGAGCGGGGGCGGGCGGCATGACGGTGCTGATCTGCGGCGGCGGCGTCATCGGCGCGTGCATCGCATATTTCCTGAGCCTGCGCAGCATCGAGACGGTCGTCATCGAGCGCGCCGGCGTCGCCAATGCGGCCTCCGGCAAATCCGGCGGCTTTCTCGCGCGCGACTGGTGCAACGGCACACCCGCGGCGGCGCTCGCGCACCGCGGCTTCGACCTGCACGCCGAGCTTGCGGCAAGCCTCGACCGGGACTGGGGCTACCGCCGGATCGGGGCGCTGGGCGTCGTCGCCGGCGAAGGGCAGGACATGCGCCGGTTCGCACGCCTGCCCGCGCCCGGCTGGCTCGGCGCAAACAGCGCGGTACACGGCCGGCTGAGCACCGCCGAAACGACGGCGCAGATCCATCCCGCCGCCTTCACCGATGCGATGATGACGGGCGCAACCGAACGCGGCGCGCGGCTGGTCGAAGGCTGCGTACAAGGCATTACCCGGTCGCCGGACGGCGCGCGGGCGACCGGCGCGGTCGTCGACGATGCGGAACTGGCGGCCGACGCCGTCGTCATCGCCATGGGGCCATGGTCGCTGCTGGCCTGCCGCTGGCTGCCGCTGCCCGCCGTCTACGGCGTCAAGGCGCACAGCCTGATCTTCGACTACGAGCCGTCCGCGGAAACGCTGTTCGCCGACGTCGAAACCGAGAGCGGGGAGGCCGCACATCCGGAATTCTACCCGCGGCCGGACGGTACGACCTATGTCTGCGGCTCGTCCGGCGAGCATGGCCTGCCCGTCGATCCGGCCGATGTTGCGCCGGAGCCCGCCGCGGCGGCTCGGCTGCGCCGCCTGACCGCCTGCGTTTCGCCCGATCTGGCGGCGTCGACTGTGCTGGCGGAGCAGGCCTGCTTCCGGCCGGTTACCGAAGACGGGCTGCCGCTGATCGGCCCGGTGCCGGGAATCGCCGGCGCTTGGATGGCAACCGGCCACAGTGTCTGGGGCATGCTCAACGGCCCCTCGACCGGCGAGGCGATGGCGGAGTCGATCGCGGATGGGGCCGCCACGACGGTCGATCTGCGGCCCTTCGATCCCGCGCGGCTGGAACCGCTCGATCCGCAGGCCTTCGCGGTCGATTAACGCATATCCGTCTTTGATGGAACCGTGACGGCCGAGCGTCCCTCGATACGGCGCGCAAGCGCGCCTACTCGGGATGAGGAGAAAGTGTTCGAGATACTCCCCAACCCTCACCCTGAGTAGACCCGGATTTAATCCGGGGCGTATCGAAGGGCCGGCCCTTGAGCTTGTCGAAGGGGCGTTTCTCCGCTGCCCCTGTCGTTTCAGTTGAAACGGATACGCTCTAACAAAATTCACCGCGACCCTCTCAATCCGGCCGGGGCATGGTCCAGACGTCGTCGACGGTGACGTAGTCGAGATAACCGAGCCGGCCGATCGGGCGGACCTTGTCCATATCGACGAAGCCGTCGGTCAGCACCGCATCGTCGATATGGATGCCGGTCACCTCGCCGATGACCAGCACGTTCGGGCCGTAGCCTTCCTTCGCCTTGAGGCGGACGCTCTGGAGATAGCGGCATTCCAGGTGGATCGGCGATTCGGCGACCCGCGGCGGCGCGACGGTCTCCGCCAGCGCCTTGGTGAGGCCGGCATGGTCGAATTCGTCGACGCCCGGCGGGACATGCTCGGAGGTGAGGTTCATCGCCGCGCGCAGGTCCCAGGTCGCCATGTTGCAGACGAACTCGCCGGTCGCTTCGGGATTGGTCTGGGAGTCCTTGGGGTCGTAGGGATCGCCCTTGCGGTGCGGCCGCTGGCCGGCCGAGAACATGACCTGGGGCGGCCCGTAGCTGACCGCGTTGAAGAAGGAATAGGGCGCGAGGTTGGCCGTGCCGTCCGCCGCCAGGCTGGAGACCCAGCCGATCGGCCGCGGCACGACCAGCGCGTTGAACGGATTGCGGGGCAGGCCGTGATGCTCGTGGCCGGGCCGGTAGAACATGGCGACTCCGGGATGGGCTGTGTGGCGGGTTAGGGGTTCGCGGTTGTCCTACAGGACCGCCGGCGCGCACGCAAAGCCGGCGCGGCGCATGGCCGGTGGGCGGGCCACCCGCGGGACAAAGCGCCGTTCTGGCGAGTCGGCCGGCAACGCATTCGTCCACCCGATACTCTTCTTTGTCACCCCGGACGGAGCGCAGCGACGATCCGGGGTCCAGAGCCACCCCGGACGGGCCGTGCCGGCGCCTCTGGTCCCCGGCTCTCCCTCCGGTCGGCCGGGGTGACAATCGGATTGTTGAAGAAGATATCGGTTTCTGCCCCAAGCGCGACCCCAGGGCCGAGGCGCCGCCCTTCACGGGCTTGTCTTGCAGGGCAGATCGACGGCATGTTCGCTCCGTCGCCATGCCGCGCCCGGAATCGGGAAGGAAACCGCCATGAACATCGCCACACTGCCGGCCGGCCGGTCGGACCATCGCCCCGACGGCATGTCCGAGGAAGAATGGGACGCGCGGGTCCAGCTCGCCGCCTGCTACCGGCTGATCGACCATTTCGGCATGACCGACCTGATCTACAACCACATCACGGCGCGCGTGCCGGGGCCGGAGCACCACTTCCTCATCAACCCGTTCGGCCCGCATTATTCCGAGATCACGGCCTCGGGCCTGGTCAAGGTCGACCTGGACGGCCGGCCGGTCGACGATCCGCCTGACAGTCCCGGGACGCGGATCAACCCGGCGGGCTACGTCATCCATGCCTGCATCCACCGGGCGCGGCCGGACCTCCAGGCGGTGATCCACACCCACACGAGGGCCGGCATCGCGGTCTCCTGCCTGGAGGAGGGCCTGATCCCGATGGAGCAGAACGGCTACCAGTTCCTCGACCGCATCGCCTACCACGACTACGAGGGCATCGCGCTCGACGAGGCCGAGCAGGCGCGCCTGCTCGCCGACCTGGGCGATTGCGACGCGATGATCCTGCGCAACCACGGCCTGCTCGCCTGCGGGGCGAACATCAGCCAGGCCTTCCGGCGCATCTACTATCTGGAGATGGCCTGCAAGATTCAGCTCGACGTCATGGCGAGCGGCGCCCTGCGCCAGCCGCCGGCCGCCGTGCAGGCGCACACCGCCGCCCAATGGCACGACGGCACCGCCGGCAACGGCGGCGCGAACGACGAAACGCTGGAATGGCCGGCCCTGCTGCGCCTGATGGATAGGAAGGATGCGGGGTATCGGACGTGAGGGGGTGGGCTACCAAGTGGAAGGTCCCGTTGGATTTGAATAGAATCGACCCATGACCGACCTCATCATCCGTCCTGCCGTGCCGGGGGACAGGGAGCGTTGGGAGCCGCTGTTCCGGGGGTATGGCGACTTCTACAAGGTGCCCATGACCGCCGAGACGCTGGAGACGGTGTGGGGCTGGATCCACGATCCGGGCCATGTCGTCGAGGCGCTGGTGGCGGAGCAGGGCGGCGTGCTGGTCGGCCTCGCCCATTTCCGCGCCATGCCGAGCCCCTTGCGCGGCATCGAGATCGGCTTCCTGGACGACCTGTTCATCGATCCGGCGGCGCGCGGCGCGAAGGTCGGCGAGAAGCTGCTGGCGCGGCTGAACGAAATCTCGGCCGCGCGCGGCTGGAACAAGATCCGATGGATCACCGCCGACGACAACTACCGCGCGCGCACCCTCTACGACCGGGTCGCCGTCAAGACCGCTTGGAACATGTACGAGATGACGCCGTAGAGCCTTTGCCCGGCATGCCGGGCGAGTCGAGCTAAATCGCAATTTCACCCGGCAACCCTTCTCGTGACACCCCGGACGGAGCGCAGCGACGATCCGGGCCCCAGGGCCATTGACCGAAGCCCTGCCTGTGGCTCTGGGCCCCGGCTTTCCCGTTGGTCGGCCAGGGTGGCAATTCAGATTTTGAACGGCGATAGCGAACACTCCCGCACCCAAACTCGAAGCTGACCCTGCATCGCGCATTGTGCGCGGTTGCCTTGCCCGGCCCGTCGCGCTAATCCCGCCGCGTCATCTGTCGGCAGGGCGTTTGCCCGTCCCGGACGCGCGTCCCGGACACCGGACGCCCCGCCCATCTAAACAGTCCCTCCACACCACGGGGATTCCCATGGCTCGAAACAAGATCGCCCTGATCGGCGCCGGCCAGATCGGCGGCACGCTGGCCTTGCTCGCCGGCCTCAAGGAACTGGGCGATGTCGTGCTGTTCGACATCGTCGAAGGCGTGCCGGAGGGCAAGGCGTTGGACCTCGCCCAGGCCTCGCCGGTCGAGGGCTTCGACGCCAGCCTGACCGGCGCGTCGGACTATGCGCCGATCGCCGGGGCCGACGTCGTCATCGTCACCGCCGGCGTGCCGCGCAAGCCGGGCATGAGCCGCGACGACCTGATCGGCACCAACGCCAAGGTCATGAAGGCGGTCGGCGCGGGCATCCGCGAGCATGCGCCGGACGCCTTCGTCATCTGCATCACCAACCCGCTCGACGCCATGGTCTGGGCCCTGCGCGAGCATTGCGGCCTGCCCCACAACCGGGTTGTCGGCATGGCCGGCGTGCTCGACAGCGCGCGCTTCCGCTATTTCCTGGCCGAGGAGATGAACGTCTCGGTGGAGGACGTCACCGCCTTCGTCCTCGGCGGCCACGGCGACACCATGGTGCCCGCGGTGCGCTATTCCACCGTCGCCGGCGTGCCGCTGCCGGATCTGGTGAAGATGGGCTGGATCGACCAGGACACGCTCGACGGCATCGTCCAGCGCACCCGCGACGGCGGCGCGGAGATCGTCGGCCTGCTCAAGACCAGCTCGGCCTTCTATGCGCCCGCCGCCTCGGCGATCTCGATGGCCGAGAGCTACCTCCGGGACAAGAAGCGGGTCCTGCCCTGCGCCGCCTACCTGGATGGCGAATACGGCCATTCCGGCCTGTATGTCGGTGTACCGGTGGTGATCGGCGCCGGCGGCGTCGAACGCATCATGGAGATCGAGCTCGACGACGGGGAACGCGCCGGGTTCGAGAAATCGGTCAGCGCCGTAAAGGCCCTGATCGAGGCCACCCGGCCCCTGATGTAACCGTGGCCCAGCCCGAAACCGCCCTCTATTTCCCTGCAGGGGAGCCAGCATGAACATCCACGAATACCAGGCCAAGGAGCTGATGCGCCGCTACGGCATCGCGGTGCCGGACGGCGGCGTCGCCTGGACGCCGGACGAGGCGGTCAAACAGGCCGGGAAGACGGGCGGCCCGGTCTGGGTGGTGAAATCCCAGATCCATGCCGGCGGCCGCGGCGCCGGCCGCTTCCGGAACGATCCCGGCGGCAAGGGCGGCGTGCGGGTTGTCAAGTCGGTCGAGGACGTCCGCGCGAATGCCGACGCCATGCTCGGCCAGGTGCTGGTGACCAAGCAGACCGGCCCGGAGGGCAAGGAGGTCAAGCGCCTCTATATCGAGGACGGCTGCGACATCGCCCGGGAGCTGTATCTCTCCGTCCTGCTCGACCGCGCGACCAGCCGGGTCACGATCATGGCCTCGACCGAAGGCGGCATGGATATCGAGCAGGTCGCCGAGGAGACGCCGGAGAAGATCATCCGCGTCGCCATCGACCCGGCGACCGGCATCCAGGCGCATCATTGCCGGACCGTCGCGTTCGGCCTGGGACTGGAAGGCGACCAGGTAAAATCCGCGACCCGGTTCCTGACCGCGATGTACAAGGCCTTCACCGAGTTCGACGCCAGCCTGGTCGAGATCAATCCGCTGGTCGTGACCGGCGCCGGCGAGGTGATCGCTCTCGACGCCAAGATGAACTTCGACGACAACGCGCTCTACCGCCATCCCGACATCGCCGAACTGCGCGACGAGGACGAGGAAGACCCGGCGGAACTCGAAGCCGCCCGGCACGACCTCAACTATGTCAAGCTGGACGGCACCATCGGCTGCATGGTCAACGGCGCCGGCCTCGCCATGGGCACGATGGACATCATCAAGTTCTACGGCGCCGAGCCGGCGAATTTCCTCGATGTCGGCGGCGGCGCGACCCGGGAGCGGGTGACGACCGCGTTCAAGATCATCCTCAGCGACCCCAATGTCGAAGGCATCCTGGTCAACATTTTTGGCGGCATCATGCGCTGCGACGTGATCGCCGAAGGCGTGGTCGCCGCGGCCCGCGAGGTCAGCCTGCACGTCCCGCTGGTCGTGCGCCTCGCCGGCACCAATGTCGATCTGGGCAAGAAGATCCTCGCCGATTCCGGCCTGCCGATCACCTCGGCGGACGATCTGGCCGACGCGGCGGAAAAGGTCGTGCAAGCCGTGAAGGAGGCGGCATAGCCATGGCGGTACTGGTCGACGAAAACACCAGGGTGATCTGCCAGGGCTTCACCGGCAGCCAGGGCACCTTCCATTCCGAACAGGCGATCGCCTACGGCACGCAGATGGTCGGCGGCGTCACGCCCGGCAAGGGCGGCGCAATCCACCTCGACCTGCCGGTCTTCGACACGGTCGGCGAGGCGGTGGCGCAGACCGGCGCGAACGCCAGCGCAATCTATGTGCCGCCGCCCTTTGCGGCCGACGCGATCCTTGAGGCGATCGACGCCGGCGTAGCGCTGGTCGTGTGCATCACCGAGGGCATTCCGGTGCTCGACATGGTGAAGGTCAAACGCGCGCTGCAGAATTCCGGAACCCGGCTGATCGGCCCGAACTGCCCCGGCGTCATCACGCCGGACGCCTGCAAGATCGGCATCATGCCCGGCCATATCCACAAGCGCGGCCGGATCGGCGTGGTCTCGCGCTCCGGCACGCTGACCTACGAGGCGGTCGCCCAGACCACCGCGACCGGCCTGGGGCAATCCACCTGCATCGGCATCGGCGGCGATCCGGTCAACGGGACGAACTTCATCGACTGCCTGGAGATGTTCCTGGCCGACGACGAGACCGAAGGCATCGTGATGATCGGCGAGATCGGCGGCACGGCCGAGGAAGAAGCGGCGGAATTCTACAAGGCGTCGGGTACCGCCAAGCCGATTACCGGTTTCATCGCCGGCCTCACCGCACCGCCCGGCCGCCGCATGGGCCATGCCGGCGCCATCATTTCCGGCGGCAAGGGCACGGCGGGTGACAAGATCGAGGCCATGAAAGGCGCCGGCTTCCATGTCGCCGATTCACCGGCGGCGATCGGCGACACCATGCTCGCTGCGATGCAGGGCTGAGCGCAGTTTCGCTTTGCTGTCGCGGAAAGGTTACGGCAGTTGCCGGTGACAAGAGCGGCCGGGATGCCTACTGTTAATCGTTAGTGTTCAGCGGTGTCCGGCGCGGGCCGGGCCCAGCGGCCGCAACAGCAAGCAAGCCGGACCCATGACATACTCGGCGCGGGAATTCGAAGCGTCCTCCCACCTCACCGGGGCCAACGCGCCCTTCATCATCGACCTGTACGAGCGCTACCTTGCCGACCCGCGCTCGGTCGCCGACGACTGGCGCGATTTCTTCGACGATCTCGACGACAGCGCCCAGGCGGCGCTGGCCGACCTATCGGGGCCGGACTGGGCGCCCCGGGCGACCCGGGTGGTCGGCAACGGCGGGGCGGCCGGTAACGACGGGGTGGCGGCCCGAAAAAATATTGGGCCGGTCGGTGCGCCGGCGACTTCGGCGACACCCGCGACAGATGCCGAAATCCGCGAAGCCACGCGGGATTCGATCCGTGCGTTGATTCTGATCCGCAGCTACCGGGTGCGCGGCCACCTTCTCGCGCAGCTCGATCCGCTCGGCATCGAACAGCGCGAAGACCATCCCGAGCTGGATTACGAGACCTACGGCTTCACGCCGCGCGACCTCGACCGGCGCATCTTCATCAGCAACTATCTCGGCCTCGGCGAGACCGCGACGCTGCGCGAGATTGTCGCCCGCTGCAAGGCGACCTATGCCGGCACGATCGGCGTGGAATTCATGCACATCCAGGATCCGGACCAGAAAACCTGGCTGCAGGCGCGCATCGAGGCGATCGAGAACCGCACCGAATTCACCACCATGGGCAAGAAGGCCATTCTGGGCAGCCTGGTCCAGGCCGAGATTTTCGAGCGGTTTCTGGACAAGAAATATACCGGCACCAAGCGTTTCGGCCTGGACGGCGCCGAGGCGACCATCCCGGCGCTCGAACAGATCATCAAGCGCGGCGGCCAGCTCGGCGTCGAGGAAATCATCGTCGGCATGCCCCACCGCGGCCGGCTCAACGTACTCGCCAACATGATGGGCAAGCCCTACCAGGCGATCTTCTCGGAATTCCAGGGCAATGCCGCCAACCCGGAGGACGTGCAGGGCTCGGGCGACGTCAAATACCATCTCGGCACCTCGTCGGACCGGGATTTCGACGGCAACCCCGTCCATCTCTCGCTCACCGCCAACCCGTCCCATCTGGAGGCGGTCAACCCGGTCGTCTCCGGCAAGGTGCGCGCCAAGCAGACCCAGCGCGCCGCCAAGGGCGCCAGGTTGCGCAGCGCCCGGCGCCAGGTGATGGGCCTGCTGCTGCATGGCGACGCCGCCTTCTCCGGCCAGGGCGTGGTGGCGGAGACCCTCGACCTCGCCGACCTCAACGGCTACCGCACCGGCGGCACGATCCATTTCATCGTCAACAACCAGATCGGCTTCACCACCAACCCGGTGCACAGCCGCTCCGGCCCCTACTGCACCGAGTTCGCCAAGATCGTACAGGCGCCGATCTTCCATATGAACGGCGACGATCCGGAAGCGGTCGTCCATGTCGCCCGCATCGCCACGGAGTTCCGCGACGCCTTCCAGACCGATGTCGTGATCGACATGTTCTGCTACCGGCGCCACGGCCACAACGAGGGCGACGAGCCGGCCTTCACCCAGCCGCTGATGTACCGCACGATCGCCCGGCACGACACGGTGCGCGAGATCTACGCCCGCAAGCTGGTTGACGAGGGCATCCTGACCAACCGGGAAGCCGAGGCCATGGTCGGCGATTTCGAGACGCGCCTGGAGGCCGATTTCGAAGCGGCCGGCGGCTACAAGCCCAACAAGGCGGACTGGCTGGAAGGCGCTTGGACCGGCGTTGAACCGACGCGCGGCGACTATATCCGCGGCGACACCGCCGTGGATGCCGGACAGCTGCGCCGGATCGGCCGCAAGTTGAGCGACGTGCCGGAGGACTTCAACCTGAACCGCAAGGTCGCCCGGCAGCTGGACGCCCGCAAGAAGGTGATCGACAGCGGTGAAGGGGTCGACTGGGCGCTTGCCGAGGCGCTGGCCTTCGGTTCGCTGCTGGCCGAAGGCACGCCGGTGCGCCTGTCGGGCCAGGACAGCGGCCGGGGCACCTTCTCCCACCGCCATGCCGTGCTCGTCGACCAGGAGACCGAGGCCAAATACCTGCCGCTGCAGAATCTGTCGCCGGACCAGGCATTGTTCGAGGTCATCGATTCGCCGCTCGCCGAAATGTCGGTGCTCGGTTTCGAATACGGCTATGCGCTGGCCGAGCCCAACGCGCTGATCCTGTGGGAGGCCCAGTTCGGCGATTTCGCCAACGGCGCCCAGATCATCATCGACCAGTTCATCGCCTCGGGCGAATCGAAATGGCTGCGCCTGTGCGGCCTGGTGATGCTGCTGCCCCACGGTTACGAGGGCCAGGGGCCGGAGCATTCATCGGCCCGGCTGGAGCGCTATCTGCAACTGTGCGCCGAGGAGAACATGCAGGTGGTGAACTGCACCTCGCCGGCGAACTATTTCCACGCCCTGCGCCGCCAGGTCCGGCGCAAGACGCGCAAGCCGCTCGTCGTGATGTCGCCGAAGTCGCTGCTGCGCCACAAGGCGGCGGTCTCGACGCTGGCCGATTTCACCACCGGCAGCTCCTTTCACCGGATTCTGTGGGACGAGTCGCCCCTCGGCCCGGACGCGGGGATTGAGCGGGTGATCCTGTGTTCCGGCAAGGTCTATTACGATCTGGCGGCCGAACGCGACCGGCGCGGCCTGAACGACCGCGTCTGCATCCAGCGCATGGAGCAGCTCTATCCCTTCCCGGCCCGGCCGCTGAAGGAGGAACTCTCGCGTTTCAAGCGGGCCGAGGTTGTCTGGTGCCAGGAAGAGCCGGAGAACGCCGGCGCCTGGACCTTCGTCGACCGGCGGATCGAGGCGGTGATGCGCGACATCGGCATGACGCCCGGACGGCCGCGCTATGTCGGCCGGCCCGAATCGGCCTCGCCGGCGACCGGTCTCAATGCGCGCCATGTCGCCGAGCAGAAAAAGCTGGTCGACGAGGCATTGTCGTTTGGTAACTGAAAAGACTGTATAAACAGAATTTAGCGATCCGGACTCCCGAACATGACCGTAGACATCAGGGTTCCCACGCTCGGCGAATCGGTGACGGAAGCCGAGGTCGCCAAATGGTTCAAGGCTTTGGGCGACGCCGTCGAGGCGGACGAACCGCTGGTCGAACTGGAGACCGACAAGGTCACGCTGGAAGTCAACGCGCCGGCAGCCGGCGTTCTGGCCGAGATCGTGGCCGCGGAGGGCGCCGAAGTGGAGGTCGGGGCGCTGCTCGGCCGGATCGACGAAGCCGGGGCTGCGGTCGCGCCCGCGCGAGCGGCGGCAGCGCCGGCCGCAGCGGCGCGGGAACCCGAGCCTGAGCCGGAATCCGAACCGACTGCCGCGCCGCCGCTCAGTCCGGCGGTGCGCAAGCTGGTCGCCGAGCACGATCTCGACCCGACGGCCATCGAGGGCACCGGCAAGGACGGCCGCCTGCTCAAGGCCGATGTCGAGGCTCACCTGGCGGCGCAGGCCGCTGCGGCGGAGCCTGAGCCGCCCCCGCCCGCACCCGAACCTGCGCCCGCGCCCGCCGCCCCGAAACGCCCAGCGAAACCGGTAGCGAAACCGGCGCCCGCGCCGCCGCGCGCCGACGACGGGCGCGAGGTGCGGGTGCGGATGTCGCGCCTGCGCCGGCGCATCGCCGAGCGGCTGAAGGAAGCCCAGAACAGCGCGGCTATGCTGACGACCTTCAACGATGTCGACATGAGCGCGATCCTCGACCTGCGCAAACGCTATCGCGAGTCCTTCGAGAAGCGCCACGGCGTGCGCCTCGGCTTCATGTCCTTCTTCGTCAAGGCCTGCATCGAGGCGCTGAAGGAGATCCCGGCGGTCAACGCCGAGATCGACGGCGACGACATCGTCTACAAGAATTACTACGACATCGGCGTCGCCGTCGGCACGGAACAGGGCCTGGTCGTCCCGGTGCTGCGCGACGCCGACGGCCTGTCCTTCGCCGGGATCGAGCGGACGATCGGCGAGCTCAGCGTCAAGGCGCGCGACGGCGCCCTTTCGATGGCCGAGTTGACCGGCGGCACCTTCACCATCTCGAACGGCGGGGTTTACGGCTCGATGCTGTCGACGCCGATCCTCAATCCGCCGCAATCCGGCATCCTCGGCATGCACCGGATCGAGCAGCGCCCGGTCGCTCGCGACGGCCAGGTCGTCATCCGCCCGATGATGTATCTCGCGCTCAGCTACGACCACCGCATCGTCGACGGCCGCGAAGCGGTGACTTTTCTGGTCAAGGTCAAAGAAGGATTGGAGGATCCGGAACGGCTGTTGATCGGGGTGTAGGCGAAGCCCCCTACCCCGCCGCCTTCTCCATCCCGCGCAGGACGGCGTCGCCCATTTCGGCGGTGTTGACGCGCTGCGTGTTGGCTTGGGCCAGGTCGCCGGTGCGCAGGCCGTCGGCCAGCACGCCGGCGACGGCGGCTTCCACCATGTCGGCCTCTTCGCCCAGGTCGAAGGAATAGCGCAGCGCCATCGCGAAGCTGAGGATGCTGGCGAGCGGGTTTGCGACGCCCTGGCCGGCGATGTCCGGCGCCGAGCCGTGCACCGGCTCGTAGAGGGCGTGGCGCTTGCCGGTCGCCGGGTCCTCGGCGCCGAGCGAAGCCGAGGGCAGCATGCCGAGCGAGCCGGTCAGCATGGCGGCGACGTCGGACAGCATGTCGCCGAACAGATTGTCGGTCACGATCACGTCGAACTGCTTGGGCGCGCGGACGAGCTGCATGGCGCAGTTGTCCGCCAGGATGTGCCGCAATTCGACGTCGCTGAATTCGGCCTCGTGGATCGCGGTGACTTCCTCACGCCACAGCACGCCGGTGTGCATTACGTTCGACTTCTCCGACGAATGCACCAGGTTGCGCCGCTTGCGCGCCAGGTCGAAAGCGACCCGCGCGATGCGGTGGATTTCCGGCGTCGTGTAGAGCTGGGTGTCGACGCCCTTGCGGTTGCCGTCGGCCAGGATCTCGATGCCGCGCGGCTCGCCGAAATAGACCCCGCCGGTCAGCTCGCGCACGATCACGATGTCCAGCCCGGACACCAGATCGGCCTTGAGCGATGAGGCTTCGGCCAGCGCCTCGAAGCAGAGCGCCGGGCGCAGGTTGGCGAACAGGTCGAGCTCCTTGCGCAGGCGCAGCAGGCCCTGCTCCGGCTTCAGGTGGAAGGGGTTGGCGTCCCATTTCGGGCCGCCGACCGCGCCGAACATCACGGCGTCGCTGGCCCTTGCCTTGGCCATCACGGCGTCGGGCATCGCCGTGCCCTCAGCATCCAGCGCCGCGCCGCCGACCATGCCGTCGTCGAGGTCGAATTTCACCGCGCGCTCCCGGCCGAACCAGTCGGCGACCCGGACGACCTGGTCCATCACCTCGGGGCCGATGCCGTCGCCCGGCAGGATGAGGAGGGATTTGTTGCTGCTCATAGTGACCTTTCGCGGGTGTGCCCTTCAGGGAGGCCTGTTGCGCCGGCCGGCCGTCGGAAAGACGTCAGGCCGGGCAGGATCTTTCGCCCGGCAGCCGATAGCGCCGGCCGGGCACGACTTCAAGGCGCGAATAGTGCTGAGAAATGGCGGCCGGTTTACCGGGGAAGTCTGGAGCGGGAGACGAGATTTGAACTCGCGACCCTCACGTTGGCAACGTGATGCTCTACCTCTGAGCTACTCCCGCGCAGACTATGGCGGCGACCGCCCGGAACATCGCGGCCTGCCGTGAAGCCGCGGACTATACGCCCGCCCCCCAATTTGACAAGGGCGATTGACAAGGGCTGGTATCGCGGCTGCGTCACAGTTAGATAAGCCCCGCCGGATTTCAAGCCGGACTCCCGCCCCGCCGCCGCCGACCAATTGCTATCCGTCATGCCCGCCACCGAACAGGATCTGTATGCCCGCCTGGAGGCCCTCGGGATTGCCTGGACGACCGTCGAGCACCCGCCGCTCTATACGGTCGCGGACAGCAAGGCGCTGCGCGGCGAATTGGAGGGCGGCCATGTCAAGAACCTGTTCCTGCGCGACAAGAACAAGACGCTCTGGCTGATCGTGGCGGAAGAGGACCGGACGGTCGATCTCAAGTCGTTCCGAAAGCGCATCGGCGCGCGCGGCTCGCTATCCTTCGGCAGCGCTGACCTGCTGATGGAGGTTCTGGGAGTCACGCCGGGGGCCGTCACGCCCTTCGGCCTCATCAACGATGCGGAGTGCCGGGTTACGGTCATTCTCGACGAAGGCCTGATGGCGCACCGGCTGGTCAACGTCCACCCGTTGCGCAACAACGCGACGACGACGATCGCCAGCGCCGACCTTCTGGCCTTCCTCCGCGATTGCGGCCACGATCCGCAGATCATGGACCTGGAAGAAGCGGCGGGCTAAGGCAGCCGCTTCCCCGCGCGCTTCCATCCCCTTGCCCGGCGCGGCGCCGTCCGCCATGTATGGCGCGACGCGACCGTGTGCGGGTGCGGGTGCGGGTGCGGGTGCGGGTGCGGGGACGAGGGTGCAGGAGCTTCCATGGACATGCTGATCGGCGAAGGCGGCGCGGCAGACGCCGACCTCATCAAAGACTCGGATACCGCCAACTTCGCCGCCGACGTGATCCAGGCGTCGCAGGAGACGCCGGTGATCGTCGATTTCTGGGCGCCGTGGTGCGGCCCGTGCAAGCAGCTCGGCCCGGCGATCGAGAAGGTCGTCAAGGAGCAGAAGGGCAAGGTCCGGCTGGTCAAGATCAATGTGGACGAGAACCAGTCCCTGGCCGGCCAGCTGCGCGTGCAGTCGATCCCCGCCGTCTTCGCCTTTGCCGGCGGCCGGCCCGTCGACGGCTTCGTCGGCGCCCAGCCCGAGAGCCAGCTCCGCCAGTTCGTCGAGCGGCTGGCGGCGGCCTCGCCGGGTGGCGCGCAGCAGGACGATCCGGTGATCGAACAGATGCTTGCGGAGGCCAAAGCCACACTCGAGCAGGGCGACGCCGGCACCGCGGCGGGCCTGTATTCCCGCATCCTCGAACTCGACGGCGCGTGCGCCGCGGCGCTGGTCGGCCTGGCGCGCGCGGCGATCGCGCTGGGCCAGCCGGACCAGGCGCGCCAGATGCTCGGCCAGCTGCCGGAGGACATGGCCAAGGACCCGGACGTCGTCGCCGCCCAAGCGGCGCTCGCCCTGATCGACGACCTTGGCGAGACCGGCGATCCGGATGCGCTACAGGCGAAGGTCGACGCCGACCCCGCCGACCTCCAGGCGCGATACGACCTTGCCCGAGCGCTCTACGCCCGCGGCCGGGCGGACGACGCCATACAGGCACTCATCGAGAGCATCCGGCGCGACCGGGAATGGGAGAAGGCCAAGGCGCGCAAGCTGCTGCTCAAAGTCTTCGACGCCATGGGGTCGGGCCACCCGCTGACCCAGAAGGGCCGGCGGGACCTGTCCTCGGTGCTGTTCTCCTAGGCCGAAGCGCGGTCTGAAGACCGATGCCGAACGCCGATATCCTGCCGAACGAAAACCCCGCGCCCGACGGCAGCGGCAACGCGAAGATCGTCTATTTCCTTTATATCGGCGCGATTGTCTTCGGGGTGCTCGCCATCGCCGGCGTCATCATAGCCTATGTCAGCCGCAAGGACGCGGCGGAATGGGCCGCCGAGCACTACCGCTTCCAGATCCGGACCTTCTGGATCGGCGTGCTCTACAGCGCGATCGGCGTGGCGACCGTGTTCATTTTCGTCGGCTGGCTGATCCTGCTCGCGGCCCTGATCTGGTGGATCGTACGCACCGTCAAGGGCCTGCAATATCTCGGGCAGGGCGCGCCTTATCCGAACTCGGGAAGCTGGCTGTGGTGAGGGTGGATCGCGTCGAGCTACGCAATTCGTAATGCTTGCAGTGACTTGTCGCTTCAGATCGGACTGCCGATACGGCGGAAGCATGCCCTTCGATACGCCCCGGATTCAATCCGGGGCTACTCAGGGTGAGGGTGAGAGTATATTTCGAACACTCTCTCCTCATCCTGAGTAGGCGCGCCAGCGCTGTATCGAAGGACGCTACGCAGCCGCGATTTTTTCTAAATCGGATACGCTTCAGTAATCCGCCAAATTCTTCAAGGCGACCCGCCTCTCAACCGAAACTTCCTCGATGATGCGCTCGGATGCCGGCCTGCGGCGGGTTTTGCGACCCTGCGAAGATTGTTTGCCTGCATCACCGGATGCTGGCCGGGCATCGTCTCCCGCATTCTCATTTGACGAATGTTACCTGTCCTTCGACATATCCGATTTTCCTTAAATATTCCGCCCCGCTACAGCAGCTTCCTCAATGCATCCAGCGTTTCGTCGGGGCGTTCGATCATCATCATATGGCCGCAGTCGGCGACGATCTCGACCAACGCGCCGTCGATCGCCTCGATCAGCGGCCGGGCGTTGCGCGGCGGCGTCATCTTATCCCGGTCGCCGAGCACGAACAGCGCCGGGCAGGCGATTTTCGCCGCCGCGGCCGCCGCGCCCTTGTAATCGTTCGATGCCGCGAGGTCGGTGCCGACCACGGCGTCCCGGCCGCGCTCCAGCAGGCGCAGGCCGCCGCCGGTCATCCAGACGCCCGGCGCCTTGTGGCCGCCGATATGGGCTGCCCGGTCGAAGCCCCAGGAGGTGATGAGGTCGTAGGCGTGGCGGTCGCCCTCCAGCCCGGCCGCCAGCAACTCCGGATGGACCGGCATGGTCTCAGCGACGCCGCACAGCGCGATGGCGCTCACCCGTTCCGGATAGGCAGCCGCCGTCTCCAGCGCCAGCGCCGCGCCCATCGAATGGCCGACCAGGGCCGCCTGCGCCACGCCTGCCGCGTCCAGCAGGGCGATAACCCATTCGGCCTGGGCCTCGATACTGTCGAGCGCCGGGCCCTCCGACTTGCCGTGCCCCGGCAGATCGACTGCGAGCACGCTGCGCCCGTGCCACGCGAAGTAGCGGGTCTGCAACATCCAGACCGTGCGGTCCATGCCGCTGCCGTGCAGGAAAACGACCGGGCTCCGGGCCGGGTCGAAATCCCGGCCGCCGGTCGAGCCGTAGACGCGCTTGCCGTTGACGCTGAGTTCCATGTTCCGCGCCCCCTTACGCCGCCCGGCTTCGTTGCGACGCCCGGAGCGCCGACGCCAGGTCGTCGATCAGGTCGTCCGGATCCTCCATGCCGACCGACAGGCGGACCAGGTCCTCGCCGACGCCGGCGGCCGCGAGCGCCGCGACATCCATCTGCTGATGCGTCGTGCTCGCCGGATGGATGACGAGCGACTTGGCGTCACCGACATTAGCGAGATGAGAAAACAGGCCGAGCCGCTCGATGAAGCGCCGGCCGGCCTCGCGCCCGCCTTTGATCCCGAAGCTGAAGATCGCGCCGCAGCCTTTCGGCAACAGGCGTTTCGCCAGCTCGTGATCCGGATGGGATGGCAGTTCCGGATAGCTCACCCAATCGACGTCCGGGCTCGCATCGAGAAAGGCGACGATCTTGCGCGTATTCTCGACATGGCGCGCCATGCGCACCGGCAGCGATTCGACGCCCTGGAGCAGGTAGAAGGCGCTGGCCGGCGCCATGGCGGCGCCGAAGTCGCGCAGCCCCTCGGCCCGGGCGCGCGTGATGAAGGCGGCGGGGCCGAACTCGTCGGCGAAGTCGAGGCCGTGATAGCCGGCATAGGGCTCGGTCATGGTCGGGAAGCGGCCGGAAGCCTCCCAGTCGAATGTGCCGCCGTCGACAATCGCGCCGCCGATCGCCACGCCGTGCCCGCCGAGGAACTTGGTCACCGAATGCATGACGATGTCGGCGCCGTGATCGAACGGCCGGAACAGCCAGGGCGTCGCGAAGGTGCTGTCGATCATCACCGGGATGCCGTGGCGGTGGGCGATTTCCGAAATCACCGGCAGGTCCATGACCTCCAGGCCCGGATTGCCCAGGGTCTCGCCGAAGACCAGCCGGGTTTCGGGCCGGATCGCCGCTTCGAAGGCCGCGGGATCGCGCGGATCGACGAAGGTCGTGGATATGCCGAAGCGCGGCAGCGTGTGGGTGAACAGGTTGTGGGTGCCGCCGTAGATCGAGCCGGAGGACACAATATGCCCGCCCTGCCCCATGAGCGTGGCGACGGCCAGATGGATCGCCGCCATGCCGCTGGCGGTGCAGATCGCGCCGACGCCGCCTTCCAGCGCCGCCAGCCTTTCCTCCAGCACCGCGACGGTCGGGTTGGAAATCCGCGAATAGATGTGGCCGGCGCGCTCCAGGTTGAACAGCGAGGCGGCGTGCTCGACGTCCGGAAACATGTAGGAGGTCGTCTGGTAGATCGGCACCGCCCGGGCGCCGGTCAACGGGTCGGGATGCTGGCCGGCATGCAGGCTGAGCGTGTCGAATTTGAGGAATTTGGGATCGAGCATGGCAGGCTCCGCAATCGGGACGTGCTGCCTTCCCACGGGCGGGCAGGCCGGTCAAGGCTCGGGCGGCGAGGATCCCAACCCACTCCAGGGAAGGGTTTGAAACGGGGATTATATATAAAAGTGCCGGGCGAGACGGCCTTCAGAAAATCATCAAGGACACAAACCATACAATATTTAGAAAAAAAGTCTCAATAAACACCAAATATAGCGTTGACAATAGTGGAATATAC
>Ga0209754_1000285_pt1 | contig 76237 bp, 59 predicted proteins | sample MesohylBB_FD_187295 | JGI IMG/M metagenome (GOLD analysis project Ga0209754, IMG submission 187295) | Host-associated microbial community of the marine sponge Aplysina aerophoba from Gulf of Piran - sponge mesohyl, lysed by bead beating... | ecosystem: Host-associated > Porifera > Sponge >...
GGCGCCGCGAACGGAGAACTCGACATCTGGCTTGACGCGCTGTTTTCCGCAGAGGACCTCGACGCTGTTTTCGCAGCCCGGAGCATTCACTGAAATCCGCGCGCCCGTCGGTATCGACCGGACGGGAGACTCAACCCGACGCGGCACTCGGCGAGTGCGCGCGGACGCGTTCCGGAAATTGAAATTTTGCCGATTAATTCGCGGCCTATTTACGATTCCGGCGCGGCGAGGGACAGTTCGGCATTTCGCCGCTCTACTACCGCGGAGAATATATTGGAAATTGCCGCGTTCCGATCAAGCGCATTGCCTGGTTCGGCGGTCCGCGAGGGACTTGCCGGTCGGTTTGGCCGATATGGGCTTGCGGAGCTGGGTCGAATCGATCCCCGGATCATTTGCGGTCCGAGGCGGTGCTAGCCGCGCCACTGGCACTCGCCAACACTTGCCGACGAAATTAGGCAGCAGCTCTATTCAACTCGGCAGCGGCTGGTCGCGGTTATCGAAAGGCTGGAACCTGAAACGAGGGACAAGAAAGCAATGGTAGGAACTATCGCGGAGCAAATTCTTGAAGAAGGCCGAATTGAAGGCGAGGCGAAAGGCCGTGTGGAAGGCCGTTTGGAAGGTCTAAAGGAGGGCAAGGCGGTATCCTTCCTGCGCCTAGCGCGGCTGAAGTTCGGCGAAATCCCTCCGGGTCGGGTCGAGCAGGTTCGCAGCGCCGCGAGCGGAGAACTCGACATCTGGCTTGACGCGCTGTTTTCCGCAGAGGACCTCCACGCTGTTTTCGCAGCCCGGAACATTCACTGAAATCCGCGCGCCCGTCGGTATCGACCAGGCGGGAGACTCCACCCGACGCGGCACTCGGAGAATGCGCGCGGACGCGTTCCGGAAATTGGAAACCTGCCGATTGATTCGCGGCCTTTTTGCTACTCCGGCGCGGCGAGGGACAGTTCGGCATTCCGCCGGTCTTATACTGAGGGTGATACTCTGGAAATTGCCGCGGACCGATCAAGGGCGTGGCCTGGTTCGGCGGTCCGCGAGGGACTTGCCGGTCGGTTTGGCCGATACGGGCTCGCGGATCTCGGTCGAATCGATTTCCGAATCAATAGCGGTCCGAGGCGGCACTAGCCGCGCCACTGGCACTCGCCAACACTTGCCGACGAAATTAGGCAGCGGCTGGTCGCGGTTATCGAAAGGCTAGGACCTGAAGCGAGGGACAAGAAAGAAATGGTAGGAACAATCGCGGAGCAAATTCTTGAAGAAGGCTCTGAGCAACCACATTAAATGAAGCAATTGGCGGTTCCCCCGTTCACGGTTTTTAGGGAACCCCGGCACGATTGCGCAGTTCGCGCGGCGCGCGCTCCGGACAACCGTTCATGGCAGCGTCTAGGGCATCGGCGGCAGTCAGACAACACGGATCGTCACCGCTCGACCGAACGTTTACTCCTGATGCGGCGAACAACCCGGGCCGCAAGCCATTGAAATAAAGCGGAAAATGGGAAAATGAACAATGATTCAAACTCTTAGATCAGCGCATTGGCGATTGCCCGGATCGTCGACATGAAAGTGCTAACCTGGAATATCCGGCGCGCCGGCGCCGCGCGCAAAGGACTTTGGGATGTCCTATGGCGCGAGGCTCCGGACATAGCCCTACTGCAGGAATTGTCCGGACTTCCCGAATGGGTGCCGGACCGCTACCATGTACACCAAGTCAAACCTCGGTATTTCAGCGGCCGTCGCGCGCCATTCGCCAACGCGGTGCTGTGCAGGTGGCCTTTGGACACGGCACCGTTTCTACGCTCGCATCTGGATTGGGTGAACGATATCCACCGCGAGCGGGACGGTTGGCTTCTCGAGTGCCGGACGAGGCTTGACGACGGGGCGCGGATTCGGCTGGTTTCGGTGCACTCGCCCGCATTTCCAATCCCGGCGGAAACGCTGAAAAATGTAGATATTGCGCCGATCAAACTGGACAGGAATCCCGATTTGTGGTTTACTGAGGTGCTGTGGTCCCTCCTCGGCAGTCGGACCAACGTCAACGGCGAAAATTGGATCGTCGCCGGGGACTTCAACAGTTCCTTGCTGTTCGACCGGCCGGTGGACAGGTGCAACTGGCAAATCGCCAAGCGCATGAACGAACTCGGCCTCACGGACTGTCTGAGCCAATCACGCGGCCAGCCCGTGGCGACATTCCGGCACAGCGGCGGCACGGTCCGGCACCAGATAGACTATTGCTACGTCAACCGGCCGCTGCTGGATCGCCTGAACCGAGTGCGGGTACTGGATCGGGCTGATGTATTCGACCGCGCCGATCCGCTGAGTGATCACCTGCCGATCATATGCGAATTCGACTAGATGCAGACCTTCTTGCCAAAGTAAGGCGAGCGCACTTTGGAACATCGCCTGAATTAGGAATATCCTGGCTGATCTAGCGGATTCGCGGGTTATTCGGCAATATTCCTGGAAACGGGCCGCGGGCGCGGATTTCGGCCGCGCTTCAGCCGGGAAGGCGGAGCAGCTGGTCGATGATCAGGGCCAGGATCCCAAACTTCAGGTGGCAGAGAATCTTGTCGTGGCTACGAACCCCGACATACCGCCCACCGTATTCGACCTTGAGGCGGGCATTGACGCTCTCCACCGTCGCGCGCTCAGCGTAGCGGCGGGTCTTGGGGTCGACATGTATATCGGCGGGTTCCGGGACGGCAAAAGAAAGCGCGGTGAGGATGGGGAGACGCCGTTCGTCGCGGCACTTAAGACGACGGGGAACTGGCTGCCGCGCAAGATCAAGCTCCAGGTGGCGGCCGGCTTCCGTCTGAAGGCGATCAAGAGCTGGTGCCGCCGGCACATCGCCCCGGGAAGCAAGGCCTACGGCGACGGCCTGCCGTACCTCGGCGGTTGCCACCGCCGACTGCCTGCACGCCCCCATCGTTATCGGCGGCGGGAAGGAATTCGCCTGGCCGAACACCGGCATCGGCAACGTCAAGTCGGCGTTTCGGAGCACCTGCCAATTCATGGAAGGAATATACGCGCAGCGCGATACCTGAGCGAGTTCGAGTGCCGGTTCAACCGCCGCTACGACCTCCCGAGCAAGATGCCTCGCCTCGCATGGGCGGCAGCCCGCGCGCCCGCTAAAGCGGAAGCGCCTAGGCGGGACCGGCCCGCCCATTCACTCCTGAAAAACTCGAATCCGCCCGGGGAGATGTGCCCGAACGCGGTCCCGGCCGCCGTTTTGGCGGTTTCGGTCTTGAAAAAGCATTCCCCACTAGCACTCTTTCAACATGGAATTGTTGGGTAAAGCGACTTCATCTTCACGCGAGCGTCCTCTGTCCCGAACCGCCAATCGACGGGCGTCGCCGCGGCGTTACGCCGCGCCTGCCAGTCGGCGATCTCGATCTCCGCCATGTTGAGCCACCTTCCGTGCTTGGGCGTTTGGTGAACTTCGAAGCAGTCCGCGAGGAGCGAAGCCTGGTCGGCTGAGAAGGCCTTGCAGAGGGCGGACAGCTTGTGCGAGTTCAGGTTGTCCATCGCCAGCACGATCTTCCCGCCCTGGACACGGACATCCGCCAAGTTCCGGAGAAGATGCGCAAAATCGAGTTTCGCGCGGCGGCCCGTCGCCTCGCCGCGGCGTCATCCCGCTAACGGAGCGCGCACCATGAACAGGTTCGCCGCGCCGTTGCGCTCGCATTCGAAGTCGTAGATGGCCGGCCTAGCCGGGGCTTGTCGGTAGCGGCGCGCGGGTCTCCCTAGTCAACTGCTTGCCCGACTCGTCCGCGCAAACCAGGACGGTACCGTCATCGAAGTCGCGGTGGTAGACCTTGAGCACGTCTTCCATCGCGAAGGCGAAGTCCTCGTTCTCCTTCGGCGGAATGCACCAGCACTCCTTCAGCCAGGGCTTGATGCTGTTTTTTTAAGTCTGGCGGACTAACTCTTGCGAGATGCTGTTCACGACCTCCAGCTCCACCAGCCGCTCGCCGAGCAAGTTCAGCGTCCAGCGGGCGCATCCGACCGGCGGCGCCGAGCAAGCCAGCATCGTCAGCTTCGCCTCGCCCTCGCCGTCCAGCTTGCGCGGCTTGCCGTTCTTCTGGGGGCGGCGCCCTGCCCATTGGCTTTAAAAAAGCGGTAAACGCTGTCCGACGCGGTTTTCCCTCGCCTAAAGGAATTTCCGGAAGCCGACGATATCGAAAATCAATCGGTTCGGCAAGAATTGGAAATGCCTAACCACTACTGCAACTACTTTTGACGTTCATCGGCAGCCGTGCCAGCGTTAGTCATGAGGCACGGGACTTGAGGTTCGTTTTTTTCAATCATCGAGCGGATCTGATGCAGGTCACGCTCGAACTCACTCATATTAACCCGGAGATAACGCCAACAACTGAACTCTGATCGGCCGGAAAAGGCAGTCAGTGATGCCTGCGCTCGGTCTACTTGGTCAACAGCCGCGGCTGTTTCTCCTGCTGCCCAATAGGCTATCGCCATGCACTGGAAGTAGTTGAGAGTATTATCCTGTTCGTTCAATTCATTCATTTCGACGACCCGCGCAAATATCTCTCGATCGATGGTTCCGCTCATACCCCACTTTGCCATCACGTAGTTAAATTCGCTATCAATCTCCAATCTCGCGTTACGACTGCTTGCAACTCGAAAACACGTCGCAGCTTCCTCGAATCTACCAAGACCCATGAGTGCCAGCCCCATTCTAACTCTAGCAGTCTGTTGCCTGTTCGGTGAAAGGTCGGATGATTCGACGATCTGCTCCCACAAGGCTACTGCAACCGACAAGTCGTCGAGAGAGCGATTGAAAGTACTGGCAAGCCAATATTTTCCAAGGCTATCCAAAGACTCAGCTGCTTTTGACTTACTAACCCTGCGGGGATCATGAATTCCTAGTCGCGATAGTCGCTCAACAGCTTTCAAAACCATTGGTGGAGTGGCGTGTTCTGACGATAATACACGCCACAAATCGTCGATTGCCCCCTCCAATTCATTGTTGTCTGCACGGAATTGCGAACGTTTCAAAAATACCTCTGGCTGGTCATATCCGTGGAGGATCGCCTGATTGAACAGTTGTCCAGCAGATTCGCTTCGGCCTTCGGAGTCTCTTAGTTCAGCTAGGCTAAACAAGATCTCCGGATCCTCACGGTGAGCCTTTTCAATTTTTTCGAGTCTGTCGTCTCTTGTGACTATAGAGTCGTCCTCCAACCATCGTTTCCGAATTCCTGCCTGCCGGATATATTCGCGCGCACCCTCCGGGTCTTTCCAATTTCGGGATGATATCTCTCGGGTAATCTGTTCGTATTCACGAGCAAGACGGCTTCTGGGGCGATCCTTCGAAAACACTGCCTGGTTCAAGAGGGAGAGAGAGTCATACCGGTGTATGATCATGGGATTTCGTCGGAATCCTAGATGTTCCTTAAACGCCGATATCTTGCCCTCTAATATTAGGTCTTCGTCGTCTAGATCTGGCACATTCGACATCACAAAGTGCAGTGCAATTTCTTTCCTTCGTGGTGCGTTGGCTTCTGCTCGAATGTCTTGGACTACCTGCGCCAAGCCACGAAGATTCTGATCATTTGGGAAAAATAACACGACAACAGAATCAGGAAGTTGACGTGTGCAAATTCCGCTCGTGTCCGTGTGCCCAGTGCGGGAATCTATCAAGACATAGTCCGGTTCGATAGTCTGCAACCATTGTTTTCTGAGGTCTTCCAACAGAAGAAATCCGTCGCGCCGCTCTTACAAATCCATCCAGTCGATTTGACCCAAAGTTTCAGCATAGGTGTCTATTTTTCCCGACGGCATAATATACAATTTTCCGTCTCCATCACCGATGTCTGAACAGTCTCCTACAAATCCGGCTACGTCCGGGGCTTGTCCTGACCGCAAGTATTCGGCGACAAAGTCAATGATCCCGGGAGTTTCGTTCAGAGGTCGCAAGACATCAAAGGTGTCCAGCCCCGGCGCCTCAATGTCAAAGTCCACAACCAGAACACGGCGCCCGCGCAGGGCAAGCGTGACGGCCGTATTTACGAGGGCCATCGTGCGGCCAACTCCGCCTTTGAAGGAGTAGAATGTGGTTATGTACATTTCAGTCACGCCGCGACGCGACGCAAGCTAAAGGCTTTCTGTTGCTCCAGCATTTCGTTGGTCACCTTCACAGCATGGAATCTGTTTTCCGTAACCGCAATTTCAGTAATCTCAGATTGCCTGGAGGCAGCGAGTTCTTTCAGCCTCAACATGTTGTCATTAAACGCAAGAAGGCGAAGGTACCGGTCGTTAGCGTGTGTTTGAACAGAAATGCCGTTTTCCCACCTATTTAAGGATGCTTCGCCAATTCCGGTCACTTCAGAAAACACAGCCCTTGTTAGGTCATGACGCTCTCTGATCTCTCGAATCTTGTCGGGCGGCAGAACACCAAGATGATTGCAGACTGCAATCTGCTTCAACTTTTCCGCCGCATCGTCCAGAAATTCAAACTCGCATATATCGCACCGACGTACTGGCAGCCGTACCTCCAACTCAACTGATGATTCTCCAGGTCCGTACGTAAAACAGTGATTAATCCACGTGGTTGCGATGTTCTTCTTGCTGCATAAGGGACATTCCAGTTCCGGCTGCGCAATCTGCGACCGAGGTCGTGAATGACCCCTGCGCTGAGTGTTTGAGCCTTTGGGATTCATTTTCTGGCTCCTTCAGTTTCCCCGTTCAGAATAGTGAAAGCTCCGTCCGATAATCTTCCCCGATCCCGGCTGAAGCTTGACGTAGAGCTGCGGCCTGTCAGCCTCAAGATTGATCTTCATCACGTATCTTTTGGCTCCTTTTGGCTTGTTTAGATTCACAATCTCAATCGGTTGCCCGTCTTTGATCTGTGCTGCAAAGAATTCCCATGCCGAAGCATCTGTGAAATAGGAATTGAGTACACCTTTTGGGCTCCTTACCTGTTCAGGACGCCAGTCCGTCGGCTGTTTTCTGCTGAATGTGGTTATGCGGGCACCACTTCTGCGCGCAAAAATGACCAAATGAGCTCTCATTGATTGATACAGCGTGGACACTGGCAAGATCTCTCGCTTGGTGCAATCATATGAGTAACTTTATTGGATTTAAGACGTAAATCTTATCAATTTTAACCAGATATTGCTCCATGTACATCATTTGATCTGAACAACTCGTCAAAAGCGGGCCTGCGATTTCACCCTAAATTCGGGAGAGCTCTATGTTTCGCGGTTATGCTCTGCAAGTGCTGGACGAATGCCCCAAAGTGGGCAAATTGGCTTTTCCCATCACTCTTACGGTTGGAATTTGACCTAAACCAAAGTTTACGAAACCGAGTTTCCCAACTTCTCCGGGACATGGCGGATGTCCATTTCCGGGCAGGAAGATCGTGCTGGTGATGGACAACCTGAACACGCACAAGCTGTCCGCCCCCTGCAAGGCATTCCCCGCCGACGAGGCTTCGCGCTTCGCGGACCGCTTCGAAGTTCACCACGCGCCCAAGCACGGAAACTGGCTCAACATGGCGGAGACCGAGATCGGCGTTCTCTCCAGGCAGTGCCTGGCCCGGCGCATCCCGGACCGCGAGACGCTCGAGCGCGAGATCGCCTTTCAGAATACTTGCTTAATCAATAATTGAAGATTGCTGCATTTAGGGCTATCGACAATTGTCAGGAAAGAGGATGCGGCGAATGGCGGAGCGGCAGCGAATAATTATAGATACCGACCCGGGCCAGGACGACGCGGTTGCGATTCTGCTGGCGCTAGCTTGCGATGAGCTTGAAGTTCTCGGCTTGACCGCCGTTGCCGGCAACGTTCCTCTCCGCCTTACCGAGAAGAACGCCCGAATAATTGCCGAACTTGCCGGGCGGCCCGATTTGCCCGTGTACGCGGGTTGCGAAAAACCGTTGAAGCGAGAGCTTGTTACCGCCGAAGAAGTTCACGGCAAAACGGGACTAGACGGTCCCGAGCTCTGGGAGCCCAGCATGCAATTGCAGCCGGAGCATGCGGTTGACTTCATAATCGAGACAATTTCCGCCTGCCCGGAAAAGTCGGTCGTGATTTGCCCTATCGGACCTCTGACGAACATCGCGACGGCATTTGAAAGGAACCCGGAAGTCGCGGGTCGCGTTCAGGAAGTCGTTTTGATGGGCGGCGCGTACTTCCAAGTCGGGAACGTCACGCCCGCTGCGGAATTCAACATTTTCGTAGACCCGGAAGCCGCAGAAATAGTTTTCCGATCCGGCGTCCCGATAACGGTATTGCCCCTCGATGTCACGCACAAAGTATTGACGACTCCAAAGCGACTCCAGGCGTTCCGCGATCTAAATAGCGATGTCGGTCGAATTGTTGCGGAATTAACGGGCTTTTACGAAAGATTCGATTTGAAAAAATACGGAATGGGCGGCGCGCCGCTACATGATCCCTGCGCGATAGCGTACTTGGTTTGCCCGGAGCTATTCAGCGGCAAGCGCATAAATGTCGAAATCGAAACGATGTCGGAGCTAACTCGTGGCATGACCGTGGCGGACTGGTGGGGCGTAACCTCGAGAAAGCCAAATGCGATGTTTATAGGCGACGCGGACGTAGACGGCGTTTACAGGCTAATTACGGAAAAATTGGCGCACTATTAATTTGAGAAACCGACATCTAGGAGTTCATGCGATGCAATCGACGGAATCCTTAATTGGAGATGCCTTCAAATTCGAAAACACCTTTGCCAGGCTGCCGCCAAGTTTTTACTCGAAGCAAAAGCCCCATGCCGTCAGGTCGCCGGTTCTAATCAAATTTAACGATGCGCTCGCGTCGGAGCTTGGATTGGACCTTTCCAATCTATCCGACGCGGCCAAGGCATCTGTTTTCGCAGGCAATATCGTGCCCTCAAGTTCGGATCCGCTCGCCATGGTCTACGCGGGTCACCAATTCGGCAACTTGGTTCCCAGGCTTGGCGACGGGCGCGCGCTGTTGCTGGGAGAGTTGGTAGACCGCCAGGGCAGGCGAATGGACGTTCAGCTCAAGGGCTCGGGGCCAACGCCCTACTCGCGCATGGGCGACGGTCGGTCGTGGCTCGGACCGGTGCTGCGAGAATACGTTGTTTCCGAAGCAATGCATGCTCTCCACATTCCCACGACGCGAGGGCTGGCGGCTGTGGAAACGGGAGAATCCGTCCATCGCGAAGGCGTGCTTCCGGGAGCGGTTTTTACGCGTGTATCGTCCGGCCACTTCCGAGTCGGAACATTCCAGTACTTTTCATATCGAGGCGATATCCCTAACCTTAGGCTACTTGCGCGGTATGTCCAAAGACGCCTCTACCCCGACACTCTGAAAGTTTCCAACCCGCCATTGGCCTTTCTTAAAGCGGTGGTCAAAGCGCAAGCGCAACTAGTCGCGAAGTGGCTAGGCGTCGGCTTCATTCACGGAGTCATGAATACAGACAACATGTCGGTTGCCGGCGAAACCATCGATTACGGCCCATGCGCATTCATGGACGGCTTCGACACCAACAAGGTATTTAGTTCAATCGATCAGCAAGGACGATACGCCTACAGCAGGCAGCCGGCTATTGCTTGCTGGAACCTCGCGATGTTTGGCTCTACGCTGCTGCCGTTGATCAGTACTAACCAGAAATCGGCGATGAAGCTTGCAAAAAAAGCCATCGAATCATTCGAGCATGAATTCAGCAGGGCATGGGATGCGGTTGCGCGCGCCAAATTAGGCTTTGCGAAGCAACGCGAAGAGGATGAAAGCCTAGCATTGGATTTCCTGACAATACTGAACGAGGAGCAGGTCGACTTCACTCATGCCTTTCGACATCTATCCAATGCCGGAAATCAGTTTCGCAAAAACGATTCCATAAGAGGCATTTTCAAAGACAAGGCCGGCATAGATACTTGGCTGGCCAAGTGGAGAGAGCGCCTTAAGCACGAAGATGTCGGCGAGGCCTCCCGACAAATCGCAATGAAAGAAGCGAATCCATCCTGCATTCCTCGCAATCATCAGATTGAAAAGGCGATTAACGTGGCCATGACGGGAGACTATTCGGCCTTCAATTCGCTGCTGGAAGCGGTTGTCGCGCCATTTGACGAAAGATCGCCCGAGAACCAGTTTTTTAGAGCGCCAAAGCCTGAAGAACGCGTTGAGCGCACGTACTGCGGGACTTGACTTTTACTCCCACGCCAAGCCGTCAGGCAATTTTAATTCAAGCGACTGCGAAGAGGCATGGGTGCGAACTTAATTTCGCGTAGCCCCGTTATGGAGATTCAATGCCGCGAACTGAACGACCGAATCCAAGGCTTGTCAACGGCGAGCGGCTGCCTGCCCATGAAATTTGACCCGTGCCCAAGCGGCGGTGAAGACGTTACATTTAGGCGATATCCAGTATTTCGCTAGCGGATGCGGCGGCCATGACAATTGGCGCAATTCAAGAGTTTCACGCGCGGTTAAACCCGTACGCAGTCGCGTGGAGCAGTCCGAAAATCCGGAAAAAGCGCATCTTCTCCCTCGTGCCGTTCGGGACATGGCGAATTGCCGTGTCGACCTTGCGATCATTGGCTGCATTTTCTTTGGAGCTGTCGGGGTTTGATTTAAGGCATTGTATTCTGGCGGCATTCCGCGCATTTCGAGATTTTTTTCTCGTCCCGTTGCAGGGATAATGTCGAAACTGTCGGCTAGCTGGCGTGTACGCTTCGTCCGCGGCTCGAGGACTCCAGCGGGACCGGTTTCCGGCGCGCGCAAGTTACCGACGAAAATCCGGAGCCTGCTTTGGAAAGTTCGCCCTTCGAGACCCGGATGCAGACCGCTTGGATCCGAGGCTGCGAAGAAAGACGCCGCTCTGGATCGACGCGCTGAAGGAATCCAATCCTCCACGGCCTAGGAAAGGATTCGTAAAGTTTGGTGGCGTTCGCCCCTCTTCTGGCGGGATTGCCTCGATTAGCTGCCGCACCGAGGCAAATCAAAATGAAACACGCCGACCGGACGAGCTACGAACACGTCCAGCGCCGATGCCAAAAAGCCTTTGTAGATTGTCATAAAGCCGATAATGGTGCGCTACGTCGCGCTCGTCAATTCTGCGGAAATGCCAGCGACAAGTTGTCCAGCCGACCCGCTATTCGCTCCCCGGCAATTCACCTCCCTTCCAGATAATTTAACCTCGGACGGTAAGTTTCGAAGAAGTACTCAGTCTATCGTCATTGCTCTCCGCCTCTGTTTATCAGCACGAGTCCGGCGCAAACGAGAACGAGCGCTCCAACGACCGAAATCGTTAGCGGTTCCTTTAGAATAAGCCACCCGAACAAAACGCCAACCAAAGGCGAAAGGAAACTAAAACTTGCTACTCCGCTAGCCGGATAGATGGTAAGCATGCGGAACCAGATTAGAAATGTCGCCGTCGTTACGAAGACAATCTGAAAAAGCATGCTCAAATAGTGAATAGGAGCGATATCTCGTATCCACGGGCCGAAAAACAGCGACGCGGCAATAAGGATAGGAGCGGAAACGACAACCTGCCACATCAATTGCATCTCCGGAATAACTCGCTTTATCGCCGTCCCCTGTGCGCAAAGCGGAATTCCTGCCCAGGCTATCGCCGCCCCGAGTGCGCACAAGTCGCCAGTTAAGCTTGACCGGCCGAAATATCCTTCAGTACTGTCGGCGATGGCCCACGCAACGCCTGCCATCGCCAAAACAAGGCCGGCGGCCAATCGCCAAGTCATTCGCTCCCTGGGCAAAAGGAAATGGGCGAGAAGCGTCAACCAAACCGGCATGCTGTAAAAAATTATTGAGACTCGTCCCACGGTCGAGAAGTCGAGCGCAACGAACAAAAGCAGAAATTCCGCGGCGAACACCAATCCAAGCAATATGCCTGCTAAGGCGGTTCCCTTTTCGATTCCGACTCTTTTTCCCGTCAAAAACATCCAAAGCAATACGCAGATGATTGTTCCCGCCGATCTGAGTCCCGCCCAGAACACCGGTTGCAATCCCTCATTGGTAATCTTGATTGCGACTTGGTTCATTCCCAGCACGGCCGAAATCGCGATCAGAATCGCAGTGCCGGTAGCGTCCATTCGGACTTTTCGGTTTATTGCCGGATTTCGCAAATCTAAGTTCTCGTACGCCTGGATATTCTATGAATGGCGACCCGTCATCGCCCGATGCGAGTAGAATTTCAACACTGCATCGGACCGCCGTCGGCATTAGAATTCGCCGGCTGAAAAATCATCAACGAATGAAAGCGCCGGCAGCCGAGGATCGGGCGTTGAGTCCTTGGTTGCGGAACCTTGCCGCAATATGCCGATTCAGGTAAGCGATTTTTGAGTTGCTAGAAATATCTCGGCTCAAAGATCCTCCAAACTGTTGTTTCGTCTTCGCTATTCGTCGTGGCGCAAGGCGTGATCATGCCGAGTTTTCGAAGTCGGAAGCGCGAAATTTCCTGCCGAATTCGAATATTCCCATCATGGGCGAAATAATTGCGCCTGCAGTAGATCCAGCGGATGATCGTCGCTCGCGGCTTCAAATCTATGGATTGCCGCCTCGCCTCGGCAGTCGGTTCCGGCATCCATCCGAATATGGAAACCTCTTATGAAAACCGCGTCGGAGCTACTTGAAAAAACGGGCGAACACCTGATTACTTTGGCTCGAAGCGGGTTCGATCGGCGATGGCAGGCAATGATCGACGACGGGGACGGATCAAATTTCTTGCGGTCGGCAAAATGGCGATTCGATACCGTGAGTTGAGCAACCGAATCCCGAACTTTTACGGTGGCGTTCCCTGCTTGATCGCGAAATTTGATCGGCAACGGGCATCGGCAATGCCGGACAGCAATTTCGCCAAGAAATTTGAGCCGCGCCCATCGACCATTTAACAGGCGCAATAGAATCTCGAACGGTGATATAGCGCTTCAACAGACATGAGTTGCCCAAGCCCACCACCTGTTCAAGCAAGCAATTGCCACACCGTCGGCAAGCGCGTTTGCAGGCGGGCTCGCCAATGCCCTCAATCTCAAATCGTTCTCGTCGAGAATGGGCCGGTCATCAAGGTAGCTGTTGTCGCGAAGATATGTTTCCAAATTGTCTGAATTGCTCTTGCGGAGGCCTTTCAATCGAGGATCTTTCCTAGTGTTTATAGCGGCGATCAGATCGCGGGAATCTCCGCCCAATTCACCGGCAAGTTCCGCGACTTGATCGATAAACCGATCGCTGACCGCGCGGCTTTGCACTAGTACATCGCGATCAACCGTCCGTCCTCGCCCCCGACTCCACGCTTCGCAAAACACCTCGAGCAAGCTCACCCGCTGCTCGACTACTTCGTGGTCGTTAAAGTCGGAATTCAAGCGCGCTGCCAAGGGAGTGCCGGAAACCGATCTCCACTGCCCGGCCTGCTCGATGCCGCTTTTCAAAAGTGCGTGCAGCAGGGCTAGGTCGTCACTTAGCACGTAGAAGAAATGCTGCCGGGCGAACCCTAGAATCGGAGAAAACTTGGGTATGCCCAGCTTGATAGCGTATTCTTCCGGCGATGCTTCTTCAGGGTCGGGAATTGACGGCCGCGGCGGAATTTGAAGCCAACTCCGTTCCGTCACGCTGATTTTTCCGCTCCGAACCAATCCTAGATCGATTTCCGCGGCAATCACGCAGTCCTCGGCTTCCAGCGCGCCGCGAATTCGGTCTCGATCAAGCGGGTCGCTGGTTAAGTAAAAGATTTGCCGGTCCTGGTCTTTCGCGATTCGTCCAATTGAACGGACGATAGCCTCGAACCTCGCGGGGTCGCTTTGGTCGAGAGCTTCGTCGAGAAACAACGGAAGAGTTCGTCCCTGCTCCACTTCCTCTGCGAATGCCATGCGGGCGGCTAGCAGCAATTGCGCGCGCGTTCCGTCCGACAGTTCATCCAGCTCTCGCTTTTCCCCGTTTCGTAAATCTCTTGCGACGAGGCGCGGCGACTCCTTGCCTCGGCCAATGCTAAGCTCATAGCCATGATGCGTGAATTCGGAAAAATGCCGGCGAGCGCGTTCGAACACGCGGGGCATTTGGCTCTGTTCGTATTCGATTTCGGCGGCAGCGAGCAGAAATTTTCCGGCAGCGGAAAAGATCGCCTCGTCCCGGCGATCCCGCAGTTCCGATCTCAAGTGCTCTTGGCGCGCAATCAGGTCTTGAAGTCTATTGCCGCGCTTAGCTTCGGATACCTGCGCATTGATTTCGGCCATGTCCGTTCGCAATTTGTCCGCCTTCGTCGCTGCGGCTGAGAATTCCCGCTCCAGCTGAACGAGCTTTGCCCCATCTTGATTGGCAAGTTTCGCGTCATCGGCTTTGAAGAGCTCCTCCCGATCAAGCTTGATCTGGCCCTCGATGAGCATAGCCGTTCTTTGCAAATCTCGGTGCTTTGGCAATGCTTCCACCAGGCTCGTCAAGCCAGCAAGGTCGTCGTTGTCCAGAGACGCCGCAGCATAGATTTGCTCAATGGACTTAAGGGCCGAGGAACGGTCGGCGGTTGCTTGCGCTATCAATTCATTCGCTTGGCACTCGTCGCTCAGCGCCTTGACTAGGAGCGAATTGCGATACTCGAGATTGCTGAGGCAGGCATTCGCTTCCGCTGCGTTTTCCGGTCGCGGCTCTCCATGGCGCTCCAGTATCTCCGCTAGTTTAGCAAGGAGGCTTGAGTATTTAGAGTCAAGCTGCTCAACTCTTCCTTTTGCCCCTTCGAATTTGATACGGGTCGCCCTAAGCTGATCAAGGGCGCGCGCAAGATCGACCAGATCGGCATCCATTGGCGCGTCTTCTATGTGAAGGCTCTGCAGCAGGCTTTCTCTCTGATCGTTAAGTGAAGATTCCGCTTGCGACATGTCTGCTTGCCGGCTCTTCAGGACCTGCCGGTCGGAATCTCGGTAGCGAGCTCTCTGCAAGCGCGATTCGACGGAGGCAACTTCGGCTTCGAGAACTCGCAGCCTTGCTTCGACTTGCTTGATCTTCCAAGCGTCGGGTGAAGCAAGTTCCAGCCTCGCAAATGCCACCTCTGTTTCGGTCCGCGCGTTAGTATCATGGTCCCTGCCGTGCAAAAGACAGATCGGAACAAGGGCGCCGCCACCTGCGGCGATCATCAGAGAAAACGCAGGTTCAACGGATATTGCCAGAATCCCGCCGACAACAGCTGACGCGAGGGCAAGTAAAATCCATGCGAGGCGGGCGCGGAGCCTTTTGCTCAGAGTTTCCAACTCTGGCGCGCGCAGCCATTTGCGAAGGAGGTCGATTGCGGCGCGAAGATTCGCAATTTGATCTTCGCCGCCCTCGGTTTGCTCGATACTTGCAAGAAGCTGCAATCTCTCCTCAATGGCACTTTTCCTGTTCCGGTGGTCGTTTGCGGCGCGAAGAAATTCAAACAGTCGGCTGTGTTCCTTTACGGAAAGGTCAAGCTTGTCGATCTCGCCGCCGCCTAGGGCGGCGAATGCGGAAAGATACTCTTGTTGACTTTCCGCGCGTTGCGTCCTGGCAATTTCAATGTCTAACTCAATTCGGCTCAGTTCTTCTACATTCCGCCGCCAGACCTTTAATTTGGAGTGGTCCACCTTTGCGGGAAGTTGCGATTCCTGCTTTTTGTCGCGGGCTTCCTTGAGTTGCCTCTCGAGTCCGCGGATCCGTTCATTCAGCTCTTCAGCGCGGTCCTGCAACTGCCGAATTTGCTCGACTTCCTGACCGGACATGGTTCTTAGAGACGCGGGCAAGGCATTAATTTCCTGCCGAACGGCGGCATGCTGCTCCTTGCGATCGGCGAGCCCGATCGCTCGATTGACGGATGGCAGGCGACGGGTCGCGGTTTCCGCCGCGTCAAGCTCTGTCTGAAGAGCGCTCAAATCATCCTGTCGGCGCAGAAGCGACAACTGAACTTGTTCGGCTACCCGTACATCGCGCGCTGCAACATCGAAATTTTTTCGCAGGCCGCGCGCGTGCCGCGTTGAAATCCCGGCAAAGAGATCTTTCGAGATTGTATTAAGGTCGAATCCGCCGGACAACTGCCGTCTGATCTCCGAGGCGATGTCATGCGTGCTGTCCGTCGACGGATCGATCAGGTCCCGCAAGCAGAGAAAGAAGCAGTGATGGTTGTGGGAACCCGGAATTCCCGGTTGCGACTGGTCGTTGTCTTCGGAACGCCAGAGTAGCCGCGAGCCTTCGCGTTCCGCCCACCATGTTTCACCGTCGATGTCGAATTGAGCGGATACGGAAATTCGCTCGGAGGGACCGCGGTCTTTCCAGTAAAGCGCTTCAACCGCTCGGCAAATGCTCGACTTGCCTACCGCGTTCGGCCCGAAAATCACGTGTACGCCTGAACCTTTGAATTCGATTTCGAAAGGCTGATCGATGCCGGGCAGCCTGCTGACCTCAAGCCGCATTAATTTCATGAGAGGGCACCGGATTCGGCTTGGGACAGCATTTTGCTCAAGGCCGCCATGCCGGAACGCCGCAATGTGTCGCGCAGCGCCGCGTCGGAAAACGGGTCTGTCGCATTTCGATGATCGTTAACGGGAGACCATCGTTCTTCATGGGCAATACCGGCTAGCGCCGCCCGCGTCTTTTCAAGCAAATCCTTTGCATGATCGTCGTCTTTTTCCAGGGCGAGCAGTCGCCGGGCGATCAGCGCGGGTGGATCATCGCCCCTTGCGATTTCCGCAAGATCCAGCAGCGGATTCATCTCGGGGATGATCTTGCTGAAGAACACTGCGGTCCCATTGACAACGCGTCCCAGTTCACTCCATTTTTTTGCTTCGATGCGCTTCCTGATTTCTTCATGGCAAGCGCTTGCACCAACGAGGTGCGCGATTAACCCTACTGCTTTGGGCGCATATCCATCTTGCTGGATTTCGCGGACGTAGCGAGTTGCCTCGCTGAGAATTCCATCCTCCACATCGTCCGCGTGCTCCAGTCCCTCGACCGAGATTGAGATGCGCTCCCAGCGCAACGGCGCAAGCGGAACATGCTCTAGTGAAAGTTTGCCCTCGGCGCCTACTCTGAGGATCCATGGGCCGCGAGGTCCTGTTTCAGACGAATCGAGCCCGACGATCGATCCCAGATAGCCGGATGGACCGCCCGCCCGCTCGGAAAGGTCTTGAATTGAAGGCTTGTGGATGTGACCGAGCAGCCAGGCATCGAAGCCGCAATTGTCAAGTTCGACCTGCCTTACGGGCGCGTAGGTTCCACCTGAAGCGTTCAGATCGGCATGAAGCAGGCCGATCCGCGGAATGGAGGCAGCCGGCGGCGCCAGCGAATCCGCGAGGAGGCTTGCAACAGGGCTCTGGCGCACGTGCCGTTCGCCGAATGACCAGCCAATGACTTCGGCGAGGGGCTTCTCGTCCTTCCAAATCGTCCGCGACTCCCAGTTTCCGCCGGCGCCCAGCAAGACAATGCCCTCAAGAATTTTGACCAGTCTCGGCAATGCCTCGACATCATGATTCCCCGCGACTGCAATGACCTCGATGCCGGCATTCAGCAGCCGTCTTACGCACTCTTCAAGCGGCGGCAGCGCTTCGAAACGGGAATTGCTGCTCTCGACCACGTCGCCCGCGAAGAGAACCGCGCTAACTTGCTCCTTCACCGCGAGGTCTACGGAAAGCCTTAGCGCATTTGCTGGCGTCAAATCTACAGAATCGATTCCCATTGCCAAAACGAAATCGGGCACGCCCGAACAGAGCGTGCCTAGGTGCACGTCTCCAACCGCTAGAATTGCCGCTTTATTATTCAAGGTCCTGATCCAAAGGTTCGTCCGGCCGACTCTCGGCGCGCCGATTGTGGAATTTCAATCCAGGATACAACTTTGCGGCGTCGGGAGTAATGGCGGTATCCGATGCTGCAAGCCGGGCGCATGCCAAAGTCGTTCATCAGCACATTTTATCCTCCTTGCCCAATGCCGGGGAAGCCCGCCGTTGTTGTTCCGTATCGATATGTTCGCGCCCGCATTAGCCGGAGCTTGCGAAACCCATCGTATCGCATATGCGCGGAGTCAATGAGATCGGTATTAAACGATTGTCGTTTGGAAAGAATGGCAGCGACTGCGAAATTTTCATGGCGACGAATTTTTTGCGGCCATTTGGAAATTCGCTGCGAATCGGCATGCTTCGCAGCATTTAGAGCCTTCGTCCGCCTTCGGGCATGAAAACTTCGTGGTCGGAAAGAAATTGCCGCAAGCCGGTAATTTTCACGAGCGCCCTATCCGATTGATTGCGTCGTCCCGGCTTCGATGCCTGTACCGGTTAGCTCGGTTCGGCTGCGAACGGAGATTACGACGTTAGCGAAGGCCGGCGAAGTCGAATTGCTCCACTTGCATGAAGGGGGCGTCGGCCGATATTCGCCTTTTGCCAGTTGAATGCCGCCGTGAGCACGGATCATTAATCGGAAGATTAAGGGCCGGATTCGGGGATGCGCGGCACTTTGGACCCGACCGGCGCAATCTCCGGATGGAATTTGAATGTCGAACATGGCCGCTAGCCGAGCGAAGCAAGATGTCCTGCGGCAGGCGGCATCGCGCCGAAAAAAATGCGCATTGCTTGCGTTTCCTTGCGGATTCGGTTCGGGTAAGAACTTCACTTGCGGCGGCAATCATTATATTAGACGGGCGTATGCGCCGGAGCGAAGCTAAAATGAATTCCATCATCGCGCGATGCGAGTCGCACGGCTTGCGGCTAACCGAACAGCGGCGCGTCGTCGCGCGGGTGCTGGAGGATGCGGTCGACCACCCCGACGTCGAGGAACTTTACGAGCGGTCCCTTGAAATCGATCCGGGAATTTCAATCGCAACCGTCTACCGGACGGTAAAGCTTTTCGAAGAAACCGGGATATTGAAGAAACGCGAATTCAACGACGGCAGGGCGCGCTACGAAGACGCGGACCGCGACCACCACGACCATTTGATCGATCTTCACAGCGGCGAGGTCATCGAATTTTACGATGAAGAGATCGAAAGGCTGCAGGCGCTGATTGCTGCCAAACTAGGCTATGCGCTAAAGGGCCACAGGCTGGAGCTTTACGGCGTTAAATCAAAGAAACAATAGTTTCGGGACTAAATTATGAGCAATATCAGCGGCATAAGGGCGCGAGAGATTCTAGATAGCCGCGGCTGCCCGACCGTGGAAGTAGAAGTGCTTTTGGAGGACGGCTCGTCCGGCCGCGCTTCGGTTCCGTCCGGAGCGTCTACGGGCACCCATGAAGCAGTCGAGCTTCGAGACGGTAGCGCGGATCGATATTTCGGCAAGGGGGTGCAGCGCGCCGTAGCCTCGGTCCAGGTTGAAATCGCGAATGAAATAATCGGGCTGAACGCGTTGTCGCAGGACGAAGTCGACAATGCCATGATTCGACTCGACGGAACCCGCAACAAGGGAAAGCTCGGCGCGAATGCCATTCTCGGCGTATCGCTGGCGACCGCCAGAGCCGCGGCGAATCACTACCGCATGCCGCTCTACCGATACTTGGGCGGCGTATCCGCGAAACTGCTGCCGGTTCCTCTCATGAACATAATCAACGGCGGCAAGCACGCCGACAATCCGATCGACATCCAGGAATTCATGATCGTTCCACTCTCGGCGGCAACCTTTCGCGATGCGCTGAGAATGGGCGCGGAAATTTTCAACGCCCTCAAGTCCGCCTTGTCCGATGCCGGGCTTTCTACGGCCGTAGGAGACGAAGGCGGCTTCGCGCCGGATATCGAATCGACCCGAGTCGCTATGGATTTCGTGATGAAGTCCATCGAGAACGCGGGATATTCACCCGGAACGGACGCCTTGCTCGCGCTGGATTGCGCCGCGAGCGAATACTACGACAACGGGACGTACTTCCTCGCGGGCGAAAGCAAGAGGCTCTCGACCGCTGCCAACGTAGAGTATCTGGCGGCCCTGGTTCGCGACTATCCGATATTTTCGATCGAGGACGGCTGCGCCGAAGACGATTGGGAAGGCTGGGGACTGTTGACTCGCGAGCTCGGCGAATCCTGCCTTCTGGTCGGCGACGACCTTTTCGCGACGAATCCCGAGAGATTCGCCAACGGCATCAGGGGATCGAGCGCAAATGCGATACTGGTCAAGCCAAATCAAATCGGCACTGTTACAGAAACGCTCACGATTTTCGAAATGGCGCGAAAATTCAACTTTTCCGCAGTCATGTCGCATCGCTCCGGCGAAACCGAAGACACCTCGATAGCCGATATGGCGGTCGCGTCGAACTGCGGATTGATCAAGACCGGATCGCTGTCTCGCACCGACAGAACGGCGAAATACAATCGTCTTCTTCGCATCGAGGAAGAACTCGGCGTCGCCGCCGTTTATCCCGGGATAAATTCAGCTTTTTCCAAGCTCGATGTTTGAAGCGGCGGGATCCCGGCGCTTCAGCGATCTCGCGTTTCCGACGGACGGCTGATCCTAGCCCCGACCGCCGGTTTTGCGCATCCGGTCGTAGACGGGCATGTGATCGGAAGGCCTCGCAAGACGCGCACGGCAAGATAGCCGAACGCAAGCGCTTCAAGGGCAAAAGAACTCAATCCGACCGAATCCGCCGTTACGATTTCAGCGGGCAGCGCGTATGCAAGCCGCCTCATGAGGTCCTTGTTATACACTCCGCCGCCGGAAGCGATTACCCTTGACGGAACGGCGGGGAAATGCCTGAACCCCTCGGCTATCGACCTTGCAGTGAATTCGGCCAGAGTCGCCGCGGCGTCTTCGAGCGACAAATGCGCCATCGCATCCAGCGAATACATGAAATGCGAGCGATCAAGCGATTTCGGCGGCGCCAACGAAAAATACGGCGCCTTCATCAGTTCGCTTAAAAGCTCCTCGTCCACTTCGCCCGAACCGGAAACCCTTCCTCCATGATCGTAGAATGAGCCGCTTCTCGACTGCATGAGCGAATCGATAAGCGTATTCGCGGGGCCTGTATCGAACGCGACCAGCGCGCCGGGCGCCTCGGGCAGCGGCTCGGCCGCATTCACCCAGGTTAGATTCGCAATTCCGCCCAGATTCAAAAATACCACCGGCGAAGTCTCGCCCAAGTACTTTGCGATCGCGAAATGAAAAAAGGGCGTTAAAGGAGCTCCCTGCCCTCCAAGTTCCATATCGCGCGCGCGAAAGTCCCAGACCGTTGTAATACCCATTAAATCCGCGAGGTCCTGACCGTTTCCAACCTGGTGGGTTCGGCCATTGTCCGGGTCGTGAGCCAGCGTTTGGCCATGAAAGCCGATGAGCGAGCCGCGAAAGCTGTCGGTTAGCATTTCTTCGTGGAGTTCCAGTATGACGCGCTCCGCCTCCGCAACGCTCTCATCGCCGGGCCAGCTCCCGACAGCGGCTTCCAAAATCGCGCGCCGCTCGGCATCGTAAAATCCCATTGACGAATTGCCGAATTCTTCGATTCGCTCCCCGTCGGTCAGCAATTCCCCTATATCGACAGCGTCCATGGATGTTCCGGACATGCACCCGATCGCCCAAATCGGTTTATCTTTGCTCATCGGGTCCAACCTCGCGAACTGTTTTTTTTCGAGAGTCGGCTAGCATCAGAGTTCATAAGATTCCAATTCCCTGTTTCCTATCGCGACGGCGTCTTGGCGGGGTGATTCAAGGCGAATTCGATAATCCGCGCAAACGCGCCGTCCTCTTTTCTTTGGTTCGAACACTTGTTCAGCATGCGTTTTTCATGGCAAAGCTTCCGCCGAAACCACATAGCACGAGGACGATATGCTTATGAAGTCGAATAGCGCAAGAGCGAACGCGGCCGGAATCGCCGCGGCAGCGATTTTCGCCGCCCCCGGCCTGGCCGCGGATTTGGTCATTTCGAACTGGGACGGCTACATGGCGGCGGACGCCATCGAGTCATTCAACGAAGCGACCGGCAACAACGCCGAACTGGTTCTGCACGGCACCAATGAAGAAATCATGGGCAAGATCATGGCTTCGGGCGGCAAGGGTCTCGACGTGGCCTTCGTTTCGTCGCCGTTCGCGGAAGTTCTTCGAAACCTCGGGCTTGCCGCGGAAATCGATGCGTCGAAGATCCCGAACATGTCCAATCTCTATCCGGAAGCCATGATGCTTGAACACGATGTCGGCAACAAGTTCTCGGTTCCGTACGCATGGGGAACGACCGGGCTATGCTATCGTTCGGACCTGATTCAGCCCGCGCCCGAATCCTGGAACGACCTTTTGGATCCGGATGAATCGCTGCGCGGCAAGACAACCATGCTCGCTACGGACCGCTGGCTGCTCGCCGCAGGGCTTCTGGCGAAGGGGTATTCGGTTAATGAAACGGATATCGCGAAACTGGAAGAAGTAAGGGACCAACTGATCGAAACCAAAGAGACCCTGCTCGCTTACGACGACACGACATTCTATTTGAAGCTTGTTTCCGGCGAAGCGACTCTCGTCCACGCATGGGACGGCTGGTGCAATTTCGGCATCGCCGAAAACTCCGACATCGCGTACATCGTTCCAGCCGAGGGATCGGACCTTTGGGTCGATACGATGGTGGTATTGGAGGCGTCGGAAAACAAGGACGCGGCATTCGCCTTCATCAATTTCATTCTCGATGCGGACAACCACCAGTGGGCTGCCGAGAACATACTCTACAAGGTGCCGAACAAGGCGGCCATGGACGCGCTACCGCCCGAGTTGATCGAGGCATTTCCAAATATGGGCTATAGCGCCGACAGCATGCTCAATTACGAGCAGCTTCGCGATGTCGGAGAAACCCAGCGCGACTACGCGAGAATCGTCAGCGAAATAAAAGCCGCCCAGTAGCCTGCATTGCCAGGGGAAGACAGCTTGCTCTCCGGCCCGCTCGGCCGGAGAGTTTTTTAGGCGGACCGGCCGGGCTTCGAGATGAGAGGCACGAGCCTGAGATCCAATGCCTTGATGGCGCCGGCGGTGCTTTGGCTCGGCTTCCTTTTGATCTTGCCCTGCGCCCTGGTACTGGCTCTTTCGTTTTTCAGGCGAGGGATTTACGGAGGCGTCGAATACGTCCTCACCCTTTCGAATTTCGCGCAGGCGATCGATCCGCTCTACGCCGGCATTCTGCTGAACTCGGCAAGAATTGCGGGCATCGCCACCGCGATCGCGGTTGTAATCGGATATGCCGCGGCCTATGCGATCGCGTCCGCCCCAAGGCGATGGCAGGCGGTTCTGCTTTTTTTCGCTGTGCTGCCATTCTGGTCGAACTACTTGATTCGCACCTACGCCTGGATCGTATTGCTCAATAGCGAAGGATTGATACCGCTGATCCTCCGGTGGATCGGCTATCCGGGAGAGCCGCCGCAACTGCTTTACACTGAAGGAGCCGTAATTACCGGGCTCGTCTACAACTATCTGCCGTTCGTAATTCTCGCTTGCTATGCGCCGATCCTGAGGCTGAACCCCGAACTTCGCGAGGCCTCCCGCGATCTCGGCGGCTCCGCCATTGCCACATTCCTTCGAATCACTCTGCCGCTTACTCTGTCCGGCGCTGCGGCGGGAGCAGTGTTCGTGTTCGTGCTTTCAATCGGAAATTTCATAACGCCGGCGCTTCTGGGCGGAGGCCGGTTTCAAATGGTCGGCAACCTTGTCTATCACCAATTCCTGTCCGCCAACGACTGGCCTTTCGGCTCGGCGCTTTCCGCGATTCTGATCGCGATCATGCTGCTTCTTCTTGTTGCTCAGGCGAAAGCCGCCGAACGAGCGTCGGGCACGGCAAGGAGCGAGTCGCATGGCTAGCGAACCGGCGTACAGGCATCTGGGCAATTTCCTTCTCGCCGCAGTATTCGCGTTTCTCTACATTCCGATCGCGATGCTGATCGCCCTATCGTTCAATGAAGGCGGGATGCCCACGGTCTGGTCCGGCTTTTCAACCAAATGGTACGCGGAGCTCCTGAAAAACTCCGACATAATTTCCTCCGCCGGCAATACGATCGTCGTCGCGGCGGCTTCGACCGGAATCGCCACCGTCCTGGGAACCTGCCTCGCACTGGGCGTTGAAACCCGGCGGCGAAGGGGCAGCGCGCTTGAGGCCTTGATTTTCGCGCCGATGATTATTCCCGACATCGTACTGGCGATCGCGCTGCTCAGTTTCTTTTCGCTGCTAGGAGTTCAAATGGGGCTTCATACCATCGTCATGGCGCATGTCGTTTTCAATCTGGCCTTCGTTTGCTCGGTCGTGCGGGCAAGGCTCAAATTTTTCGACTGGTCGATCGTAGAGGCTTCGGAAGATCTTGGAGCGCCGGCGCTTGCAACGTTCGCCCGGGTCACGCTGCCGGTTATTTTGCCCGCGGTCATTGCCGGAGCGCTGCTGGCATTCACGCTATCGGTCGACGAGTTTATCATCGCCTACTTTACATCGGGAGCGGGACGATCTTCGATTACGCTGCCGATCCAGGTATTCGCCATGATTCGATTCGGCGTTACTCCTGAAATCAACGCCCTGGCTACGCTGCTTATGTGCGCTAGCCTCGCGTGCCTGGCATTGGCGCAAAAATTCAATCGCGGTATGGTCGGGGCATGACACGTTCCCAGGTACTCCTTTCGATACGAAACGCAACCAAGCGCTTCGGGCGGGCGACGGCCGTCGATTCGGTTTCGCTGGATATTCTCGAGAACGAGTTCTTCGCCTTGCTCGGGGCTTCGGGAAGCGGAAAAACCACGCTGCTCAGAATGCTGGCTGGATTCGAGACTCCCGATAGCGGCGAAATTTACCTGGACGGTGTCGAAATCTCGCGGCGGCCGCCCAACCGCCGACCGGTAAATCTGATGTTCCAGTCCTATGCGCTGTTTCCTCATATGACGGTCTACCGCAACGTCGCGTACGGTCTCGAGATGGAACGGGTCGCCAAGCCGGAGATCAAGAGGCGGGTCGACGAAATCCTCGGCACGGTTCAGCTGGCATCCTTCGCGGACGCTCGTCCGAACCAGTTGTCCGGCGGACAGCGGCAGCGCGTCGCCCTTGCGAGGGCATTGGTAAAGCGGCCAAGAGTCCTGCTTCTGGACGAACCGCTTAGCGCGCTCGACAAGAAGCTTCGCGAGGCGATGCAAATCGAACTCAAACGGCTACAGGACGAAATCGGAATAACATTCGTCGTCGTTACGCACGATCAGGAAGAATCGCTTGTCATGTCCGACCGCATCGCGATTCTTCGGGATGGCGCGCTGCTTCAATGCGGCGAACCGCGCGCGGTCTACGAGCGACCGGTGAATTTCTATGTCGCGGATTTTATCGGCGTCAGCAATTTCGTGCGCGGGCGCATCGCCGAAGGCGGGCTGGCAACCGACGGCGGAAACCTGGTTTGCGGCGCTATTCCCCGAAACGCCCGGCTTGGCGCCAGGGCGGTCGCATCGGTCCGTCCCGAAAGAATCAAGCTTTTTCCCGGCGGCGGCACAGAAAATCGCCTGACCGGAATGATCGAAGCAAAAGCCTATCGCGGTACCGACATGCAGGTTCATGTCCGCACCGGATCGTCGGAAAAGCCGTTTGTACTGAGAATCGGCCCCGAATCCGCGGACAGCGCCCGTCTTGGAATTGGCGAGCGAATCGAAATCGGCTGGGCGGCGGCTCACACGCGAATATTTGAGGACAGCAACTGAAACCGAGCGAGGCAACGATGGTAAGCAAGACAATCGCATTTTTTCCCGAGGCGGCATTCGGCCCGGCTCTCAATTCCGTCGGCATTGCCCAGGCCGTCGAAAAATTCGGCCACAAGGCCGTTTTTCTCTCCGACCCGGGATTTCTGGAAGTGTATCAGGGCTACGGCTTCGAAGCATTTCCGGTCAATCTTTCCGAACCGATGCCGCCCGAGCAAATGGCGAAGTTCTGGGAGGATTTCATCAACGGCCATATTCCCAACTTCGGCAAGGCGCCCGTCGACCAGATCGGCAACTACGTCAAGGATTGCTGGGAGGCGATCGTAGACAGCGCGAAATGGGCCGAAAAGGATTTGCCCGGAGTGCTGGCGAATATCCGGCCGGATGTCATTTGCGTCGACAACGTCGTGCTGTTTCCGGCCATAAAGCGCTACGGCTCGCCTTGGGTCCGAATTATTTCATGCTCGGAAAATGAAATCGAGGACGACGGCATTCCGCCGCACCTTTCCGGGTGCGGCGAAACGGATTTCGCATGCCACCGACGATTCCGCGAAAGATTCAATGAGGTGATCAAGCCGATTCACGACGACTTCAACGAGTTTCTCAGGAGCACGGGCGAGGAACCGTATCCGATCGGCCAATTCTTCGAAGCGTCGCCCTATTTGAATTTGCTGCTCTATCCCGAACCGGTGAAGTTCAATCGATCCATGCCGCTTGATCCGAACCTGTTTCAGTATCTTGAAGGATGCGTGCGGCAGGAGGATCCCTACGATTTGCCGGATTTTCCAGGCTTCGAGAATTCCCCGCTTGTCTACGTATCGTTCGGAAGCTTGGGCGCAGGCGACGTCGACCTCCTAAAGCGCGTAATCGCGGCCCTGGGCAACTCCAATTTCCGAGCGCTGGTCAACGTGGGCGACTACAAGGACCAGTACGGCGAAATCCCGTCCAACGTAAGAATCGATTCATGGTACCCGCAGCCTTCGCTCATACCGCAAGTCGACGCCGTCATTCATCACGGCGGCAACAACACCTTTACAGAGTGCCTGTATTTCGGCAAGCCGGCGATAATAATGCCCTACGTTTGGGACGGGCACGACAACTCTACGAGGGTTCAGGAAACCGGGCACGGTTTCAAATTGCCGCGCTATGATTGGGCCGAAAGCGAATTGCTTGAAAAAATCCAGCGCTGCGTCGACGATTCGGCCATGCAAGAAAAGCTTCGATCGACATCCGAGCACATGAAGCGGAGCAGCGGTCCGGAGACGGCCGCCAGGCTCATCCTGGATCTCAACGAATGACGGCCGGCATCGGTCGTCCGCCAACTCCGGATCATACGATGATTTGGCGAGAGCCCAGCAAAGCGGCAATAGCCGCGCATCAAATCCAGGGTCGGCCGACTTGCCACGGCAGGGCCTGAAGCGATGAGCGGCGAGGAGAAGAAATTTTCGCAGGCGCCTGCGGCGACGCCGTCGCTGCGCAATGCTAGTCGCGCGAGCCATCTCGTCGATTGGGGCGAGGCGGGCGAGCCGGTCGAGGGCGCTGCACGAACATCCGGGGTCTTGCTGCATCGAAACCCCGACGGAACTTCGGAGTGCGGAATATGGGTCTGCACGCCGGGAACCTGGCGATGCCGCGTCGAGAGAGACGAATTCTGCTATTTCGTTGAAGGGCGCTGCACCTATACCCGCGACAGCGGCGAAAAAATCGAGATAGGACCGGACACCGCGGCATTTTTTGAAAAGGGCTGGAACGGCGAATGCACCGTCCACGAAACCGTTCGCAAGGCATATATGATTAACTGACAGTTCGCGCTGCGTCGCGAATCCGCCCGGCGCGATAGCGCAAATTGACAACTTGGGCAGCCTGGCGCATTAAGCGCATCCCGCGCGCGAAGCTGGAGCCCGCGCGCAAGACTCAAGCTCCGGGCGGCCGCGTCCGGAATTCCGCGGAAATTTGCCATGATGAAGTTTCGTCCAAGATCCGAATTTTTAGAAACCATGGAAGCGCGAGGATTCCTGTCGGACGTTACGGACTTCCAGCAGCTCGATGCGGTTATGCGAAGCGAATGCGTGCCCGCCTATATCGGCTTCGACGCGACGGCGCCGTCCCTGCACGTGGGCAGCCTTATTCAAATCATGATGCTCAGGTGGCTGCAAAGGACCGGGCACAAGCCGATCGTGCTCATGGGCGGCGGCACGACCAAGGTCGGCGACCCGTCATTCCGCAGCGACGAGCGCCCGCTTCTCGAGCCGCAGCAGATCGACGGGAATATTCAGAGCATCAAATCCGTGTTCGACCGCTACATGTCATTCGGAAGCGAGAGCGCCGACGCCATTATTGCGAACAACGCCGATTGGCTCGACAGCCTCAATTATCTTGAATTCCTGCGAGAAGTCGGTCGGCACTTCTCGGTCAACAGAATGCTGTCGTTCGACTCGGTCAAGTCGCGCCTGGATCGAGAGCAGTCGCTTTCGTTTCTCGAGTTCAACTACATGATCCTTCAGGCATACGACTTTTTGGAACTGAACCGGCGCTACGGCTGCCGCCTTCAGATGGGCGGCTCCGATCAATGGGGCAATATTGTGAACGGCGTGGACCTGACCAGGCGTTCGGAGAACCGCCTTGTCTTCGGACTGACCTCGCCGCTGCTTACAACGGCGAGCGGCGCTAAAATGGGCAAGACGGCCGGAGGGGCCGTTTGGCTGAACCCGGACATGTGCTCGCCATACCAATTCTGGCAGTACTGGCGAAGCGTCGACGATGCGGATGTCGGGCGGTTTCTGCTTTTGTTTACGGAATTGCCCGTAGACGAATGTAGGAGGCTCGGCGCGCTAGCGGGGTCGGAAGTCAATGAATCCAAAATTATTCTCGCAAACTCCGCAACCGAGCTCGCGCACGGCGAGGCGGCATCCAGAGCGGCGGCGGCGACCGCCCGAGACGTGTTCGAGTTCGGCGGAATCGGCGACGAATTGCCGAAAGTTAAACTTGATCGCAAGCATTTGCGCGACGGCAAGCTTTCGGTGGTTCAGGCTTTCGTGTTCGCCGGCTTAGCCGAATCGGGCAAGGCCTCCAGACGATTGATCGGCGGAGGCGGCGCCCGTATCAACGATGAGCCTGTAGGAGATCCGGGTCGCATGCTGACATCCGAGGACCTGGAAAATCCGATAAAGCTTTCCGCCGGCAGGAAACGCCATGCGATTCTCGAGCTGGATGAGTGAATTCCGAGGCAAAGCTGCCGCTAGCCCGATCGCCTGCGCATGATTCTTCGCCGCCCGCCCCGAAAAGCTGCTTCAATCAAGCTTCAGGCGACCCGGTCGGCGAGAGCCAGTGCATCGGCTCCCGCAAGACCCGGCCGAATCTAAATTTGGCCTGCCTAATCTCGTTGCGTACTTGATTTCGCTCCGCGAGCGAACCCGGTTCTCCTTAATTCGCCAATTTCCACGCGCCTTCGGGGTAAAAGGCGTGGAAGGCGAACGCGAACATCACGTCGTGCGGCAAATCTTCGCCCGAAGCGGCATTGCGCACCCGAATCGTACCGATGTCGCGGCCTTCGCCGACTCCGCTCGTGTCGAGAGCCGAGGACTGGCCGGATTTCCAGGAAAAGGAAATACCGTCCTCCGTCAGTTCGCCTGCGTCGCTCAAGCGCTGGAGAGGCCATGCGCTGTCGCCGACTCGCACGATTCTAGCGAGGGGGTGGATTTCGTGCGGAGGCAGCTCGCCAAAGAATAGGAACGGCCTTTGGGACGTATCGTATCCGACATACGGGTTTCGGCCGTAGCTGCGAGGAAAGGTCGGCTGGGCCATGACCAACCCGTCGGGATTCCGCGTCGCGAATTCCTCCCAGCTCTCCATCCAGCCCGGAAGCACTGCAAGCTCGTCGCCGGTATGAATGCCGACTATTCCCTCGCCTACCGCTTGCTGCCACCAGCTTTCGGTCTCTCGGTCGTACATTACCATGTCCGATTTGCGAAGCTTCCCGGAAACGCCGAACGACCTCAATTCTCCTCCAACGCGCCTATCGAAGAATATCGCGGAATTGCAAAGCGGGCAGTAGGTAACCGCGACCGGCGTATCGCCGATGGAATCGTTGACGATCTCGTGCCATAGAAGATAGCGCACGGGGTATGCTCGCGGCGCCTCGCCTTCCAGCTCGAGGGTCAAGACGCCTTCGCGCGGGCTAAGCGAAGCCTCGGAGGACACCGGAATGAATTCAGGAGAATCTATTGCCGGAATACCGTCCTTTGGCGGTCCGCCCGACATGATTTCGGCGAAATCGACTGAATGAATGGAGAAATCCGTTTTCGGCCATTCGCGCTCCCAAACGGACGGATTGGCCGAAGCCGAGCACGCGGCGGAAAGGAATATCGCGCCGGCGGCGAGCCAAGTGGCTGTCCGGGAAAATCCGCCCTCGGTTGCGGAGCGACGAACAGCCATTTATTCAACCTCCTTGATCTGCACGCTGGCCATATAGTCGGGACCGACGACCGTCCCGTTTTGTTTCGGATCGCCTTTCCTGATCGCGTCCACGACTTCCTGACCTGATATTACTTTGCCGACGACTGTATAATTGCCGTCTAGAAACGGCGCGTCTTCAAACATTATGAAGAACTGCGAATTCGCGCTGTCCGGGTCCGCCGCGCGCGCCATGCCGACTATTCCTCGGACATAGGGAATGTCTGAAAACTCCGCTGGAAGGTTGGCGAGCTCGGATCCTCCCATGCCTGCCTTATGCTGGCTGGGGCTATCTTTGACGCCGAATCGGACATCGCCGGTTTGAGCCATGAAGCCATCTATTACTCGATGGAACACGACGTTGTCGTACAGTCCGTCGCGAGCAAGGCTCTTTATTCTTTCCACGTGAAGCGGCGCCGTTTCGGAAAACAGCTCGATTTCAACGACGCCGTTCGCCTCGCCAGCAATTTGAACGACCAGCGTGTCGCTGTCGGCGGAAGCGTATCCGGCTCCTACTGCCGCGATTGAAGCCGCGGCTAAAATATTTTTCATTGCCATGCAGTCCTTGAATTTCGGATTGTCTAGTTTCGTCGCAAAGTCTTATCTTAGGATCCGTCCGAATGTCCAAGACGATATGCAGCAATTTGCGCGAATCAACGAATATTGATGCGCGACCGCAAACCGCGTTTTCGGTTTCCGGCACGAAATGGAATCGTCGAAACCGGTCGGTAGGCATCGTGTCTGGACGGCCGGGAATTTTGGCCCGGGGGAAGGCATCCAACCAAGACAAATGCACCGAGAGCGTCGCGCCTGCTGAGCGTAGGCCGCGCAATCGTATCGCATTCGAAATTGCGGCCCCGCAAAGCGATGCGCGACAAAAGATACAGCTCGTCAAGCGTTCGAAGAGCGGTTAAGGGCCGGCTATCCGTAAAATTCCAATAGCAATTCAAAAGCGCGGAGCGCAGGTCGAAGACCGCCGATGCCGAAATCCTTAACTCGCCGCCGGCTCCAAGCTCGATGCCTAGGTCGTCTCCAGTGACGATTCCGAAGATCCTACCGAAACGAAGGAATCCTGTTCGGCTAGCGAAAGGACCGCGGCCAGATTCTTAAGCCCGGCGATGGATGCTCCCGGTACGCGCAAGGTCCGGGCAATCCCCCAGTTCCAAAAGCCGGAGAGGATTATGATTGCGATTTCTCGCCAATGCATGGTCGCCGCCGAATCGCGGGGCCAACGGTTCAGATTGAGACCGAAGTAGCCGACGCGTCCCGGCGCTTTCGCGAAAAGCAGCGCGAATGAAAGGGAAAGCGCGATTCCGGTAATCGGTCCAATAGGTCGGGCGTTACGGACGCGCCGAAGGCGACGCTAGAATCGTTCGCATGCAAATGCCGAGCGGTCCGATTTCCTCATGGCGAGAGCCCGCATGCGATGCCGACAGGCAGCCGACCATGGGACCAAGCGGCATGGTCACCGAAATTCCCGCTATTCGAAACTCTACGGCGCCGATGCCTGAAAACGCTATTGAGCAAGAATTCCAAGTGCGGATGCGGGAACCTTCAATCGCAGGCTTGCCGGCAGGTCGCTACCGCGATTCGCGTCTTTCGGAAAGCGAACACGGAATTCATTCCAGAAAAACTTTCGCAGCCGGCAACTGCATTGCTTGCCGGACGGCCGCGTCGAGACGGCAGTGAAACGAATTATCGACTGTTCGAGAACTTGGCTTCAAGAGCGTCCTGAATTCGCCTTGGAACGAATTTCGACACGTCGCCGCCGAGCCTCGCTATTTCCTTGACCAGGCGCGAAGCGATGGCTTGGCTTTTCGCATCCGCCATCAGGAAAACCGTTTCGATGCTGGAATCCATGGCCCGGTTCATGCCGACCATCTGAAATTCGAACTCAAAGTCAGAAACCGCCCGGAGGCCCCGGATAATGACCGAGGCGCCAACATCCCTGGCGCAGTCGATCAAAAGGCCGTCGAACGGCTGGACGACAATTTCAACTCCGGTCGTTTCAACCAGCCCGGCGACTTCCTCGTCAATCATCGAAACTCGCTCCGCCAGCGTAAACAGCGGATCCTTGTCCTCGTTGACGGCGACGCCTATCACAAGTCGGTCGACAAGCGCGCAAGCCCGCTTGAAAACATCCGTATGGCCCAGGGTTACAGGGTCGAAGGTGCCGGGGTACAGGCCGATTCGCATTGGGCAATCCTTTAGCAGCGAGTTCGCGAAGTCCAGCTAGCTCGCTTGAAAGCCCCGCAATGAATGCGAATTCTTAAGTAACGGGCAACTTCCGGTCAATGGCCCATTATCATGCCTTCAAGGGCCTGCTTCTCCACTTCTAGTTCGGCAAGCCTTGCCTTGACAACATCGCCGATCGAAATCAGGCCTATCATTTCTCCGTCCGATAGAACGGGCATATGCCGGAAGCGCCCGTTCGTCATTTTGGTCAGGACCTGGTCGGCCGTTTCATCTTCCGTGCAGCAAACGACATTGGAACTCATAATCGTTCTGACGCTTTCCCGAAGAAGCCCTGTGCCGCGCTTGCCGATTTCCCGAACGACATCCCTTTCGGAAATAACTCCGGCCGCGTCCTTTCCGGTTTCGGATACTACGAGCGCGCCGATTCTCTTTTTTGAAAGGATCGACACGGCTTCGGAAATCGAAAGTTCCGGTAGGACGGTCGCTACGGCCTTGTCCGGCTTGTACTGTAGTATTTGCTTTACCAGCATCGGAGTCTACCTCGCTTCCTATACCAGCTTGTTTGCGACGAGCCGGTCTACTGCCTAGGTACCAGCATACATTAAACCGAGTCCGGAATCATTTCCAAAGATTTCAATTCGGAAATCGCTTTCCGGCTTCGGAAAGACAACGCTGGAAGCGCAGCCCTGGAAGCAAGGCTATCCGGTTCCGACCCGGCTCAAATAGCGTTGTCCGGCTCCGCTCTCCCCCGGGGACGGCCAAAAATCGGCTGAACACCGCATTGACTCGAGCATTTCTCCGTCATCGACTAGATCATGCAAAATTAATTCGGAAATCGCCTCCGAATACTCAAAATTCGTTTTTTTTCGCTTTTTGATTCCGCATAGGACTAGTATCATAAGCCAAGCGAAGGCAGAGGTCGGGGTTTTGCAATGATTGAACTGGATCACTTTATCAACGGGCAGCGCGTCAAGGGCGAATCCGGTCGATTCGGCAACGTTTACAACCCCGCGACGGGCGAAGTCCAGGCGAAAGCGCCGTTCGCTTCGCCGGATGAAGTGGATGCAGCGGTTGCCGGCGCTCTTGCCGCCCAGCCGGCATGGGCGGCAGTCAATCCCCAGCGACGCGCGCGCGTCATGATCGAATTCGTGCGCTTGCTAAAGCGCGACATGGACAAGCTGGCGGCGGCGATTTCAAGCGAGCACGGAAAGACTTTGCCCGATGCCCGCGGCGACGTGCAGCGAGGACTGGAAGTCGTAGAATTCTGCATTGGCGCCCCGCATTTGCTCAAGGGCGAATACACCGACAGCGCAGGGCCCGGAATCGACATGTATTCGATGCGCCAGCCCGTCGGCGTCGCGGCGGGCATAACCCCGTTCAACTTCCCCGCCATGATTCCGATGTGGAAATTCGCGCCGGCGCTGACTTGCGGAAACGCTTTCATTCTAAAGCCCTCCGAACGCGATCCGTCCTGTCCTTTGCTATTGGCGGAACTCTTGCTTGAAGCCGGGCTACCGGAAGGCTTGCTGCAGGTGGTTAACGGCGACAAAGTCGCCGTCGACGCGATTCTCGACCATCCGTCGGTTTCCGCCGTTGGCTTCGTCGGGTCCACCCCTATCGCATCCTACATCTATTCCAGGGGGTGCGCCAACGGGAAGCGCGTTGCGTGTTTCGGAGGTGCCAAGAACCACATGGTCATCATGCCCGACGCCGACCTCGACCAGGCGGTCGATGCGCTAGTCGGCTCCGGCTACGGCGCGGCCGGCGAAAGGTGCATGGCGGTCTCCGTTGCCGTGCCGGTCGGCGAAAAAACCGCGGATGCGCTGATTCAGAAGCTCGCGCCGAAGGTCGAGAACCTGAAAGTCGGGCCCTTCACGGCAGGCGAAGACCTCGACTATGGCCCGCTTGTAACCGGCGCCGCCCGGGACCGCGTGCTGTCGCTAGTGAATTCCGGGCTGGAGGCCGGCGCGGAACTCGTCGTCGACGGACGCGATTTTAGCCTGCAGGGCTATGAAAGCGGGTTTTTCGTCGGGCCGCACCTTTTCGACCGGGTTACGCGCGACATGGAAATCTACAAGACGGAGATTTTCGGCCCGGTTCTTTCCTCGGTGCGGGCGGGCTCCTACGAGGAAGCCCTTGGACTGGCCATGGACCACGAATACGGCAACGGCGCCGCGATCTTTACGCGAGACGGCGACACGGCGCGCGATTTCGCCAACCGAATCAATATCGGAATGGTCGGCATCAACGTTCCGATTCCGGTGCCGCTGGCCTACTACACCTTCGGAGGATGGAAGAAGTCCATTTTCGGCGATCTCAATCAGCACGGACCCGACGCGTTTCGATTCTATACCAAGACCAAGACCGTTACATCCCGCTGGCCGTCGGGAATAAAGGAAGGCGCAATTTTGAACTTCGCGGCTATGGAATAGGCTCTACGCAGTTCTTGCGCGTCCGTTCCCCCTTGAGCCAGGCTGATCCGATGGTTCGAGTCCCTCGATAGGCGCACGTTCGAAAGCTTGAACCCGAGCGCGAGCGCAAGGGCTCGGGAGCAACCGATTTCAAGGGAAGAATATTGGACTTTTCGTTAACCAGCGAGCAAGAAGCCATATTCGGCATGGCGCGTGAATTCGGCAGCGAGAAGATCGCGCCGCACGCCGGGGAATGGGAGCGCGCCGGCTCCATGCCGAAGGAGCTTTGGCCGCAAGTCGGCGCACTCGGCATGGGAGGAATTTGCGTTTCCGAAGATGCCGGCGGCTCGGGGCTGTCGCGGCTCGATTCCGTTCTCATTTTCGAAGCTCTGTCCATGGCGTGCCCGTCCGTTGCCGCATTCCTGTCCATCCACAACATGTGCGCCTGGATGGTCGAGACTTTCGGCTCGGAGGAGCTCAAGGAAAAATTCCTATCCGATATGCTCTCTATGGAGTCGGTTTTTTCGTACTGCCTTACGGAACCCGGATCCGGTTCCGACGCCGCCGCGCTCAGGACGGCCGCCAGGCGCACGAACGAAGGCTGGGCGTTGAACGGTACGAAATCCTTTATCTCCGGAGGCGGCTATTCCGACGGCTATATCGTAATGTGCCGAACGGGCGGAGGCGGCCCGCGCGGAGTTTCTGCGCTTGTCGTCGAAGCGGGTTCGCCAAATCTTAGCTTCGGAGCGCTGGAGGACAAAATGGGATGGCGCGCCCAGCCGACCCGCCAAGTAATTTTCGACGATTGCCCGGTTCCCGCCGCCAATCTTCTCGGCGAGGAAGGCAAGGGATTCAATTACGCCATGGCCGGGCTGGACGGAGGACGGCTTAATATTGCGGCCTGCTCGATCGGCGGCGCTCGCTATGCCCTGGAACGAACGCTGACCTATATGTCCGAACGGCGGGCATTCGGGAAGTCGCTGAATGAATTTCAAGCCCTGCAGTTCCGGCTCGCCGATCTTGAGACCGAATTGCAGGCGGCGACCGCCCTGCTCCGGCAAGCGGCCTGGCACCTCGACGCGGGGTCGGCGGATGCCACAATGCAATGCGCCATGGCCAAGAGATTTGCGACCGATACGGGCTTCAAGGTTGCGAACGAATGCCTGCAGCTGCACGGCGGTTACGGATACCTCTCCGACTACGGAATCGAAAAAATCGTTCGAGATCTCAGGGTTCACCAGATCCTCGAAGGAACGAACGAGATTATGCGGCTGATTATTTCCCGAAGCATGCTGCAGGCCGCCTGACGATGACAGACATACACATTCGCCGCGAGAAATTCGCGGGTCGGATCACCTTGAACAGGCCCGAGGCTCTAAACGCTCTGACATACGACATGTGCATCGAGATCGAAAAGGCCTTCGACGAGTGGCGGGACGCTCCGGGCCTGCGCCTGGTCATCATCGACGGCGAAGGCGAGCGCGCGTTCTGCGCGGGCGGCGATATCGCCGAGATGTACAGAACCGCCGCTGCGGGAGACTACGAGTACGGCCGCCGGTTCTGGCGGGACGAATACCGAATGAACGCTAAAATATCCGAATGGCCGAGGCCAGTGGTAAGCTTTCTTCAAGGATTTACGATGGGAGGCGGCGTCGGCGTCGGCTGCCATGGAACGCATCGCATAGTATGCGAAAACAGCCGCATCGCCATGCCCGAGTGCGGAATCGGCCTGGTTCCGGACGTTGGAGGGTCGCTTATTCTGGCGCGCGCGCCGGGGCGGCTCGGCGAATACCTTGCGGCAACGGCCGCCAGGATGAATGCGGCCGACGCGATACTCGTCGGTTTCGCCGATGCTTTCGTGCCGCGGGATCATTGGCCCGAATTGAAACGCGACCTTGTCGCAACGGGCGATGCCAGTCGAATCTCCCGGTTCTCCGCCGACCCCGAGCCGGGCCGCCTCGCCGACTTGCGCCCATGCGTCGATAGCATATTCGAACTCGAACGAATCGACGAGATTGTCCGCTCCCTTGGAGAGCGCGGAACGAAGGCCTGCGCCGACATTCTGGAATCCATCCGGCGCAATTCTCCGCTGTCGGTAGCGGTTGCCGTGTCGCTGGTTCGACGGCAGCGATCCTCGACTTCGGTACGCGAAGCCTTGTCGCTAGAATACCGGGTCACGTCGCGAGCCGCGGAACACGGCGATTTCATTGAAGGAATCCGGGCCAAGATAGTTGACAAGGACGGGAAGCCGAACTGGCGCCACGGGGCCGCGGAAGACGTGCCGCGCGACGAGGTGGCGCGCATGCTCGCGCCGACCGCCGATCCATTCGCCGCATTGGAGACTAAGGGATGAAAGTTGGATTCATTGGACTGGGCAATATGGGCGCGCCCATGGCTCGCAATCTGGCCGCCGCGAATATCGAAGTCGCCGGCTTCGATATCGCGCGCGCCTGCCCTGAAGCGGTTGCGCCGGCTTCGTCGGCCGCCGAGGCCGCTTCATCTCGCGACGTGGTGCTGACCATGCTTCCCGATGGCGAAGCGCTGCTGGCCGTAGCATCCGAAATCATACCCGCGATGCCTCCCGGCTCGCTGCTGCTCGACTGCTCCACGGTGGACATCGATAGCGCCTTGAAGGCGAATGAAGCCGCCAAGGCCGCCGGCCCTCGATTCATGGACGCTCCCGTTTCGGGCGGCGTCGCCGGCGCCGCCGCCGGGACTCTGACGTTCATGGCCGGCGGCTCCAAAGAGGATTTTGCGGAAGTTTCGCCGCTTTTCGGTATCATGGGCTCCAAGGCCGTGCACTGCGGAGGCGCCGGATCGGGACAGGCTGCGAAAATCTGCAACAACATGATTCTCGGCGCGACGATGATCGTAACATGCGAGGCATTCGCCCTCGCCGACAAGCTCGGACTGAGCCGCGAGCGCATGTTCGAAGTCGTGTCGAAATCATCCGGCTACAGCTGGAGCATGAATGCATACTGCCCGGCGCCGTCCGTTGGGCCGAAATCGCCGGCCGACAGCGACTACGAGCCGGGATTCGCCGCCGAACTAATGCTCAAGGATCTTCGGCTGGCTCAGCAAGCGGCCGAATCGTCCGGAGCCGACACCCCGGTGGGCCGCCTCGCCAGCAAGATTTACGAGTCGTTCGTAGAAAATGAAGGCGGCGCCGGACGAGATTTCTCGGCGATTCTGCTGAAATTCGCAAAGAACGGATAATCTCGGGAACGGCGCAGCCGATACTCTCGGGTGAAGCCTAGGCGGCGGCCTGCCGCTTGATTAGGCAGGGGGCGAGAAACCGGCCGGTATGGCTTTCCGAAACCGCCGCGACCTCTTCGGGCGTACCTTCGGCGATGATTCGGCCGCCGCGTTCGCCGCCCTCCGGCCCCATGTCGATGATCCAGTCCGCGGTCTTTATCACATCTAGATTGTGCTCGATAACGATTACCGTGTTTCCGCCTTCAACGAGCCGGTGCAGCACTTCCAGCAGCTTTTTCACGTCTTCGAAATGCAAGCCCGTCGTCGGCTCGTCCAGAATGTACATCGTGCGCCCGGTGGACTTTCGCGATAGCTCTTTCGAAAGCTTTACGCGCTGCGCTTCGCCGCCGGACAGCGTCGTCGCCTGCTGCCCGACCTTGATGTAGCCCAGGCCCACTTGCCAGAGCGCCTTCATCTTTCCGTGGATTGAGGGAATGGCTTCGAAAAATTCCAGCGCTTCATCGACGGTCATATTCAGCACGTCGGCGATCGACTTGCCCTTGAATTTGATTTCTAGCGTTTCGTCGTTGTAGCGCTTGCCGGCGCAGCTATCGCAATTGACGTAGACGTCCGGCAAAAAGTGCATTTCGATCTTCAGCAGGCCGTCGCCCTTGCAGGCCTCGCAGCGGCCTCCCTTGACATTGAAAGAAAATCGCCCGGACGCATAGCCTCTTACTTTGGATTCCGGCAGTTCGGCGAACCAGTCGCGAATCGGGGCGAATGCTCCCGTGTACGTAGCGGGGTTGGAACGAGGCGTCCGCCCTATGGGCCGCTGATCAATTTGAATGAGCTTATCTATATGGCTCAAGCCCACGACCGCCACGCATTCGGCGGGCGAATGCCTGGCGGCATGAATGTTTTGATGCGCTGTCTTGTACAGAGTTTCTATCGTCAGGCTGGACTTGCCGCTTCCGGAGACCCCGGTAACGCAAATGAATCTCCCGAGAGGAAATTCGACATCGATATTCTTCAGGTTGTTTCCGGTCGCGCCTATTACTTCCACGGAAGCGGGCGCGCCTTGCCTGCGATGACCCGGAACAGGTATGATCCTCTTGCCTTGGAGATACTGGCCGGTAATCGATTCAGGAGTGGACGCGATCGTTTCCGGCGGACCGCTGGCGACGACCCTTCCGCCGTGCTTTCCCGCCCCGAGACCCATATCGACGACATGATCCGCTTCCCTGATGGTTTCCTCGTCGTGCTCGACAACGATAACGGAATTGCCTTGATCCCTGAGGCCGGCGAGGGTGTCCAGCAATCGCCTGTTGTCGCGCTGGTGGAGGCCGATCGACGGCTCGTCCAGTACGTAGAGCACGCCGGTCAGGCCGGAACCGATCTGGCTGGCAAGGCGAATTCGCTGGCTTTCTCCGCCGGAAAGCGTACTCGAGCCGCGCGAAAGCGTGAGATATTCCAAGCCGACATTCACAAGAAACTGCAGCCTTTCGCGAATTTCCTTGAGAATCGACTCCGCGATCTGATTATTTTGCGCCGTCAAGTGTCTCGGAACGTCCTTGATCCAGTTCAATGCCTCCGAAATAGAAAAATCCGTAACGCTGGATATGTGCCTTCCGGCAATCTTGACGGCCAGAGCTTCGGGCTTGAGTCGATATCCGGCGCATTTTTCGCAGGGGCGGATGTTCATGTATTTTTCGAGATCCTGCCTAATGTGGTCGGACATGGTTTCCTTGAATCGACGCTTCAAGTTGTTGATGACGCCCTCGAACGGCCGATCGACGGAATATTCGCTCATTGAGTCGAAGTAGATAAAATTAATTTCCTCGCCGTTGGAGCCATACAGAATAACGTCCTGAATTTCCTTCGGAAGATCTTCCCAGCGGCTGTAGCTCGAAAAATTGTAATGGTCTTCCAGAGCCGATATGGTCGAAACCACGAATTTCGAATTATTGCCCGGTTCCCACGGCGCCACGGCCATGTTCATTGGCAGCGATTTGTCCGGAACGACGCGGTCGGGATCGAAGAACATCTCCCGGCCTAGTCCATCGCATTCAGGGCACGCTCCGTAGGGCGCGTTGAATGAAAACAGTCTGGGCTCAATTTCGGGAATCGTGAAACCCGACACCGGACAGGAAAAATTCTCTGAAAAGACAACGCGTTCGGATTTGCCCACGTCGGGCACCGTTTCGAAATAGGCGATGCCGGAAGCCAAATCGAGAGCCGTGCGCAAAGAGTCCGCGTATCTTTGGCCGCCGCCTTGTTCAACTACGAGCCTGTCGACCAGTAGCTCTATGTTGTGCCTGAAGTTCTTGTCCAGCTCCGGCGGATCATCCAAATCGTGGATTTTGCCGTCGACGCGTATTCTTTGAAATCCCTTTTTTCGCAGTTCCTGCATATCCTTTCGGTACTCGCCCTTCCTATCTCGGACGATCGGCGCAAGAAGATAGGCTTTGGTTCCCGGAGGATATGTTAAAATCTTGCGAATCATTTCGGAAACCTGAAGAGCCGTAATCGGCAAGCCTGTCTCCGGGGAATATGGAGTTCCGACTCGGGCGAACAGGAGGCGAAGGTAGTCGTAAACCTCGGTAACCGTTCCCACTGTCGAGCGCGGGTTTTTAGAAGTCGATTTCTGCTCTATCGAAATCGCCGGCGACAATCCAAGAATCTGGTCGACATCGGGCTTTTCCATCATGTTGAGAAACTGTCGCGCATAAGCGGACAGGCTTTCCACGTATCGGCGCTGCCCTTCGGCGTAGATAGTGTCCAACGCCAGCGACGACTTTCCCGAGCCGCTGAGGCCGGTTACGATGACAAGCTTGTTGCGCGGAATATCCACATCGATTGATTTAAGATTGTGCTCGCGGGCACCGCGTACGCTTATGGCCTTCAATTCCGTCATGGATTCCTCGAATTTCCCGGCTGGATGCCGATCCGACATTTCGCCGGCCGCTTGGACTGCGCAGGATTCAATCCGTAAATTTGGCTGCCCGTACGAAAATTGCGACTTGGATTCGGCATTGCATCGCTCGGCGCCAAGCTACGAAAGAATGCGTCGACATTCAATGATAATTCGGAATTAGCCGAGTACAAAAAAGTTTAAAACCGGCAAGCCTGAACGCTTGAACTCGCGCCAATTCGCAAGTCTGCGGCGATTCCTCCCGCAGGTCGGCATCGCCACGCCAGCACGAGGTTCCCGCTTGATGGCGATTTCTCATTGCCGGAACCGCGGCGAAGCATTACAAGCACAGCGAATCCGATTTCGAAAACGGGGTTCAAAATTGCAAAGGAGACCGGAATGGGATCGGTAAACAAAGTTATCATCGTCGGAAATTTGGGCAGGGATCCGGAAATTCGCAGTTTTCCGAGCGGAGACAAGTTCTGCAATTTTTCCGTTGCGACTTCCGAAAGGTGGAGGGACAGGGAAACCGGCGAGAATCGCGAACGCACGGAATGGCATCGCGTTTCGATTCTCGACGAGAATCTGGTTCGCATCGCCGAGAACTACCTCCGAAAGGGAAGCCAGGTCTATTTGGAGGGGCAGCTTGAAACTCGGAAATGGACAGATCAATCCGGGGCCGAACGGTATACGACCGAGGTCGTGCTAAGACGGTTTAGATGCGCCATGCAGATGCTGGGCAGACGGGAAGATCAAGCCTATTCGCAACAAGAGCCGCGAGGCGAAACAAGCGACGGCTACCAGAAATCGAACATAGACGATGTTCCCGCCGAATCGGATATGGACGACAACATCCCGTTCTAGCCGTCGCCCGGCGTTTAGGCCCCTGCCGCCGCGGACTATAGGACAATTTCAAGAAAGCCGGAAGTTGCGAAGCGGAATTGATTGCCGACATTCGCTAATTGCCGGCAAGCGATTCGCTGTCCTCGAATAGGCGGTTGCCTTCGGGAGTTGGCGAATAAGCCAGGGACATCGACCTAGGCGCGTCCCGATGCTTTCGAAAGTGCCCGGGCGAGCGCGTCGCACAGCAGATCGGCCTCCTTTCGGCCGAAGCAAAGCGGCGGTTTTATTTTCAGAACATTGTCGTTCGGGCCGTCCGTCGACACGAGCACGCCATTCGCGCGCAATTCATTCGAAATCCACGAAGCGGTCGCGCCCGCGGCGGCCAAGCCCCCGCCGTCGCCGACGAGTTCGATTCCGAGAAATAGCCCCTTGCCGCGAATTTCGCCGACATGATCGAATTTCTCGCCTAGATCGACAAGCTTCGCCTTTAGGCTCCGCCCCGCCGCATCGGCGTTTTCCATGAGTCCTTCATTGTCTAGCGCGTCCAAAACCGCTTTGCCCGCCGCTGCGGAAACTTGATTGCCGCCGAACGAGTTAAAGTATTCCATGCCGTTGGAAAACGACGCGGCGAGTTCCGCGGTCGTTGCCACGCCCGCTAGCGGGTGGCCGTTGGCGGCAGGTTTTCCAAAGGTCACGATGTCCGGAACCGCATCCTGATATTGAAATCCCCAGAAGCAGTCTCCCATGCGTCCGAATCCGCACTGAACCTCGTCCGCGACGCAAACCCCTCCGGCTTCGCGGACGATGTCGAATGCGCCTCTCAGAAACTTTGCGGGATAAAAAATCTGGCCCGCCACGCCTGCGACGGATTCAGCAAAAAATGCCGCCGGCCCCTGCCCTAGCCGAGACTTCATTCTCCGCACGCATTCCCCGACTGATCGGGCGCGTTCGACTCCCGAAACCGCTTCGCCGGATTCGCTTTCGATCGGAAATCCGGCCGGCAGCTCGGCTATCTCCACATGATCGGGCTTGGCGAATCCGCCGGAACGCTTGAATTTGTACGGGCTGATTTCTACGAGGCTAGTCGTATTACCGTGATAGGCCCAGTCCAGCACCGCGACGCCGAGGCGCCCGGTATGCGCGCGGGCGATTCGCAAGGCTAGTTCGTTCGCTTCCGAACCCGTGCAGGTAAGATATATAACGGACAGGGGCTCCGGCAATTTTCCGGCTAGCCGCTCGGCATAATCCAATCGAAGCTTGCTTAAGTACCTTGTATTGGTATTGAGCGTTCTCGCTTGCTTGGCCACCGCGTCGGCAACTCCCGGATGCCCATGCCCGACATGGGCAATGTTGTTGACGCAATCGAGATAGCGTCGTCCTTCCCGGTCGAATAGATACGCGCCATTTCCCGACACGATGTGAAGACTATCGCGGTACGCTAGGCTGAGCGACGGCCCAAGTACGCGGCGGCGTCGATCGAGAAGCGATTTGTTGGATGCTGAGCGTTCGTAGGGACTGCCGAGTTCCGTCCGCAGGATCAGTCTCGGATCCAAGCTTGTCTTGTTCAGAGCATCTAGAATGACCGGGTTGCCGGAGCCCGTTCCCGCTGCCTGGAATTTGCTGGTAGCGCAACGAATCCTGCAAATGCCCAAGTCCGATCCCGGCGCCGCCGGCACCTTTCCGATAATCTCGCCCGCTGTGATCGGATCGCCTTTCGAGAATTCCCGGAGCCCCTTTCCGCCGAGGAACTCGAAGCCGGAGTAAAACGTCGCCTTTCCGTCGCAAGCGGAATGCTGAACGACGATGCTGCCAAACTCGCCGCTTGATTCCCCGCCATCGGAGAATTCAACGATCCGGCCGGGAAAAATGGATCGGACAGCGGTTTCGCCGGGAAGAAAAATGTCCAGCCGGCCGATTCCGCGCTGCATTCGATCCGCCGGATCCGGCGGCAGCCCGAATCCGATGTCGGCATTGAATTCCGACTTCAGCCGATTGACTTCACTCCAGTCGTAGGCATGTTCCGATTCGGGGCGACTAGCCGCTCTCAATACGAATCGTCTTGCCGAACCGAGTTCGAACCCGGCGAAGCCGGCGGGATCGATGTCTTCGGAGTCCAGCCAGCGGCAAATCTCCCTCTGCTGCGCGACCGGGAGGAAACCGGCCGCGTTCCTGAAAACTAGCTCCGCCAATCCTTCGTCCACTGAACTCAGGCGCCTCAAGAGAGCCGAAGCGGGCTCTTGCGAAATTCGCAAATAGCTGTTGTCGGGAAACCGCCTCGCGTGCTTGGACGACATGCAAACGCTCATCACCGCGCGCATCCGCATTTGATCGAATAGAACTTCGAGTTCCGGCTCGTCGAGCGGAAATTCGCTCGCGTAGCCGGCGACGATGCCGCTGGCGACGCCCCAGAAATCGGTCGCGCCCATGAGGGCGTACGCCATGGCAACTGCGAGCTCGTTTATTTGCCGCCCGAAAACCACGTCGCCGAAATCGATCAAGCCCGCGACTTGTTCGCGGTTCGTCGCGGATAGCACCACGTTGTAGTCGTTCGCATCTTGATGAAGGGTTGCCGCCCGTAGATTCGGCAGCCTGCCGCTGATCAGCAGCTCATGGCGCTTCAGAGCCTCGCGACAGATTTTCCTAATGTCGCGGGCTTCGACGTCATCTACGGATTCGGACAATTTAAACGCGGAATCAAGATTCCAGGGAAAATCGCTTCTGTGGGCGGCGGAATGCCCGAATCCCTGCATTGCGCGGGAAAATCTTCCTAGGAATGCGCCGAAGTTCTTTGCCAGCCCCGGCGTTGTAGGAACCGCCGCCAATAGCGGCCCGGGCAAGAATGTTACGGCTCGGACCAGGAACTCTTCGCCGCCGCGACGTATGTTTACGATGTGGGAACCGTCTTTCGCCGCAACGATTCTGGGAACGCCGATATCCGGGGCCACCCGGTGCAAGTGCCTTAGCACGGCGTTCTGCATAGCTAGAACATCTGCGCTTTCGCCGGAATTGGCTACTTTCAGAACATATGCGCCGGAATCCGCCTCAATTTTTGCATTGAGGTCGTGATAGCCGTCGAGAGCGAAGATCGGTCCGCGAATTCCGAAATGCCTCGACGCGATCTCCTGCAATTCGCCCAGGGCCAGCTTGGGCGGCGACTTTTCGTAAGCGACCATTGCTTTAATTCCTGCGACCGGCCCGCATGGCGATTTCGCCGAGAATCTGGCCGCTCTTTTTGACCGTGCGAGCCAAGCCGCCGTCGAAATCCACGCGCACCAGGCCAAACCGCCGGCTATAGCCGAAGGTCCATTCGAAGTTGTCGAGCAGCGTCCACGCGAAGTAGCCCTTGAGGGGCGCATGCAGCCGCCGGGCTTCCAGCACTTGCTCCAGGTGGGATACTATGTAGTCGGCGCGGTCCCAATCCAGAATTTGGCCGCCCGCCGAGATCCTGTCGTCGAATGCAGCTCCGTTTTCGGTAACGTAAATTGATTTGGGTCGATAGTCGCGGCTAACCTGGACAAGCAAATCGCGTATCGACGACGGCCAAATCTCCCAGCCCATTTCCGTGGTCCGGCCTTGCGGACGCGCGCGGCGGATTCCAAGCGGCGGGAATTCTTCGCCCGCGCCGATCACTGATCGTCGGTAGAAGTTGATGCCGAGAAAGTCGATCGGGGCCGATATCGCCGCCATATCTCCCTCGAGCACGTCGGGCGCGTCCTGGCCGAACAGCTCGACAATGTCGGCCGGGTAGCTCGCCTTGTACAATGGATCAAGAAACCAGCGGTTCTGGCAGCCGTCGAATCTCGAAGCCGCGGATACATCCTCCTCGCTGCCGCTCGCGGGAGAAACATTGTTTATATCGAGTGCGATGCCGACTTCAGCGCGTGGATTGCTGGCCCTAACGGCGGCTACGGCCTTGCCGTGCGCAAGTAGAGCATGATGAATGGCGGTCAATGCGGATTTCGGCCCTCCCGCTATGCCGGGAGCCTCGTCGCCGAAACCGTACCCCCACCAGCAGAATGTCCACGGCTCGTTGATCGTCGTCCAATGCGCTACGTCCTGAAGTCGGCTTGCGGCGGCGCCGGCGAACTCGGCGAAGTCGTCCGATACGCCCCGGCCAAGCCAGCCGCTCCCCTGCTCCTGAAGCGCCTGCGGCAGATCCCAATGATATAGCGTGGCGAAAGGCGCAATGCCGCTGTCGAGCAACTTGTCCACGACCCGCCTGTAGAAATCCACGCCTTTCAGGTTTATCGCGCCGCGGCCTTCCGGAAATATCCTGGACCACGATATCGAAAATCGGTAGGCGTTGACGCCGAGCGAAGCCATGATATCGATGTCCGCCTCGAATTTCGCGAAGTGGTCGCAAGCGACCTGCGCGTTGCTCCCGTCGACGATGCGCCCGCTTTCCGCTGCGAATCTGTCCCATATGCATTCGCCGCGACCGTCGGCGGATACGGCCCCCTCGATTTGATAGGCGGCGCTTGCGGCGCCGACAAGAAACCCGGCCGGCACCTCGATGGCTTTCGCGCGCCGTTCTATGAAATCGGCCGATTCCGGCATGCTCTCAACTGCGCTGCCCCTTGCGGTCGCTTCTTCGCTCAATCGTTTTGAGAAGACTGGCTGCCGCTAGCGTCAGGAACACGTAAAGTATCGCCGCCGAGTTGAACGGCGCGAACGGCAGGAAGCTGGCCGCCTGGAATTCCCGCATTCGCTGCGTCAGATCGCGAACCGATAGAATCGAAAGCAGCGACGTATCCTTAAGCATCGCGATGAATTCATTGCCGAGCGGCGGAATTACGATCTTGAGAGCCTGCGGAAGAATAATGTGCCTGGCGACATGCCAGCGATTCAGCCCGAGGCTTCGCGCGGCTTCGATCTGCCCGACCGGCACGGCGTTTATGCCGGCGCGAAAAATCTCGGCCATGAAAGCGGAGTAGCCTATCGAGATCGCGATCACGCCTCTTGTCAAGTTCGAAAAATCGATGAATCCTCCCGAAGCGCTCTTCACGGCCCCGCTTAGCGGCAGGCCGATATATAGTATGATGACCAGCATCGGGATGCCGCGAATCGTATCGATGAAGAATTCCGTCGCGATGGCCAGCGGATGCAGCCGGTGAATGATGGCGCCGACAACCAGCAAGGCGAGAAACGCGGCGAAAACTCCGGTGGCGATCGACGGGTATTTGTATTTGTCCGGCAGGAATGTAGCTTGCCAAACCGGCTCCGCCTCTTCCGGAACGTCGGCGAGCGGAATGAATGCCGCCGAAACGCTCGTGTTCTCGGCCATGGACTTCAGAGCGCTTTGAGCATCGACCGCGCTTCGGATTCGCACATCGTCGCTCACCGAGCCTTCGAATTCGCCGAATCGGATCTTGTCGGCCATGCCCTGCGGCGTTCCCTTGATTATGGCTACCCGGCCATCGAAGCTGCCGATCAAAGCGTAGGTGTCCTTCGGCTGGAAAGCGAAAAATACGCACAGGCAAAACAGCGCGGCGGACAAGGCGGAAAACGTCGGAATTGTGTACTTGCCGAGTTTCAATCCCTGCAGCCCGGCCCAGATCAAGCCTAGTATGGCGGCTGCAATATATGCGAATACGGTGGCCCGTAGCGTGAGGAAGAGCCCGGACGCGAATCCGGCGTACGCAACGAATATAAGATAGAAGGCCGACAGGCCGTTGACGGCCGCAAGCGCAAGCAGCAGGTAGGATTTCAGCTTTTCGCTGAAAAACGCAATTCCGGGAAGCGAGGCAAGCCCTAGCGCGACAGCCGCCGCAACCAGGTATATGCGCGCCGCAAGCAAGAATCCGCTTTCGAAGCGCAATCTCGCTTCCTCGGTCAGTTCTCGCGGAGATACGGCTTTTTTCACCAGATCCGACTCGTACGGATCAACGCTGTTGGCGACCACCGAGTCGATAAACGGGCCCGTATCCAGCAAGCCGGCGGCCAAGCCTAGAGCCAGAGCGAAGTGCGCCGCCCACAGCCACGGAATCCAAAAATTCATAGCCGGCCTGGCGAATGGCCTCCTTCGCCAGAAGAATGCGGCGGCGGCGCCGGTGGCGCTCGCGGCCAGCAGGAGGCAATAGCCGTAAAATAGCTGTCCCGCGTTGCTTTCGACGCCGATAATGGCGACCAGCGAGCGCCCGTAGTTCGGGTTGGTCGCGAAAAGGTATGCGATGAAGGGCGCGGCGGCGAACAATATCAGATTGCTGGGGCGAAAGCGCCTCAGAAAGCCGAACCGGGCCTTGTTCGCCGCTAGTGCGCTCTCAGGCAAGCCGAGCATCCAGACTTATGCGAAACCGCGAGCTCGGCGGCGTACAACAGCGGGTCGCCGCCTAAGCCCAGGTGTTTCGAAGGTCTGAACGATGAGTTTCAGGCTATTCCGAGCTTCCCCAGTATTTGAGTATTAGTTCGTCCAGCGTCCCGTCGGCTTTGATCATTGCCAACCCCTCGTTGATGTCGTCGACTAGGGGCGAACCCTTCTGGAATACGATTCCAAGCGGATCTGCCTTGAGTCCGGTTATCCCCATGGTCAATTCGCCTGCGAACTGCTGCTCGTAAGCGGCGCCGGACGTGCCGTCGATGACGACTCCGTCAACGTCGGCGTTTTGAAGCGCGAGTATTGCCGCAGCGAAAGTATCGTACAGGCGTACGTTCTCGCGTCCGACAAGGTTCTCGGCAAGCTGCGCGTTCGTCGTCGCCGTCTGGGCGGCGAGCATGCGTCCCTGCTTAAAGTCGTCGACGGTCAGCCCCTCGTCTTCAACACGCGATAGAATAGCCTGGCTGACCACGAGATATGGATCGGAGAAGTCCATGGACTTCATTCTTTCCTCTGTGATTGAAACGCCGGAAACCACCAAGTCGAATTCCCCCTGCGCGAGCGCGGCGAAAATTCCGTCCCACGCGGTTGTTACGAAATCGGCCTTGCACGAAATTCTTTCGCATATGGCATCCATGACATCTATGTCGAAGCCGATTATCTCCTGCGTATCGGGATCGATCATTTCCATCGGCGGGTAGGTCGTATCCGACCCGATTTTCAACACTCGACCGCCTAGGTCGGCCGCGGTCGCCATTGCGGCCGTCAGCGCAGCAGCAGTAACGCCGATTAGGAATTGTTTAAACATGCTTTTTCTCCCTGAACTGTCTTCGATCTTTGATAGGGCCTGGTTTGGCGCGCGTCCACCCAGGCGAATCGTATTTCGTTTTCCGGCGCCAATTCCGGCGAGCGGTAGCAACGCCGCCTCGAACCCGATTTCGATTCCGGGCTTCGCCCCACTATCCGTTCGACTCGCCGATCAGTCAAGGCGAATTCCATGGCGGCCTGTCCTCTCTATGCCGCGACGATATGCGGCAAGGCGGCAGGAATTTTGAGAACGCCGACCGCGGATTGCCTCCGATGAAGCGGAAGCGCTTCGCGAGGCTCCAGAGGCGGAGCGGCTTCGGTTTCCCGCCATGCGAACAGGCATTGATCGAATGTTCGGACGCCGGGAGACCGAAATGGGAAAATTGGCGCTTGCAACATCATATTGGACAGATGTAAAAGAAATTATACAAAATTTGGTAATTTTGGCGACAGGAGCAGCAATTGAATCAGCCGACGGAACATGCTGGCAACGGAAGCGGATTACCTCCCGAAAAAACCATATTCTACGGCGAAACGGTTTCGATCACCGACGAAATGAAGTCGGCCTATCTGGACTACGCGATGAGCGTCATCGTGTCCCGCGCGATCCCCGACCTGCGCGACGGGCTCAAGCCGGTGCATAGGCGAATACTCTACGCCATGCATGAAACCGGGAATACGAGCGACAAGCCCTATCGAAAATCCGCGCGCCCGGTCGGCGACGTGATGGGCAAGTATCATCCGCACGGCGACGGCGCCATCTACGACGCCCTTGTTAGGATGGCGCAGGATTTTTCCATGTCCCTGCCGCTTCTCGACGGCCAGGGAAACTTCGGCTCCATGGACGGCGACAATCCCGCGGCGATGCGCTACACCGAAGTTCGCATGGCCAAGGTCGCCTCGTCGCTTCTGGCCGATATCGATCGGAATACTGTCGATTTTCAGGACAATTACGACGGCAAGGACCGCGAGCCGTCGGTTTTGCCTGCGCGCTTTCCGAATTTGCTCGTCAATGGCAGCGGCGGGATAGCCGTCGGCATGGCTACCAGCATACCGCCGCACAATCTGAGCGAGGTCATCGACGCCGCTTTGGCGATGATCAACGACCCGGATATTTCAATAGAACGGCTGATTGAACACTTGCCGGCGCCTGATTTTCCTACCGGCGGCGTCATTGTCGGGAGAATGGGCGCAAAACTGGCCTATTTTACAGGTCGCGGCAAAGTCGTCGTACGCGCCAAGGCGAGAATTGAATCGAACTCGAAGGATCGAACGGCGATCGTCGTCGACGAGATCCCCTACCAGGTCAACAAGGCCAAAATGGTGGAACGGATCGCCGAAGTCGCCCGCGAGAAAAAAATCGAAGGCATCATGCGGGTTCAGGACGAGTCGGACCGCACTGGAGTCAGAGTTGTCGTGGAACTGAAGCGCGATGCGACCCCCGAAGTCGTAATGAACCAGCTTTGGCGGTTTACGCCGATGCAGAGCTCGTTCGCGTGCAACTTCCTAGCCCTGAACGGCGGTCGCCCCGAACAGTTGGATCTTGCGAAATTCCTGCGCGCATTTCTCGATTTCCGCGAAGATGTCGTCGCTAGGAGAACCGCCGACGAGCTTCGGCGCGCAAGAGAGCGAAGCCACCTGCTTTGCGGACTTGCCGTGGCGGTCTCGAACGTGGACGAGGTCGTAGCGATCATTAGAAGCTCATCTCAGCCTTCCGATGCTCGTCAGCGACTGATGGCGCGAGACTGGCCGGCGGGCGAAATCGAAGAATACATCGGATTAATCGACGACCCGCTTCATCCGGTTAGCCGCGACGGCACGTACAGGCTCTCGGAAGCTCAGGCGCGGGCCATTCTAGACCTCCGCCTTCAGCGGCTTACCGCTCTGGGCGTCAAGGAAATCACGGACGAACTGAAATTGCTCGCCGAAAAGATCCGCGATTTTCTGGCGATTCTGCGTTTCGGCGGGCGCATTAGGGAAATAGTCGCCGACGAGTTGCTGGAAATCAAGGAGCGGTACGGCGTTCCGAGGCGCACGGAAATCGTCGAAGTCGAAGACGAGCTGGAAGACGAAGACTTTATAGAACCCGAAGACATGGTCGTTACGGTGACGAATACCGGGTACATCAAGCGTACGCCGCTAGCGGAATATCGCGCTCAAAAACGCGGCGGCAAGGGCCTGGCGGTCATGGCTACGAAGGAAGAGGATTTCGTTACGTCCCTGCATGTCGCAAACACGCACACCGCCCTACTTTTTTTCACGACCGACGGCATGGCTTACAAGCTCAAGACCTGGCGCCTGCCGAAAGCGGGACGCAATTCAAAAGGAAAGGCGATCGTAAATATTTTGCCCATTGCCACCGGCGTATCCATCGCCGAAGTAACGCCCGTGCTGGAGCCTGAAGAGGAATGGGACAAGCTACGCATTGTTTTTGCAAACTCCGAGGGCGGCATCCGCCGGAATCGCTTGTCCGACTTCGCGAAATTGAAATCGAACGGTAAGATCGCAATGCGGCTTCCCGAAGGCGTTACGCTTGTCGGCGTTAGCATCTGCACCAACGACAAGGACATCATGCTTGCGACATCTCGCGGCAACGTCATTCGATTCCCTGCCAGCGACGTCAGGATATTCGAGAGTCGAACATCGGCCGGAGTAAGGGGTATCAAGCTCAAGAAAAATGACAAGGTCGTCTCCATGGCCGTGGTCGATAACTTTGAGGCTAGTCCAGAGGAGCGCAGCCAATATTTGAAGATGCGCAACGCTCTCTCTCGAAGCAACGGCGAAGTCGACGAAGCCGAAACCGAGAGATCCGAAGAAAAAAACGGCTTGGAGCTGTCTCAGGAAAGATTCAACGAGATGCAAGAGTCCGAGCAGCTTCTGCTTACGGTAGCCGTCGACGGATCGGGAAAAATTTCGTCGTCGCACAACTATCCGCGCAGGAAACGGGGCGGGCAAGGCGTTGCCGGCCTGAAAAGCGGCGAAATCGTTGGATTCCTTTCGGTTTCCCTGAACGATCAAATAATGCTTGCGACGGATTCCGGCCAATCCATTCGATGCCCGGTAAAAGGCATTTCTTTTCGTTCGCGAACCGCCGGCGGCGTCAGGGTGTTCGATACGGCGGACAACGCTAGGATTGTTTCGGTCGCCTGCGTTGCTGAAAGCGACGATGTCGACGACACCGTCGAAGCGCAGCAGGACGAGGCTGTCGATTCAGCCGGTGGCGACGATCAACCGCCTTCAAATTAGCGAAACTCGAGTACGAAGGTGATCGAAAAGAGTTAATCTCTGCCAGGGTCGCGCCGCGTTAACTGCCGTTCGGCCCGTCCCTTGGACTCTTGCTCGAAAATCGAGTTATAGTTTGTTCAAGGAGGCGTTGATGAATTCCAAGGATTTTTTTGAAACGATATACAGTGCCCGCGAGCCAAACGATACCAGAGCAATTTATGATGAATGGTCGGAAACTTATGATGCAAGCGTCAACGGCCAGGGCTACGCTACGCCGGCGCGATGCGCCGCGGCGCTGGCAAGCATCGCCAAAGACAAGACATCTCCCATTCTAGATTTTGGATGCGGAACGGGAATTTCCGGATTGGCATTGCGGAACGAGGGATTCACGGTCATCGACGGCTGCGACTTGTCGCAGGCCATGATTGCGAAGGCCAAGGAACGGAACATTTACAGGAATCTCTGGCAATGCGGTTCTACTTCCGATTTCAGGCTGCCGCACGGATCGTATAGCCAAATCACGGCGGTTGGAGCAATCGGCCTGGGCGCGGCTCCGATCGATGCGTTCGACGTTTTGTTCGAGTTACTGCCGCCTGGAGGCTCGATAACATTGTCTTTCAATGATCACACTTTGAAGGATCCCCATTACGAAGCCCGAATAGCTGAATATACGGACACGTGCGCAGGGACGGTTCAATTCAAGGAATACGGCGAGCATTTGCCGGGCTTGGATATCAGTTCAACCGTCTATGTGATTGCCAAGAAGTAGATGATCCGCGAAAGGTTCGCGCCGTCGCCTACGGGACTTCTGCATTTGGGCCATGCGTATTCGGCGGCCGTAGCGTGGACATCGGCATCTGCCCGCGGCGGCCGATTCCTACTGAGAATCGAAGATATTGATTCCGAGCGATGCCGAACCGAATTCGAGCAAGCCATATACGAGGATTTGCGCTGGCTCGGAATCAATTGGCTGCCGCCGGTTGTGCGCCAATCCGATAGATTGCCTGCTTATGCTCTCGCGCTGCAAAAATTGATCGATCTAGGCATTTGCTATCCATGCCGCTGTTCAAGAAAGGACATTCGGCAGTCGTTAAGCGCGCCGCAAGAGAATCGCCTTGGCGAATCGTCCCTGTCATACGAAGTTTATCCCGGTATTTGCAGAAATCGCTCCATGCGGGATAAGACCGACGGAGACGCGGTCCGCCTCGACTTGAACAAAGCGTTCGATTGCCTCGGCGGCCGAGAAGCCGTTCGGAAGCTTAAATGGCTCGAAACGGGTCCGAATCGAGATGGCGAGCAACGCGTTGACCCGGAGTTCCTCGAATCAATTCACGGCGACATCGTACTTGCGCGAAAATTCATCGGGACCTCCTATCACTTGGCTTGCGTAGTCGACGATGACGAGCAAAAGATCACCTGCGTTACTAGAGGAATGGATCTGATAGATTCGACACCGGTCCATAGATTGCTGCAGGAACTGCTACGCATAAGCCCTCCCGTCTGGCACCACCACGAGCTGGTCAGAGACCACAACGGACGAAGGCTTGCAAAGAGAGATGACGCGCGGTCGATTCGGCGGTATCGAGAAGACGGATATTCGGCTACTGAGGTTTTCGAGCTCGCCGGTCTCCCGCTCTCGAAGAACTTTGGCGAATCCATTGGGGACGCCTAGCCATGCAATTGAAAGCGTCCGACCGAGGAAGCAAGTCGCTGATATTCGCCGTGCGCAACCGCCGGCGCTGTTTTCGGAACAAGAAAACCGACAGGTATTTATTCGCCGGATTCAATCGCAAGAAATTCAATGCGAGGAAATTGTCATTTGTCCAATCTGGTGAAAAAACAGGATTTCTCTCCCGTGTGGCAAGCGTTTCCAACCTGTTCTACAATCACCAAAAGGCAATCGCGGTCGCAGTCCGCTCTAAGCTCGACAAGTTTCTGGACATTCCCGCTTGTTTCGCCCTTGACCCAGTAGCACTGCCTGGATCGAGACCAATAGGTGGCAAACCTCGACCTCAGAGTCCTTTGCACGGCTTCCAAGTCCATCCAAGCCATCATGAGGACTTCGCCGGTGCCGTATTCCTGCGTTATCGCAGGAATTAAGCCCTTGTCGTTAAATTTCAGGCTAAAAGGCTGGCCTAGAACATTTTTCAAACTTTTTTTTCCTCTCGACATGGCATATTTAGATAATGTCGACGAACCAGGTGCCTGCAATGGTCACAGATAAAGACCTCATAAAGTTATATTCGCAACGCATTCTTGCGCTGGCAACCGACATTCCCCGCACGAATCGGCTGGAGTGCCCGGATGCGACAGCCACCGCGCGTTCGCCGCTATGCGGTTCAATAGTCACCGTAGATATATCGCTTTGCAGCGGCAAGGTCTCGGATTTCGGACAGGATGTCAAAGCTTGCGCGCTTGGACAAGCCGCGGCATCCGTTGTCGGAGCCAATATCCTAGGAAGAAACCGGGAAGATATCGAAGTCGCGCGGAATCAGCTGTACGCCATGCTGAAACTCGACGGACCCGAACCTGCCCGACCTTTCGAAAATCTTTCGGTGCTTATGCCGGCGAAAGAATATAAGAATCGCCACGCTTCGATCATGCTCGCGCTTGACGCTACTTTGGATGCCTACGACCAAGCCGCGGGTTCTAAAAAAATTCTGAATGAGTCCGGCCGCGCTTAAAATTCTAGAATGCGCATGCAAAATTGGCGGTCTATTCCTCGTTAAGACTAGCATAAGCTATATTTAATTCCACAAGTCATGCAGGTTTTCTGCGCCGACTAGGAATTCAGCCGACTTAGCTGCGTTTCTAGTTGCCCATCCAAGACCTACCGGCATTCCATGCCCGCCAGCTGACACGGGTCTGGGCACTGTGCGCGGCACCCGCCCGCGGGTCCCGCGGGACTACAGATACGGATACTGCTACCTGTTCTCCGCCATCTTTCCGGAGGCCGGCGTGGCGGTTGGCCACATCTGCTATCGGGCCAACACCGGCGAGATGAACCGGCACCTGCTGGACATCGCAGCGTCGGTTCCCGAAGGCCGCCACGCGCTGGTGGTTCTCGACGGCGCCGGCTGGCATCGCTCCAAGGCGCTCGAAATCCCGGCCAGCGTGACGCTGCTGCGCCTGCCTCCCTACAGCCCGGAGCTGAACCCGGTTGAAACCGTATTCCAATTCCTGAAATCGCGCCACTTCGCCAACCATGTCTTCGAGACCGCCGATGCCGTCAAGGAGAAGGTTGGCGCCGTCTGGTCGGACTTCACCAAGTCCCCGGATCGGATCCGCACGCTCGGAGGTCGAAGCAGGGGAAATTCGGCATGAGAAACATCAGGGGAACTTTCAGTGCTTCCAAAATTTTTCGAGTACCTGGAAACTTTCCCGTATTGGTATTAGTGAATTAACTCCTATCCGGCTGCCAGGTAAACACATGCTCACACTCGCAGAACCTCTCCAGTTTACCTCTTTCGTTGATTTCCCAGTGATAGTCATTGACGGTCAGAGGAACATGGAACGCTCGAAGATCGTAAACTCAAGGGTTGACATTTTTCTGACCAGAACAGCGAGCCTGATGTCGTCGTGTTCCTCCCGGGCCTGCACAATGCGGTTGTTGTAGATATCCACAACAGCATCGCCGGTAGCCTGAAAATCAGCCGGGGGTGCCTCGACCCCGAATGAGTAGGTGACATTGTTCCTGCAGCTAATCAGGCGGATACGCCTCGGCCGTTCCTTGTCTTTGTTACCAACCGTGAACCTGTGCGGGTGGAGTGTGGGCCAGACTTGTTCCTTAGGCCGCTTTTTCCACTCCGCCCAAGAGTCTCGGAAGTCGTCAAAAGTGTAGAATTCGAGAGTGCAACGCAGCTATAGGTCCACATTGTCCCGCTTGACGCTCTTCTAGAACGTCGCCGAATCTACGCTCAAGAACAAATTCGATTCACACCCGTGCGGGTGAGTGTTCTTGACAGTCTTAACTGGCCATCCGCAAGCGTTCCAAGCCACGTCCGCGACTCCCAGCGGCATGCCGAATGCATTACCGCTAATGGTGTCCGCGAACATTTGACCGTAGATGTCACCGGACATATCGGCATGGCCAACCGCGATCAGGTCAACAATGCGTTTAGCTAAGTCCTCGATGATCTCTTGTGGAAACTCGTCAAGCCGATACGGCTCGCGCCTCGGGAATCCACTGCGCGTTTTCTCTGAAACTCTTTTCGGGCTTTGAGCACACTTTCCCCTGGCCGCCGGCACCCGATCCATGGGCCACAGGATACTCCGGTCCCGGCAACAGCGCCACCCCACGACATCGTCCCGGCAACCGTCAGCTACACGCGAGTTTCATGCTCCGGGGTAAGTAAACGCAGAAAATCATGAAGGTTTTGGGCCGCCGAATGGAAAACCATTCTGATAACCGCCCGGACCGTCGGAACCGGTACTACATTTCCAGTCTGCTTGCGAATCTGGCTGTCATTCCCGATCGCGTTGAACCGTTCGGGGAAACCTTGCAACCGTAACTGTTCGCGCGGGGTCAGGCGCCGTTCTCCATTGACAAAAGATAATTGTATGACGCGCCCGCCCGCAATGCGTACGAATAAGGATGGCTGGAAATGTTTCCGGCGTTGTTCTCATGCCAGATTGATGGCGTGATCCTGGTCGTGACGGCTCTTTCGGATGCGATCGCTCACAAAATTCCTGACCGGTAAATCGTGTTCGAGAATATCCTTGAGAGGCGAGTAGGATTTTTTCGGTTTTGGCCATATGAAGCAATCAAGGGAATCATCATTGAATCCGATTATGATTGCACGTTCGCGCTTCTGCGAAAGACCATGGTTAAGCGCAATCAGAACCTTGTAATCAGTCCTATATCCAGCATCAAGCAAGGCTTCGTGAATCTTCTGGATAGTCTCGCCGCCCTCGTTTGTGGCGAGTTGCTTGACGTTCTCCAGAACAAACGCCTTGGGTTGTTTGCGTTCCAGGATACGAACAGCTTCCCAAACAAGATTTCCGCGAGCGTCCGCCAGGCATTCCCGGTTCCCAATGATGCTGAAGGGCTGGCACGGGAACCCGGCAAAAAAAGATGTCATAATCAGGTATCTTTTCAGACTTGATTTGCTCGACGTCGCCCAAGGGACGAATCCCGAAATTCTCTTCATACTGGTCACAAGCATCGGAATCGATGTCACTGGCAAAGACGCACTGAAAACCAAGCGACAATCCGGCGTAATGGAATCCGCCGATCCCGCAGAACAAATCCGCAAAAGTGACGATCCCGGTAGGCTGCAAGTCCTTGGGAATGGCTTGCAGGGCCGAACGCATGACGCGACCGAACTGACCGCTATCCATGGATCAATTCCTGATAGGTCAATCTCTTCCCAACCATGCCCGAGACCAAGATATGGATCATGGCAATTCCGTTACCGACCCTTTCATCGAATGCCGGAATAGTCCGGAGCGATGGCCGGAAGCTCATCTCCGCCGTGTAACGGCGACTGTGCTTGGGTAACCAGTGATGGCAGATTCCATGATATGGGAATTATATAAGAGAATCCAATTTGCCCGCTCACGCGTCAGGATCCTCGATGACATTCATGGGCCGGAGCGCGGTTCGAACCAGTTCTCCCGGCATCGGTATCGAGCCGTCCCGCTTCCGAACGACGAACGGTTCTTCTAGTTCTGCCTTGCTCGGTTGATAGCTGTGCGGCTTGACCCGGACGGTCGGGCGTTCTTTGGGCTTGCTCATTGGTTCCTACCTTGATCAAAGATATCTGACGCGCCACTCCGCTTTTTCCTTGAGCCTAGAGAAACTCAAGCGGACGCGAAATTCCTCGCCCAGTTTTGGCGCATGGCGGCCAACTCGCCAAATCGTGTCTTCAGGCGTCGGATTATATTCGCCCTGCAATATCGCGTTCGGAATGCAGGCGACTATGATTTTCTGCAATTCGAAAGTGCCGGGGTCTGGTTCTTCGTAGACAAACTTGCAGACTATCGAAACGACATGGAGAGTGCGCCCGCCCCGTTCAATCTCCGGCAGCAGCTTTCCTTCTTCATCGACAATGCTTCCGTCCTTTTTGATGAATTGAACGCGCAACGATGTTTGCGACATCTGGGTGGTTGCAGAATCGTTGCCTTTCTCGGCCTTGGCATCCAGCATGAGCCGACCGGGTATGCTTCGGGAATGAACACATAGACGGCTTTTTTGTAATCCACCTTGCCGTACAGACGTTCTTGGAAGCCAGACACGCCCATCGCTTCCACCGCTTCGCGCATGACATCCTCGGCTATGTCTTGCGCCAAGTCGCTTTCTTCACGGAAGATGCGTTTCGCTTCGTCGAGATAATCAACGATTGCCTGGACAACCATTTCCATGGTCGTGCGTTCTAGCTTTTCGGCAACTTCAGGAGTCATGTGTCCGCCTGGTCGCCGCGCGAATCGAGGAAGGATCACTGTCAATCCCAAGCCAATTCCGCCCCAGCCCTTTGGCAACGGCAGTAGTGGTGCCGCTGCCGACAAACGGATCAAGCACGACGCCATCGGCGGGCGAAAACAACTTGATCACGCGGGCGGCTAGCTCCTCGGGAAACTCGGCTTCGTGCCTGTCATTTCGACGCACAGAACGAATGTGCCAGACGCCGCGCGACCCCCATTCGGACCACTCGACCGGTTCAAGCCGGTCCCTGTCGAATTCTACCACGCCCGGCTTCCAAAAGACGTAGACGTGTTCGAATTCGTCCACGGCGCGGTAACTGGTTGAGTGCCACCGGCTGTTAGCCCAGCACGGGTCTTTGTGCCAAATCCTTTGGTCGTAGAGATACAGTCCTGCATCTTCCGCCCATTCCGACAACATGCATCCTGTCAAGAGAACCTTTGTGGCAATCCCGTTTTTCCCGCCTCTGACGTTGTTGCCTTCCAGCCGTCGTTGCACGGTCTGTTCGCTGCATCCAAGGTGTTGAGCGAGTTGATGTCTGTTGGCCTTGGGAAACCTGCGCTTCATGCGCTCAACATCTTCCCGCGTGACGGAGTGCGATTTGCCGCGCACGTTGTTGGCTTGGTATCGCGGCATTTCGGGATCGGGGAAGCAAAGAATGTCGCCTATGTTGACGACAAGAAATCCAGCCGGTTTCAGTATCCGGCTATGTTCTTTGACCACATCCGCAATCAGGTTCTGCCAGCCGTCAAACGTCAAGTCTTTCTCGTATGACTTGCCGACGTAGTAAGGAGGCGACCAAAAACTGAGGTCAATGCTTTCCGTGGGCACATCCTTGAGGACGCTCCGCGCGTCCCCACGGATGATTTTGTCAAATGTGAATGCGGGATTCTTCGCTTTCACACACTGCGAATTCTCAAGCCGCTCCACGTCAAGCCGTGTGTGCGTCACGACCGCGCTCCGCATGACAACCCGTTTTCGGCTATCAGGTCTTCATACCGCAGTTGCTTCCCGACCATCCCGGAGACAACGCCATTCATCATGTCCAGCGTGTCGCGGTTCCGGGCGTTGTGCCTACCCGCGAATTCGTCAGCATACCGTTGCAGGTGTTTCTTGCTGAATTTGTGGAACACACCCCTGTGCCCGCGTTCCAGAGTGGCCCAGAATGACTCAAAGCCATTGGTCTGCGACATGTCCCGAACATACTCCCCGGCACTGTGGTTGACGGTCTCATGCGCCCGGTCAATACCCACATAGTCGCGACCATCTTCCGAGTAGACCTGCGCAGTCGCTTCGCTGTGGCATTCCACGAAACCTTGGAGCGTTTTGGCTGTGGTGTCCGGCACGACCTTGGCGGCGACCTGCCCGGTCTCCCGATCCTTCACGCCCGCGACGATGTCCCTGCCGACACCGCCACGCTCCGCACTCAGCTTCTTGTCCTTGTGCTTGTTCTTTTCGAGTCCGCCGACGTAGGTCTCATCCGCCTCAACCGGGCCGGAGAACTGCGGCATTTCCCCTGCCGCGAACGCGGTCCGCAGACGGTGCATCAGGTGCCAAGCCGACTTCTGGGTGATTTCCAGTTCCCGATGCAGCTTCATGCTCGACATGCCCTTGAGGTTCGTTGTCAGAATGTAGACCGCAATCGCCCAGTCGCGGTATTCCAGTTTCGTCCCTTTCATGACTGTTCCCGACTTAACACTGAACTGCGGACGGTTCGGGCAGTCGCGGCAACGATGCGTCATGCTGCTGTGCTTGATGCCGGCCTGGACGTTGAAGCTGCCGCAATGCGGGCAGTAGGGACCATCTGGCCAGATTTCCGACTCCAGCCACTTCCGCGCGGCTTCCTCGTTCGGGAACATTTTCATCAACTGCTTGACGCTGATGCCCCTGCGGTGCGACTTTCCCGGTGCCTGCTGCGCCATGGGAATCTCCCTGTTGTTGGGATTCTACTGTAACGGATTTAGTGGCGGCATCAAGAAGAAAATGGGATTCTCGTATATTTTCCCCAATTTAAACTCCAATCTATGGCAGGGCCTGCAAGCCTGGGAAGCATTTCGATTTGGAAAGTTCAATATGCCAACGAAAAGATTAGCCAAGGCAAGAACATGCCTAAAATTGCCATAACTCCAAGCACGTCCTTAATTACCGAGATCGTAGATTTTCGACGAATAAATTCGATTCTTTGCATGGTCCTACCCTTTCAATTAGTTCTAATAATGTTTCTTTTTTATTCTGCTGTCAAGAACAAACTTAGAACTATTGCGCGCTTGCCACAGGCTTCCGGAGTGCTTTATGTTTCTCACTAACTTATTGTAAAAATTGTATTTTTTTAGAACTTCCTTGATCGCTAAGAACAGTCCCCGAAGCAAATGTTCCAAATGAGTTGATTATTTTCGCTAAAATTCAATATTCGGAACGTAAATAGAACTAACTTTCAACGTTCGGAGAATCGATTCGCAGGCGACAAATCCACAGCTAAAGATGCAAGTCGCCGCTAGAAATTTTGCAAACCGAGCCTGCTCTTGAAATTAGTTCTCTTTGCCAATCGTACTGCTCTTAATTGATCTTTTGGCAATTCCTTGAATACGGTCGCTAATCCGTCAATCGCCGCTATCTGAAAGACAGAGATTGGATTATCGGCTTTTTGATACCCGTTCGGCTCCGATTTCGATTCGTCGGAGTATGTAACTGCAAAGACCGCAATGTTGCGACTAGCATAGCATCCTGGAAGGGCATACTACCTTGATTTGCGGGGCTGTTCTTCTTGCCAACCCAGCGCAGCGCGCCCTACGACAAGCGTTTAATTCTTGGCATGCTTCGTGAACGAAAATAATTTTTCCAAGCCGGCGTATTGCGATTTTGGACGAGTTGGATGGATTCCAGCCCGGAAGCAGGCAAGACGAATTGCATCGAAACATTTCAAGCGAATGTGCGAACCGTTGGATTTTCGATCAAGATTCAATGTCCGGCGCGGTTGATTAATTTGAAAATTCAAGGAGCTTGATTCAACTCGTCAAGAATTTATTGTGAATACTTGCATTGTCACACCAATTCGGAGCCGACTATGGCGCTACAGACAAAGACAACTCAAATTGGCATCGTAGGTTGCGGCTTTTATGCCCAAAACCATTTGCATGCATGGAATGATCTGAAGTCGCATGGATGCGCTCTAGCAGCCGTCTGCGACCTGGACCCGGTCAAAGCCCAAGCGGCCGGAGAGAAATTCGATGCCGCATGGTACACCGATGCCAACAATATGCTCGACAATCATCACATAGACCTTCTCGACATTGCTACGCAGATGGGCAGCCATCGCGACTTGGCCGCAATTGCCGCCAGACGAGGAATAGCTGCGATCATCCAGAAACCGCTTGCGCCAACGCTAGGGGATTGCGAAGCAATCGTCTCTGCAGCCAAGGAAACAGGGGTCTGGCTCGCGGTGCATGAGAATTTCAGGTTCGGCAGCGGCATGCGCCGCGTAAAGGAAGTTTGCGATTCAGGCGCAATAGGAACTCCGAATTGGGCCAGAATTTCGTTTCGAACCGGGTATGACATTTACAAGGGGCAGCCATACCTTGCCAGAGAACGGCGCTTTTCTATTCTCGATTCGGGTATACATGTGCTCGACCTAGCCCGGTTTCTGCTTGGCGAAGTCGAACGAGTCTTCTGCGAAACCCAGCAACGAAAAAGCGGGATTGCAGGAGAAGACACGGCGACAATTCTTCTTCGCCACCGTTCCGGCGCCGTCTCGGTGGTTGAAACGACGTACGAATCACGAAAATCACCGGATCCATTTCCTGAAACCCTGCTGGAAATCGAGGGATCCAAAGGTGCGCTATCTCTTTCGACCGGAGAGAAAATGACAGTTTCGTCCATTGGGAAAACAACAGCTGAAAGTGTCGGAGCACCGCTTTTGTCCTGGACCACCCGCCCTTGGCATGTCTCTCAGGAGGCGGTTCTCAATGCGAACGCACATTTTCTGGATTCATTTCGGATGGGCAAGGAAGCAGAAACCTCGGGCGCCGACAACTTGAAAACGTTTGCGCTTGTCGAAGCCGCCTACGAATCCGCCGAATCACACACATCTGTTGTCCCTAAATTCGCCTAACCGCTAACGACGAAAATTGCGATCTCGCAGTTCCGTTAGGGCCTGGCCCTAACTGCCCAGTTGCATTTTCTTGCCCTGTCCGAGAGTGTGGGCTTTGCATCTCTGCTATGTTGACGAGTCTGGCACTTCCGATGATTCGGGCAACTCGTCACACTTCGTTCTCGCTGGCATGTCCATTCCGATTTGGCACTGGCGCCAAGCTGACCGCGAATTTAGCGCCATTAAGGTCCAATACGGCCTTCAGGAAGCCGAGATCCATACAGCATGGCTCCTGCGGAAATACTTGGAGCAATCACGCATAGCCGATTTCGGACAGCTTTTCCGCGATCAACGCCGCGCTGCGGTTACCAGTGCGCGGACAGTTCATCTGCTCGACCTCCAAAAACAAAATCGAAATAAAACCTACAAGCAAAGCAAAAAGAATTACGCGCAGACCGAGCCTTACAATCATCTCACCCAATCCGAACGGCACAGCTTTATCAATGATGTTGCCGATTGTTTTTCTGCCTAGGGTTTTGCACGTCTATTTTCCGAATGTATTGACAAGGATAACTAGTCACGTTCTCAGGTCTGCGCAAAAATCTAGTTTTTGTGGATTCGAGGAAGTTTTATTCTGCGGATTCCGGCACGGGCGTGAGCATCGCTGCGGCTATCGGGGCTGACCGAAGTGTCTCGGATGAGAGTTTGCGGATGTTTTCGGCGAATTGCCGGCTGCGGGCGCAGCAATCCTTCGAGCCGGCACTGTGGCTCAATAGGGTTCTGCTTCCAACCCGCTCAGGAGCGCTTCAGGGGCATTGGAATGGCGTCGATCGCGTCCTGCGCCTCGGCCGCGTAGTAGCGATTGGCCGGGGGCATGTATTGATACCGGCCCTTCGAAGCGAACGATGGAGATTGCCGCGTTGCTCAGGCCGGCGAGGTTGCGCGGCGTGTGGCGCACATGCGCCCGGCAGCGGTCCTCGTCGCATGTCCAGTCGCGAACGTAGTGACGGCGGTTCTCAATGTGCCAGTGCTCGCGGACGATGCGGAGCAGCATGCTGGAATCGGCCCTGTCCCTGTCTAGCGAGGTCAGGCAATAGGTGGTTTCTTCGGATCTTGTCCCGGTTTTGACGTATTCGATCGTTCGGCGGATCCGGATGGCCTGCTTTCGTCCGTAGAGATCGCGGTAACCGTCCCATTCGGGAGCCGCCAGGTCGACCGCGTCGCTGCGGCGCCGTTCGATGCGGCCGTGACCCCTTGTCGTGCGGCTCGCTTGTTCAGTCGATGTCCTTCAGGTCTTTCAAAATGGTGTCCTGGTTGCCCTTGATGGCGATGGCGAGGTAGTCGCGGCGCGGCAATCCTCGACTAGGCTTCGCGCGGTTTCCTGCCGGGCGTGCATGGCGTCGAGGGCCGCGGCGCGTCCCTGCAGTCCGACTTCCTTCCCCAAGTTTCGAACGGCTGGAATTTCGTTCGTCTATTCAGGGATTTGCGTTTGCCCGATCACGAGGCCGCTGCCGTGCTCGGCCGCCGCAACCATCATGCGTCGCTCGGTCTCGATCTGCTTCGACGCGCAGCGCATGTCCTTGCCGTCGAGGGCGACCGGTCGGCATCCGTCGCGGGCGCAGAGTGGGCCGCCCAGTCGCGCAGCGCCCGGTCCAGAGCATCCGGGGGCAGGTTCGAAAAGATGTAGCGAAAGCTCGCTTCCGCGGGTGTCGCGTAGCATGGGCGGCCAGGAATCCAGAACGCGCCCGCGGCCGCCTTCTGCTCCTCGCTGAGAAGCTCTCCGATTCGGCGAAGGCGGTCACGCCGCAATAGCCCGCCAGCCGAGCCGCAAGCGCGATGGTGAGATAGCAGCGCAGGCCGATGCGTCGGCCGCGCGGCTTGCGGAAATCCTCGACGGTCTCGAGAAAGGAGCGATTTGCTTCCGGGAAGGTGGATCAATTTTGGATGCCGATTCCAGCAAAAGTGGGTCAATTTTGCACGCCGCTCAACAATCTGCCACACTGGCGGCGCATCCTCGCCGCGCAGCTTGGCGGCCACGCCCTTGGACAGTGCGCACGAATACCTCCTTCGGCTGCCCCGTGTCGGTGAACCGCGCGGAACCGCCGGACCGGCGCGAGTAGCCGCGTGTCGGACCCGGCGCATGCCAGTTTGAAGCACAGTAGCAAGTGCCTGAAAATCTTGACGGATCGACGAAGCTCTCGGCGACGAGCACGGGATAGCCGTGCAGCGCCAGCATGTCGTCGGACAGGCGCCCCAGGCTCAGCCCGAGCACCCGCGAAGCCATGTTAGGAACCCGGCCCTCGCCGAGAATAACAAAGCGAGTGTTGTTCGCGATGAGATGAAGCCGCGAGAGCCGCTGATCGCGCGTCCAGGCCGATCCGGGGCCGTCGCGCGCGACGCGCGACCTCGAATGCCCCGCCCACCAACCGACCAGAGCAACCCAAGCCTCCCCGCCTGCCGCCAGGTGGCGAAGCGCGCGGACGTAGAAGTTCTTGAAGGAAAGATAGTGGTGGCGCGCGGCAAGGGCGTCCCATCGCCACTGCTCGCCGTAGCCTCGCACCGGCCACACCGTCACGTCGAGTGGAAAAATGTCGCCTCCTTTCGAATCGGAAACTTGCATGCCGAGGCGCGTATCAAATCAAATGTTGCGTCATCAGAGAATAATTCAGTTTCGGAACAAAAATTTGAAAAAAGTTACTTTTGCGGGGTCGTGCTCCACCACTTTAGGAACCTGAGAGTTCCAGTGATTTCCGCTAAACCACTTAAGTTCGACCGCCAAGCTGTCCGCCGAACCGAGGCCACCTCACACGTCGACTGCGATCACATCTAGCAAATAGAAAAATCTTAACAACCTTCGCTATAACAGCTCCGTCCTGCCGTCGGAATAAATTCGAACCACCGATCCGACTCTGTTGTAGACAGATGAAGTCGCGGAGAACCGGCTGCGAAGTCTCTGCGCGTGCTCAACGTCAAGAAGTGTGAAGGTGGCCGTCTTTGCTGGGCCTTCTGCCGAAAAGCCTGCACCAATCATCAACCCGCCAACTTCAGTAAGGAAGAAGCGGTCATGAAAATCCTCGCCTCCCTGGACTTCCGACCACTCGTGGAGCTCCAAGCAGTAGCCTTGTGGAAGGAGTCCTCTGGTTTGGTCAGGCGCGTCCCGAGCAAGGATTTCAGGCGGAGGGCGCGAGATATGCGTACCAAAATGCACTCTGATCACTTTCGGCCTTACTGCCAACGACGCAAGTCTTGCAAGCAGCGATTTCAAGGGGCCGATGTAGTCGCCCTTTCCCGGCCGTGAATCGAAATAAGGATCCACGATGTCGATCTCTTCGGCGAACGCAGCGAGTAAGACTAGCGCGCCGGCAATGTCGTCGGGGGTCCTTGCTACGTCCTGACTGATTGGTGCGTTAAAGAGAGGATGCTCATCAGAACAATCGTCTGGCGGGAGCGCCTCTGGGCAGAGCTTAGCATCACCGCTGGAAATGATAGCACGGAACGGTTTCTTTCCGTGCTCCCGTACGGCGTTGTCAATCCAGCTCGCTTCGTGATTATAGATCCGGTTGAAGTCCCCAATCTTGTGTTTGGCACTGCGTAAACGTTCAACTATACTACTAACCCTAATGTTTGGAATACCGGCATCTTTCGCCGCTTTGACAACTTTTCTTTCCCATTTGCTCGGCAACCGGGAAATAATCCTGCCTTTATCGGCTCCAAATTTTTCGGACAGATAAAGAAACGTGCTCCACTCTGCGCCGATAGTTGCAGGCTCAACCGCAAATTCCGAAAGCATCAAAAGAGTTCCTCGGCGCGCTCTTCGAAGAACCCCTGTGGCCAGCGATCAACAAAGTCTCCGTCCGCTTCAACGCGTAGCGAGTGAAAGCGAACGCCATCAGGTCCACTCTCCACGTAGATCACGGAAAGATCATCCCGTGTCAGCCCTAGGATTCCAGGGGGCAACTCCTCTTCCGTCTGCTCCCTAATCCTACGCAGTAAGCGCAGCATGATGTGCTCGCTATGTGTCTCGATGATCAGTGTCTTTCCCGAAGGGAACTTGTCGGGACCGCTCGCTGCGACCCGAATGAACAGATCGCCCATTCGAACCTGTATCGCAGGATGAACATGCATCTCGGGCTGTTCAATTCCCAGTATACCGTCTTTCTTCCTCAACGCAGCTACGATGACCGGCACCATTTGGGAGATGCCGATCCCGACATCCCCGGGCGCAACGAGAATGCCGTTTTCGAAGTTCCGCAACATGATCTCCGTACGCGTTGCAAGGCTGCGGTATAGCTCTTGAAGCTCGCCAATATCGTCCTCGTTCAGTCCGCGCTCGAACATCTGATGCACAACGCCAGGCACGGGGATCTCCTTGAATTCTACTCGCTCCAGTCGATAGGCAGTTCGCAGGCGTTTCTTGCCTGAGAGCCATGAATTGACTTCTTCCATAAGATCGCCGCGACGGTCGTTGTAGAGGAGATCCCAGGCAGCCAGGCCTTGTGCCCAACGGCCTTCATCGGGAGTTACCTGCGGGCGGTAGCTCCGTGTCGGAATGTCGCGGAGCGGACCGACGTACGTCATTTCTGTAAGGTGTTGGCGGACGAGCCTAGCGGGTCCAAGGATCAGCTCCGATAGCAGCGACCGAAGGCCGTTGACCCGCGGAGTACGTTTTTCGAGTTCGGCTTTCTTCACATCCGGGTCGCGGATGCCGAGGACGAGATCGCAGTCCAACATTGGAAGCGCGCCCAGCTCCGTTCTGACGGCGATACGCAAACGGTCGTCCGGGGTGTCCGGTGTCGTGCGGTCCGCTGCCGCCTCTCGCGCAAGCGACCAGATCTCGTCTTCCAAGGGTGATGAATTTTCCTGGACATCTGCTAGGTCTTCGGGTTCATCTTCCTGCAGGACGGCACGTCGAAGCAGGGGATGCGCGAAGTTGAAATCTGTCAACTGAGCCCGCCCCTCGGCCGGGGGAGAGACGACCGCCGCCAGTGATTCGCCGTCCAACTCAATCGAAAACCGAGAGACATAGGGCGCCTGTTCAAGTTCGCTCCAGCGGACTTCCACAAGTAGGCTAACGTCCTGAACGACTGCGTAGTCGCGATACTCATTGCTCTCGCCGACGAGGTAGCGGATCGGCAACTCGGCGAAGTCCGGCTCGGTGAAGGAGAGGCCAGTGTTGAGCGGCAGTCCATCGGCTCCCTGCTCGTCTGAAAGGTCCAGAAGAACCTTAAGGGTGACCGCCCGTTCAAGCTCACGCTTGTGCACGAGCGTCGCAAAGCCTCCGAGGTCGATAAGGCCGCCCGAGATCGTTCTGTCAGGATCGATGTTGCCGCGTTCGAGGATTTCGCGCAGGTAATGCAGTGCCTGCAAAATTGTGCTCTTTCCCGAGCTGTTTGGACCAAAAAGCAGTGTGATCGGCCGAAGGTTAATGGTCTGGCGGGTTCCAATGCCCTTGAAGTTCTCGATTTCGACCCGGGTCAAGTGCATATGGACACCTCAGAGTTCGCCTCGAAAGGCACTATGAGACAGGGATGCAAACATCATGTCTGCCTCTTTAAGAGCAACTCGAAGCCGTGTCTTGAGTTTGTCAACGAATGAATACACTTCATTAAACCACTCGACCGCTTTCCGATCAGGGATACCAAAGGGAAGAAGAGCCAAATCCTTCTTGTTCAGCTGTGGAATGGATCTGCCGCTGGAAATCGAAGTGAGATCGATCAATTCAAACCAAGTGCGAAGGTACTGGTTGGAGATATGAGAGTAAGCTTTCGGCGCGACGGCCATTAGGTTAGGATCCAAGATGCTATCTCGTCCCAATATTCGTTTATTGTTTGTCGCAATTGCACCTCCTCTCTTGGGAAACACCACAGCGGCGCGAGGTGCTAATACGCCCCCCCTCACGGCGCTTCGGGACGGTGCCCAAAGTTTCGCCGACTGTACGGACACCTCGTTCCCAGGGGCGCTTAGGTCAGCCACTTTGACAAGGAACACGCCGTCGTCTTGACCGGTGAACGCTTTGCCCTTCGGTAGCGAGTTTCCGGCGAAGAGGTCACAGTAAACGCCGAGTTCAGAGCGTTCAAGTCGGCCGCTTGGATCAAGCGGATGTCCGAACTCTTGAAGAAAAGTCGAGCGGACAATTTCGTCGGCCAGAGCTAGCGCCTGCTCGCGCTTGCGACCGATGTCGCCGGCCTTGTCTAAGATAGCCGTGATACGTTGCTGTTCCGCAATCTTGGGAAGCGGTATTTCAAGGTCATCCAAGAAGCTGCGCGGAATACGCTTTTGACCGGCGCTACATCTCATACGCCCCTCACCTTCGGCCCTAATCCTCTCCAAGCGAAGAAAATGCAGAAGATATCGCGGATCCAAGACTCCGTCGCGACCGCGAACAACGTGGAATTCGGTTGAGCCGAACGCGTATTCTGTTTTTGTCTCCGCTAAAGCTATCTTTCCATTCTCGAAACACGATGTAATTTTGGCCACCAGGACGTCGCCCGAGCGAAATGGCGTATACCCATTCGCAACCTGACGGAATGGGCGCGCTTCTTCTATCTCGATTCGCCCATCTCCGTGCAGGGCCTGCATCGAAACGAAATCACAAAGTTGTTCTGGATTGACTTCCGCGGCTCTTGGCCCCTTCGGATTGACGAATGCGACATCTCCCAAGCGCACCGTTTGGTTCATCCGAACATCCCCCCCAACTCGGCGAGATCATTGGTGATCTCGTGGTTGATATTCTTCATGCGCTCAAGGATCACTTGGGGCGGATCGTACTTCTCCTCTTCGTACACGCTCTTCTTATATCTGCTCACCGACAGGTCGAAGCTCGCCGCCCTGATCTCGTCCGCCGGCACGAAGAAGGCATTTGCCGTGCGATCCGTATCTTTGGCCGGATCGCGGAATCGCCAGCGCTCAATGCAGTCAGGCAGATCGTTCTCCTTCACCGGCTCGCGCTTGTCATCGAGCGAGCGGCCGTCGGCCTTTACGTCGTAGAAAAAGACGTTGTCGGTGCATCCGCCCTTGGCGAAGACTAGGATGCCGGTGGATTCGCTTGCATAGGGCTTGAAGACCCCGCTCGGCAGCGAGATCACAGCTTCCAGCTGGTTCCGATCGACCAGGAGTTGACGCAGCTGTTGGTGAGCGCCGGATGAACCGAATAGCACGCCATCGGGCACGATGGTCGAAGACCGACCGCCAATCTTCAACATCCGCAGGATCAGCAAGAGGAAGAGCAGCTCGGTCTTCTTTGTCTTCACTTGGCGTAGAAGACCGGTATCGACATCCTCGAAATCAAGGCTGCCTTTGAAGGGCGGATTGGCAAGGACTACGTCGAAGCCATCACTCGCTTGTTTCGGAAAGCGGTCGGAAAAGCCGGCGCTGAGCGTGTCCTGATAATGGATGTCGGGGTCATCCACGCCGTGGAGCATCAGGTTCATTGCGGCGATACAAAGCATGGTCGCGTCGAAGTCGAAGCCGTGGAACATTCCGCTTCGGATGTGCTCTCGGTGTTGTTCGAGCAGGTCGCCGGTGTATATGTTCTGCACTGAGCCGGTTTCGGGGTCGGTTTCTGCGATCACGGACTCGGGCGAGGTAAAGGCTTCCAGAAGGTATTGTATCACGCTGACGAGGAATCCGCCCGTGCCACAAGCCGGGTCGCCGATCACATCCGTTGGCTTGGGATCCAGCATGTCGACCATCAGGCGGATAATGTGCCTAGGTGTGCCGAACTGACCGTTGATCCCTGCGGTGGTCAGCTTGCTCAGCAAATACTCGTAAAGATCGCCCTTTGTATTCCCCTCCGTCAGAGGCAGATCGTGGATCATATTGACCGCCTTTACCAGGAGGGCGGGCTTCTGGATCATTAGCTGCGCGTCCTTCATGAATTCGGCAAACGCTGTGCCACTCGGGGCGGTCGAACGGAAGTGTAGAAAGACTTCGTCTCGTACCAGCGGCAGCATCTGGTCCGCTCCCAAATGCCGGAACTGCGACCAGCGGAGATGATGGTCATCCTCTTTGAAGCGGGGCGTGAAGGCCTTGCCAGTTCGTTTCTGGCGGTTCTCGTCCCGCGCTTCATTTATGTCGAGAAGGCGGGAGTACATTAGCAAGGTGATCTGCTCGATGACAGTGAGCGGGTTGGTGATCCCGCCCCGCCAGAATTCCGTCCAGAGCGCGTCGATGCACCGCTTAAGTTCACCGGTGACCATTTATGGCTTGCCTTCGTTCGGATTGATGTCTAGGCGTTCCCGGTTCCTGGTGCCAAAAGTACGTACGATCTTGATGAGATCGATGAGGTCACCTTCGTTCTCGAACACCCCATCTGGGCCAACCGCATCGATGATTGTAAAGGGAGCGTCGTAGAGACGCTCGATCTCGATCATGCCGTAGCGCACGATGTGGTTCTGTAGTAGTGAAAGGAAGCGGGTCTGCTTGGCGCTAAGCTTCGGGTGCTTCTGTACAAAGCTCGTGAATTTTTCTTGTACGGCATGGGGATCCATGCCGACAATCGATCTGATGGCGACGTAGAGCGGCTTGGCGGTTTCGCTGAAAAACTCCTCGATAAGCTCACGCCTGACATTCGGGTTCTGGGTGAGAATGAGGGACACAAGCGACTCGATTTCACGGTCAGAGACCGGTTCGCCTGAACGAATCTTTTTGAGAACCGGATCGGTTTCGAAGTGCTGTTTGAGTTCCGCCTCGATGATCTGACGGTACGCCTTCATATCCGCCGAATTCAGGCTCGCAGAGTGCCGTGCGAACTGCATCTGCTCCGCATCCTCGGTGATATCGACTACCTTCGGCGGACCGTGCTGAAAAACACGCCGAGCGCGGTGATGCATGATATCCCGCAGGTTGATACGTGCTTCTTCGAGGTCTGCGGCGCTGGCGTTGGCCCAGAACGCGTTAGACTGCACGCGTTTGATGATCTCGGCCTTCTCCCGCACCGGATTCAGGTGCATCTTAAGAGCCGCGAGACGATCCATCAAGTCGATCTTCAGATCGCCGAGTGCTCCGGATCCGCACACCACTGCGAGTTGCATCCGGGCAAAAAGCAGATCAAGCGCCAGCGCATCGCCGAGCCCACGAATGTTTCGCCACTGCATCAGCGGAGCGACATCTTGACGGAGCCTAGCCACCGTCGTTGGCGCAAACTCTTGAAGGATTTCAGAGCACGACAATACCCGCTTTTCCCTCCACTTGTCGCGCAAAGCGATCGATTCTTCGGGGAGCGCATTGATGTCCGCCGCAACAAGGCCAAGGATCATCTCGAAGACAGGGACCTCGCTCCTTTCAAGCGCTGCCTCGGCAAGAGTCAAGCGCTCCTCAAAGACTAGCTGCGCGAGAGGCATACCTTGCGTCGGCTGAGCGGGCTGATAACCAATGTCGAAGCGAGCAAAATTTCCCCAATGGTCAAAGATTCGAAAGACGCTCTTATCGTTTCCTGGTCCGAACAGACCCGGGCACAAACGCGTTCCCCGACCGATCATTTGCCAGAACTTCACTGGCGACTTCACTGGCTTTGCAAAGACGAGATTAACGATTTCGGGGATATCGATCCCTGTGTCCAGCATGTCGACCGAGATCGCTATCGTGAGTTCGTCGTTCGTGCCTTCTCCCTTGAAGTCGTCGATGAGCTGCTCAGCCCTCGGGTCATAGTTGTTGATGACTTGGCAGAACTTGCCAGCATATTGAGGATACATCTCAACGAAGAGCTGGCGCAGCAGCATCGCGTGATGGTGGCTACGCGCAAACATGATGCTCTTGCCCAGCACCTGACCAGTTGCGTCCTTAAGCCCGTTCGCCATCAAGTTACGCAGGATCGCTCGGTTCGTATCCTTGGTGTAGATGACCTTATCGATCTGTTCGCCAGAGAAGTCATATTGAGACGGGTCCTCACCCTTTTCCTCTAGCTCTTCGATCTGTTCCGAAGAAAGCCCGTCGAGCGTGATGCACTCGCGAAGAAACTGGGTCGTATGCTCAAAGACTTCGAATGGTGTCAGATAACCGTCCTCGACCGCATGCTCTAGATCGTAGTGTGCAGTCGGCAGCTGCCCTTCACAGTCAAATAGTCTGAAGGTGTTGCGGGTTATGAATTCAACTGGTGTCGCAGTCAAGCCGACTTGGTGACAATCGAAGTAGTAGAAAATGTCACCATAGACATTGTAAACGCTTCGATGGGATTCATCTGCAATGATGAGATCGAAGAATCCTGGATCGAAGGACTGAAAGACCTTCTGCATGGCAGGGTAAGTGGCAAGGAACACTCGTTCGCTAGCGTTTGATCTTACTCGGGAATTAATGACGCGTGTAGGCTCTGGAAGATAGTCGTTGAATGCGTTCTTGGCCTGCTTCCGCAGTTCCTTCCTGTCACATAGGAACAAAACGCGCTTTACCCATCCGGCCCGGATCATAAGATCAGAGAGCGCGATGGCGACCCGCGTCTTGCCTGTCCCGGTAGCTTGGACGATCAGTGCCTTACGGTGCTTCTGCAAGAAACGCTCCGACACCTGCTTGATCGCTTCGAGCTGATAGAGGCGATCGACGATTTGATCGTTGATCCCGATCGTATCGAGCGGCCGCTTCTGGTGACGCTGGTAGTTGCCGAGATGCTGGAGACTATGCTTTGAATAGAAGCCGTAGAGCTTGCGCGGCGGGAAGTTCTGTGCGTCGTCCCAAATCCAGATATCAAAGCCGTTGGTGTAAAAGATCACCGGGCGATGCCCGTACTTCTTCTCCAAGGCATCGGCGTAGAGCTTGGCTTGATGTCGGCCTCGCTCGGCGTCGAATGCTGTCTTCTTCGCCTCGACAACGGCAAGGGGATTACCGTTGTCGTCCCAAAGCACGTAGTCGGCATAACCGGTACCAGTGGTGGTCGGCTGACCATTCAGCTCAACTTCCTTACCGACCTGCGCAGTGCTCTGTAGCGCTAACCCAACGTCCCAGCCGGCGCTCGCCAGCAAACTGTCGATGAGGCGCGAGCGGGTATCTGCTTCGTTGAATTGCAACTGGTCAGCTGCCGATTGCGCCGAGTAAGTAAGCTCCTGAAGCTCAGCGGTCTTTTTTTCGGTAGTGCCAGCCTTCGAACGAGCTACGTCCAGTTCTGCAAGCAGCGCTCCCATCCGCGCTTCCTGTGCCGCGAGCTTCTCTAGAATTCTCCGCCGCTCATTTTTTTCAGCTTGTCCGGGCGCGGACGGCTTAGCGAAGGCCGGCAGCTGATCCGCCTTCGCATCGCCATATTGGATGCACAGCCAGCGCGCTAGATCATGGGCTTCTTTCAGCAGCCAAAGCGCACTCTGGGCCCGCACGGATTCGCCATGGGTTGCTTTGTTGGCGTGCATGCGAATGGCATGCAGCTTGCCGAGCACAACTCTTGGCGTGATGGCCGCAAAGGTATCGTTCTCCAACAGATCCACAAGACTTGGCTGTTCAGGTTTAGGCAGCTCTAGGTCACGATAGATGTCCTTTGTAAGGTTTTCGGCGAACAAACGCAGTTTCACCAGCGCGCTGGCTGGATCAGCATGCGCATAGGCCTCGGCAAGGCCGCCAAGCGCAGCTAGGTCGGGCCATCTGTTACGCAGAATTTCGAAGTTGACGGATTTCATGCCATCGCCTCGGCCAGCGCAGCCTCGAAGGCGGCGCAATTAGTTACGACGACCGGAAACTCGTGCGGGTTGTCGAGCCTGTCAGCCACATTGAGACGCAGCCGCTTCTGGAAGTAGTAGAGAAGAGCCTTGCGTACGAGCACCTCGGCGCGTCCATCCATCATTTGGTAGTCTTGGGCGACCACTGCCTGCTGGGTGTCGCTTAACGCGGGATTCGGGATGAGCGCAACGGCGAAGCGATCATGCCACAGTTTGTCATCATCAGATGTTGCGCCCGGTGCATCGGGCTTCTGGGCATTCAGAGAACGCGAGAGAATGAAGTCCTTGAATTTGTGATCGATGTGGCAGAACGCGCGGACGTGCCAGTTGAGCCCGTCGTTGCCGAGGGCATGGGGCGTGATACGCCTCCATTCTGGAATCGGCAGGTCAGCGCTCATCGATTGATAGAGGACTTCAAGAGATTTCTCTTCGCGAATCGCTCTCAGGATTTTCCGCAGCACACCTGCATCCACGCGCCGGTGCGGTATCGGTATCGCGTCAAACTCTGGAGCAGTATCGAGCCAAACTTCCGATGACCCAATCTCAGGTCCAGTTGCGGCACGCAGATGAGCGAGATACGCGGCGGCGTTAGGCTCAAGGAAAACCGGTTTGAAAATGTTCGCGGCTCGATAGCGCTTGGCACTCTTGTCATAGTGCAGATTGCCGGGCGCCTTCTCTTCGTAGAGTTTTAGGTCCTTTGATGCTTGGGGTATTGAGATGCCGAACTGGTCGACGATATTGGCACGCTTGATCCCGCCTTCCCAGAAGAGACGGAACTCGATGAACTCCAGCCGCTTTTCGACGCCCCAGCGCATGGACAATCCCCAAAATAAGGACGGGCAGCTGCACGGCCCTTCCGGCTCTTTTGATGATCCGTATATAAAGTATTCCCATATGGATGTCAACTCTCTATGTTCGGCTAGGTGCATCGAGCTCAAGATGCGATCGGGTTCCGTTGAGGAGACAACCACCGGGACGAATCCGCCCAGCGACCGCGCTCGGGCCGTGTCGGGGCGCAATTGTCGTGTTCCAATTCTCATGAGGCATGACTTACGCCTTCCGGCGAACCGAGTTAACTGCGTCGTGACGAAAGGCTACGCGCGCCGCATGGTGATCGGGAACGCCATCGCCGAAGCCATCGACCTGTTCCATATGGACGCGCTCTCCGCGTCCGTGCCCATGAAGGTCAACCTCGACCTTCAGCTGAGCCTCATGGCGGGCACCCTTTACCGGCTGCTCGCGGTCCGCCTGGGCAACGGACAGCAGAACTCAAGGGCGCGAACCCCGGCCCGGCACTTAGTCAAGGCGGCGGCGGAAATCGCCGTCTGCAAATCCGATTCGTTTGATGTCGGTGTCAAAACTGTCACATGAAAAAACCGTTGGGAATTCAGGCTAGGCTTCTCTTCGCCATGGATTCTCCCGGAGTGCCGGATCCGTGTTCCCGCTTACACTCTTAATGTTTCTGTCGTGAAATCTATGTTTTCTAAAAATTCATTTACGCAGGGTAAAAATCAGGAAGATTAATACCTTATACCAACACCAGTAACTGCTGATTCGCGAACATTATAAGAACTTTTTGTGAACATCGACATCTAGACGTGGCCGCAACATGCGGGGTGCAGTCGGTGCCGCCTTCCTGTATGTTGCCGATTGAACCCAAGCAACATGGAGGAAGCTATGCCGAACAGAGTCGCAATCACGAACACCGACCACACTGCGGAGGGCCTAAAGGCACTGGCCCGCAAATGCAAGGACAAGAACCAGTCCCGGCGCTTGCGGGCGATCGCCAGGGTGATAGAGGGCGAGCACACCCGCGCGGAAATCGCGCGGCAGGCCTGCGTCGACCGTCAGACGCTATGCGACTGGGTGAACAGATACAACGCCCGGGGCGCGGACGGCCTGAAGGACATTCAGCGCAGCGGGCGGCCGCCGAAGCTGGACCCGGAGCAGCGCGCCGAGGTCGGCCGCTGGCTGCAGGAGGGTCCGGCGGCGGGCGTTCCGTCCTGGACCATCGGCCTGGTCCGGGAGCGGATCGCGGAGGTTTTCAAAGTGGCGCTGTCGATGGAGTCGGTCCGCACCCTGATGCACTCGCTGGGCTTCCGGAAGCTGTCGCCGCGACCGATCCATCCCAAGGCCGATCCGCAGAGGCAGGAGGACTTTCGCAAGAATTTCAAGACTTTGGTGGCATCGGCCCTGCCGGAGGGCGTCGAT
>Ga0209754_1000289_pt1 | contig 75357 bp, 76 predicted proteins | sample MesohylBB_FD_187295 | JGI IMG/M metagenome (GOLD analysis project Ga0209754, IMG submission 187295) | Host-associated microbial community of the marine sponge Aplysina aerophoba from Gulf of Piran - sponge mesohyl, lysed by bead beating... | ecosystem: Host-associated > Porifera > Sponge >...
CGGGAGCTCGTCCACCGCGCACCCCCGCGCCCTGGCCGCCCAGCCCAGCTCCGGCCAGCGCCGCCGGCTCTCCTGGATCTTCCGGGTCAGCGCCTTGACCTCACGGTCGCGGGCGAGGTGCCCCTCATGCTCGGCCAGCATGCCGTCGACGAAGCGCCGCATGTCGAGCGGCACGTCCTCGATCTCGGACAGCGCCGCCGCCCGCGCCATCGTCTCCCGGTAGCCGGGAAGGAAGAAGGGGAGGGTGTTCGTTTGCTCGGTCCGCCGCCGGAGCGCCCGCCAGTCCTCCGCCAGGTCCGCGAACAGTTCCGGGTCCACGGCGGGGATCTCGGCGGGATCGACGCCAAGCGCCTCCAGCGCGCCGTCCTCGACCCCCTCCCGCGCTTCCAGCAGCTCGACCAGCGCCTCGCGGTCGTCGGTCAGCAGCATGAAGGCGTGGCTCACCCGGCTGAGCTCGACATGGAACAGCTCCCGATCGGCGGCCCCGCCGGCCTCCAGCACCGCGATCGCGGCTCTTGCCGTTCTTCCCTGCGCCGAATGGACGGTGGAGCAGTAGGCATGGTCGAGATGGCGGAGCTGCGAGTCCGTCAGCGCGAGGTTGAACTCGCGGCCGTCGGCGTCGCGGAACCGCACCCGCCTGTAGTCGATCCCGACGATCTCCGCCTCGCCGCCGTTGACCAGGTCGAGCGCGCCGGAGCGGGGCGCCTTGCGGTTGCGGGTCCAGCGGATCCGGTCGCCGGCGCGGAGCTCGATCCGCTCGGTGTCGCAGATCCGGAGATACCACGCGGCATTCCCCGAGGGGCGGAAGCGGCGTTCCTTTCCGTCCGGGTGGGCCAACACCACCATCCCGTCCTCGATCCCGGTGACGGTGCAGACGTCGTCTCTCCGGCATCCGTAGTGATCGCGGTGGAACGCGGCAATGTCGCCCGGCTGGTAGTTCCCGATGTCGGCGGCCTGGGCACGGGTCAGGCGTCGGTCGACCAGCCGGTCGATCTCCAGGACCCGCCCGTGCAGCACCCCCTCCAGCCCCAGCCCCTCGCGCACCGCCTCGTTGGCCTGGCGGCGGATCGCGTGGGTGGGGGCGAGCAGCAGCGTGTCGGCCCTCTCCTCCGGCGGCAGCGCAAGCCATTGCCGCGCCGCCTCGAAGCCGAGCTCTTCCCGGGGCGCCTCGCGCACCCGTTCCCCGAGACCCTCGATCGCCGCGCCGGGCTCGCCTTCGCGCGACTGGGTGACGGCCCTGAGCAGTTCCGGGTCCCGCTGGCGCAGCACCTCGGTCATGGCGGCGGTCTTCATCCCGGCCTTCTGCAACAGCCGGAAGGGCTGGCCCGCATCCACCGCGCGGAGCTGCGCCGTGTCGCCCACCAGCGCGACCCGGGCCACTCCGAGGCGGGCGGCGATCCCCAGCAGCTCGCCCATGCGGACGGTGTCGATCATCGAGGCCTCGTCGACCGCCAGCACCGAGCCGGCGTACTCCTCGCGGGCACGGGCGAGGGCTTCCGGGTCGGTGAGATCCGCGAACCGGGTCAGGAAGTATTGGAGGGTGCGGGACGGGATACCCGCCTCCCGCTCCAGCACCCGCGCGGCGGCGGCGGACGGCCCGAGGCCGTGGATGCCCGTGTTCCCCAGCAGCGCCTTCGCCTCGCGCAGCATGGTGGTCTTGCCGCTGCCGGCATGGCCCTGCACGCCGATCACCAGATCGTCCGCCAGCAGCACCGTCCGGACCGCCTCCTTCTGGCCCTGCGTGAGGCGCGACGCTTCGAGGCGTTCCTCGACGGTCTCCCCGTCGGCGAGCGCCATGCCCGTGCCGCGCCCGGCACGCATCGAAGCCAGCACCCGGCGCTCGGCCTTCACCGCCCATTGCGTGACGAAGGCGCGGTCCATCCCGCGGCGCTCCACCTCGATCAGGTCTCCGTTCCCGGCCAGGCGGTCGATCGCCGCGTCGATTTCGCCCAGCGTGTAGCGCCCCGGCGCGTGGCCCAGCGCCACCGCCCGGATCTCGGCTTCCGGGATCGCCGTCCGCCGCTCCGCCACGTGCGCCACCGCCTGCGCCACGGCCCCCAGGGCGCCCACCTCCGGCTCCGGCGACAGCTCCGCCGGAGCCGGCGAGCGGACAGGGGCCGTTCCCGACAACCCCTCCGCCCCGCCCCCGCGAGACCGGGCCCGCCCTCCCCGCGTGCCGCCTTCACCGTCCGCACGAACCCCCGCACCTCGCGCAGCCCGTCCCGAAGCTCCTCCTGCTCGCCGGGCGTCAGCACCACCGGATGCCGGCCGGGGTCGTCCGCCGCCACCAGATCGAGAACGTATTCCGAGATCGGCTTGCCCGCCGCCGCCGCGGCGTCGCGGACCGTCTTCCGCTCCGCCGCGTTCAGGCTCAGGCTGCGCGGGCGCTTCGGATCCTCGATCACCCCTCAGCCTGCCTCCCCTGCCCTGGAACCGTTCCGGGGTCGTCCTCTCCGTCGAGCTCCCCGCCCAGCGCCTTCCACCGGTTCGCCGCGCCGGGATCGGTCACGCCCCCCAGCGTGCGCTCGCGGTCGATCCACCCGTCCACCGCGTCGCACGCGTCTTCCCATTCCCGGCCCGCGCCCGCCTCGCGCAGCCGTCTCTCCTCCAGCAGCGACAGCACCAGCAGCTCGCGCACCGCGCGGCGCAGAACCTCCGCCGGTATCGCATCGGGCATCAGCGCGCGATGCATCAGGTAGCGCGACCGGTCCATGCCGTGCTGCCGCGCCAGCCGCCCGGCCCGCTCCCACTCCGCATCGCTCGCCATCACCGCCCGCTGGCGGTGCCCGCCCTCGTCCCCGTTCATCGCAGGCCTCCCCGCAACGGTCCCTGAACCGGTCGACACAAGGCCATATTATGCCGATAATAGATCAAGGAATTCCGATGGTCTCCATATCAATCCAATTCTCTCAAACCTATTGCATTTCCCTGAATGCAATCAACTGCCCACATAAGAAATACATAAGGTAGAAATTTCGCCTCTTTGGAATAGACTTGCGGCCCCCAAAAAAGTACCCTATATTAGTGATCTAACCGGGAGAGACAACGATCCTGATCGAGCCCGTTAGCACTGAAAGAGCATTCTAGTTCGGTCACACCATGACCGTCGACGTGACCGACATGCCCGTGGTGCCCGTCGTGCCCGTCGTGCCCGACGCGAACGCCGCGCCGACCGCGGCCAACCGGGAGGCGACCACGCCGGAGGACACGCCCTACGCCTTCGCCGCCGCCGATTTCGGCTTTGCCGACGCGGACCCGGGCGACACGCTGGCGAGCGTCAGGATCGTGACCCTGCCGGCGGCGGGCTCGCTGACCGATGGCGGCGCGGCGGTGACCGCCGGCCAGTCGATCGCCCGGGCCGATATCGACGCCGGCAGGCTGGTCTTCGCCCCGGCGGCGAACGCCTTCGGCGATCCCTATGCCAGCTTCGCCTTCAGGGTGAGCGACGGCACCGACGAGAGCGCGTCGGCCTACACCATGACCATCGACGTCACCCCTTCCGTCGAGACCGCGACGATCGAGGCCTGGAACGTCCGCCTCGGGCGCGCCATCGGGGTCCAGGCGGTGGATGTGATGACGTCGCGCTTCGAGGCTGCCGACGGATCGCAGGTGACGCTCGGCGGCCGGCGCGTCGGCGGCACCGGGTCCGGCGTGGCGGGGGAGGAAGCGGGTTTCGCGGACCGGCCGGGCTGGCTGGAGGAAGCGGAGAACGCGGCCGGTTTCCGCGCGACCCGCGGGATGAGCGGGCGGGAGCTGCTGCGCCGCAGCGCGTTCCACCTCACGGCGGGCGGGGCCGGCGAGCGCCCCGCCTACACGCTCTGGGGCCGCATGGCGTTCGGCGCTTTCGAGGCCCGGGTGGACGAGACGACGCTGGAAAGCGATGTGACCACCGGATTCCTCGGCGTCGACGGCCAGTGGGGGCGCGTTCTGGCGGGTGTCGCGGTCGCGCTCAGCGACAGCGAGGGCAGCTACCGGCCGGTCGCGTCGCGCAGCGGCGGATTCGACCGGGGCAGGATCCGGGCCGACCTCACCGGCGTCTACCCCTATGCCCGGTTCGCGCTGGCCGAAGACCTGAGCGTCTGGGGGCTGGTCGGCTACGGCGCCGGCGACCTCACGGTGAAGCCCGAGGGTCAGGCGTCCATCCTGACCAGGGTCGCGATGCGGATGGGCGCGCTCGGCGTGAAGGGACGGATCTTCGAAGGCGAGGAGCCGGACGATTTGCGCCTGTCGGTGAAGTCGGATGCGATGTGGGTGCAGACCGAGTCCGGCCGGGAAAGGGATCTCGAGCAAGCCGTAGGCAGTGCCAACCGGCTCAGGCTGATCCTCGACGCCGAGGGCGACTTCGGCGCCGCGGCGGGCACGACCGTCACGCCGTCGGGCGAGATCGGCCTGCGTTTCGATGAAGGCGATGCCGGGACCGGGGTCGGGATGGAGCTGGGCGCCGGGATGCGCTACGCGGCGGGGGCGTTCACGGTGGAGGGAAGGGTGCGCGCCCTGGTCGCGCACGAGGCGAAGGGCCGCAAGGAGTGGGGCGTCTCGGGGTCGGCGGCGCTGTCGCCGGGCGCGCTGGGCCGGGAGCCGTGGTTTGCGCTCCAGCCGGTCTGGGGCGAGGCGGAGAGCGGGACGGAGACGCTGTGGTCGCTGGACGATGCGTCGCGTGGCGGCTCCGAGCGCGCGTTCGAGGCGAAGGGCCGGCTGGACGCCCGGATGGGCTACGGGTTCGAGGTCCTGGCCGACCGCCTCACGGCCACGCCCGAGCTCGGGCTGCGGCTGGCGGAGTCGTATCGGCGATACAGCTTCGGCTGGCGGCTGGAGCGGGCCCGGCCCGCGCGGCTGGCGTTCGGCCTGCTGATCGAAGCCACGCGCCGCGAGGCGGCGGGCGGCGACCGGCCGCCCGAGCACGGGGTGGGGGTCCGCCTGACGGCGGGCTGGTGACCGCCGCGCCTTCGGCCGGATAGCGGCGGACCGTCCCGAGGCGGGCCCGCTCGCGGCCGGGCGGGGGCGGCGCCCGGCGTTGCGATCGGCGGTCGCGCGGGCGCCGCGCTCTCATGTATGATGCCGTGCATTCACAGCCAGTCCCAGGGAGGAATGGAAAGTGCTGATCGAACGCCATGCTGCCCCGACCCGGCGCTTCGCCGCCGCGCTGGTGGCCGCTTCCGCGGTGCTGGCGGGCAGCGCCGCCTTTGCCGCCGACAAGATCAACGTGGGCGCGCTGCGCTTCACCTCGCATTCCGGGAGCTTCATCGCCTTCGAGAAGGGCTACTTCAAGGAGGCCGGGCTCGACGTCGAGTTCAAGTACTTCCAGGCCGCCGCGCCGATGGCCGTGGCGATCGCCTCGGGCGACATCGATTACGGCGTGACCGCGATCACCGGCGGGCTGATCAACCTCGCCGACAAGGGCGCGATCAAGATCATCGGCGGCGCGCTGCACGAGGAGAAGGGGATCGACGGCTCGGCCATCCTGGTCTCCGAAGCCGCCTGGAAGGCCGGCGTGACCACGCCCGCGAAGCTCGCCGGGCGCAGCTTCGGCATGACCCAGACCGGGTCCTCCTTCCACTACATGGCGTCGCGCATCGCCGAGAAGGAAGGCATCCCGCTGGAGCAGATCAAGCTCAAGCCGCTGCAGAAGGTGGGGGCGATCATCGCCGCGCTGAAATCGGGCCAGATCGACGCCTGGGCCATCGTGCCGCATATCGCCAAGGCGCTCGCCAGAGGCGGCAAGATCCGCATCATCGGGTGGGTCGCCGACTACGCGCCGGACTACCAGGTGACCACGGTGTTCACCTCGGCGAAGACGGCGGCGGAGCAGCGCGACCGCACCAAGCGTTTCCTCGCCGCGTTCTCGCGCGGCGCGGCCGACTTCAACGCCGCCCTGGTCGACAAGACCGCCGGCGAGGCGGCGGCCGAGGCGACGGTCAAGCTGATCCACAAATACGTCTACACCAGCCGGCCCTACGCCAAGGCGGCGCCGTCGATCCGCAACGGCGCGATGCGGCTCAACCAGGGCGCCAAGCTCAACCTCTCCAGCGTCAAGGCGCAGCTCGACTGGTTCAAGGCGTCGGGGCTGGTCAAGAGCGATATCGGCATCGACAAGCTGGTCGACGGGAGCTACGTCGAGACCTACTGATCCCCAGGCGCAAGGCCGCGCGATGGAATTGCGCCTCGCCGGCCTTCGCCACGCCTATGGCGAGGTCGAGGTGCTGCGGGGGATCGATCTCGACATCCCCGAAGGGCGCATCGTCTGCGTCATCGGGCCGTCGGGCTGCGGCAAGTCGACCCTGCTGCGCCTGATCGGCGGGCTCGAACGGCCCGACAGCGGGGGCGTGATCCAGATCGGCGAGCCGCCGCCCGGCTCGCTCAACCCGCTGACCTATATCTTCCAGGACTTCGCGCTGCTGCCCTGGCGCACGGTCGAGGGCAATGTGCGGCTCGCGCTGGAGGACCACGCGCTCGGACGCGGCGAGACCGAGCGGATCGTCGACGACGTGCTCGCCCGCACCCGGCTCTCGGAGTTCCGCTCGGCGTTCCCGCGCCAGCTCTCGGGCGGCATGAAGCAGCGCGTCGCGATCGCCCGCGCGCTGTCGGTCTCGCCCGCCTTCCTGCTGATGGACGAGCCGCTGTCGGCGCTCGACGCCCAGACCCGCGAGCTGCTGATGGACGACCTGATCGAGCTGTGGACCCGCGAGGGCTTCTCGGCCGTCTACATCACCCACAATTTGCAGGAGGCGGTCCGGCTGGGCCACCGGGTGGTGGTGCTGTCGCGCCGCCCCGGACAGGTCCGCGAGATCATCGAGATCGACCTGCCGCTCGATACCCGCCCGGCGCATGCGGGCGAGCTGGAGGAGCATCGCCAACGCCTCTGGACCCTGCTCCGCGACGAGGCCCTGGCGGCCGAGCTGGAGCTGGTCGATGGCTGAGGAGGTCCGCAGGAGCGTGCCCTTCAGGGGCGGCGGGTTCCTGCCGCGGCCGCTCGGCATCGTCGGGCCGCTGGTGTTCGTCGCCGTGATCGGGCTCTGGGAGGCGGGGTGCCGCGCCGGGGTGATCCCGCCGCTGGTGCTGCCGGCCCCGTCCGAGGCGCTCGCCGCCCTCGAATATCTGGTGGAGACCGGGCTGCTGTGGAAGCATGTGAGCGCCTCGATGCAGCGTCTGGTGCTGGGCTGGACGATCGGCACCGTGCTCGGGATGGCGGTCGGCATCTCCATCGGGCTGTTCTCGCTCGCCCGCGCCGGGCTGGCGCCGGTGGTCGCGGCGATCTTCCCGATCCCCAAGATCGCCCTCCTTCCGCTGTTCGTGATCTGGTTCGGCATCGGCGAGGGCTCGAAGGTCGCGACCATTCTGTTCGGCACCTTCTTCCCCACCGTGATCGCGACCTATGGCGGGGTCGACAATGTCGAGCGCGGCCTGATCCGCATGGGCCAGTCCTTCGGGCTCTCCTGGTGGTCGATCGTGCGCAAGATCATCCTGCCGGGCGCGCTGCCGGCGATCCTGCCGGGGTTCCGGATCTCGGCCGCCATCGCCATCGTGCTGCTGGTCGCCGCCGAGATGATCGGCGCCGAGTTCGGCATCGGCGCCTATATCCTGCTCGCCGGCAGCCTGATGGCGATGGACGAGCTGATCGCCGGCGTCGCCATATTGTCGGTGCTCGGGCTCACCGTGAACTGGCTGATCGCCCGCGCCGAGCGCTCCCTGCTGCGCTGGCGGCTATGACCCGGCGAGGTAGTTCGCCCGGTACCAGTCGTTGATGTCGCCGCCCCTGGTCACCCACACCTCGGCGCGCTGGCGGATATGGCGGAGCGCCTTGTCGAGATATTTGGCGCGGAAGGCGTGGCCGATCAGGAAGGGGTGGAGGCAGATCGCCATCACCCGGCCGGTCGTCGCGCCGTCCTCGTAGAGCATGTCGAACTGGTCGACGATCATCCGGTAGAACTCCTCGGCGCCCAGCCCGCGGTCGAGGAAGGCCGGGATGTCGTTGATCTCGATCGAGTAGGGCATCGAGACCAGCGAGCCCGACTTCACCTCCATCGCGTAGGGCTGCTCGTCATTGACCCAGTCGCAGACATACTCGATGCCGTTCGCGGCCAGGATGTCGGGCGTGTTGAGGCTCTCGCTGAGCGCCGGCCCGAGCCAGCCTTTGGGCGCGGTCCCGGTGCCCGCCGCGATGGTCGAGACGATGTCGCCGATCAGCCGGCGCTCCTCGTCCTCGGGCTGGTCGTTGAACAGCACCGAGTTCGTGCTGCCATGCCCCATCCACTCCCAGCCGAGCTCGTTGCCGGCCTCGACGATGCGCGGGTACTGCCCGCAGACCTCCGAGTTGAGCGCCACCGTGCCCTTGACCCCGTGGCGCTCCATCACCTCGATCAAGCGCCAGATGCCGACCCGCACGCCGAAATCGCGCCACGAATAGTTGAGCACGTCGGGCTTGAGATGGGCGGTCACCGCGGTGACCGAGGTCGAGGGCTTGTCCCAGTGGAAATGCTCGATATTGGGGATCACCCAGACCGCGATCCGCGCGCCGTTCGGGAAGCGCAGCGGCTCGCGGTCGACGATCGGCGAGTAGGCGAAGCGTCCGTGTTCCATGCCGTCCCCCGGGCTATCGGTTGTGGCCGATCGTCGACAGGTATTGCAGCGCCTCGTCGAGCGAGACCACGTCGGCGTATTTGGCGTTGAGGTCGAACAGGCTCTGGTCGTGCGCCGCCTGCGAGCGGTCGCCCACCGCCTCGCGCACCACCATCGGCCGGAAGCCGACCTGGCAGGCGTCGACCGCGGTCGCGCGGACGCAGCCCGAGGTGGTGCAGCCGGTGATGATCAGCGTGTCCACGCCATGCGCCATCAGCCGCGAGACGATGTCGGTGCCGTAGAAGCAGGAGGCGTATTTCTTGACCAGCAGCGTGTCGCCCGGGCGGAAATCGAGCCGCGAATCGACCTCGACCCCGTCGTCGCCCGCCTTCAGCGTGACCACCCCCTTCTGCTTGAGCGCCCAGATGCCGGCGTCCCTGAGGTCGTCGTCCTCGTAGATCACGGTGGAGAAGATCACCGGGATGTCGCGCTCATGCGCGGCGTCGAGCAGCGGCTCGATCGCGCCGATCTCGGCATCGAGGTCGGCGCCCAGCATGCGGTCGGGATCGGTGAAGGCCTTGAGCATGTCGATCACGATCAGCGCGGGCCTCTCGCCGAAGCCGATCTTGAGGCCGAACCCCCGCTCGGCGAAGAATTCCTCGTCGCTCTTCCCGGTCTGTCCCGCCATCGCGTCCTCCCCCATGCGCCGTCAGGCAACCGGCGAACGTTACGCTGTTTCGGGCGGGCCGGTACAGGGCGAGCCAACGCAAGCATTGTCCCGGCGCCGCGGCAGGGGTCATACTCCCGGCGGGAGAAACGTCCGGGACCGGAGGACGGCCCCGGCGACACAGGGAGACTGCGCGATGAGGAACCTTACCCGCGTCCCGCTGGCGGCAGCCGGCGTCCTCGCGGCGATCGCCGCCTGGCCCGCTTCGGCCCAGAAGAGCTACGAGATCAAGATCGGCTTCGTGACGATCAACGACTCCAACCACCGCTCGTCCGAGCTGCTCAAGGCGGCGCTCGAGAAACGCACCGCGGGCAAGCTCAAGGTCAAGATCTTCCCGGCCGCCCAGCTCGGCATCATCCCGCGCCAGCTCGAGGGCATCCAGCTCGGCACCCAGGCCTTTTTCTTCACCCCGCCGGGCTTCTTCCAGGGCATCAACCCGGCCTTCCAGGCGCCCGACGCGCCCGGCATGTTCGATTCGCACTGGCACCAGCATCTGACGCTCAACCACCCGAGCGTGCGCCCCGAATGGGACAAGCTCGGCATGGAGGCCGGCATCGTGCCGGTCTATCTGTGGAGCGCGGGGGTGGGCGCGATCTCCTCGCGCGATCCGATCCGCACGCTGGCCGACCTCGAGGGGAAGAAGCTCCGCGTGCTCGCCACCAAGATGGAGATCGCCCTGATGGAGGTCTTCGGCGCGGCCGGCGTGCCGATCCCCTATTCCCAGGTCGTCCCGTCGATCCAGAGGCGGGTGGTCGACGGCGCGCGCAGCGCGATCATCGTCATGGGGCCGTCCAAGTTCTACACCGTGGCGAAGTACCTCACGCGGACCGCCGGCGGCTATATCCCGGTCGGCGCCTATGCCAGCCTCGCGGTGCTCAAGAAGCTGCCCAAGGATCTCCAGACCGCGATCTGGGAGGAGGGCGCCAAGCTCACCGACACCACGGTGGAGATCGCCATCGAGATCACCACCCATTGGGAGAAGCAGTGGGTCAAGGAGGGCGGCGAGGTGATCGATTTCTCCGCCGCCGACCGCGAGGAGTTCTTCCGCCGCGCCAAGCCGCTCGGCGACAAGATCCTCGGCAGCAACCCGAAGATCGCGCCGATGTACAACCTCATCAAGGCGGCGGCCGAGCAGACCCGCGCCGAAGCGGCGGTGAAGCACAAGGCCACCATGATGCGGCTCGAAAAGGAAATGAAGTAGCGCGTCCCGCGACCGGCCGGGGCGGGCGCTCCGGCCGGTTCCCCCATCGACCGTGAGAGGATTCAGCGATGTCCGAACCGATTCCCGTCCGGGTTGCGCCCAAGGGCATGGGCATCAACGAGTTCGTCGCCATGGAGGAAGGCTTCTTCCGCGACGCGGGGCTCGACGTCGAATTCGACATGCAGGTGTTTCGCGGCACCCAGTCGAGCTGGAAGGGGCTGGGCTATTTCGAGCGCCCGCAGGACCGCCCGTTCGCCGACAACGGCGCCGACAACCTGATCCAGTGCGCCTGCCAGTGGGGAACGGTGAGCAACGCCGCCTCCGGCATGGGCAAGGCGGTGCGCGACTGCTACGGCGTCTCGCCCTGGGGGATCTTCGTCCGCCCCGATTCGGAGATCCGGACGCCGGAGGATCTGGCGGACGTGCCGATCGCGGTCGGCATGCGCGCGGGCAGCCATTTCAACGTGCCCTACCGGCTGGAGAAATATCTCCCGCTGGAGCGCATCGACTGCCTCAATGTCGGCGGGTTCTCCGCCCGGCTGGAGGCGTTGATCTCGGGCGAGGTGGAAGCCGCGAGCCTGCTCCCCCCGCAGATCGACATGGCCAGGCAGCTCGGCATGCGGGCGATCGTCGAGGACGAGTTCATGACCATCTGGTGGGTGCCCGAAACCATGCCCCGCCGGGCGCTCAGGGGCTATATCGACGCGCTCGCCCGGGCGGAACGGGCGATCGAGGCCGAAACGGACAAGTACCTGCCGGCGTGGCGGCACTGCATCCCCGAGGCCTTCGCGGATCGGGACTGGGATTTCGCGCGCTTCAGCCGCGGCGAGCGGTTCGTCAGGGCGCCGCTTCCCGACGGGCTGATCGAGGAGATTTTCGAGCAGGTCGATCGCTGGGATCTCGCCCAGTATATCGAGCACCGTTCGCCGGACCGCCTGCTCTACGCCGTGGAATAGGGCGGGGGGGCCCGGCGGCGAGCGGCATGCGCGAACGGGTGGAAATCTTCGAGGGCGACATCACCACGCTCGCGGTGGACGCAATCGTCAACGCGGCCAACACCGCGCTCCTGGGCGGCGGCGGGGTCGACGGCGCCATCCACCGCGCCGCCGGGCCCCGCCTGCTGGAGGAGTGCCGCACGCTCGGCGGCTGCGAGACGGGCGATGCCAGGGCGACCGGCGGATACGACCTGCCCGCCCGGTACGTGATCCACACCGTCGGTCCGGTCTGGCAGGGCGGCGGCCAGGGCGAGCCCGAACTCCTGGCAAGCTGCTACCGCCGCTGCTTCGAGATCGCCGGAGATTTGGGGCTCGCCTCGATCGCGTTCCCGGCCATCAGTACCGGGGTCTACGGCTACCCGCTGGAAGCGGCGACCCGCATCGCGGTGACCGAGACCCGGGACCGGCTGGCCGGCGGCGGCGCGCCGGGGCGGGTGGTGTTCGCCTGTTTCGGCGCGGCGGCGCGGGACAGCTACACGGCCGCGATCGACGACCTGATCCCCGTCTGAAGGCCGGCCGTCCCTTGCCCGGTCCCGACGAGAACCGCCACCCGGACGCGCGCGCCAAGCTGGGGCGCGGCCGATGATGGAGGCCGTGCTGGATGGCCTGTTGCTGGTGTTCCAGTGGCCGGCGATCGGCTTCCTGGTGCTCGGCGTCCTGCTCGGTATCTGGCTCGGCGCGGTCCCCGGGCTCGGCGGCATCATCGGCCTGGTGATCCTGCTGCCCTTCACCTACGGGATGGACCCGGTCTCCGCCTTCGCGCTGCTGCTCGGCATGTTCGCGGTGACCTCGACCAGCGACACCATCGCCTCGGTCATGCTGGGAATCCCCGGCACCGCGGCATCGCAGGCGACGATCCTCGACGGCTACCCGATGGCGCAGCAGGGCAAGGCCGCCCGGGCGTTCGGCGCCGCGTTCACGGTTTCCGCCTTCGGCGGGGTGTTCGGCGCGCTGATCCTCGCGGTGTCGATCCCCCTGGTGCTCCCCATCATCCTCGCCTTCGGGTCGCCCGAATTGCTGATGCTGGGCGTGCTCGGGCTCGCCATGGTGGGCTCGCTCAGCGGCGGCTCGATCCTCAAGGGGCTGATCGTGGCCCTGCTCGGGCTGATGATATCGATGATCGGCTATGCCGAAATGGCGGCGATCCCGCGCTACTGGATGGGAACCACCTATCTGCTCGACGGGCTGCCGCTGATCCCGGTGGTGCTCGGCCTGTTCGCGATCCCCGAGCTGATGGAGCTCGCGATCCGCGATTCCTCGATCGCCCGCATTCCCAGGGAGCAGACCCAGGGCGGCGGCATGCTGGAGGGAATCAAGGACGCCTTCCGGCACTGGTGGCTGACGCTCCGCTGCGCGGCGCTCGGCACCTATGTGGGCATGCTGCCGGGGCTGGGCGCGGCGGTGGTCGACTGGTTCGCCTACGGGCACGCCGTGCAGTCGGCCAAGGACGCATCGATGTTCGGGCGCGGCGACGTGCGCGGCGTGATCGCCCCGGAAGCCGCCAACAACGCCACCCGGGGCGGCGCCCTCCTGCCCATGGTGGCGTTCGGCATTCCGGGCAGCCTCGGCACCGCCATCCTGATGGGGGCGCTGCTGATCCAGGGTCTCAAGCCGGGCCCGGAAATGCTGACCGACAAGCTCGACCTCACCTTCAGCATGATCTGGACCATCGTCATCGCCAACATCCTGGTCGCCGGGCTGCTGATGGTCTGGAGCAACCAGGTCGCCAAGGTCGCCTTCATCCGGGGCCATCTGATCGTCCCCGGGGTGATCCTGTTCGTGTTCATGGGGGCGTGGCTCGGCGGGGCGTCGATGGGCGACTGGATCGCCTGCCTGACGCTCGGGATCGTCGGCTTCGTCATGAAGCGCGGCGGCTGGCCCAGGCCGCCGCTGGTTCTCGCCCTGATCCTCGGGCCGATCCTCGAAAACGCCTTCCACATCAGCATGCGGGTCCATGCGGGCGCGGGCTGGCTCGGCCGGCCGATCGTCCTGGTGATCGCCGCCCTGGTGGTCCTGACGCTGGCGTTGTCCGCCTATCGATACGCGACAGCGAGGCGCCGGCCGGATGCGCCGGCCATCGGCGAGGGGACGGAACGCAATCTCACCGTTTCGGTTCCGCTCGCGGCGGCGATGACGGCGCTGTTCGCCTGGGCCGCGGTCGAGTCCCTGGCCTGGCCCGCCATGGTGCGCCAGTTCCCGCTGACCGCGGCGGTCCCGGCGGCGGCGCTGTCGCTCGCCGTGCTGTGCATCGAGGGCCGGGCGCTGCGCGACGCGGCGGGGAAGGCCGGGGGCTTGCGGGTCCTGGCCGCCGCCGATGCCGGGAACGCGGTGCTCGGCAAGGCGTGCATCTTCTTCGGCTACCTGATCGCCCTGCTCGCGGTCGGCTACCTGTTCGGCCAGATGGTGGCCCTGCCGCTGTTCGTCGCGGCCTATCTGTGGCGCTGGGGCGGGTACGGCTGGGCCGTGTCTCTCGGCTACGCGGCGGTCGGCTGGGCGTTCCTGTACCTGTTCTACGGCAAGGTGATGAACGTCTTCTGGCACCAGCCGCTGCTGTTCGGCTGATCCCGCTTGCCGGAGACCGGCGGGGCCGCGCGGGCCCCGCCGCCCGAGGGCTATGCCTCAGTTCTGGCCGATCTTGCTCACCCTCTTCAGCGTCGCCAGGATTTCGTCATCGACGTTGCGAAACGTCGACTGGATCTTGAGCGCGTCCTCGGTGCTGACGAAGTTGACCCCCGTGCCGCCGAGGCGCTTGGTCTCCGGGCCGACATAGGCCGGGTCCTTCGCCGCCGCCTGGTAGGCCGCGCGCAGGATATCGGCGGCTTCACCGGGCGATTTCGGCGGGGCGAACACGGTCATGGTCGCGTTGCTGAGCGCCATGGAGTACCACTTGTAGGTCTTCCACAGGGGGCCGCCCGGCATCTTCCCGTGCACCTCCTCGTAGACCTCCTCGAAGCTCGGCACGCCCGGGAAGGATGTCGCCTTGACGATATTCCCGCCCTCGTCGAAGTTCGGGTGCGACCACAGCGCGATCGCCGAGCCGTCCTTCAGCATGGTGTCCTTGAAGAATATGTAGTAGCCGATGCTGCCGCTGTTGGCGGCCTGCACCTCGTTGGACATGAAGGCCGGGCGGATCTTGGCCATGCCGCGATAGCCGCCGATGAAGCGGTAGTTGGCGCCGATCATCTCCATCGAGAGGTTGCCGAGGAAGTCCAGCATCTGGTCCGGGCGGCGCCCGCCGACATTGAACGATTTGACCTTCATCACGTCGGCCGATTTCCTGATTCCCGGCGCGACGTCGGTGCGCATCAGCGTGACCCGGTCGAGACCGCCGGCGCCGATCATCACCAGCTCTTCCGGCACGTAGCGCAGCGCCGGGTCGCCGGCGATGATGCCGGGCGCCGCCCAGGGGCCGAGATACAGCGTCAACCCGTCGGGCCGGGCGCGCTCCTGCAGGAAGTTCAGCGCCTTGGCGCCGCCCGCGCCGGGCATGTTCTTCACGATCACCTTCGGCTCGCCCGGGATGTGCTTCGGCCAGTGCCTGACGAACGCGCGGGTCAGCCGGTCGAGCCCGCTGCCGCCCGGCACCGGGCTGAGGACGGTGATCGTCTTGCCGTCGAAATAGTCGTCCGCCTGCGCCGCGCCGCCCGAACAGGCCAGCATTGCCGCGGCGAGCGCCGCCAGAAATCGATGTGCCATCGGCCATCCCCCGATATTTTGTGCTCAGCGGGGCATTTTGGCACCATTGCCCCGCCAGCGCTAAGGGGATCGCGGGAACCGCCGCCGGCGAGCCCGCCGACAGGGGAGAAAGCATGAAGTTCACATCCGGCCCGACCGTCGCGGCCAACCCGAACATGCGGGTTCCGCTCGCCGCCGTCGTGGAATTCGCCACCGACACGCCGTCGCGGGCGATCGTCGAGGTATCGGCTTCGGACCGCAAATGGCGGGCCCCGTCGGACGCCGCGGCGGAGACCCGGCACCGCGTGCCGGTGGTCGGCATCCGGCCGGGCGAGTCCTGCACCGTCTCGGTGGCGGCCGAGGATTCGCGGGGAGACCGGATCGCGGCGCCCGCGCCGCTCGCCTTCACCGCGCCGCGGCTCCCGGCCGGCTTTCCGCCCGTCGCGGTGAAGACCTGCCTGGCCGACAGGCGCGAGCCGGGCGCGATGCTGTTCAATATCCGCCATTCCCCGGCCTCCGAACATCACGAGGATTTCGGTCTCGTCGTCGCGATCGATCGGGACGGCGGGATCGCCTGGTATTACGGCATCGACGAGGCGGTCGGCGACGTGCGCCGGCTCGCCAACGGCAACATCCTCTACGTCGCCGACGGGCGGATCTGCGAGATCGACCTGCTGGGCGACACCGTGGCGGAGTGGTACGCCGAAGGGCGCTGGGAGGGGAAGACGCCCCCCGCGGGCGCGGTCCCGGTGGCGGCCGGGATGTTCCACCACGCGGTCATCGAGCTGCCGTCGGGGAACATCCTGGCGTGCAGCATGGAGATCCGCGAGATCGACGGTTTCCCGCTCAAGGAACACGAGCCCGACGGCGAGACCGGGACGGCGCGGGTGGTCGGCGACGTGATCGTCGAGTTCGCGCGCGACGGCACGGTGGTCAACGAGTACCGCCTGCTCGACCTGCTGGATGCGCGCCGGGTGTGCTACGGCAGCCGCGCCGCCTACTGGGTGCATCGCGGCTTTCCCGATACCTGCGACTGGAGCCACCTCAACGGGCTCGCCTATGACGCCGATGCCGGGTGCATCGTCGCCTCGGTGCGCCACCAGGACTGCATGATCGGCATCGACCGGGCGACCGGAGCGCTGGAGTGGATCCTCGGCACCCCGGCCAACTGGCGCGCGCCCTGGTCGGACAAGCTGCTCAGCCCGGAAGACGGGCTCGAATGGCAGTACCACCAGCACGACTGCTCGATGGGGCCGGGGGGCACGATCCTCTGCTTCGACAACGGCAACGAGCGCGCCACCCCGCCCGATCCGAAGATGGACGGCGCCGCGAGCTACAGCCGGGCGGTCGAGTTCGCGGTGGATACCGATGCCCGGACCGTGCGCCAGGTCTGGTGCCGCGGACGAGACGAGGACGGAACCTATTCGGCCTTTCAGAGCGGCGTCTGCCGGCTGCCCGGGACCGGCAACATCTTCATCGACTATGGCGGGGTCTGCACGGTCGACGGCGTGCCGTCGGGCAAGGTCTTCCAGGGACACTGCCTCGCGCGGCTGATCGAGGTCACGCCGGGGGCGGAAGGCGAGATCGTGTTCGAACTGATCGTCGACGACGCTGCCGCCGACGACCCGGCGGCGCTGTCCTCGTTCCGCGCCGAGCACTTCCCCGATTTCGGCAGGCAGCCCGAATGAGGCGGCCCGCCCCTATTCCATCAGCCCGGGGAGCCAGAGCACGGTGCCGGGGAAGGCGATCATCACCGCCATGACGATCAGGTTGAGGCCGACGAAGGGGAGCGCCGCGCGGTAGACGTCGTTCATCGTCGTCGACGGCGAGGCGATTCCCTTCATCACGAACAGCGACAGGCCGAAGGGGGGCGAGATCGTCGCCATCTCCAGGTTCAGCACCATGATGGCGCCGAACCAGACCGGGTCCCAGCCCATCGCGCCGACGATCGGCATGAAAATCGGGATGGTCACCATGACGATCGAGGTCTGCTCGATGAACATTCCGAGGAAAATCACCGCGAGCTGCATCAGGATCAGGATGACGATCGGGTGGACCGGCAGGTCGGTGGCGAGCCGGGTGATCGCCGGGGTGACGCCGGAGAAGCTGAGCAGCTGGCCGAAGGCGGCCGAGCCGGTGAGGATCAGCAGCACCATCACCGAGAGCGAGGTCGCCGAGCCGACCGCCTTCTGGATCACCTCCCGGGTCAGCCGGCCGTAGAGCGCGGCGACGGCGAAGCTGAGAAGCGCGCCGACCGCCGCGGCCTCGGTCGGGGTCGCGATGCCGAGGAAGATCGTGCCGATCACCAGCAGGATCACCGAGACCGGCGGCAGCACGTAGCGGGCGGTGTCCGCGAGGCGGCGCGGCAGCGGCGTCGGCTCCACCGAATAGGCCGGCGCGAGCGACGGCTGCAGGTGGCAGCGGATGACGATGTAGGCGACGTAGATCAGCGCCAGCAGCAGCCCCGGCACGATGATGGCGATCAGCAGCTTGCCGACCGAGAACCGCCCGAGGCTCGCCAGGATCACGGCCAGCGCGCTCGGCGGGATCATGATCGCCAGGCTGCCGCTCGCGAGGATCGGGCCGAGCGACATCGACTTCGCGTAGCCCCGGCGCTCCATGTCGGGGGCCAGCGTCGAGCCCAGCATGGCGACGCTCCCCATCGCCACGCCGGTAAGGGTGGCGAACAGGGCGCCCGCGCCGACCGCCAGCACCGCCAGCCGCCCGGCGATGCGGCCGAGCCACTGGTCGAGCACGTCGATCATCTTGTATGCGACGCCCGAATGGAACATCACCGTGCCCATCAGGATGAACATCGGCAGCGGCACCAGGACGAAGGTCGAGACCGACGAGTCGATCGACAGGATGAGCTGGTTGAGCCCGATCGCGCCGCCCCAGAACACGTAGACGCCGACCAGGTTGACCAGCATGAAGGCGACCGCCACCGGGATCCCCGCGAGCAGCAGCGCGCCGAGCCCGCCGAAGAAGCAAACGAGGTAGAACCACCACTCCATCGCCGCTCAACCGGTTCCGGCCGGCGGAGCGGTCGCCGCCCGCCGCCAGTGGCGCCAGGCGCGGCGCAGGAACTGGAGGCCGAGGAACAGGCAGCCCACCGGGATCACGACGAGGTTGATGGCGCGCGGCATCTCGAGCTCGGCCGGGATGCGGATCCCCCGCTGCAACGAGGTCACGGTCTCGAAGGTGCCGAACCCCGTCACCGCGAGACAGACCAGCGCAGCCGCCACCGAGCCCCAGACCAGCATCTGGCGGCGGACCTCCGGCGCGATCCGCCCGACCACGAGGTCGAGGGTGACATGCTCTTCCCGGCGCAGCACCCAGGCGGCGCCGAGGAAGGTGATGTAGAGCAGCATGGTGCCGCTGATCTGGTCGATCCCGATCAGCCCTTCGCGCAGGCCGTAGCGGAAGACGACCTTCACGGTGGTGGTCAGCATGACCGCGATCATCAGCACCGCGGCCAGGATCGCACCGCCGTCTACGATCAGGTCGAACGCGCGGATCGCGCGCGAGCGGCGCGGATCCGCCGCCGGCCCCTCAGGCGGGTCGTCGGTCAAGGCGCGGGAACCTGCGCGGCCGGGCGGCGGGCCCGTGGAGACCCGGGCCCGCCGGCCGGCCGGTCAACGCCTAGTTGTATCCCAGCAGACGCCGGGCGGTGGCGTACTCCTCGGCGCTCATCACCGACTTGAACTGGGCCCAGAGCGCCTCGCCGGCGGTCTTCCGCCAGTGCGCGGCCTCCGTGTCGGAGAACGTCACCAGCTTCATGCCGCCCTTCAGCATGGCCTTGAGCTGCACCGCCTGGTAGGCCGACACCCAGCCCTGCGACCACGCCTGGGTCCGGCCCACGGCGTCCATCATGGCCTTCTTCGCATCGCCCGACAGCTTGTTCCACTTGGCGAGGTTCATCTTGACGCTGATACCGTTGCGGTAGAGCGGATGGGCGATGACGAATTTCGAGATCTTGTGCCATCCGAAGGCGGTGAAGCCGTCGTAATAGGGCCAGGTAAAGCCCTCGACGGTGCCGCGCTCGAGCGCCAGATAGACCTCGCCCGGCGGCAGGGTCACCGGCTCGGCGCCGATCGCCTTGACGAAGAAGCGGGTCAGCGGCGGTACGCGGATCTTGCGCCCCTTGAGGTCGCCGAGACCGGAGATCGCCTTCTGGGTATACATGAAGTGGTTGCCGGTATGCGGCTCGCCCGAGTAGTGGCCGAGATAGCGCACTCCGTGCTTCTCGAAGATCCCGGAGATGAAGGCGAACAGCTCGCTGCCAGGCCCGTTGTCCGGGATCTCGTGGGGCGACAGCTCGGAGAAATAGCCGCCCGGGACCACGCCGGCCCAGTAATTCGGCGCGCCGTACCAGACGTCGAACAGGCCGCGCACCAGCGCCTCCGGCTGGTCGAAGGTCGGCACCACGTCGCGCGAGCCCTTGAAGGTGATCTCGATCTTGCCCTTGCCGAGCTTGTTCGCCGTCTCCAGATACTTGATGCCGATATCGGCGGCCGACGACACCTTGGGCGGCCACGAGCCCACCATGGTGAGCTTGGTCGCCGCCGCGTGGAGCTCGCCCCCGCAAGCCGCCGCGACGGCCAGGGCCAGCAATCCGGTCCCGACCGCGCCGCCTGCGCGTTTCGCAAGTTTCATTGGACAGTCCTCCCATTGACCCGTACCGGCGCGCCGGCGGGTCGTTGTTGTCGCGATAAAGTCTAGGGCGTGCCCGTCCCGGTTGGAAGCGCAGGCGCGGCCGCCATGCTCCGCCGCCGCTTGACGCCACCCGCCGCGGGCGGTCTTGTAGCGCGATGAGCGCGGTGCACCGCCCGTCCGAGATCCTGGAGACGCTGGAGCGGGTCGGCATGAGCGCGGCGGTCGCGGTGCCGGATGGCTGGCTCGGCGAGTTCCTGGTGAGGATCGAGCGGGCGCCGTGGATCTCGCTGATCCGCGCGACCCACGAGGAGGAGGCGCTGGCGATCGCCTGCGGCGCCCGGCTGGGCGGCGCCCGCACCGCGCTGATCATCCAGAACGTGGGGCTGCTGACGATGGGCGCGGGCATGGTCTGCCTCGCCCAGCGCTACCGCTTCCCGCTGCTGATCCTCGCATCCTATCGCGGCACCCCCGCCGATCCGGTGTTCTATCACGTGCCCAAGGGGCGGGTGACCGAGCCCGTCCTGCGCGGCTTCGGCCTCGGCTACGCGGTGGCCGACGGCGCCCGGCCGATCGGCGCGCAGGTGGAGCAGGCCGCGACCTATGCGGAGGAGGCCTCCAGCCCCTTCGTCCTGCTGCTGGGCCAGGAGGACGTGCAGTGGTGAGCGGCGAGACGCCGACCCGCGCGGCCTATTACCGCGTGATGGCCGGGGCGCTGCCGCCCGAGACGCTGGTCGTCACCGCGCTCGGCAACGCGTCCTATCTGTGGGCCGCGATCCGCGACCGGGCGGAGAACTTCTATGTCGAGGACGCGATGGGGCTCGCCCTGCCGCTGGCGCTCGGGCTCGCGGTCGCGCGCCCCGACCGCCGGGTCGTCGCGGTCGAGGGCGATGGCGGGCTGCTGATGCATATGGGCGGGCTGGTGACCGTCGGCGCCGCTTCGCCCCCCAACCTGACCGTGTTGCTGATCCAGAACGGGGTGCACGCCGCCTCGGGCGGCCAGGCGCTGACCAATGCCGGGCTCGACTTCGCCGCGCTGGCCGCCGCCGCCGGGCTGGCCGGGGCGCGCAACGTCGCCGGCGCGGACGATTTCGCGGCGGCGCTGGGCGAGGCGCTGGCCGCGCCCGGCCCGTCCTTCCTCGCGCTCGCCACCGCGCCCGACCTCGAAGTCGTGGTGCCGCCCGCTGGCTTCGACCCGGTGGTGACCAGGCGCCGTTTCCAGGACGCGATCGACGCGCCGCGCTACCTCCCGACCCTGTTCGGCGGCGGGAGGCTGGTGGAGCGTTAGCTCTCGCTCGCCACCTGTTCGGCGGCGACCGCCATCAGCCGGTCCATCTCGCGGCGCACGTCGTCCGCGCTCGCGCCCTTGCCGTCGAGGTCGCCGGCCACCTTGCGCAGCACGTCGTCGTCCCCCGGCTCCTCGAAATCCGCGACCACGACCTCCTTGGCATAGGCGTCGGCGTCGCCGCCCGAGAGCCCGAGCTTCTCGGCGGCCCAGAGACCGAGCAGCTTGTTGCGCCGGGCGGTGGCCTTGAACTGGAACTCCTGATCCCGCTTGAACTTGGCCTCGTAGCCCTTCTCGCGCTCTTCGAAGGTGGTCATCGCCCGCTGTCTCCCGTTGGACCGGTCCGAGCCCCCGAGGGGCCGTCGCCTTATATAGTGGGCCGCGCGCCGCCTGCAACGGCCCCCGGGAGCGAGACCCGGCGAGATCGGGTTCGCGATCGCTCTTCCCCGCCGATCCGCACTTGACAACCCATCGGGAACAGCCGATGAACAAACGGACAACCCTGCAGGGGAGAGAGTGAGATGACGGCTCGATCGCCGCTCGCGTTCACGCGGCGAACGCTGCTCGCGGCAATGACCGGAGCGGTCGGCCTGGCAGGCCCGGCCGCCGGAGCCGCGACGCCCGCGCCGATGCGGCGGGCGCTGACCCTGCGGGAAACCTTCGTGGCCGGCACCGCCTATTACGAAGCCCGCCGCGTCCGCGGCGCCCTCCGGCCGGGCGAGTTCCTGGTCCTGCGCCGGGAGCCGGACAACGCCCATGACGAGCTGGCGATCGAGGTGTTGACGAGCGCCGGCGCCAAGCTCGGCTACGTTCCCCGAGCCGACAACGAACCCTTCGCCAGGCTGATGGACGCGGGCAAGCCGGTCAGGGCCTCGGTCGTCGATGTGGATCGCGACCGCTACGACGATATCCGCATCCGTCTGACGCTCCGGATCGCCTGACGGGCCGGGACGACGCCCCGAAGCTCCTGCGCGCCGATGTGCACACTCGTCATCCTGAGACGGCCGGGCCATGACTGGCCGGTGCTGATCGCGGCGAACCGCGACGAGCACGCCGGCAGGCCGTGGCGGGCGCCGGGGCGGCACTGGCCCGACCGGCCCGACGTGGTCGCCGGGATTGACGAGCTCGCCGGCGGCACCTGGCTCGGGCTCAACGATCACGGCGTGGTCGCGGGCGTGCTCAACCGGCCGGATTCGCTCGGCCCCGACCCCGCGCTGCGCTCGCGCGGCGAGCTGGTGCTCGAGGCCCTCGACCATGCCGACGCGGTGGCCGCGGCGACCGCGCTCGCCGCTCTCGACGGGCGCAGCTACCGCAGCTTCAACCTGGTGGTCGCCGACAACCGGGACGCGTACTGGCTGCGCGGCTTCGGCGCGAACGGCGACGGGCGGGTCGCGCCGGGCGAGATCGGCGAAGGCCTGTCGATGGTCACCGCGCACGACCCGAACGACGAGGCGGGCTCGGCGCGCACCCGGCTCTATCTGCCGTTGTTCCGCGACGCCGCCGCTCCCGACCCGGCATCCGGCGACTGGAGCTCGTGGACCGCGCTGCTCGCCGCGCGCGAGAGCCTCCCCGGGGCGGGGCCGGGGGAGGCCATGACGGTGGTGACCGATACCCCCTTCGGCACCCTGTCGAGCTCGCTGATCGGCCTTGCCGCGGCGCATGTCGAGGGCGGCAGGGCGGTGTTCCTGTCCGCCGCCGGGCGCCCCGGGGAGGCCCCCTACCGTCCGGTGGAATAGTTCCTGCGGCCGATCGCCGCCATTGTTTGCGACCCCGCGAGTTGTTATATGAAACCAGCGGCTGCCGACGCGCGCCGCATCCCTTTCCCCAGTTTCGAGTCGCACGCCATGGCCCGCCGCAGACGGATTTACGAGGGCAAGGCCAAGGTCCTCTTCGAAGGGCCGGAGCCCGGCACTCTTGTCCAGTACTTCAAGGACGACGCCAGCGCGTTCAACAACGCCAAGACCGGCACCATCACCGGCAAGGGGGTCCTCAACAACCGGATCTCCGAATACCTCATGCTCAAGCTCGCCGAGATCGGGATTCCGACCCATTTCGTGCGGCGCCTCAACATGCGCGAGCAGCTGATCCGCGAGGTCGAGATCATCCCGGTCGAGATCGTGGTGCGCAACATCGCGGCCGGCTCGATCGCCGAGCGCTTCGGCGTCGCCGAGGGCACGCCGCTGCCGCGCTCGATCGTCGAGTACTACTACAAGTCCGACGAGCTCAACGATCCGCTGGTCGCCGAGGAGCACATCACCGCCTTCGGCTGGTCGACGCCGCAGGAGCTCGACGAGATCATGCACATGTCGCTCCGGGTGAACGACTTCCTCACCGGGCTGCTGATCACGGTCGGCATCCGGCTGGTCGACTTCAAGCTCGAATACGGGCGGCTGTGGACCAACGACGAGATGCGCATCGTGCTGGCCGACGAGATCAGCCCCGACAACTGCCGGCTGTGGGACGTCAAGACCAACGAGAAGATGGACAAGGACCGTTTCCGCCGCGACATGGGCAACGTCGAAGAGGCCTATCAGGAGGTGGCGCGCCGGCTCGGCATCCTTCCCGAGAGCGCGCCGGGCGACCTGAAGGGTCCGGCGGTGATGCAATAGCGCCCCGGTGCGGGCGCGCATCCATATCACGCTGAAGGACGGGGTGCTCGACCCCCAGGGGAAGGCGGTCGGCCAGGCCCTGGCGGCGCTCGGCTTCGCCGGCCTAGGCGAGGTCCGCCAGGGCAAGGTGATCGATATCGACCTCGCCGAGACCGATTCCGGGCGCGCCCGTGAGAGCCTCGAGGCGATGTGCGAGCGCCTGCTCGCCAACACGGTCATCGAGGACTACGAGATCACGCTGGCGGAATGACGCGCGCGAGAAGCGGAGATCGACAGGCCATGACCCCGCCGCGCGGACCGGCGGCGTGAGAGCCGCCGTCATCGTCTTCCCCGGGTCGAACTGCGACCGCGACACCGCGGTGGCGATCGAGGCGGCCGCCGGGCGGGCGCCGGCGATGGTGTGGCATGAAGACGCCGAGCTGCCCGCGGTCGACCTGATCGCGATCCCCGGCGGCTTCGCCTATGGCGACTATCTCCGCTCCGGCGCGATGGCGGCCCATTCGCCGGTGATGCGCGCGGTCGCGGCGCGGGCCCGGGCGGGCACCGCCGTGCTCGGCATCTGCAACGGTTTCCAGGTGCTGACCGAGGCCGGGCTGCTGCCCGGCGTGCTGATGCGCAATGCCGGGCTGCGCTTCATCTGCCGCGACGTGGCGCTCCGGGTCGAGCGCGCGGACACCGTGTTCACCCGCCGCTACGCGCCGGGCGCCGCCCTGACCCTGCCGGTCGCCCATAATGACGGGAACTACGTCGCCGACCGCGCCACGATCGACCGGCTCGAAGGCGAGGGGCTGGTCGCCTTCCGCTATCGCGACAACCCGAACGGCTCGGCCGCCTCGATCGCCGGGATCTTCGATCCCACCCGCCGCATCCTCGGCATGATGCCGCATCCCGAGCGCGCCGCCGAGGCGGTGCTCGGCGGCACCGACGGCCGCGCCTTGTTCGAATCGCTCGCCGAGAGCCTCGCCTGACATGGCGTTCGTTCCCCTCGGCGACGAGAACCCGCGCACCTGGATCCGCTTCCAGGTGGTGACGCTGGCGATCGTCGCGGGCTGCGTGCTCGCCTTCCTGTGGCAGCTCGGGCTGGGCGCGCGCGAGCACGAGATCGCCTTCTTCCGCTACGGCGTGGTCCCGGCGGTGCTGTGGGGCCACGCGGCGCTGCCCGCCGAGGCGGCGGTCGTGCCCGCGCCGGTCACCCTGGTCACCAGCATGTTCCTGCATGGCGGCTGGCTCCACCTGATCGGCAACATGCTGTTCCTCTGGGTGTTCGGCGACAATGTCGAGGACGCGATGGGGCATCGCCGCTTCATCGTCTTCTACCTGCTGTGCGGCGCGGTCGCCGGGCTCGCCCATGCCGCGAGCGTTCCGGGATCGACGGCGCCGACGGTGGGGGCGAGCGGCGCGGTCGCGGGCGTGCTCGGCGCCTATTTCGTGCTGCACCCGAGGGTCGGCATCTGGGGGCTCCTGTTCGGCATCATCCCGCTCCGCCTGCCCACGGTGATCGTGCTCGGGAGCTGGGTCGGGCTCGAAGCGCTCAACGCGCTGACGGTGCGGAGCGACGGCTCCGGCATCGCCTGGTGGGCGCATGTCGGCGGCTTCGTCGCCGGCGCGGTGCTGATCCCCTTCTTCAAGCGGGCCCATGTGCGGCTGTGGGACACCAAGGGGGTGCAGATCCGCCGGGGCATCTCGTTCGCGTCGCGCCGCGGGCCGTGGGGGCGCCGCCGGTGATCGCCCCGGAGATTGTCGCCGAGCACGGGCTGAGCGAGGACGAATACGCGCGCATCCTCGACATCCTCGGGCGCGAGCCCAACCCGGTCGAGCTCGGCATCGTCTCGGCGATGTGGTCCGAGCACTGCTCCTACAAATCCTCGCGCGCCTGGCTCGCCACCCTGCCGACCGAGGCGCCGTGGGTGATCTGCGGTCCCGGCGAGAATGCCGGCGTGGTCGATATCGGCGACGGCAGGGCCGCGGTGTTCAAGATCGAGAGCCACAACCACCCCTCCTTCATCGAGCCCTATCAGGGCGCCGCGACCGGGGTGGGCGGCATCCTGCGCGACGTGTTCACCATGGGCGCGCGCCCGGTCGCGCTGATGAACGCGCTGCGCTTCGGCAGCCCGGACCACCCGCGCACCCGGCATCTGGTCGCGGGCGTGGTCTCGGGCATCGGCGGCTACGGCAACTGCATCGGCATCCCCACCGTCGGCGGCGAGACCGGGTTCGATTCCGCCTATGACGGCAATATCCTGGTCAACGCGATGGCCGTCGGCATCGCCGATGCGGACCGGATCTTCTACGCCCGGGCGAGCGGCGTCGGGAACCCGGTGGTCTATGTCGGATCGAAGACCGGGCGCGACGGGATCCACGGCGCGACCATGGCGTCGGCCACCTTCGACGCCGGGGCCGAAGCCAGGCGGCCGACCGTCCAGGTCGGCGACCCGTTCACCGAGAAGCTGCTGCTCGAAGCCTGTCTCGAGCTGATGGCGACCGATGCGATCGTCGCGATCCAGGACATGGGGGCGGCGGGGCTGACCTCGTCCGCGCTCGAGATGGCGGCCAAGGGCGGCGTCGGCATCGCGCTCGACCTCGACCGGGTGCCGGTCCGCGAGGCGGGCATGGACGCCTACGAGATCATGCTGTCGGAGAGCCAAGAGCGCATGCTGATGGTGCTCCGCCCGGATTCCGAGGAGCCGGCGGCGCGGGTGTTCCGCAAATGGGGGCTCGATTTCGCGGTCATCGGCCGGCTGACCGATACCGGCCGGGTCGCGCTCGCGCATGGCGGCGAGAGCGTGGCCGACATCCCCGTCGATCCGCTGGTCGCGGCGGCGCCGCGCTACCGGCGGCCTTATGTCGAGACGGAACCGCCCGCGATGCCGCCTCTGCCCGCGACCGGGGTGGCGCCGCTCGATGCGCTGGAGCGCCTGATCGCCGGGCCGGAGCTCGCCTCGCGGCGCTGGATCTGGGAGCAGTACGACCACATGGTGATGGGCGACACCGTGGCGCGGCCGGGCGGCGACGCGGCGGTGATCCGCATCCACGGGAGCGCGCGGGGGATCGCGCTGACCGTCGACTGCACGCCGCGCTACTGCGCCGCCGATCCCCGCGCGGGCGGGCGGCAGGCGGTCGCCGAGGCGTGGCGCAACCTGGTGGCGGCCGGCGCCCGGCCGCTCGCGGTGACCGACAATCTGAATTTCGGCGATCCCCAGCGGCCCGGCATCATGGGCCAGCTCGTCGGCTGCATCGAAGGCATCGGCGAGGCCTGCCGCGCGCTCGACTTCCCCGTGGTCTCCGGCAATGTCTCGCTCTACAACGAGACCGGCGGGCGCGCCATCCTGCCGACCCCGGTGATCGGCGGGCTCGGGCTGATCGACGATCTCGACCGGCGCGCGTCGATCGCCTTCGCCGCCCCCGGGCAGGACATCGTCGCGATCGGCGCGACCGCGGGCCATCTCGGCCAGTCGCTGCTGCTGCGCGACGTGCTGGCGAGCCCGGGCGGGCCGCCGCCGCCGGTCGATCTCGGGATCGAGCGCCGCAACGGACTGTTCGTCCGCGACCGGATCGCGCGCGGCGCGGTGTCGGTGTGCCACGACGTCTCCGACGGCGGCCTGCTGGTGGCGCTGGCCGAGATGGCGCTCGCGTCGGGGATCGGCGCCGAGATCGTGCCGCCGGACGGGGTGGACGCGCTGGCCTGGCTGTTCGGCGAGGACCAGGGGCGCTACCTCGTCGCGCTGCCCGCCGCCGCCGGGCTGGTGGAGCGAGCCGCCGCCGCCGGCGTGCCCGCCGCCGTCATCGGGCGCACCGCCGGGGCGGCGTTGACTGTCTCCGGCCACGGCCATATATCCCTTGCCAGTCTGAAGCAGGCCCACGAGGCGTGGTTCCCGCGCTTCATGGCGGGGCGCTGACCCCGCAGCCAATCGAGGATCGCAGAAGTGCCCATGGACCCGGGCGACATCGAGCGCCTGATCAAGGAAAGCCTCCCCGACGCGGTGGTCAGCATCCAGGACCTCGCCGGCGACGGCGACCACTACGCGGCGCATGTCGTCTCGGAATCCTTCCGGGGCAAGACGCGGGTCCAGCAACACCAGATGGTCTACCAGGCGCTGCAGGGGCGGATGGGGGGCGAGCTTCACGCGCTCGCGCTGCAGACCGCGCTTCCCGACAGCGCCTGACCCGACGATCGCAACAGGAGCCAGAGATGAGCGAACCCGCCGTGTACGAGAAAATCCGCGAGGATCTCGGGGAGACCGATGTCGTCCTGTTCATGAAGGGAACGCCGGTGTTCCCGCAATGCGGGTTCTCCGCCGCGGTGGTTCAGGCGCTGAGCAATCTGGGCGTCCCGTTCAAGGGCATCGACGTGCTGCGCGACCCCGAGCTGCGCGAGGGCATCAAGCACTTCTCGAGCTGGCCGACGATCCCGCAGCTCTACGTCAAGGGCGAGTTCGTCGGCGGCTGCGACATCATCCGCGAGATGTACGAGACCGGCGAGCTGATGGAGCTGTTGTCGACCCGCGGCATCGACATCCAGCTCGCCAACCCGGAATAGGCGGCGCGCCGCCCGCACGCCCCCTCGTTATTTCGACGGACCCCGGACCTGATCCGGGGCGTAGCCGTGCGCCGGCACGGCGGCCCCCCTCGTCATTTCGACGGACCCCGGACCTGATCCGGGGCGTAGCCGTGCGTCAGCACGGCGGCCCCCCTCGTCATTTCGACCGGAGCCGTGCGTCAGCACGGCGTAGTGGAGAAACCTCGTCCCCATGGGGCAGGGAGGTTTCTCCACTGCGCGCTGCGCGCTCCGGTCGAAATGACGAGGGGGAGCGCCCGCGGGCTGGGAGGTTTCTCCACTTCGCGCTTCGCGCTCCGGTCGAAATGACGAGGGGGCGCGGGCTGGGAGGTTTCTCCACTCCGCTTCGCTTCGGTCGAAATGACGAGGGGGTGGAAGCGGGCTGGGAGGTTTCTCCACTCCGCTTCGCTTCGGTCGAAATGACGAGGGGGTGGAAGCGGGCAGGGAGGTTTCTCCACTGCGCTTCGCTCCGGTCGAAATGACGAGGGGGTGGGGGCGGGCGGTCAGCGCGAGTAGTACTCGATGACCAGGTTGGGTTCCATCTGGACCGGGTAGGGGATCTCGGCGAGCTGCGGGACGCGCAGCATGCGGCCGATCATCTTGTTGTAGTCGACCTCGAAATAGTCCGGCACGTCGCGCTCGGGCGAGTCCATCGCCTCCAGCACCAGCCCCAGATTGCGCGAGCGCTCGCGCACCTCGACCTCGTCGCCGACCCGCACCCGGTAGGACGGGATGGTCACCCGGCGCCCGTTGACGCTGACATGGCCGTGGCTGATGAACTGCCGCGCGGCGAACACGGTGGGCACGAATTTGAGCCGGTAGATCACCGCGTCGAGGCGCTGCTCGAGCAGCCCCACCAGGTTCTCGATGGTGTCGCCGCGCCGCCTGACGGCCTCGTGGTAGATCCTGCGGAACTGCTTCTCGGTGATGTTGCCGTAATAGCCGCGCAGCTTCTGCTTGGCCTGAAGCTGGATGCCGAAATCCGACACCTTGCGGCGGCGCTGGCCGTGCTCGCCGGGCGGGTAGTCGCGCTTGTTGATCGGGCTCTTGGGGCGGCCCCAGAGATTGACCCGCAGCCTGCGGTCGATCTTGTACTTGGAGCGTACGCGCTTGGTCATCGTCGGTTCCTTGTCCGTTTGTTTGTTGTCCCGGTAGGTCCGCCGCAGCAGCGGGAGACGGGGCGATTCCACCCTCTTTCCCGGGAAGACCGCGGAGTATAGGGGCCGTGTTCCGGCTGTCAAACCCGCAGGATTCCGCCCTTCGCCCCCTGTTGCGGCGCCCCAATCGGTGCCCCTATACTCCCGCGCCGAACGAGCGGGGAAGCGCCGGTGGCGAAGCGGGTCAGCCTGCCAAGAGGGTATCGTCCGCGCGAGGACGAGCCGTTCATGAACGCCCGGCAGCGCGAATATTTTCGCAACCGGCTGCTGGCCTGGCGGAACGATCTGCTCCAGGAGAGCTCGGCCACGCTGGAGAACCTGCAGGAGGATCACGCCCCGGCGGCCGACCTCGCCGACCGGGCGACCATCGAGACCGACCGGTCCATCGAGCTGCGCACGCGGGACCGCGAGCGCAAGCTGATCGCCAAGATCGACGCGGCGCTGACGCGGATCGACGACGGCACCTACGGCTATTGCGAGGAGACCGCGGAGCCGATCGGCATCAGGCGACTCGAGGCGCGGCCCATCGCGACCCTCTCGATCGAGGCCCAGGAGCGCCACGAGCGGCGCGAGCGCACCTATCGCGACGACTGACCCCTCCCCGTCCGGTTCCGCGAGCGGGGACCGATGAAACCGCAGGCGCCCGTGGTCCGGGATCTGGTGCTGGTCGGCGGCGGCCACAGCCATGTCGCCGTGCTCAAGGCGTTCGCCATGAAGCCGCTGCCGGGCGTCAGGACGACGCTGATCACCCGCGACGTGCACACCCCCTATTCGGGCATGCTGCCGGGCCACATCGCCGGGCATTACAGCCTCGACGCGTGCCATATCGACCTCAGGCCGCTGGCCAGGCTGGCCGGCGCCCGGATCTACCACGAGGCGGCCACCGGCATCGATCTCGACGCCAGGCAGGTGCGGTGCGCCGCCCGCCCGCCGGTCCCCTATGACGCGGTCTCGATCGATATCGGCTCGGCGCCCGGCATGGCGGGGGTTCCGGGGGCGGCGGAGCACGCGGTGCCGGTCAAGCCGATCGGCCGCTTCGTCGCGCATTGGGAGGCGCTCGCCCGGCGGGCGGGGGAGCGCGCGGGCAAGACCCGTATCGCCGTCGTCGGCGGCGGCGCCGGCGGGGTCGAGCTCGCGCTGTCGATCCACCACCGGCTGTCGCAAGGCGCCGCGGGCGGCGGCGATGTCGCGATGACCGTGATCGATGCCGCCGCCACCCTGCTGCCCGCCCACAACGCCGCCACCAGCCGCATATTCGCCCGCATCCTCGCCGCGCGCGGCATCGCCACCATGCTCGGCCGCGCGGCATTGCGGGTCGAGCCCGGCCGGGTCGTGCTCGACGGCGGCGCGGCGGTCGAGGCCGACGAGATCCTCTGGGTGACCGGCGCGGCGGCCGAGGCCTGGCCGGCCGAGGCCGGGCTCGATGTCGACGCCGGGGGCTTCATCCGCGTCGACGACTGCCTGCGCTCGACCTCCCACGCCGACGTGTTCGCCTGCGGCGACGTGGCCGCGATGGTCGGCCATTCGCGGCCCAAGGCGGGCGTGTTCGCGGTCCGCCAGGGCCCGCCTCTGGCGGAGAATCTGCGCCGCGCGCTGACCGGGCGGAGGCTGCGGCGCTACCGGCCGCAGCGCGCCTGGCTGAGCCTGATCTCGACCGGCGATGCCCATGCGGTCGCCTCGCGCGGACGCTTCGCGGTGTCGGGGCGCTGGGTGTGGCGGGTGAAGGACCGGATCGACCGGCGCTGGATGCGCAAATACACCGACCTGCCCGAGATGGCGCCCGACCCCGCCCCGGCGCCGGCGCCCGGGCTGCCGCAGGTCCCCGACCTCGACATGCGCTGCGGCGGCTGCGGCGCCAAGGTGGGCCCGGATTTGCTCGCCGGCATCGTCGCCGGCATCCGCCCGCGCGCGCGCGACGACGTGCTGATCGGCCTCGACGATCCCGACGACGCGGCGGTGATCGCCGTGCCCGAGGGCAGGTCGGTGGTCCAGACGGTCGACCATTTCCGCTCCTTCATCGACGACCCCTATCTGTTCGGCCGCATCGCGGCCAACCACGCGCTGGGCGACATCTATGCGATGGGGGCGGAGCCGCAGACGGCGCTCGCCATCGTCACCGTCGCCTACGGGCCGGAGGAGAAGATCGCCGCCGAGATCGCCGACATGATGCAGGGCGTGAACGAGGTGCTGGCCGATGCCGGCGCGGCGCTGGTCGGCGGCCATACCGGCGAGGGGGCGGAGCGCGCGCTCGGGCTGGCGGTCAGCGGGGCGGTCGATCCCGCCGGCATCCTGCGCAAGGCGGGGATGCGCCCGGGCGACCGGCTGATCCTGACCAAGCCGCTCGGCACCGGCACGCTGTTCGCCGCCGACATGCGCTGCCGGGCGCGCGGCGGGTGGATCGACCGGGCACTCGCCTCGATGCTGCAATCCAGCCGCGCGGCGGCGGAGATCCTCGCCCGCCACGGCGTGCGCGCCTGCACCGACGTGACCGGCTTCGGCCTCGCCGGCCATCTGGTCGAGATGGTCCGCGCCTCTTCGGTCGGCGCCGTGCTCGCCGCCGCCGACCTGCCGGTGCTCGACGGCGCGCGCGAATGCCTCGCCGCCGGGTTCGAGAGCTCGCTGCAGCGCCAGAACGCGCGCCAGGCGCGGGCGATCCGGGGCGCCGCGGCGGATGCGCCGGACCCGATCCTGTTCGACCCGCAGACCGCGGGCGGGCTGCTCGCCAGCCTGCCGGGCGAACGGGCGGCGGACTGCCTGGCGGCGCTGCGCGATGCCGGCTGCGCGGACGCGGCGATCGTCGGCGCGGTCGAGACGGCGGGCGACGAGGCGGCGCCGATCCGGGTCCATCCGGGCAATCTGTCCGACATCGCCGGCCCGGCCCGGCCCCCGGCACTCTTGCCCGCCGCGCGCGCGTAGCCCGGCAATCGCCCGGTTGCGCCCGCCCGGCGGAAGCGGGACACTCCGGCGGGGAGGATCGAGATGGCAGAAATCAGGACCGCCGGGCCGGGGCCGGGCTTCGCGAAAAACCCGGATCACCATGTCCGCATCGAGCCCAGCCCGCGCCGCGTGCGCGCGGTGGTCGGCGGCGAGACCGTGGCCGATTCGACGCGGATGCGGCTGCTGCACGAGGCCGGGCACTTGCCGGTCTATCACTTCCCGCTGGAGGACGTCCGCTTCGACCTGATGACGAAGACGGATACCGGCACCCATTGCCCCTACAAGGGCGACGCCTCCTACTGGTCGCTCACCGTCGGCGGGCGAACGGTGGACGACATCCTGTGGCGCTACGAGACGCCGTTCGACGAGGTGCCCGAGCTCGCCGGGCTCGCCGCCTTCTACTGGGGCAAGGTCGATAGCTGGTACGAGGAGGATGAGGAGATCTTCGTCCACGCCCGCGACCCCTACAAGCGGGTCGACGCGATCCCGTCCTCGCGCGAGGTCCGCGTCGTGCTGGGCGGCGAGGAGGTGGCGCGCACGAGGCGCGCCCATTTCCTGTTCGAGACCCGGCTGCCGGTGCGCTACTACATCCCGCGCGCGGACGTGCGGACCGAGCTGCTCGAGCCCACCGACAGCGCCACCCGCTGCCCCTACAAGGGCGAGGCGGTCTACTGGTCGGCCACGATCGGCGGGCGGGTCTTCGACGACATCGTCTGGAGCTATCCCGACCCGATCCCCGAATGCCCCAGGATCCGCGACCTGATGTGCTTCTACAACGAGAACGTGGACGCCATCCTGGTCGATGGCGAGGAGACCGGGAAGCCGAAGACCAAGTGGTCGCGGTAGGGCGTCCTTCGATACGCGGCGCAGCCTGAGGGCCGTATCGAGGACGGCCCGGCGCCCCCGGACGTCGCGCCGGGCTATCATAAATACCAATCGATATTGCAAGAAAACCGTATTTTTTCTTCTGCTTCGGTATGCCCATCTATCGATTGTCCATACCGCAGCCGGTTGTCCCGCAGGGGCGCCGGCTACCGGACACGAGGGACCGAAAGTGAGGAGAAGACGATGATCGACCGAAGAAAAACCCGAACCCGCAGAGCCCGCCATCTGGGGATCGGTCTCGCCGGGCTCGCCCTTGCCGTCGCCGTCATCGCCGCCACGGCGATCGTCGGCACCGCGGAACCGGCCTATGCCTGCTTCCTGGGCATCCCCTGCTGGTAGGCCTCGCCGCCAACCCCTCCACGGCTCGCCGGGACACCCGTCCCGGCGACTCGCCGGCGATCCGCATGGTCGTCAGCCGATCGAGATGTCGTAGAGCACCAGCCCCCAGACCGCCGCGCAGCCGACCAGGCTCACCAACACCGCGGCGCTGCCCATGTCCTTGGCCTGCCTGGCGAGCGCGTGGTCGTCCAGGGAGATGCGGTCGACCGCAGCCTCGATCGCGGAGTTGAGCAGCTCGACGACGAGCACCAGCAGCACCGGGCCGATCAGCAGCGCGCGCTGCACCGGGCTCGCCGGCAGGACCGCCGCGACCGGGATCAGAACGGCGGCCAGCGCGACCTCCTGGCGGAAGGCGGATTCGTTGCGGAACGCGGCTCCGAGCCCGGCGAAGGAGCAGAGCAGCGCGCGCCGGATCCGCGCGAACCCCGCCTTGCTCTTGCGTGGGCCGGTCCGATCCTCCGGAGACGTCATCGCGAACCTCCCGTGTTCCCTTGCGGCGCGGGCCGTGGAGCCGGTCCGCTTTGATTGGAAGCGCCGACGCGACCCGGGCCATCCTAGGATACGCCCCCTTCGGGGCTGCTCAGGACGAGGAGAGGGCGGGGCGCGGCCCGAAACCCTCCACCTCATCCCGAGTAAGCGCGCAAGCGCCGTATCGAGGGACCCGCGGTGCATCGTTCCCCGTCATGTCCACCGGGGCGCAGGCGGTCGATATCCGACCCTATATGGACTATATTGAACCATAGACCTGCGCAGAGAGCACCCATGCCCGACCCACTCCCGAATCCCCGCCGCATCTGGACCGTCGCCGAGGCCAAGGCACGGTTGTCCGAAGTGTTGCGCCTCTCCGAGGAGGAGGGGCCGCAGCGCATCGGCAGACGGCGGTCCTACGTGGTGGTTCCCGCCGCCGAGTGGGAGGCGAAGGCGCACCCCCGCCCGCCGCTCGGCCAGTGGCTGGTCGACAACCTGCCGCGCGGCGCGAACCTCGATCCTCCGCGCGAGCGTGGCTCGGCGAGAGCGATCCCCTTCGCCACCGCCGACGAGGAATGAGGGGCTTCCTGGTCGACACCAACGTGGTGTCGGAGCCGATGCGGGACGCGCCGGACCCCCGGGTGGTCGCGTTCCTTTCTCGGCATGACGAACTGTGGCTGTCGGCGATCGTTCTGCACGAGATTGCGTTCGGCCTCGCCCTGCTCCCGCCCGGCCGCCGGCGCGAGGCCATCGAGGCCGCGTTGACCGCCTTCGTGGCGCTCTATGAGGATCGCATCCTGCCGCTCGGCCGCACCGAAGCCTCGCACGCCGCCGCCATGCGCGCGCGGGCAAGGCGCTCGGGACGTGTTCTCGACCTCGGGGACGCGCTCATCGCCGGAACGGCGGCCGCCCACGACCTCGCCGTCGCGACACGCAATGTCCGCGATTTCCAGGGCCTGGGCGTGGACGTGGTGGATCCGTGGGTGGTGATGTGAGGCGGTGGGCGCGCGGTCGAGGCGAAGCAGCAAGGATTGGCCCTGCCACGGTCGCCCGGGCCGGGATGCTGGTCTCCGTCGGCGCCCTCGGCTCCGCCCCGCGCCGCGTCAACAGGCGTGCAGCCGGGCCGCTTCCGGACGGTACGAGCGCCGGTCTTCACATCGAACCATCGGATCGGGACGACCGTGAGCGCGTTACAGGAGCAAGCGGGTAAGGACCGTTGCCACTCTCGGCTCCGCCAGCAGGATCAGGACCACCACCAGCAGAATGATCCAGAACGGCGTTGCGCCGCGGAACACCGCGCCAAGCGTCGCCTCTTCGCTTCCGGCCACCGACTTTACCGCATAGACCAGGAGTCCGAACGGCGGCGTGAGCAGGCCTGCCTCGATCGTGAGAATGCCGATGATCGCGAAGGCCAGCGGATCGAGGCCGAGCGACAGCGCGATGGGCGCGAAGATCGGCACGGTCAGGATGATGATGGAAATGGAATCGATGATCATCCCGAGCAGCATCCATATGGCGATCATGACGGCAATCACGCCCCAGGTTCCGAGGCCGGATTCGACGAGAATGCCCTGGATGGAATTACCCAGCCCGCTCATCGCCAGCGTGCGCGCGTAGAGCTGCGCCGCGAACAGGATCACCATGATGGGCGCGGCCGACTTGCCCACCGCGAGGATGCCGTCGAAGATCTCGCGCAGTCCGAGTCCGCGCAACACGCCAATGGCGAGCGCGAGCAGCGCGCCGATGCCGGCGCCTTCGGTCGGGGTGAAGATGCCCGCCCAAATTCCGCCCAGCGACCCGATCACGATCACCAGCAGCCCGAGCATCGCTCCCCAGGCGCTCCCTCCCTGCTCTTCGGGCGCCGGCCCGGCCCCTGCGGCGGATGTCGCCGATGCCGTGGCGCCGCCCTCGCCGACGGCCGACGGCCGCAGGATCGAAACCGCGACGATGTAGAGGATCATCAGACCGGCCAACACGATTCCGGGCAGTACGCCGGCGAGGAATATCGCGCCGATCGACTGTTCGGTGAGAATTCCCCACACGATCATCAGCAGGCTGGGCGGAATCAGCATTCCCAAGCATGCGCTCCCCGAAATCAGACCGAGCGAAAACGAGGTGTCGTAGCCGTATCGGCGCATCTGGGGATAGGCGATGCTGGTAAAGGCCGTCGCCGAGGCGAGGCTGGTCCCCGTGACGAAGGCGAACACGACGTTGCCGGTTACCGTCGCATGTGCGAGGCGTCCGGGTACGCGTGTCAGCCCCCGGTTGATCGCCCGGAAAATGTCCGCCGCGATACCGGATCGCGAAATGAACTCGCCCATCAGCATGAACAAGGGCACCACGGCGAACACGTAGTCCCGCAGAGCCTCGTAGGCGGTGCTGTTGAGGAAGAAGAACGTTATCTGCAGATCGCCGGTCGCCAGCGCCAGCCCGATCAGGCTGACGATGCCGAGGCTTACCGCGACGTGGACGCCGGAGAACACCAGCGCCAGCAGAACGCCCACCAGAAGAATCGATTCGAGCGTTCCCATGCGAGCGTACCTGCTAGGCCTCAGCCGAACCGCGGCCGGCGTCGGGTCGGAGGACAATTTCCAGACCGCGCAGAACGTAAAGGGCCGCGGCGACCGCGCAGCCCAGCAGGATGGCCAGTCGCGTCGGCCATGTGGGCACCCTGACCCCGAGCCCGCGATCCTCGACCTCGCCCGTCTGCCAGGCGGTTGCGGTCGGCTCCAGAGCGCCGTAGGCGATCGAGGCAAAGAACACCAGGCCGAGGACACAGCCGAAGACGAGCAGGCCGACACGCAGGCGATGGGGGGCTGCGGAGAGCAGGAAATCCATGCGCAGCATGCTGTCGATCCGCACGCAATACGGTAATTGCAGGAACACGATCGCGACGATCATGTTGCGGGCGTATTCGGGGGCGCCGTAGAAAACGATCCCGGTGTTCCGGGCGATGATGTCTGCCAGCACCAGCAGGGCGATGGAAAACGCGAACAATGCGCCCATCACCATCAGGGCGGTCGTGAGCCGGTCCGCCAATTGCGAGACTAGCCGCACCGGTCTACCCGCTGGCCGGATGACGGCTCATATCCGCAAACCGGCAGCCCGGCTTTCCGGAGGCGGCGGATGTCGGCCCCCTTGCGCTTCAACCGGGTTCGGCCGACGGCGCGGCGTCGCCCTGCTGCCCGAGCAGCGCCGGCAGGGCGGCGAGAAAGATATCGACACTGGTTTCTATTTCCCGGAACCAGGTGGCGGCGTCAGACGTCCCATAGACATGATGGCGAATCCCTCCCAGCACGATCGCGCCGTGCAGCATCCATGCGGCATCCCTCAACGCGTTTCCTTCATGCGGCCGTTGCAGGTTCATCCCGTGCACCGACATCGAAGCGACGGAATCCAGGATGCGCTGCATGACCGAATCGGTGTAGGGGGCGGCGAAGGGGTTGTCGGCCAGCGCCGAATACAGAGCCAGGCGGAGCCACCTGCGCGTCAGGACCTTCTCGGCATATCGCTGGTAGAAGACGATCAGGCGGCTGCGCACGGTTCCTCCGCCGACAGCCAGCTCGTTCAGCCAGGCCTCGTCGAACGTGGTGGCAAAGCGATCCGTGTAGACCGCCTCGACCAGCGCCGCCTTGTTGGGAAAATAGCGGTACAGCAGGCGTTGGGAGACGCCGCAGGCCGATGCGAGATGACGGGTCTGCCCGGTCAGCCCGTACTCGGAGAAGAAGTTATAGGCGCGTTCGAGGATCTGCGCGCGACGCTGCTCCGGGGGCAGGCGGCGCGTTACCGTGCGCTTCTTCGGCTTGATGCCGCGCAGCTTGTCCGATCTCGCCTTCATGCGCCTTCGAATTGTCTAAACCACGTATCGAGCGCCTCAATTTCCGACCCTTCGAATTCTTTCGCCGGTCGCGTCGCCCGGGACGGCCGTCCTTCGATCGAGAAACCGTACCGGTTCATCCAGGCCAGGCTCGACCAGGTGTCCTTCGAAGGATAGTACTCCAGGCCGATCCATCCCCGGTAGCCGTTGCGATCCGCGTGTTCGATGAGATGGTGAAGGTCTACCTCGCCGACGCCGGGCTCGTGACGCTCCGGCGCGTTTCCGACCTGAATATGTCCGATCATCGGAAGGTGGGCGTCCATCAGCGTGGTCAGCGGACCCGTCTCCTCCCAGCGCAGATGATAGGTATCGAACACCAGCTTCACGTTGTCGCGGTTGAGCGCGCTGGCGACCTCCGCCGCTTCCCCGATAGTTTGAATCACATAGTTCGGAAAGCGGGCATTGCAGACACCCTCGATGACGAACAACACCGGATGTCCCTTCGCCTGGGTCGAGATGTAGTCGAGGTTCTCGATATAGCATTCGATGCAGCGTTGCCGCTCGACGCCATCGGGCAGCCTGCCCGAGCTGACATTGAGGGAATGAAAGTTCGCCTCGAACACATAGTCCAGCGCCACATCGGCGGTGCGCCGGAACTCGTCGCCGCGCCCCGGTTGAGCGGCCAGCCCGTAATCGCCTTTCGCCCAGTTCGCCGGAACCACCGCGTATATGAAGCGCAGGCCGTTGTCGTCGAGCAGCTGCTTGAGCTCCCGCTTCGGGATCACGTAGGGAAAGTGCCATTCGACCGCCGTCGCGCCGATCTCGGCCGCCGCGGCGAAGCGCTCCCGAGCCGGCAGCTCGAGGAACTGGTGATACAGGTTTGGCGAGAATTGCGGCATTCCGGCGTCCCTCAAGCTGTCGGCGTATGGGTTTCGAGCCAGGCGTCGATGCGCGCCATGAAGCGCTCCGGCTCTTCCATCAGGAAGAAGTGGCTGCTGTCCTCGAACACCTCGGTGTCGCAATCGGGCAGGCGCTCCGCCATCGACCGCAGGGCGTTGGTCCCGCACAAGCGGTCATGGCCCCCCGCCATCAGCAGCACGGGACAGTCCAGCTCGTGCAGCCGGTCAAGCGTGTCGTGCGCCAGGCAGGCATGATTTTGCCGGACGTAGCAGGCCTGCAGGCGCTGCTCCCCGCCGATCAGCGTTTCGATCCCCTGGATGCGGTCGGGGTTTTCGATGAAGAAGCGTTGCGAGACGAAATTCGGTACCGAATGCGCCGCGTGAGCCGGCCAGGATCCGGTCCACTCCAGCACCTCGCGCATGTTGGTCAGGAGGCGGGCGGCGAGGGGGTCGAGCTTGCCGGCGGACGCCAGCATGACCAGGCTGCAAACCCGCTCGGGCGCATCGAGGGCGATATGCTGGGCGAGAAATCCGCCCATCGAGCGGCCGATCAGGTGGCATTTCTCGATGCCCGCGTGGTCCAGCACGGCGAGAAGGTCCAGGGCGAGTTCGCGGATCGTGACCGGTTCGTCGACCTGGGTGCTGCGACCGGCGCCGCGCGTGTCGGTGGCGAGCACGCGGTGTCTGCCGCGCCACGCCTCGATCTGCGGATTCCAGGCCGTATGGTCGCCGGCGAGGCCGTGAATCAGCAGGATCGGGAAACCCTCTCCCTCGTCGATGTAGTGGATTTCGCAATCGCCGACGGGCGCCACCCGCATCCGCCACTCGCTCATTGCCAGCCCCTCTGTAAGTTTTCACTTGACGATTTAACATGACTTTCATAGCGTCCGATACAATGCAAGCCTAAAGGACAGGTGGCGGCAAGCCTAAAGGACAGGTGGCGGATCGTGCGTCGGTTTTGTTCGTCAAGTGACGATTTTTGGGCACGCCTGGCCTCCAACCTGTTTGTGCACATCCAGGGGGACAATCATGAGAATTTCCGCATTGCTGCGTGTTTCGACCGCCTTCGCCGGCGCGGTGGCGCTGGGTGTCGTCGCGCTTTCGGGACCCGGAAACGCCGAGACCTATCGTTTCAAGATCGCCTCGGGCCACAACGAAAACTGGCACTTCATCCAGCTGGGTCGCGACTTCTTCATTCCGGAGGTCAAGAAGCGGGTCGCCGAGCGGACGCCGCACAAGGTCGAATTCCTGCAGGGCTGGGCCAGTTCGATCGTGAAGGCAACCGAGGTCCTCGAGGGTACCCAGTCAGGCGTCATCGACTTCGGTCTCTTCTGCATCTGCCATGAGGGGGGCAAGCTCGCCCTGCACAACTTCCCATACTACCTGCCGTTTGGCCCCACCGATCCGAGTGTCTCGGTCAAGGCAACCCGGAAGGTCTATGATCAGATCCCCGAAATCAACCAACAGCTGGAGGGAAAATTCGGCCAAAAGATGATTTCCCTCGTTCCCTTCGACGTCTACGACGTCATCTCGAAGTTTCCCTTCGATAAGGCGGCGCAGGTCAAGGGACACAAGATCGGGGGTGCCGGTCCGAACCTGCCGTGGATCGGACGCATGGGCGCGTCGCCGGTTTCGGTTACCGGCCCGGAAGTCTACACGGCGCTGCAGACCGGGCTGTTCGATGCCTTGATCGCCTTTGTGTCGATCATGGACGCGCTGAAACTGTATCCGGTCGCGCCCTATTACGTACAAGTCGGCTTCGGGTCGATGACGATCGTCGGATTGACGATGAACCTCAACTCCTTCAACAAGCTGCCCAAGGAGATTCAGGACATTGTCGTCGAGGTCGGTCGCGAGATGGAGGTGAAGTCCGGCCCGTTCACGGCCGGCGTCTACGACAAGTACATCAATATCATCGGGGCCAAGGGAGCGACCGTGATCAAGCTCCCCCAGGCGGAACGCCAGGCCTGGGCTCGGGCCCTGTCGACCTGGCCGTCCGAACGCGCGGCGCAGATCGAGGCGGAGTCCAAGGTGCCGATGAAGAAGGTGCTCCGGGCCTATATCAAGGCGGCTGAAGACGAAGGTTACGTCTGGCCTGTGCGTTACGCCATCGACTAGCCCGGACACTGCTTGCGGGGAGCACCGCCGCGTTCCGTTCGGCGTCGAGCCTCGGGCGGTCTGCGGGAATTCGGCACGCGGGCGCGGCGGTGACGCATTGCACCGATTCCGGGACAGAGCACGGCCCCGCGCTACCCGCCCTCCCCCGTCCCCGCGAACGGCACGTCGAGCCCGAGCGCCTCGATATGCCGCTCGTGGCCGCCCATCGAGCCCAGCGGCAGGATCTCGTAGTTGACGAACGTCGTGATCGGCAGCGGTTCGAGCAGCGTGCGGATCTGGTCGTTGCTTTCCACGTCGACCAGGATGGCGTAGCCCGCGATGTCCTCGACCAGGCGGTGGACCATCGCGCCGTGCTCGGCGGCGATGCGCTCCAGCATCGCCTCGGTGCCGGCGTAGTCGAGGTCGGGCGGCAGCGGCTTGGCCGGGCGGGCGAGGATCAGGAAGCGCTGCTTGCCCGCGGGCACGGGTCGGTTCTGCACCTTGCCGTTCTCCTCCAGCACGTAGATCCGGTAGGTCTCGTCGGGCCACATCGGGTTGCCTTCGAGGATCTCGCGCAGCCGGCGCCCCGAATCGGTCTCGACATAGATCGCATAGCCGCGCACGAACATGATCGGGTGGATCACCGCCACGCCCGACATGTGGGTACCGACCCAGTGGGCGAGGCAGCCGGCATGGCGCCCCGGCGTGTGCCACGGCCCGTGCGGCCTGGGCTCCTTCGAGGTGACCAGGAACAGCATGACCCCCTCCCGCGCGTCCGCCCGACTGTCGCACGCGCCCGCCGGCGCGGCAATCCGGCGGCAGGGTCCCCCGGGGACGCCGGGCCGGATTCGGGCCGGAGCGCGGTTTCGCGAGCCCGTGTTACGGTTTCCGGCAATTCGTTAACGCGATGGATAGGTCAGCACTGTTGACCAATGTTTCACGTGAAACATTAGGCGCCCCGCCCGGCGCCCTCCTCAGGTCATCTGGAGGAACTGGCGGATCAGCGCGACCAGGGTTTGCGGCGCGTCCTCCTGGCAGAAGTGACCGACCCCCGGCAGCTCCACCACCGGGCCGTCCGGCCACAGCGCGCGAAAGTCGGCGATCGCGTGGGATGGCGGGATCGCGCGATCCTCCATGCCGCAGGCGAGCATCGCCGGCTTGGCCCGCAGCGCCGCTAGGTCGCCGGTCCTGAGGCAGTCGACGACGAAGGGCCGGATGCGGCCGAGCAGGTAGTCGAGCGGAAAGGCGATGGCGCCGATGCACGCCGCGCGGTCGGGGAACGGCGCGGCGTAGGCGTTCAGCCAGTCCCCGGTGACCGCTTGCCGGTTGCAGAAGCCGATGATCGTCATCACCGACAGCACGATGCTGCCGAGGTCCCCCAGCACGTCGTCGAGCGTGCCGGCGTCGTAATGGCGCCGGATCCAGGCGAACCAGGGGGTGAGCGCCGGCGGCGGCAGCCCGCCATAGCCCAGATAGGCGTTCATCAGCACCAGCCGGCGGACCCGGTCCGGGTTGCGCAGCGTGTAGGCGCCGGCGATCGGGCCGCCCCAGTCCTGGACGACGAAGGTGATGTCGGCGAGCTCGAGGCTGTCGCACAGCGCCTCGAGATTGGCGACATGGGTGGCCAGCGTGTAGTCGCGCCCGGGCGGGGTCTCGCTCTTGCCGAAGCCCATATGGTCCGGCACCACGACCCGGGCCGCGCCCGACAGCGGGCCGATGAAGGCGCGGTAGAGATAGCCCCAGGTGGGCTCGCCGTGCAGGCAGACGATGGTCTCGCCGCCGCGCGGGCCCTCGTCGACATAGTGCTGGCGAAAGCCGTGGCCGGCGAAGAAATGCGGCGCGAAGGGGAAGGTGCCGCCGAAGGTCTCGGACGCTGCAACGGTCATCGCGTGCCGCCATAGCCGCATCCCGCGGCCGGCGCCAGCGCGGCGCGCCCCCCGCACCCATGTTTCACGTGAAACATCTTCCGCTCCGGTCGATCCGCGACAGCGCCCAGGCGGCGGCGAGGCCGAGCAGGATCATCGGCAGGGTGAGCCAGTTGGCGCGCTCCCACGAGGCGAGGCCCGAGACCAGGGCGGCCAGGATCGGCGGGCCGATCAGCTGGTTGAGCATCAGCGCCTGGCTGACCAGCCCGACGCAGGTCGACGCGAGCCCCGGCGCGGCGGCGAGCGCGCCGGTGCGGGCGAGCACGGCGGGCGGGATCATGCCGCCGATGAAGGGCATGAAGATCGCGGCGGAGAGGCGGAGCGCGGGGTCGATGCCGTCGGCGAAGATCAGCGGCGTCGACACCAGCATGCCGAGATAGGCGAGCCCGACGACGCGCCCGGCCGGCCAGCCGCGCCGGAGCAGCCAGCCGCCCAGCACGCAGCCCGGCGCGTTCACCACCATGGCGAGCGCCACCCAGTAGGCGGCCGCGTCATGGGCGTAGCCCTGGCGCTCGATCAGGAAGGTCGGCAGGAAGACCGAGACCGAGATATAGACCAGCGAGTAGGCGGCGAAGCAGATCGCCAGCGTCGGCGGGCCCGGGCTGGTGAGGGTCTTGCGGATGGCGGTCCAGATCGGCGCCGCATGGCCGCCGGCGGTCGCCTCGCGGGCGCCGCGCGCGCCCCGCGTCGCATATGCCGCCGCGCCGATGGCGGCGAGCGCGAGCGCCCCGTTGAGCAGCCACAGCCCGCGCCACGACGCCGCCTCGATCACCGCCGGCGAGACCACCACCATGCCGGCCAGCCCGACCGGCATGTAGAACGCCCACAGGCCGAGCGCCATCGGCCGGTCGCGCTCGCGGCAGAAGGCGCCGATCGCGGTCGGCCCCGCGGTCAGCACCGCGACATAGCCGCAGCCCTCGACCAGGCGGGTGGCGAACAGCTCGGCCCCGGTCTCGGCCAGGCTGCCGAGCGCGGTGCCCACGACGATCACGCCGAGCCCCGACAGCAGCATGCGGCGGTGGCCGAAGCGGTCGGCGACGAAGCCCCAGACCATGCCGGTGGCGACGCCGATCGCGGCCAGCGCGGAGACGATCCACCCCGCCTCGACCAGGGTCAGGCCGAGCTCGGCGCGCAAGACCGGCAGCGCGGCGGGCAGCTTGCCGATCTGGAACGCGGCCACGATGCCGGCGATCGCGATCATCGCCACCGCCGGCCAGGAGGTGGCGCGCCCCTCGGTCAGGCGCCGAACTCCGGCTCGGCGAGGCCGCGCACCCCGGGATCGGCGGCGAACAGCGCGCCCGCGAGCGGTTGTTCGGCGAGCGCCGCGCGGTCCATGCCGAGCGAGGCGGTGGTGATGTAGAGCGTGTCGAGACCCGCCCCGCCGAAGGCACACGACGTGACCTGCGGCACCGGGAGCTCGACGGTGCGCTCGACGGCGCCCGCGGGGTCGAAGCGGCTCACCCGCCCGCCGAACATCCGGGCGCACCAGACGAAGCCGTCGGCGTCCACCGTCGCGCCGTCCGGCACGCCTTCGCCCTCGGGGATGCGGGCGAAAACCCGCCGGTTCTCCATCGTCCCCGTGGCGAGGTCGAAGTCGAACGCCCAGATCTCGTTCGAATACGAGTCGGTGAAGTACATGACCGATGAGTCCGGGCTCCAGCAGAGCGCGTTGGGGATGCGGATCCCGCGCATCATCGGCTCGGCCGTCCCGTCCTTGTCGATGCGCCACAGCGTGCCCTCCGGCGCGTGGCCGGGGTCGTTCATCGTGCCCACCCAGAACCGCCCGGCGCGGTCGATCTTGCCGTCGTTCATCCGGTTGCGGTTGAACCGCCCCTCGCCCTCGGGGTCGCAGATCGCCTCGATCTTGCCGCTCTCGAGGTCGAGGTAATGCGCCCCCGTCCTGAGCCCCGCGACCAGCAATCCCGGCCCGGCGAGGCCGATCGAGCCGGTCTCGGTCTCGATCCGCCAGTGCCGCCGCTCGCCGCTCGCCGGGTCGAGCCGGTGCACCGTCGGGTTGTTGATGTCGACCCAGTAGAGCGCCGCCTCGCGCGGCGACCAGAGCGGGCTCTCGCCCAGCACCGCGTTGCCGCCGGCGGCGATTTCGACCTCGGCCATGGCGCTCCTCCCCGGGCGCAGTATCGCACCCGGGCGCGGCTTGCGGTATCCTCCGCCGCGTCACGCAGCGAGATCGACAGGGGGAACGGATGGGACGTCTCGACGGCCGGGTTGCGATCGTCACCGGCGCCGCGCAGGGGATCGGCGCGGCCTATGCCAGGCGCTTCGCCGAGGAGGGCGCGAAGGTCGCGATCTGCGACGTCAAGGACTGCACCAACGTGGTCAACACCATCGTCCAGTCGGGCGGCGAGGCGCTTGGCATGGAGGTCGACGTGTCCGACGAAAGCGCGGTCGCCGCCTTCGTCGCGCAGACCGTCGAGCGCTTCGGCCGGGTCGACGTGATGGTGCCCAACGCGGCGATCTTCGCCGCCCTCGACCGCCGCTCCTTCCTCGATATCGGGGTCGAGGAGTGGGACCGGGTGATGGCGGTCAACGTGCGCGGCACCTTCGTCTGCATCAAGGCGGTGGTGCCGCAGATGAAGGAGCAGGGCTACGGCAAGATCGTCAACATCTCGTCCGCCACCGTGCAGGCGGGCGTCCCCTGGTTCCTGCACTACGTCTCGTCCAAGGGCGCGGTCGACGCGATGACCCGGGCGGCGGCGCGCGAGCTCGGCGATTTCGGCATCAGGGTGAATTCGATCGCGCCCGGCTTCACCATGAGCGAGCAGATCGAGTCCCAGCGCGAGGACCTCCAGTTCAACATCGACATGAACCTCGCCGGGCGCGCCTTTAAGCGCGACGAGATGCCGGAAGACCTGCTCGGCACCATGGTGTTCCTCGCCTCGGCGGAGAGCGACTTCATCACCGGCCAGACCGTGCTGGTCGATGGCGGGCTGGTGATGCACTGAACTCCCGGAGGCCGCCCGAGCCCGGCGCCGCCCTGTTCGCGGCGCTGGTCGGCGTCACCCTGATCGGGCCGCTCTCGGTCCATCTGTTCTTCCCGGCGGTGCCCTTCGTCGGGCGCGCCTTCGGGGTCGGCGCCGGCACCGCGCAGCTCGCCTTCTCGCTCGCCATGCTGGCGATGGCGGCGGGCACGCTGGTCTACGGCACGCTGGCCGACCGCATCGGCCGGCTGCCGACGCTGATCGGCGGGCTCGCGCTGTTCTCCGGCGGGGCGGCGATCGGCGCGGCGGCGCCCACGATCGAGCTGCTGATCGCCGGCCGCATCCTGCAGGGGCTGGGGGCGGCCTGCGGCGTGGTGCTGGCGCGCACCATGGTGAGCGACGTCTACGGCGCCGAGCGCCTGCCGCAGATGATCGCCTACCTGACGACGGCCTACGTGCTCGGCCCGATGCTGGCGCCGGCGATCGGCGGCGGGCTCGCCGACACGCTGGGCTGGCAGTCGATCATGATCCTGCCGGCCGGAATCGGGCTGGCGATCATGCTGCTCGCAGTCGCGGTGATCGGCGAGACCCGGCGGGGCGCGCCCGGTGCCGGGCCCGGCCTCGCCGCCGGGTTCGCCCGCCTGCTGGCGCGCCGGCGCTTCGTCTTCCACATGGCCAACCCGGCCTTCGGGAGCGCGGCCTTCATGTCGGCCAATGCCGGCGCCGCCTGGCTGATGGTCGACGTGCTGGAGCGCCCGGCCACCGAGTACGGGCTCTGGTTCACCCTCGGCCCGGCCGGCTTCATGCTGGGCAATTTTGTCTCCGGCCGCCTCAGCGGGCGGCTGGCGGCCCGATTCCTGATCGTCGGCGGCACCGGGCTGACGCTGGCCGGCGCGCTCACCGCGATAACCCCGGCGATCGGCCTGCCGCTGACCCCGGCGGCGCTGTTCGTGCCGATCCTGATCCTCTCGGTCGGACAGGGCCTCTCGATGCCGCAGGCCCAGGCCGCCGCCATGTCGAGCGACCCGGCGCTCACCGGCACCGCGTCCGGCATCGTCGTCTTCGCCCAGTTCCTGATGTCGGGCCTGCTCACCCAGGCGGTGGCGCTGCTCTATGACGGCACCGCGCTCCCGGTGGCCGCGGTGGCGATCGCCGCGGCCGCCGCCTCCCTCCTGTTCGGCATCCTCTCGGTGCTCGGCGGGGGGAAGAGCGGCTGATGTTTCACGTGAAACAAGGGTCGGCATCGCTGCCCTATCCATCGCATGAAGAACGCCCCGCAAGTCGCACCCCGCGAGCCCGCGGCCCCGCCGAATGCCCGGCTTCCGTCCCCCGGGGACTTGCGCGCAGCGGCCCGGCGGGGCAGAACGGGTGGCGATGGTGGAGATCGACCGAACGTCCTTCATGATCGCTTTCGAGGAAGGCGCGTCCTTCGACTACGCCGAGCGGCAGACCTCCCATCTCGACCGCCAGACCGGCGAGGTGCTCTGGGTCTACGAGCACGACGAGGACGCCGATGCGGTCGTCGGCATCCCGCCCGAGGAGAACCGCGCGCTGCGCGAGCGCATCGAGGCCGACCCCGAGCGCTATCTCGACATCCCGAGCCTCGACGGCGGGGACTACAACCTGATGCTGCGGAACTTCCTGCGCTCGAACTGGACCGACGACGAGGCGCGCTGGCGGCGCGCGGCGGACGCCTGGAGCGGCCGGATCGGGCAGTGGAAGAGGCGGGTCGGCGACCGGGACGCGATCCACGCCTTCAACGCCTTCCGCGACCGGCGCGCCGGGGAGCTCGCCGAAGAGTTCCTGCGCGAGGCGGGAATCGAGCCGCGCTGGCGGTAGGGGGGCGGGGTGGCGGGCGGCCCCCTCGGTATGGCTGACAGGACCCGAGGACTTCCGGCCCGCCGTTGACACCGGCCGGGCTCCTGTCGAAACTCCAGGGGCCGGAGTTCTGGGACGCCAGACCGGCTAGGGGTGTTCGAATGAACACGACCTCTGTAAGCATCGCGCTGGAACGCTACGACCGCCACATCCCCTTCTTCATGGGGACCGTGGCGCTGCCGGAGAATCTCGACCTGATTCCCCTGGAAGTCGCCGTCGGCCCGATGCCGGGGCGCCGGGACGGCATGGATCGTCACGGCCGGATGTTCAACGAGCACGCCTTCGATATCTGCGAACAGTCGCTGGCGTCCTACATCATGGCGAAGTCGCGCGGCCTGCCGTTTTCGGCGACACCGGTGTTCCCCCGGCGGTTGTTCAGCCAGAGCCAAATATTCGTCAACGTGGATGCCGACATAGAGGCGCCTCACGACCTGATCGGCAAGAAAGTGGGGGTCTGGTCATTTCAGAACACGCTCTGCGTACTTCTGAAAGGCGACCTCAAGCGCGAGTACGGCGTGAGGTGGGCGGACATTCACTGGTACGCCCAGAACCGGGAACTGATACCGTGGGAGCCCCGCGCGGGGCTCTCCATCCAGGGCATTGCCGGCGGCAAGGACCTCGGCCGGATGCTGATCGAGGGCGAGCTGGACGCGATCCTGCACCCCGAGCCGCCGCCCGAGATCCTGAAGCGGACCGATCGCGTGCGGCGCCTGTTTCCCGACAGCCGCGCGGTCGCGCAACGATACTTCGAGAAGAACGGCTACTTCCCGATCATGCACGTGCTCAGCTTTCGCCAGGATGTCGTCGATCGCGAGCCCTGGCTGCCGCCGGCGATCATCGACGTCTGGGAGGATGCGAAGGTCCAGGCCGACGCGTTCTACGACGACCCCGGCTTTCTCCAGCTCGCCTTCGGGCGTTCCGAGTACGAGCAGCAGCGCGAAACCATGGGCGCGGACCTGTTCCCCTCCGGGCTGGCCGCGAACCGGGACTACCTCGCCAGGTTCATCGACGACATGGTGGACCAGGAGCTGATCGATCGACGGATCGGGGTCGAGACGCTGTTTCACGAGTCGACCTGGGCGACCTGAAAGGAGCCGGGAATGTTTCTGGAAGACCATTGGTATGTTGCCGGCTTCCCCGACGAGTTCGACCGGAAGCTGGTGGCGCGGACCTATCTCGGTCAGGCCGTGGTGCTGTTTCGCGCCTTGGATGGCGCCGTGGTGGCGTTCGAGGATCGCTGCGCCCATCGCCGGCTTCCGCTGTCGCTGGGCCGGCTGGACGACGACACGATCGAGTGCGGATATCACGGGCTGGTCTACGACCGCACGGGGGCCTGCATCAAGGTGCCGGGCCAGGACCGTATCCCGAGGGGCGCGCGGGTCCGGTCCTACCCCGTCGTCGACCGGCACGGCTATGTCTGGATCTGGATGGGCGAAGCGGAACTGGCCGACGAAGGGAAGATCCCGGATTTCAGCCGCCTCACCGATCCCGACCTGGGGCGCCACCGGATCGCGCTTCACGTCCTCGGCAACTACCAGTTGATCGTCGACAACCTGCTGGATCTCTCGCACCTGCCCTACGTGCACAGCACCACAACCGGGAATCCGCCGGTTTCGGAGGACGCGAAGGTGGCGAACGAGCGCCACGGCGACACGGTGCAGGTGAAGCGCTGGGCGAAGGACGTCCCGCCGTCGCGCACCTTCGCCGAGTTCGGCGAGTACGGCGGGAATATCGACATGTGGTCGATATCCCAGTTCCAGCCGCCATCCTACGTCCGGGTGAGCTACGGCTCGGTTCCCGCCAGCCGCGGCGTGCCCCACGACGGCCCTCCCGGCGACGCCATATGGCAGCCCGGGCATTGGGGCTTCCAGGTGTTTCACGGCCTTACGCCTGAGACCGAGGTCACGACGCACCAGTTCCGCTACATCCTGCACGAGAAGGGCGCGGCGGATGAGGCGACGACGGCCGAGTTCTATCGTCAGAACGACCAGATCATCAACGAAGACCGGGTGATCTTCGAAGCCCAGCAGAAGGCGCTGTCAAGCGACCCGCAGGGCGCTTCCGCGGACGACATCAAGTCCGACGCGACCATCGTCGCCGATGGCGGTCTGGACCTGGCCCGGGCGATCAACGATTCGATCGCCCGGAAGTCCCGCGCCCCGGTTCGGTGAATTCGGGGAACGGATCGACGTAGCGGATTGCAGTTCGATCGGTGCGGGCCGCCGAGGCGGTCGCCGGGCCCGAAGGGGGGACGCGAATGTTCCTGGAGGACAACTGGTACGTCGCGGCGTGGTCCGACGAGGTAGGCCGGTCGCTGTTTTCCCGCACCCTGCTCGACCGGCCCGTCGTGATGTACCGGAAGCAGGACGGCACCGTTGTCGCGCTCGAAGACCGCTGCGCGCATCGCAAGCTTCCGCTGTCGCTCGGCCGGCTGGTCGACGACCGGATCGAATGCGGCTATCACGGGCTGGTCTACGACTGCTCCGGCGAGTGCGTGCACGTGCCGGGGCAAATGCGGATACCGCGCCGCGCGCGCACGCGCGCCTATCCGGTGGTGGAACGCGACCAGTTCATACTGATCTGGATCGGCGAACCCGAGCGCGCGGACCCCGACAGGATCGTCAGCTTTCCGCGCCTGAGCGATCCGGCATGGGGGTGCAGCAAGGTCCGGCTATACGTGAAGGCGAATTACCTGCTGATATTCGACAACCTGCTCGATCTCTCGCATGTCGCCTATGTCCACAACACGACGATCGGCAACGCCCCCGTCGCCGAGGAGGCGGCGATCAATATCGCGCAGGACGGCAACGATGTCAGCGTGACGCGTGAAATGGTCGATGTCCCCGCCGCCCCCAACTATGCGCAGTTCGGACCCTACCAGGGGCAGTTCGACCGCTGGCAGGTGGGGAAATACATCTACCCCTCATACTTCTACATCAATAATGGATGCGCCGCGGCGAATAGCGGCACCGGCGACGATTCGAGACTCGATACTCCCGGAGAATGGGGGTTCCAGGTCTATCACGGCATCACCCCCGAGACCGAAAGGACGACGCATCAGTTCTGGGTCATCGCCCACGATCTGGCGATGATCGGGGAGCAGGATCGACCGGAGTTCTACCGGCAGCATCACCAGGTGATCGGTGAGGATGTCGTCATGTACGAAGCCCAGCAGCACTCGCTCGACACCGATCCGGCCGGCGCGACGGCTTATGACGTGCGGAGCCGGGCGGTTATCGAGGCGGATACCGGCCTAAGCATTGCTCGCAACATCATCAAGCAGTTGCACGAGAACATACAGGCAAGAACGCAACCGGCGGACCCGGCATAGGGAATCCGCCGCGACAGGAGGACGACCAATGGCGAAAACCACCAAGACGACCACGCGCAGGGCGGTCATAAAGGGCGCCGGCGCCGGCCTTGCGACGGCCGCGATCGGCGGAACGATGGCGTTTCCGGCTCCGGCCGTCGCCAAGAACAAGACGCTCGATTTCACGCTGTCGTGGTTGCCGACCGGCCAATATGCCTATGTCACGCTGGCCAAGCAGATGTTCTGGAAGAAGCGCGGCCTCGATGTCAGCGTCAAGCGCGGCTACGGCTCGCTGGCGACCATCCAGGCGATGAACACCGGCAAGTTCGATGTCGGCGGCGCGGCGACCTCGACCGCCCTGCTGGGGATGTTCCGCGGCCTCGACCTCAGGTTCGTCGCGACCCACGCCTACGACTCCACGATGGGTTTCATCGTGCCGGCCGACGGGCCGATCAACACCCCGAAGGACTTCGAGGGCAAGAAGCTCGGTCTGGTGCCGACCAGCGGCGAGACGCCGTTCGTGCCGACCTACCTCAAGCTGGCCGGCGTGGACGAGAGCAAGATCCAGACGGTCGCGCTCGATTCCCAGCTCGTCGAGCAGGCCCTGCTGTCCGGACGCGTCGACGTCATCGTCGGCTTCGGGATGAGCTCCACGCCCAAGTTCATCATGAAGGACTTCAAGGTGAAGCTCCTGCCGTTCTCCGGCGTGGGGCTGAAGTTCTACTGGGTCAACTCGCTGATCCGGCCCGAGTTCCTGAAGAAGGAGCCGCAGGTGTGCGCCGACATCGTCGCCGGCCTGCTGGAGGGGCAGAAATTCGCCTTGCTCAACCCCGAAGAGGCCGTCGAACGCCATCTCAAGGAGTATCCGGAGATTGCCGCGCTGACCAAGGGCAAGCTCGATGTCGAGCTCGGCGTGAACATGATCAACGCCAATCTGATCACCGAGGAGACCACGAAGAATTCCCTCGGCTACACCGATCTCGGCAAGATGCGCGAGCAGATCAAGCTGGTGCGCCAGTTCGTCGCCAAGAAGGAAGACCCGAGCCCGCCCCCCGTCGAGTCGTTCGTCACCAACGACATGATCGGCAAGGTCACGCTGACGCCCGACGAGTGGAACGCGGCCAGGGAGAAGTCGAGGGCCTATGGCGAGATTCTGGGTCTGAAGGTCTAGCGTAGCGGCCTGCGATCCCGGGACCGGAATGGCGCGAGATCCAATGACCGAGACTACCTCCGGTCCCGGGAGCGACCGCGATGCCGACATCGTATGCCGGCAGGTGCGCAAGGTTTACAACGCGAACGGACGGCTGCTGGAAGCCGTCCGCAACGCCGATTTCACGGTCGCCGACGGCGAATTCGTCGCGCTGCTCGGGCCGAGCGGCTGCGGCAAGAGCACGCTGCTGATGATGATCGGGGGGATCGAGAGCATAACCAGCGGGGAGATCTACGCCGGCGGCGAGCCAGTGACCGGGCCGCGGCGGGAGTTCGGGATCATGCTCCAGGACCCCACCCTGCTGCCGTGGAAGTCCGCCATGGACAACGTGATGTTCCCGATCGACATGATGCGCTTGTCGCGCAGGCAGTACATGGACCGCGCTCTCGAGCTGCTGCACACCATCGGGCTCGCCGGGTTCGAGAGGAGCAAGCCGAGGGAGCTGTCGGGCGGGATGCGCCAGCGGGTGGCGATCTGCCGCGCGCTGATCAGCGATCCCCGGGTCCTGCTCATGGATGAGCCGTTCAGCGCGCTTGATGCGATGACGCGCGACGAGATGAATATCCTGATGCTGGATCTGTGGGAGACCTACCGGAAGACGGCGATCTTCGTCACCCATTCGATCCGCGAGGCGGTGCTCTTGTCCGACCGCGTGCTCGTCATGCGCGACCGCCCGTCGACGATCATCAGCGACACCAGCATCCCGTTCCCGCGCCCGCGCAGCATCGGCCTCGGAGAGACTCCGGAGTTCAACGAGCTCTGCGCCATGCTGCGCGATCTGATCGAGGTGGCGCGCAGCGATGGCGCGGCGCAAGGCGGGGCGGCGTCGTGAAGGACCAGCCCCAGGTCCTGCCGGTCGAGGGGTCCGTCATCGAGGGGCCCGGGCGTTACCGCCGGCGCCTGACCGCCCTCTCCAGGCAGGCCCTGCTCGCGGCGGTCCTGCCGATCGTGACCGCGGTGACCGCCCTGCTCGTCTGGGAACTCCTGGTCAGGCAGAGCGGGATCGCGCATTCGATCCTGCCGCCGCCGAGCGCCATCTTCGACAAGCTGGCCGGCTTTCTCGGGCTGTTGCTCAAGCACGCCGTGCCCACCACCTACGAAACGCTGGTGGCGTTCGCGATCTCCATCCCGCTCGGCATCGTGCTCGCGGCCATCATGATCTACTCGCCGCCGATCAACCGGGCGCTCTACGCGAATCTCGTCTTCTTTCAGCTGATCCCGAAGATCGCGCTGGCCCCCATGTTCATCGTCTGGCTGGGAATCGGCGCGGAGTCGCGCGTCGCGTTCTCCATCTTCATCTGTTTTTTCCCGATCCTGATTTCCACCGTCACCGGGCTGCAGGCGGTCGACCGCGACATGCTCCGGCTCTGCAAGGCGGTCGGGGCAAGCGACCTGCAGGTCCTGATCCATGTCCGTTTCCCCTATTCGTTCCCCTACATATTCGCCGGCATGAAGGTCGCGGTGACGCTCGCGATCATCGGTGTCGTGGTCGGCGAGTTCATCGCCTCCACCGAGGGGCTTGGCTATCTCATCCTGTTCGCGTCGTCGCGCCAGCAGACCGATCTCGGGCTCGCCGCCATAACGGTGCTCTGCGTCGTCGGGCTGATGTTCTACGCGCTCGTCGTGCTCAGCGAGATGGTCATCGAGAAATTCTACGGCAGCCATTGACCGGTCCGATGAGCGATGGATAGAGCAACCTGTAAGGACTGAGCCCATGTTCGTCAGGAATTCCTGGTACGTGGCGGCGTGGTCGGACGAGCTTCGGGATATGCCGCTGGGCCTGGTCCTGCTGCGCGAGCCGATCGTCCTGTTCAGGGACGCCGACGACGCCCCGGTCGCGCTCGAGGACCGGTGTGTGCACCGGCGCGTGCCGCTTTCCATGGGGACGGTCTCGGGCGGTCGCATCCAGTGCACCTATCACGGCTTCGTCTACGATCGCACGGGGGCGTGCGTCGCGATCCCCGGCCAGTCTTCGATCCCGGCGGAAGCGAGGATAAGAAGCTACCCGGTGGTCGACCGCCATGGCTGCATCTTCGTCTGGATGGGAAGTCCGGAACGGGCGGACGAGGGTCTGATCCCCGATTTCGAGACGCTCAAGAAGCCCGGCTACGGCGTGACCAGGAAGCACGTCAGGCTGGAGACCCACTATCAGCTCATCATCGACAACCTGCTGGATCTTTCGCACCTCGCCTATCTTCATGCGTCCAGCGTCGGCCAGGCGGAGCTCGCGGAGCTGGCCAGGGTAACCACCGAGGTCGAGGGCGATATCGTGAGGGTGTCGCGATGGACGCTCGACGTCCCGGCGGTTCGCACCTATCTGCAGTTCGGCCGCTACGAGACCAATATCGACCGTTGGCAGATCTCCGAGTTCAGGCCGCCCTGCTTCTTCATAATCGACAACGGCGCCGCGTCCACCGGGACCGGCGCCGCCGAAGGCAAGACCGGCGAGAACCGCTGGGGCTTCAACGTGTGCCACGGCATCACCCCGGAAACCGACAGGACGACGCATTACTTCTGGGCCCTGTCGCACGAATTCAGCGACACCCAGGATCGGTTGCAGGAGTTCTACCGCCAGCAGCATGCGGTGGTCGGGGAAGACATTTCCATCTTCGAGGCGCAGCAGAAAAATATCGACCTCGATCCCACCGCGAGGACCGTCGACTTCAAGTACGACGCCGGGCCCCTCAGGGCCCGCAAGATCATGGAGCGGATGGTCGCCGAGGAAGCCGCCGCGCCGTGAACCGGGTCCTCACCCGCCCGCCGCGCGCCCCGCCTCCAGCATCTCCGCCACCCGGGGCCAGCTTCTGGCCCCGTTCTCGGCCAGCGAGCGGGCGAGGCCGTCGGGGACGGGGTCGATCAGCGCCGGGGCGAAGCTCGCGCGGGCGCGGATGCGGGCGAACCAGCCGGCGACGCGGGGGCGGGTGTCCCAGAACCCCTCCATCCCCAGCATCGCCAGCCGGTTGACATAGGGCGTCATGCCCACATCGGCGAGCGAGTATTCATCGCCCGCGAGCCACGGCGTTTCGGCCAGCGCCGCCTCCATGTCGGCGAGGGTGTTGTCGAACTCGGCGACCGCGGCGCGCGCGCTCGGCGCCTCGATGCCGCGCTCGATCCATTCGCGCTTGCGCTGGCGCTTCACCGGGTCGCGGGTCTCCTCGATGATCGCCTCGACCTCTTCCGGCGTGTTGTTGTCGAGGATGGTGTGGCGGTGCGAGGCGGCGTAGGTGAGCGAGCTGGTCATCGGGTGCAGCCGCTCGTCGATCCGCTTGGTCCAGACCCGCATCCGGGCGGCGTCGTGGGGCCCGGCGGGCCGGAGCGGCGGGTCGGGACGGGTCTCGTCGAGATATTCGCAGATCACCGTCGATTCGATGACCGCCCGCCCGTCATCGACCAGCGTCGGCACCACCGCGTTGGGGTTGAGCGCGAGATACCAGTCCTGGAACTGCTCGCCCTTGAGCACGTCGACCACGACCCCCCGCCAGTCGAGCCCCTTCTCGTGCAGCGCGATCCGCACCTTGGCCGCGCAGACCGAGCTTCCCTGGTGGTAGAGCGTCAGCATGGCGTCTTCCCTCCCGCGATGGAGGCGGAAGAGTATTGGGTATGCGTGCCGGATGGAACGGCGGCGATGCGCTGTCGCGGCCGCTCCGGCGCGCCTAGAATGTCGCCGCGAAACCTGCCGGACGGGACCCCATGTTCTTCGAAGACATCTGGTACTGCGTGGCGCTGGCCTCCGAGATGTCCAGCCGGCCGCTCGGGCGGGTGGTGTGCGGCCGGCCGGTCGTGCTGTTCCAGACCGCGAAATCCGGCGCGCTGGTGGCGCTGGAGGACCGCTGCCCGCACCGCCAGGCGCCGCTGTCGATGGGCCGCGTGATCGGCGACGAGATCATGTGCGGCTATCACGGCTGGACGATGGCGGCCGACGGGCGCTGCGTCCACGTGCCGCATCAGGAGACGGTGCCGCAGAGCGCCCGCGTGGCGAGCTATCCGGTCGCGGCGCGCGAGGGCTTCGTCTGGGCCTGGCTCGGCGATCCGGCGCGCGCCGACCCGGCGGCGATCCCCCGAATGCCCTGGCTGGCGGCGGCCGACCGGTCGTCGATCCTCAGCCGGTTCCACGCCAAAGCGAGCGACCAGCTGATGGCCGACAATCTGCTCGACGTGAGCCACGCCGATTTCCTGCATGCCGGGAGCTTCGGCTCGCGCGCCGGCCAGCGCGGCGAGACCGACGCGGTGCGCCAGGAGATGGAGACCTGGGAGACCCCGGGCGCGGTGCACAGCCGCCGCGTGCTGAACGACGTCGCGCTCGGGCCGATGGCCGCGGCTTGGGGCGGGTTCACCGAGCCGGTCACCCGGACCACGTCGCAGAACTGGCGCCCGTCCAACACGATCAACATCGAGCTCGCGATGGAGAACCGGGAGAACCGGATCCTGATCAACCACGACCACGTGATGACGCCCGAGACCGCGACGTCGTGCCACTACTTCTTCGCCTTCACCCGCGACTTCGCGCTCGACGGCGGCTATCCCAACGACGCCGACATGCGGCGCGAGCAGGAGACCGTGATCCGCACCGAGGACATCCCGATGGTCGAGGCGCAGCAGCGCAACCGGATCGCCTTCGGCGAGCCCCGGGACGTGCCGGGCCGGGCCGACCGGTTCCTGATCGCCGTCCACAAGCGCATCGCCGCGCTGCGCGGGGAGCGCTAGGGGGCGCATAGACCGACGCGCCGCGACTTGCCGCGGGGCAAGGGAGATGCGAGGCTCGCGGGACGACGCAATCCGATGGAGCTTCGAATGTACGGTTGGCGCGCGCGCATCGGCATGCTGCTGCCTTCGGTCAACTCGGCCGCCGAGCCGCTGGTCCAGGCGATGACGCCGGACGGCGTATCGGTCCACACCACGCGGCTCCGGCTCGCCGGCTCGACCGACGCGGACATCATGGGAATGGTCGAGGGGGTCGAGGAGGGGGCGAGCCTGCTCGCCGACGCCGAGGTCGATCTGATCGTCTTCCACTGCACCGCGGCGTCGATGTTCAGGCCCGGCTTCGACGACGACATCATCGCCCGCATCGAGGACAGGACCGGCACTCCGGCGACCTCGACCTCCAAGGCGGTGATGGACGCCTTCGACACGCTCGACGCGCGGCGCATCGCGCTCACCACCCCCTATACCCAGGAGACCAACGACCGCGAGGTCGCCTATCTCGAGAGCCACCAGATCTCGGTGCTCAGCGAGACCGGGATGGGGATCTCCGGCAGCGGCACCGCGATGATCGCCGTCGAGCCCGGCGAATGGTACCGCCGGGTGAAGCGCCAGCGGGACGCGGCGGCGGACGCTTATTTCATCTCCTGCACCGCGATCCGCGCCGCCGAGGCGATCGAGCCGCTGGAGCGCGACCTCGACCGGCCGGTGGTGACCAGCAACCAGGCGATGGTCTGGCACAGCCTGAAGCGGCTCGACATCCGCGACCCGGTGCCGGGCTATGGCAGGCTGATGGACACGCTCGGCCGCGCCTAGCCCGGATTTCCCGCCACGGTGATGGTCTGCGCGGTGCCGTCCGGCCGACAGAGCAGGAAAGCCGCGTCGCGCGATGCGGGGACATCGGGCAAGCGGCTTGACGCACTCTGTCGGCCGGACGGCACCGCCCTTCGGGTCGCACCCAGGCACCCGCCCGCGGCGTCGCGGACCTCGACCGTAGTTCCCGCTACGGTCTTCGGCCCGGTCCTGGCGGGGCGGGCGCCTGGGTGCGACGCAGGCCGTCACCGCGGCGGGAAATCCGGGCTGGTCTGCCGCGCATGAACAAGTACCGCGAGCTCTGCCCGGCGGACGCGCGCCCCGAGCTCCGCTTCGACCTCGCCGGGATGGACTACCCGGCGCGCATGAACGTGGCCGAGGAGCTGCTCGAAGGGGCGATCGAGGCCGGCTGGGGCGGGCGCGTCGCCTATTTCCACCGCGACGAGGCGATCGACTATCGCGCGTTGCGCGCGGCGGTGCTGCGCCACGCCGCGGCGCTCCGCGCGCTCGGCGTGGCGCCCGGGGACCGCATCGTGGTGCGCATCGCCGACACCCCGGCGCTGGTCTATTTGCTGCTCGCGGCGCATGCCGTCGGCGCGGTGCCGATCCCGACCTATGTCCAGCTCCGCGCCGACGACCTCGCCTACCGCATCGACGATTCCGGGGCCCGGTTCGCGGTGGCGAGCGTGGATTTGCTCGACGAGATGGCAGCGGCGGTCGCGGCGACGCAGGGGGTGACGCTGGCGGTGGCCGACGGCGACGCAAGCGGGCGCTTCGCCGCGCTGCCCGCGCTGCTGCCCGAGGCGGAGCCCGAACCCGGCTACCACGACAGCCACGCCGAGGATCTCACCCTGATCGTCTACACCTCGGGCTCGACCGGCCGTCCCAAGGGGGCCTGCCACTGCCACCGCGACCTGATCGCCTCGGCCGATTCCTACTGGAAGCACTGCGTCGGCCCGACCCGGGACGACGTGATCGGCGGCCCGCCCTCGATACCGTTCTCGCTGGGCTACGGGCTGTTCGTGATCTACCCGGCGCGCTTCGGCTCGGCCGCCGTGCTGGAGCCCGACAAGTCGGTCGCGGCATCGCTCGCGGCGATCGAGCGCCGCGGCGTCACCGTGTTCGCCGCGGTCGTCTCCTATTACCGGATGATGGCGGCCGCCCTCGACCGGGGCCGGATCGCGAGCCTCCGGCGCGCCATGACCGGCGGCGAGCCGCTCTCGCCCGAGACCGAGACGCTGTGGCGCGAGGCGAGCGGGACGGTGCTGGAGCAGTTCATCGGCACCACCGAGCTGTTCCACTGCTTCGTCACCTCGAGCGAGCCCGGCCGGCCGGCGCGGTCGGGGACCATGGGCCGCGCCGCGCCGGGCTACGAGGTCGCGGTGCTGGACGCGGACACCCTCGCCCCGGTCGCCGACGGCGAGCGCGGGCTGCTCGCCGTGCAAGGCTGCACCGGCACGGTCTACTGGCGCAACGAGGAGCGCCAGCGCGCGCTGGTGCGGGATGGCTGGAACGTCTTTCCCGACGTGGTGACCAGGGATTCTGAGGGCTGGTTCCGCTATGTCGCGCGGCACGACGACATGATCGTCTCGGGCGGCCACAACATCTCCCCGATCGAGGTCGAGACGGCGCTGCTCGGCCACCGGGCGGTGCTCGACTGCGCCTGCGTGCCGGCGCCCGACCCCGCCGGAATGCGCGATGCCATCGTCAAGGCCTATGTCGTCGCCGCGCCGGGCTTCGATGCGGGCGGGGAGCTCGCGCAAGCGCTCCAGGCGCATGTCAAGGCGACCGCCCCGCCCTACATGTACCCGCGCGCCATCGCCTTCGTCGACGCGCTGCCCAGGACCCCGAACGGCAAGGTGCTGCGCTCCGAGCTGCGCGCCCGCGCGGCGTCCTTCGATACGCCGGGCTAAGCCCGCCCCGCCCCGGCGAGAGCGGCGGGCGCGGGCGGCGGGCGGGCCTGGCCCGCGGCTTCGCCGCGCACCCAGTCGCGGAACGCGCGCACCCCGGACCGCTCCAGGGCGCCGGGCGAGGTGCACAGCACGTAGGAGGCGGGGGCGGGAACGCCGCCGCCGAAGAGCGGAACCAGCAGCCCGCGTTCGAGCTCGTCGGCGATCATCCCGGCATGGCCCAGCGCGACGCCCATGCCCGCGACCGCCGCCCGCACGGTCATGCTGTGCGACTGGAAGCCGGAGGCGGGCGAGAGATCGGCCGGGGCCACGCCGTGATGGGCGAACCAGTGCGCCCAGTGCGGCGCCCAGGCGAGGTCGTAGAGCAGCGGCCAGCGGTGCAGGTCGCGCGGCTCCGCGGGACGGTCAAAGCGGCGCAGCAGCGCCGGGCTGCATACCGGAACCAGCGTCTCCTCGAACAGCGTCTCGCAATCCGGGGTCGAGCCGGCCCGGTCGGTGAACGCGATCCACACGTCGAAGTCGCGCTGCGCGGGGGTGAAGGCGCCGCGGTCGGTCTCCACCTCGACGGCCAGATGGGGGTGGGCGGCCTTGAACCCGGACAGCCGCGGGGTCAGCCATTTCTCCGCCACCACCTCGACGGCGACCAGCTTGAGGCGCGGCTCCACGCCGCCATTGCGCAGCCGGTCGTTGGCCCGGCGCAGACCGGTCAGCAGGCGCCGGACCTCCTCCAGATAGGCCTCGCCCTGCGCGGTGAGCCGGACGCCCTGGCTGTGGCGCGCGAACAGCTTGACGCCGAGACACCGCTCCAGGCACTTGACGCGGTAGGCGATGGCGGCCGCGGTGACCCCGAACTCGGAACCCGCGGCGACGAAGCTCCCGAGGCGCGCCGCCGCCTCGAAGAAGGGCAGCGTGTCCAGCACGCGCGAATCGGGCGGCTGCGCGTTCGGCGGGATCTGCATGGGGCCGTTCAAGGCTCTGCCCTCCGGACTGCGGCAGGAAGCCGGACCGGCCGCGACCGGTCCGATAATCATATCGTTAGGAGCATGATAACATTTTCTTGACGTATGGTACAGGGTGCCCGCGCGGCCGGGCGGCTTGACGCGGGGCCGGGCAAGGGTGATTTTGGGCCGTCGGGCGGGTGTAGTTCAGCGGTAGAACGTCAGCTTCCCAAGCTGAATGTCAGGGGTTCGACTCCCCTCACCCGCTCCACCCCCTGCGGCGCTGTGTCACCTGAGATAGCCGGGCAGCCAGGTCGCCACCTCGGGGACGGCGATCAGCAGGATCAGCACCGCGAGCTCGATCAGGATGAAGGGCAGGGCGGACATCACCACCTGTCCCAGGGTGACGGCGAACGGCGCCACCCCCTTCATGACGTAGAGCAGCAGCCCGAATGGCGGGGTAAGCAGGCTGATCTCCATGGTGATCAGCATCAGCACCATCAGCCAGATCACGTCGATGTCGAACACCGCCTGGAGCGACTGCGCGCCGAGCAGGAAGAAGGGCAGCGTGAGCAGCAGCATGCTCACCTGGTCCATGAAGGCGCCGAGGAACAGCAGCACCGCCATCATGATGATCACGACCATGAGAGGCGTGAGGTTCATCGCCGTCACTGCCCGCAGCAGCCCGTCGGTCGCGCCCGAGTTGGACAGCGCCTGGCTGAACACCAGCGAGCCCGCGATGATGAACAGGATCATCACGTTGATCTTGGCGGTTTCCATCAGCGATCTGGCGATCGCCCGCCAGCCGAAATCGGCGCCGTCGATGCCGGTGACGGTGACGGTCCGCCGGAACAGCCGGAAGAAGTAGCAGGCCGCCAGCGCGGCGAGGCAGCCGAGCGCCGCCGACTCGGTGGGCGCGGCGATCTTGAAGAAGATGCTGCCCACCACCACCACGAAGATGATCATCAGCGGCAGGATGTAGAGCAGGAAGGGCAGCACCCGGTTGACCGCCTGGCGGTGGCGCCCGGCATAGGTGCACGACCAGCGGGTCCGGCCGGCGAGGTTGAGGGCGATCGTCACCGGCTCGTCGAGCGCGCTGGTGTCGGGCGTGTAGGCCGGGGCGAGCTCCGGGTTGATCGCGCAGCGCCCCACCACATAAGCGAAGAACAGCACCGCCATCAGGATGCCGGGGACGATGCCGGCGATCAGCAGCAGCGCGACCGACTGCTCGGCGAGGCTCGCCAGCAGCACCGCCAGCGCCGATGGCGGGATCAGCATGGCGATGCCGCCGACCGCCATGATCGGCCCCATGGAGATCGCCGGCTGGTAGCCGCGCTTCATCATGTCGGGCAGCAGCACCGAGCCGAGGATCGCGGTGTTGGCGATGGTCGAGCCGGACAGCGAGGAGAAGATCGTCCCGCCCACGATGGAGACCACGGACAGCCTGCCGGGCACGCGCGAGATCATCCGGTCGATCGCGCCGATCGCCTTGAAGGCGACGCCGGTCTGCAGAAGGATCTCGCCCATCAGCAGGAACAGCGGGATCGGCGCCAGCGTGAACTTGATCGCGTTGTGGAACTCGGCCGGCATGAACACCAGGCCGACATCGCCGTTGATGAACAGGAAGGTGCCGAGCACGTTGGCGGCGAAGAAGGCGAAGGCGACCGGCAGGCCGAGGAACATCGCGCTGCACACGGTGCCGAGCAGCAGGATGAAGGCCCAGTACCACTCCATCGCTCAGAACCCCGACCCGGCGGTCGCGTCCTTGTCCTCTTCGAGCACCTCGGCGGCGCGGCGGAAGCGGAGCGCGAACTCGACCGCGAGCAGCAGGAAGGAGAGCGCGAAGACCGCCATCATGTACCAGTTGTCGATCCGGAGGTCCTTGTCCGGCAGGGTGCCGTCCTCGAATTCGAGCAGGGTCAGGCGCAGGCCGTAGACGAAGAGCAGCAGGCAGAGCGCGCCGCCGGCCACGTCGAGCGCCTTCTCGAGCCCGGCGGCGAGCGATTTGGGCAGCGCGGAGGTGATCACGTCGACGCGGACATGCGCGCCCTGGCGCAGCACCCAGGGCGCGCCGATGAACACGCCCACGAAGAGCGCGTACTCGACCGCCTCGAACAGCCACGGGAGGGTGCCCCACGCCACCTTGACCAGGAACAGGTTGAGCGGGATGAGCACCGCGAACAGCCCGATCGAGACCGCGACCAGCACCGCCAGCCACTCGACGAAGCGCGCGAACGCGGCTTCGAATGCGTCGATCCGGCTAGCCATGGCGCGGCGATCGGTTCGGGGCGCGGGGGCCGAGCGGAAACGCGCGGTTCCCGCCCGCCGCCCCGGTTCCGGCGGCTATTTGGTGAACAGCGCCCTGAGCTTGGGGCCGTGCTCCGGGCTGCGTTCGATCACCTGCGCCCAGGCCGCGTCATTGGCGGTCTTGACCCATTTCTCGCCCTCGGCGCCGGTGAAGGTGATGGTCTTGAGCCCCTCGCTCGCCATCCAGTCGAGCTGCTTCTTGAGCCTCGCCTTGAACTTGGGTCCGGTGGTCTCGGCGTCGGCCTCGTAGGCGAGGCCGATCTTCTCGATGATGTCGCGCGCGGCCTGCGGCGTCTTCTGCCACGCCTTGAGGTTCGCCAGCGTGTGCAGCGTGGCGAGGTAGAAGCCGGGATCGACCCGGTACTTGGTCACCTTGATCCACGCCGGCACCCAGCCCACCGCGGGCCAGCCGAAGCCCTGCACGGTGTTGTTCTCCATGTAGGTGTAGACCTGGGCGATGTTGGACAGCTGGGTGGTCGCGCCGAGCGCCTTGAAGAACGGCGTGTAGACCGGCGAGACGCGGAGATGGAGGCCGGTCAGGTCGGGCTTGGTGATCGGCTTGGACAGCCACAGATGGAACGGGCCGTTGTCGTCGTGCCGGGCGATGAACTGGATGTTCTTCTTGGCCAGCAGCTGCTGGGCGTAGTCGAGCGCGCCGTTCTTGCGCAGCTCGGCATAGGTCATGTCGCTGAGCCGGAACACCGGCGCCTCGGGCAGCACGTTGCCGAAATAGGCCTCGGTGCAGCCCACCAGGTCGTAAGCGCCCCTGGCCATCTTCTGGGTCAGGGTGAACGGGCTGCCGATCGCCGGCGCGCCGCCCTTGAGGTCGATCTTGACGATATCGCCGCCCTGGGCGTTGATCTCCTTGACCAGCGCCTCGAAGGAACGGCTGGGCGGGCTGCCGATCGGGAAGCAGCTGGCCGCGGTCAGGGTCGTCGCGGCGCTCGCGGGCATCGTCGGGCCGGCGAACGCCGCGGCCGCGGCAAGCGCCGCCGCGCATGCGATTCCGGTGCGCTTGGTCATGTCATCGGTCTCCCTGTTCGTTTTCCCGCCGGTCCCGCCGACGGTGGCCCGGCGGAGTCTATAGCGTATCCGGCCGGGTTGGAACCGCGGCCGAATTGGGTCCCGGGATACGCGCCATGCCTCGCCCCCCACGTCATGGCCGGACTTGTTCCGCTGCTGTCCGGTTCAGACTTTCGACGCGAGCTCCGCGCCCACGAGCGAGAACATCTGCGTCCCCGATTTGTCACCCCGGACTTGATCCGGGGCCCAGGCCTGCCCCGGACGCCGATCCGGGGGAAGCCGGACGAGGGCGGTGCCTGTGGCCCTGGGCCCCGGATCAGGTCCGGGGTGACAATAGGGGCGCGGCGATGGTCTCGCCCATTGCGGCAGAGCCCGCGTCGAACAGCTGAACCGGCCAGCAGTGGATCAGGTCCGGGCATGACGGCTTGGGGGGAGGACCGATCACAGACCGAGATAGGCCTGGCGGACCTGCGGGTCTTGCAGCAGCGCCGCCGCCGTCCCCGACAGGGCGATGCGGCCGTTCTCCAGCACATAGGCGGTATCGGCGATTTCCAGCGTCGAGCGGATGTCCTGCTCGACGACGAACACCGTCACCCCGGCGCCGCGGATGGCGACGATGGTGTCGAACAGCGATTGCGCGATCGCGGGCGCGAGGCCGAGGCTGGGCTCGTCGAGCAGCAGCAGCCGGGGGCGCGACATCAGCCCGCGGGCGATCGCCAGCATCTGCTGCTCGCCGCCCGACAGCGTGCCGCCGGGCTGGCGCCGGCGCTGCTCGAGGATCGGGAAGAGCGCGTACATCTCGGCCATGCGCGCCGCCCTTCCCGCCTTGGCGTGCGGGGCGATGGCGCCGATCCGCAGATTCTCCTCGACCGAGAAGCCGGGGAAGATCAGCCGTCCCTCGGGCACCAGGGCGAGCCCCCGCTCGACGCGCTCCGACGGTGCCGCCGAGGCGAGATCCGCCCCCTCGAGCGCGATGCGCCCGCCGGAGACCGGCACCAGCCCGGCGACGGCGCGCATCAGCGTCGTCTTGCCGGCGCCGTTGCTGCCGACCAGCGCGGTGATCGAGCCCTCCGCGACATCGAGCGAGACCCGCTCCAGCACGCGGATCTCGCCGTAGCCGGCGGTGAGCGCATCGATCTCCAGCATCGCCGTCATCCCCGGCCGCGCCCGAGATAGGCCTCGATCACCTTCGGGTCGGCGGCGATCTCGGCCGGCGGCCCCTCGGCGATCTTGACCCCGTGATGCAGCACGACGAGGCGCTCGCAGAGCCGCATCAGCGCCCGCATGACGTGTTCGATGACGACCACGGTGAGGCCGTGGCGCTCCCTGAGCCGCAGGATCATGTCGAGCGCCTCGCCCACCTCGGCCGGGGTCAGGCCGGCCATCACCTCGTCGAGCAGGAGCAGCCTGGGCCGGGTGGCGAGCGCCCGGGCGATCTCGAGCCGCTTGCGGCCGGCCAGCGTCAGCGTGCCGGCGGGGTCGGCGGCGCGCGACGCGAGCCCGACCTCTTCCAGCACCTGCATCGCCCGCAGCCCGGCCACCCGCGGCGAGCGCTCGCGCCCGCTGCCGAACAGCGCGCCGACGGCCACGTTCTCGCGCACGCTGAGCCCGGCGAAGGGGCGCACGATCTGGAACGCGCGCGCGATGCCGAGCCGGTTGACCCGGTCTGGGCGCAGCCCGTCGATCCGCCTGCCGTCGAAGCGGATCTCGCCGGCGCTCGGGCGCAGGTTGCCGGCGATCAGCCCGAACAGCGTGGTCTTGCCGGCGCCGTTGGCGCCCATCAGGCCGAGGATCTCGCCCTCCTCGACCGCCATGTCCATGGCGTCGACCGCGACCACCCCGCCGAAGCGCCGCCCGACCCCGGCGAGCTCCAGCAGGCTCATCCGCGCGCCCGCCGCCAGGACGCGATCCGGCCGTGGATCCCGTCCGGCACCCCGAGCACGAAGGCGACCAGCAGCGCGCCCAGCAGGATCATGTAGATCTCGGGCCAGTTGGCCCACAGCATCTCCTGCAACAGCACCAGGAAGAACGCGCCGTAGACCGGGCCGGGCACGTCGTCGCCGCCGCCGATGATGGCGATCGAGACGATGGTGAAGGAGGTGATCGGGTTGAACAGGTCGAGCGGCTCGAAATAGGTCGTCCGCATCACCATCGCCGCGCCGACCATGCCGGGGACCACCGCCGACAGGGCGAAGGCGAGCACCTTGTAGCGGGCCACGTCGATGCCCAGCGTCTCGGCGGCCTCCTCGTTCTCGCGGATGGCGCGGAGCCCGGCGCCGAAGCGCGAGCGCCGCACCGAGTAGGTGATCGCCGCCGAGGCGGCGGCGAGCGCCAGCACGACATAGAAGATCTCGGCGAGCCCGGGCCCGCCGAACAGCAGCCTGCCGAACTGGCCGAGCGCGGCCTCGATGTTGATGACCACGAACTTGACCAGCTCGGCCAGGCCGAAGGTGAGGATCACGAAATACGGCCCCCGCACCCTGAGGCAGGGATAGCCGACCACCAGCGCGAGCAGCCCGGTCGCCCCGCCGGCGACGATCACCGAGGCCCAGAAGGGCAGCGAGCCGAAGCACAGCACCATCGCATAGGCGCCGGCGCCGAAGAACACCGCGTGGCCGAGCGAGACATAGCCGGTCATCGCCGACAGCACGACCCAGCTCTGGGTGAGCGCGATCCACATCAGCAGGTTGAGCGCGACGCCGATGGCGTAGTCCCCGGCGAGAAACGGGATCCCGGCGAAGGCCGCGGCGGACAGGGCCAGCAGGGCGGCGAAGCAAGGCGGGCTCACCGCACCACGCTCCTGCGGCCGAACAGCCCCTGGGGGCGCCAGACGAGGATCGCGATGAACACGCCGTAGATCAGGATCGAGCGCATGCTGGCGCTGGTCAGGGCGACGCCGTAGACCTCGATCAGGGCGAGCACCGCGGCGCCGGCGAGCCCGCCCGCGATGTTCCCGAGCCCGCCCAGGATGATCACGATGAAGGCGGCGATGGTGAACGGGAAGCCCATGAAGGGCGAGACCTGCTCGAGCATCGAGATCAGGCAGCCGGCGACGCCGGCGATGCCGAAGCCGAGCGCGAAGGCGATGGTCCGCATGCGCTCGACGTCGACGCCGACGAGATGGGCGGCGTCGGGCTGCTCGATCAGCGCGCGGATCGCGAGCCCGGTGCCGGAGAAGCGGAAGAACAGGATCACGGCGAAGCAGAGCGCGAGCCCGATGCCGAGCACGACGAGCCGGTCCGCCGTCACCTGGAAGCCGCCGATGCGGACGATGTCGTCGAGATAGGGGTAGGCGCGGGCGGTCGCGGTGAAGGAGAGCGCGATCGCGTTCTGCAGGATGATCGAGACGCCGAACAGCACGAGCAGCGAGTTGGCCTCGATCTGCTCGATCAGCCGCGCCGAGCGCAGCACCCGGCGGCACAGCGTGCGGTAGACCACGGCGCCGAACCCGCCGGCGAGCACCAGGGCGAGGAACATCGACCAGATCGGCCCGACCCCGGTCAGGGTGAAGCACCAATAGGCGAGATACCCCCCCAGCATCAGGATCTCGCCATGCGCCACGTTCAGGAGCCGCATGGTGCCGTAGATCAGGTTGAGGCCGAGCGCGACCAGCCCGTAGATCCCCGCCAGCACCAGGGCGGCGATCAGCAGCTGGCCGGATAGCAGGTCGGCCATCGACGGCTCCCGGCCGCGCGGCGCGGCGGGTCTGGGAAGCGGGCGGGCGCTACTTCCAGGCGGGCTTGGCGATCGCCTCGGCGGTGCGCTCCCTGGGCGGCCAGACGATGTGCTGGGTGCCGCCCTGGATCTGCGAGATCATCGTCGGCAGGGCGACGTTCATCACCCCTTCGAACCTGACCGGCCCGTTGATGGTGGCAAACGTCGTGCCGGCCACGGTCTCGCGCAGCCTGTCCTTGTCGAGCCCGGCCCTGGCCACGGCCTGTTGCAGGATCTCCGCCGAGACATAGGCGAGCGGCGCGTCGAGGAAGTCCGGGTCGGTCTTCCAGCGCGCCTTGAACGCATCGGCGAAGGCCCTGGCCGACGGCCAGTCCTTGCGTGCCGGCGTCCAGTGGCCCATCGTCAGGATGCCGTTGCGCGCCGGCCCGAAGATCTTGCCGAAGAAGTCGTATTGCGGGCCCAGCAGCACGACCTGGGTCTGCTGGTCGAGCCCGATCTCGCGCGCGCCCTTCATGTAGAGCACCGCGTCCGCCGGATAGGTGTAGGCCAGCACCGCGTCGGGCTTCGCGTTCTTCACCTTGTTGAGCAGCGCCGTCAGATCCTTCACGTCGGGCGGGTAGTCCTCGTTCAGCACCAGCTCGATGCCGGCCTTCTTCAGCGCCGGCACGACGAAGGACTTGTTCTCCTGGGTGTAGGGCAGCTGGTTGGTCACCAGCGCCGCCGAGGAGACGCCGCGGTCCTTCAACAGCGCCGCCAGCACCTCGCTCTGGCGGTCGGGGAAGAGCGAGGTCGGGAACCAGATATTGCCCGCCTTCAGCTTGCGCAGCTGCACCGAGGCCGCGGTGTTGCCGACGACGGGGAACTTGTAGCGCTCGATGACGCCCGCGATGGCGAGGTGGAGCGAGGTGCCCCAGGGCGCGAGCAGCAGATCGACCTTGTCGTCGGTGATCAGCTTCTCGTAGATCTGCACCGCCTTGCCCGGGTTCGACTGGTCGTCATAGGAGACGAATTCGACCATGCGCCTGGTCCCGGCGACGTCGAGCCCGCCGGCGGCGTTCACCTGCTCGCGCCACAGATTGTAGGACTGGTACTGCGAGGTGGCGGCCTGGGCGAACAGCCCGGTCTTCGATTCCGAGAAGCCGATCTTGACGGGCTCGGCCGCTTCCGCGGCGATCGACCCGGCCAGCGCCGCGGCGATCGCGGTCAGCAATTTCTTCATCGTGTTCTGCCTTCCCTGTCTGGATTCGGTCAGCGCGCGACGCGTTCGACGACCATGGCGGGGTCGGTGAACCGCCCCTTGTCGAGGATCAGGTCGTTGTCGAGCATGATCGAGCAGTCGCGCATCGGCACGTCGTAATGGCCGGTGGTGGTCCGGCTGCCGCCGCCCTGCGAGTTCGGCCCGGTGGAGAACAGGAAGTTGCCGGCGAACGCGCGCAGCGAGGAGTTCGCGCGGTCCGGGTCGTCGCCGTAGAGCGCCACGTTGTCCCAGCGCGATTGCGGGTTGAGCCCCCAGCCGAGATGCGAGACCGCATGCCCGTCCATGTCGTCGGCATGGGCCCGGTTGTCGTCGAGCCACTGGGTCATCAGCCTGGCGTCGAGCCCGCCCTCGATGCCGCGGATGAAGCCTTCGCGGATCTCGAGCCGGATCTCGTCGGTGACGTAGCGGTTGTAGGGCAGCACCACGAAATCGCCCGGCCGGACGACCACCGTGCCGTTCGCCGAGCCCTCGTTGGGGAAGGTGTGGACGTGGCCGGCGCCCCAATGGTCGAACCGGCCCGGCTCGTCGGCGAAGCCGTACTGGATCATCGTCGGGTACTCGCCGAGCGAGACGGTGAGGTCCATGCCGTCGTCGTTGAACATGCGCATGGTCTCGGCCTGTTCGAGGCGCTTGCCGGAATGGATCACCGCCTCCTTCAGCCCGGGCGGCGCCAGGGTGCGCTCCAGATCGTCCGGATGGTCGACGATCATCAGGACCCGGGTTCCGGCGTCGCGCACCTGCTTGAGCCATCTGGTGAACAGCGGGACGTGCAGGCAGACCAGCATGTCGGCCGCCTGCAGCGCCTCCAGCGTGCCCTTGCAGGCGCCCACCGTCGCCACCCCGACCGAGGTCCAGCTCGGCACCGCGTTGACGCACATCTCGTAGGCGTCGGCGCCCAGCGCCTCGGCGGCGGCGAAGGAGGCCTGGACGTATTCGCGCCTGGTCGCGAGATCGCTCAACAGGGCGACCGTCTCGCCCTTGCGAACGTTGCTGAGCTCGAACTCGGTGCGGAACAGATTGGCCAGCCTGGCCGGGTTGAGGGATTGCGGGCGCATCTCGGCATCCTCCCGAACGGGGTTCGGCGAAGCTTCACACGCGGCCCGGGGTCTGTCAATTTTCAGCCATGGCGGGCGTCTCCCTGATCACCGGCGGCGGCAGCGGCATCGGCCGCCAGACCGCGATCTCGCTCGGTCAGGCGGGCGATGCGGTCGCGGTCGCCGATATCGACGAAGCCGCGGCGCGAAGGACCGTCGATGCGATCCTCGGCACCGGCGGGATCGCCGCCGCCTACGCGCTGGACGTGGCCGACCCGGCGGCGGTCGCCGAGACCGCCGGCGCCGTCGCCCGCGATCTCGGACCGGTCGAGCGCGCGGTCAACCTCGCCGGCATCATCGGTTTCGCCGATATCGAGGACATCGCCGACGCGGACTGGCGGCGGATGATGGCGGTCCATGCCGGCGGCACCTTCCATGTCTGCCGCGCGGTGGTCCCGGGGATGGTCGAACGGCGCCGGGGGGCGATCGTCAACACCGCCTCGGTGTTCGCGCTGCGCGGCCAGGCCGGCGCCGCCCACTACGCCGCCGCCAAGGCGGCGGTGATCGCGTTTACCAAATCCGTCGCGCGCGAGAAGGCGCCCTTCGGCGTGCGCGTCAACGCGGTCTCGCCGGGCCCGGTCGACACGCCGTTCTTCGGCCGCGGCATGGCGGGCGACGAACTCGACGCGGTGCGCCGCGAACGGGCCGGGACCATCCCGCTCGGCGCCGTCGCCCGGGCGGAGCAGGTCTCCTCGGTGATCGTCTTCCTGCTCGGCGACGGCGCCGCCCACATGACCGGCCAGGTCATCCCCGTGGACGGCGGCGAGACCATGCGCTAGGGCGCGGCGCGGGCCGGAATCGAAAAGGGGCCGGACGGGCCGGCCCCTTTCCATTACGCGCGCAAGAGAAGCATCAGCCCTTGGGCCGGTGCCTCTCCGCCACCGTCTTCAGCTTCTCGTACAGCTCGCGCACCTGGGGGTTCTTGTGGTTGCCCAGGATCTTCTCGCCCAGCGGGCGCAGCTTCGCGAGGTAGCGCTGCTGGTCGGCGTCGGAGAACCTGATCAGCTCGACCCCGTCGTCCTGCCAGATCTTGTGCGACGATGCGACCTTGTCGCGGACCGCCTCGGCGACCTCCTCCTCCAGCTCGCCGGGGATCTCGAGCGCCATCTTGCGCAGATCGGCCGGGAGCTTGTTCAGCCAGGCCTTGCTGTACCACGTGGCGGTCGGGATGTAGCCGCCGCTGGACACGGTGGTGAACTTGGCGACGGTGTAGAATTTCAGCCCGGTCATGGCGACGATGCTGGAACGGCAGGCATCGACCACGCCGCGCTGCATCGCGGGCACGACCTCGGTGAAGTTCATCGGCACGCCGGTGCCGCCCCACGCGCCGGGTATCGCGCGCTCCACCGGGCTCGCCAGCACGCGGATCTTGAGGCCGGCGATGTCCTCGGGCTTGCGGATCGGCTTGGTGCTGGCGTAGGAGGTGCCCTCATAGACGATCAGCCCGGCGCCGACCACGCCCTTGTCCTCCGCGGCGGACAGGAAGGGCGTCTTGAACTCGGGGTCCCTGATCGCGTCGTTGCCGTGCTTCTGGCTGACGAAGATTCCCGGCGCGTCGGGCACCATGAACGCCTGGTTGACGCCGACATAGAAGGCGGGCGGGGTCAGGAAGACCTCCTGCGTGCCGAGCAGGGTGGCCTCGACCTGGCGCGCGATGGTGCCGAGCTGGCTCAGCGGGAAGACCTTGTAGGTCACCCGGCCGCCGCTGCGTTCGGCGAGCCGCTTGCCGATCTTCTCGCCCCACTCCTGCTGCGGGTCGTTGATCGTCGCCATGCCGATCTTCATGTTGAATTTCTTCTGGGCCAGCGCCGGTGACGGCTGCAGCGCGAGCGCCGCGACGGCCCCGCCGGCGACGAGGGCGACGGCAAGCGTGCCCTTCCCGGCGAATTTCAAACGCTTGGACATATGGTCGTCTCCCATCGTTGGTCTTCGACGCGCAGACGGCGCCGTCCCGGATTGCGTCGCCGCCTCGGGCGCGGCATTTTGCCCGTTTGGCGGCGTGCCCGCCAGAACAAAACGCAATCGCCGGGGAGATCTCCGTGCCGGTCAGGACGGGCGGTCAGTATGTCGCGGGGCTGAAGGCGCGCCCGCGCGAGGTGTGGGTCGGCGGCGAGCGGGTGGACGACGTCGCCGCGCATCCCGCCTTCCGGCGCCCGGTCGCCCGGCTCGCCGGGCTGTTCGACCTGCAGCACGACCCGGCGCGGAGGCACCGCATGATTTGGGTCTCGCCCGCGACCGGCGACGACGTGGCGACCGCCTTCATGCCGGCACGCGACCGGGCCGATCTGGAGAAGAAGCACGCCGCCTATCGCGGCGTCGCCGAGGCCACGCTCGGTCTGATGGGACGCTCGCCCGACTTCATGAACTGCACCCTGCTCGCTTTCGCCGAGGGGGCCGAGGTGTTCGCCCGCGGCGGCGCGCGGTTCGGCGAGAACATGGTGCGCTATTACGAGTTCGTGCGCGAGAACGACCTCTTCCTGACGCATGCGCTGATGTCGCCGCAGAACGACCGGTCCCGGGCGTCGTCGGCCCAGGCCGAACGCGACCTTCATCTCGGGCTGGTCTCGGAGTCCGCGGACGGCATCGTGGTGTCGGGCGCCCGGATGATCGCCACGCTGGGTCCGGTGGCCGACGAGGTGCTGATCTACAACATCCCCGGGCTGCCGCCGGAAGACGCGCGGCACGCGCTGGTCTTCGCGCTTCCGATCGACGCGCCGGGGCTGCGCCAGGTCTGCCGCGAGCCCTACGACCGGGGCGACACCAGGGCGGCCGACCACCCGCTCGCGGCGAATTTCGAGGAACCCGATTCGCTGATGATCTTCGACGATGTGCTGGTCCCCTGGGACCGGGTGTTCGTCTACAACGACGCGGCGATCGCCAACGCGATCTTCCCCGACACCAGCCTGAGATCCTACACCGCGCACCAGACCTCGGTGCGCGGGCTGGTGAAGCTGGAATTCGCGGTCGGCGTCGCGATGGCGCTGGCCCGCGCGGTCAGCACCGACCGGTTCCTGCACGTCCAGCAGATGCTGGGCGAGTGCGTCGAGGCGATCGAGATCGTCCGCGCCTGCATCACCCGGTCGGAAGTGCATCACGAGCCGACGCTGGCCGGCTCGGTGCGCGCGGAGATCGCGCCGCTGTTCATGGCGCGCACCTATCTCGCGCGGACCTATCCGAGGGTGATCGAGATCATGCAGACCGTCGGCGCGGGCGGGCTGCTGGCGATGCCGAGCACGGCCGACCTCGAAAGCGCCATCGGCCCGGAGATCGAGCGCTACTACCAGGGCGCCGAGGGGATGCCGGGCGCCGAGCGGGTGGCGCTGTACAAGCTCGCCTGGGACCTCTGCGGCGAGGCCTTCGGCATGCGCCAGCTGCAATACGAGCGCTACTACGCCGCCGACCCGGTGCGCAACATGGCGGCCAACTACCTGAACTACGACCGCACCGCCTGCGACGCGCTGGTCGACAGGGCGCTGGCGCTCGGCGGGCGGGCGTAACCCCAGGAACTTGCAGCCAGGCGGGGGCGAGATGGATTTGCAGGGCAGGAACGCGGTCGTCACCGGGGGCGCGGGGGCGCTCGGCTCGGCCGTCGTGGCGCGGCTTCTGGAGGCCGGCGCGGTGTGCCATGTCCCGGCCTTCGACGACGGCGAGGCGGCGCGCTTTCCCCATGCCGGGCACGAGCGCGTGCGGCTCGGCGTCGCCGGCGACCTCGCGGACTGGGACGCGGTGGAGCGGTTCTATTCCGGCATCGACGGGCTCTGGGCCTCGATCCACCTGGCCGGCGGGTTCGACATGGGCGGCATCGCCGAGACCCCGCCCGGCATGTTCCAGCGCCAGATGTCGATGAACGCGGCGACCTGCTATCTGTGCTGTCGCGCGGCGGTCGCCGCCTTGCGCCGGGCGGGGGCGGGCGGGCGCATCGTCAACGTCGCCGCCAGGCCCGGGGTCGAGCCGCGCAGCGGCGCCGGCATGGCGGCCTACGCCGCCGCCAAGGCCGCGGTCGCGGCGCTGACCCAGGCGCTCGCCGAAGAGGTCGCGGCCGAGGGCATCCTGATCAACGCCGTCGCGCCCTCGATCCTCGATACCCCGGCCAACCGCGCGGCGATGCCCGATGCCGACCACGCCGCCTGGCCGAAGACCGCGCAGGTGGCCGAGACGATCGCCTTCCTCGCCGCACCCGCCAGCGCAGCAACCCGCGGCGCCGTGGTGCCGGTCTATGGCGTGGTGTGACAAGACAAAGAACCAGCGGGTGGCATCGTCAGCTTGTCACGGGTCGTCCGATCTCCCAATTATAGATAGTATATCCAATGGGTTAAGTGGGTGTCAAGGGCGCAATAAGGGAGTGCACGGGAGACCTACGACAAGTACGTATGGAGAATAACAGTTGTATTTAGGGATGTTGCTCTCGCGGACGGCCGTGGAAACCAGGCATCATGATCGGGCTCCATAGGGGAATTTCCAAGCGACATGCGAATGCCATACGGGATCGGACCGGTGAGGAAGTCCGTAGGATGGATAGACAGATTTACAGTAATACGGAATCCCGTATGTTTCTATCGGAAGCGGTCTTACAGGACAGCGGGCTGCGATGAGCGGTGATGGCGAGCGGCGCCAGCGTGCGGTGATGGCGACGGACGAGGAGTGGGAGCGCATCGGCCGCGCGGCGGCTGCCGCCGGCATGGACCGCTCGCGCTTCGTGGTCCACCGCGCGCTGATGGCGGAGCCGTTGCCGGCGGAGGTGCTGCGCCGCGCGGTGCGCGAGATGCTGGTGCAGTCGGCCCTGGAGGAGCGGCGGCTGCGCGAGGCGGGGCTGGGGGGGACCTGGGAGGATGCCTGCGACGCGGTGGAGGAATGGATCGAGCGGGAGGGCATGCTGGAGCGCCTGACCGACGCGGGCGCGGCGAACCGCTGGAAGGCGCTCGGCGACCCGGAGGCTGGGTCGTGACGGAGGAGGATCGCCCCGGGCGGCGGGCGCGGAGCCTGCACTGCAAGCCGGACGAGCAGGCGCTGATCCGCGCGCGCGCCCTGGCGGCGGGGAAGACGAACTCGGGCTACGTGCTGGACCTGGCACATGCCGACGACCCGGAGCGCCACGAGCTGGTGCTGACGGCGGACGAGCAGACGGAGCTGCGCGACGCGGCGGCCGAGCTGCGGGCGTTCGTGCGGGCGCTGATGGTCGGGCTGCCGGAGACCGGCGGCCTGAGCCTGCTGGCGGCGATCGCGGTTCTCGGCGAAGCGGGCAGGCGATGAAACGGCCGCGGCGCCGGCGCAAGGCGAAGTTCGGCAAGCATATCTCGATCTCGGCGCGCGACCCGGAATGGGAGGTCGTGCAGCGCAACGCGAAGCGGCGCGGCCTGTCGATCGCGCGCTACGTGATGTGGCTGGTGGAGCGGGATACGGCACGGGAGACGGCCGGGGAACCGGAAGGCCCGGCGCTGGCGCTCGCCCGGGACGAGCAGCGCGAGCTGCTGGCGGCGGTGCGGGAGATCCGGACGCGGATGCTGGAGGGGGCGGAGGCGGGCCC
>Ga0209754_1000293_pt1:0-17500 | contig 75077 bp, 60 predicted proteins | sample MesohylBB_FD_187295 | JGI IMG/M metagenome (GOLD analysis project Ga0209754, IMG submission 187295) | Host-associated microbial community of the marine sponge Aplysina aerophoba from Gulf of Piran - sponge mesohyl, lysed by bead beating... | ecosystem: Host-associated > Porifera > Sponge...
TGTAGTCGAACAGCACGCCACCGAGCCAGATGCCGATGAAGCTGCCGATCTGATGGTCCAGGAACACGATGCCGTAGAGCATGGCCATGTAACGGGTGCCGAAGACCTGCGCCACGATCCCGCTGGTGAGAGGGATGGTGCTCAGGAACAGCAGACCCATGAGCGACGAGAACACCACGACGGTCACGTTGGACATGGGCAGCAGGTAGAAGCCGGACATCACCACGGCGCGCAGGAAGTAGATGAGGCTCAGCAGATTCTTCTTGCTGTAGCGGTTGCCCAGGACCCCGGCGCCCAGACAGCCGGCGACGTTGAACAGTCCGAGGAGCGAGATGGCGGTGGCGCCCAAGGCAGGGGAGAGGCCGTTGTCCACCAGCAGCGCGGGCAGGTGCGCGGCGATGAACAGGGTCTGAAAGCCGCATACGAAGAACCCCGCGGTGAGCAGCAGATAGCCGGTGTGGTGCCGGGCCTCGCCCAGGGCCTGCCACAGGGTCTGGTCGCGCTGGACCGTCGCCGGCTGGTTCTCCACCAGCGCCGCCGACAGCGGCACGATGAGTCCGGCCAGCAACGCCAGCAGCACCAGGGTCTCCACCCATCCGTAGGACGAGAGCAGGATCTGTCCGAAGGGCACCACCAGGAACTGTCCGGAAGAGCCGCCGGCGCTGCCGATGCCGAGGTACAGGCCGCGCTTTTCGGCCGGCGCGGCGCGCCCGATGACGGCCAGCACGAGAGAGAAGCTGGTGCCGCTCATGGCCACGCCCGTGAGAAAGGCGGTGCTGAAGGTCATGCTCCAGGGGTCCGTGGACACGGACATGAGGTAGAGCCCGACCATGTAGGCCAGGGCACTTAGTGCCACCACCTTGGCGGAGCCGTAACGGTCGGCCAGTCCCCCGAGGATCGGCTGCGCCAGCCCCCAGATGAGGCTCTGAAGGGCGATGGCAAAGGAGAAGATGCCCCGAGGCCAGCCCAGGCTGTCGCTGATGGGGGTGAGGAACAGGCCGTAGGTCTGGCGGATGCCGAAGGCCAGCATCATCACCAAAGTGCCGCAGATCAGCACCATGAGAGGTGTACGCCAGGATTGTTGCATGGGTGCCATGAGTCATAGAGGGTGGGGATAACCGAGTCAAGGCGAATTGGCGGTGGATCCGGTTGGTGGTGCCCGTGGCCCACATCCCACTTGGCCTCCGGGTCAAGTCCGGAATGACGGTTTCGCCGCGGAGCGGGATCGCCTCGATGGCGTGGACGGGGATGACACCGGGCGGCACATGGGGCATAAAGGCTCCACCGCCTTCGGGCGGGAACGGCGGCCACCAAACAGGCGGAAGGAGACGCGATGGTCTTCAGAATCGGCACGGCGGATACCGGCGGCACGTTCGACACCCAGGGCATGGCCGTGGCCCAGGTCTTCAACGAGTCCCGCCCGCCGGAGGAACGCTGCGAGCTTACCCGGAGCTCCGCCAGCATCGACAACGCCAACCGGCTCGACCGGGGCGAGATCGAGTTCGGCTTCATGGCCTCCAACTGGGTGCCGCGGGCAGGGCAGGGGACCGCGCCGTTCGACCATCCCATCGGGTTGCGCATGGTGTCGCCGGCCAACGCCGGCCCGATCTTCTTCGTCGCCCTGGCCGACACCCCGATGGACAACATCGACGATCTCGCCGGCAAGCGGGTGGCGGTGGGGGCCCGGGACAGCGGCATGACCCAGCACGTCCACACCCTCTGCAATGCCCTGGACATTCCCTTCTCGGACTTCGACCCGGTCTACCTGGGCTTCCCCGAGGGGGCCGACGCGCTGGTGGCTGGGGAAGTGGACGTGCAGTTCCAGTGTCCCATCCCCAACGTGGTGATGACGGAATTGAGCGAGCGCGCGCGGGTCAAGGTGGTCCCTTACCGGGAAGAGCAGATACAGGAAGTGCTGTCCAAGGTGTTCTACTACCGCCGGGTGGTGATGCGCCGCGGCGCCTTCCAAGGAGTGGAGGAGGACACGCCGCAGCTCGCGGTGCTCAACGTCGTGGTGACCCACGAGCGCGTGGACGAGGAGCTGGTGTACGCGCTGGCGTCGACGATGGTGCGCAACGCCGAAAGACTTGCCCGCCTCAATCCCCTCTTCGAAAGCCTTGACGAGTTGTACGAAACGCTTCGGAGCCAGGGTCCGAGCGCGCTGGAGCCGGGCGGGGTGCCGCTGCATCCCGGAGCCCTGAGGGCGTACCGGGATGCGGGCTACCTGTGATCGAAACTTGAATCGAGGCGGACGACGTCCGCGTTACGCGGATGCCCCGGCGGCCGCGTCGTCCTGCTCTCCCCGCCGCTGAAAGTAGTCCTTGGCGACGTCCGGGAACAGCGTGTAGGAAAGCACGTCTTCCTCGCTTGCGGCGAGGTCGCCGATTTCCTCGCGTTTCTTCTCCATGCAGGGTTTCAGGAGGTCGGCGGGGCGGCAGGTGATGGGATCCTTCTTTCCCAGGACCATGGCCTTCATCTCTTCGCTCACCGTGCCCGGTGGTTCGCCGTAATGCCCCATGACGTAGTTGCGCACTTCCATGGTCACCACGCCGTAGCGTTTCCCCATGAGGACGTTCAGGGTGGCCTGTGAACCCACGATCTGGCTGGTGGGGGTCACCAGCGGCGGGTAGCCCAGGTCCTTGCGCACCGCCTGGACCTCGGTGAGCACCTCGTCCAGCCGGTTCTCGGCGTTTTGTTGCCGCAACTGGGAGACCAGGTTCGAGAGCATGCCGCCGGGGATCTGCGACTCGACGATGTCGGCGTTGACGCGGTTGCTGATGGCGCTCTCGAACTCGCCGTACTTGCCGCGCACCTCGTTGAAGTACTCGGCGATGCGGGCGAGCTGCTGGAGGTCGAGTCCGGTGTCGTACGGCGTGCCCTTGAGGGCCACCACCACGGCTTCGGTGGCGGGCTGGGAGGTGCCGTCGGAGAGCGTGGAGATGGCCGTGTCGACGATGTCCACCCCGGCTTCCACGGCCATGATGTAGGCCATCTGCGCCATGCCCGTGGTGCAGTGGGAGTGCAGGTGGACGGGGACGTCGAAGCGATCCTTCAGCGCCGCGATGAGTTCCGATGCCACGTAGGGCGACAGCAGCCCGGCCATGTCCTTCACCGCCAGCACGTCGGTGCCGGCGTCCACGAGCTTATCGGCGAAGTCGACGAAGTACTGCGTCGAGTGCACGGGGCTGATGGTGTAGGAAACCGCGGCCTCCAGGGTCTTGCCGGTGCGCTTCACGGTGTCGATTGAGGTCTTCATGTTGCGGATGTCGTTCATGGCGTCGAACACCCGGAAGACGTCGATGCCGTTCTCCGCGGACTTCTCGACAAACGACTCGACGGCGTCGTCGGGGTAGTTGCGGTATCCCACGATGTTCTGGCCCCGCAGCAGCATCTGCAGGCGGGTGTTGGGCATGGCGGCGCGGATCAGCCGCAGGCGCTCCCAGGGATCCTCGTTCAGGTACCGCAAGCAGGCGTCGAAAGTGGCCCCGCCCCACATCTCCACCGACCAGAAACCGACCTTGTCGATCTCCGCCGCGATGGGCAGCATGTCTTCGGTGCGCATGCGCGTCGCCAGCAGGGACTGGTGAGCGTCCCTGAGCACGGTTTCCATGATGCCGACTTTCTTCCCTTCCATCAGTTGTCTCCTAAGTTCTCAAGGGGTGCGGCGTGTTCGCCGGCGCACCAAAATTTAACTGGATAAACTACGGCATGCGTCACAAATTTGCAAATAAAATCGCGCGTGTGCGTGTCGTGGGACGGCGCGGGCCGAGGTGTTTCACGCAACCACGGGCTTGACCGACGGGGCGCGGACGGGCACCGCCAGGCGACCGTGGGCCGCGAGCAGGTAGACGGAGACCCGGGTGCCCTTACCCAGCCGGCTCTCGATTTGCAGCTCGCCGTCGTGGGCTTGGGCGATGTGCTTCACGATGGCGAGGCCGAGTCCGGTGCCTCCCAATTCCCGTGAACGCGCCTTGTCGACACGGTAGAAGCGTTCCGTGAGTCGTGGGAGGTCCTTGTCCGGGATGCCGCAGCCGGTGTCGGACACGTTCAGCACGACCCTGGGCGGGTGGGCGCCGTCAGCGGCGGGCTGGGCCTGGACCTGTACGCTGCCGTCCGCGGAAGTGTACTTGAGGGCGTTGTCGACGAGGTTGATGAGCAACTGCTGGAGCCGGTCCTCGTCTCCGAGGATGTTCTGCGTGTCCGCGCCGACGTGAGCGTTCAGGCGGATGTGCTTCTTCTGGGCCTGGTCGCGAAACAGCTCCAGGACCCGGTCCAGCAGCGGCTGGACGGCCACCTCCTGCATGCGTACGTTCGCGTTGCCCATTTCCAGATCGGACAGCGCCAAGAGGTCGTCGATCAGACGGCCGAGGCGCTCGGAGTGGCGCGTGACGATGTTGAGGAACTGCAGCGCCATACGGGGGTCGTCGGGAGGGTTGTGCAGCAGCGTCTCTGCATAGCCCTGGATGGCGGTCAGCGGCGTGCGCATCTCGTGGGAGACGTTGGCGACAAAATCGGCGCGGATGCGTTCGAGCCGCTTCAATTCGCTGACTTCATGGAAAACCAGCACGTAGCCCAGGAGTCCCTGTCGGGAATGCTCCAGGCGCACCGCGTTCGCCGCGAACCAGCGGTCGTCCCCGAGCGACAACTCCCGGTGGACGGAGTCGCTGTCGGTGTCGCTGTTGAGCACGTCCTGGATAAGCGATTGCATTTCGGGGTGGCGGGAGACCTCCACCGTGGACATGCCCAATACGCTGTCGTCCGCCGGCAGCTTGAAGATTCCCTGGGCCGTCTGGTTCACCAGGATCACCTTGCCCTTGGTGTCCAGCACGATCACCCCTTCCATCATGCAACTCAGGATGGACTGGAGCCGTTCCCTTTCCGCCTTCATGTCCTCGAGGCGGCCGGTGAATGCCCGAGCCAGCCCGTTGAGGCCTTGTTCAAGCGCTCCGAGGTCGTCTCGCCGACGGACAGCGAGTGCCTTGCCTGTCGGCGTGGCCGCATCGGCCTTCCGGCAGAAGGCCACCATGTCCGCGACCCGGCGGCGCGCACGTTGCAGCCACACGACGCCCCCCACCAGCCCCAGTGCGAACAGCAGCCAGAACAGGATCATGAACCACGAGTGAACGGCGTAGCCGTCCGTCCCGGGCGCCGGGATGATCGGGAAGTGCAGATGGACGAAGGCGGGAAACAGGATGGCAAAGCAGGCGAGAAACGCCGCATAGCAGAGCCACAGTCTGGTTGCCGGGCTATTTTTCCAGAGATCTTTCATCCAGTTTGTAGCCCACGCCGCGTACCGTCACGATCCACTCCGGATTGCGGTCGTCGTGTTCGAGGGCTTCCCGGATGCGCCGGATATGCACATCCACCGTGCGTGGAGTCACGTAAACGTCGGATCGCCATACGCCGTCCAGGATCTGATCCCTGCTCAATACCCGATTCCGATTTTGAATCAGAAACCGGAGAACTTCAAACCCTTTGAGCGTGAGCTTCACGGACCTCCCGGCGACATGCACCTCGTACGTCGTGAAGTTGACCCGCAGGGGTCCCTTCTCGTAAATTTCGGAGACGTCCGGCGGGGGGTGGGGCTCGGTGCGCCGGAGCACGGCCTTGACCCGCGCCACCATTTCCCTGGGGCTGAAGGGTTTGGTGATGTAGTCGTCGGCGCCCAGTTCCAGACCCACGACGCGGTCGGCCTCGCCCGCCTTGGCCGTCAGCATCAGGATCGGCGTCTGGGCGGTCTCCGGGTTCTGCCGGATGATCTTGCAGAGGTCGAGTCCGGAGAGGTTCGGCAACATCAGGTCGAGGACGATCAGCCGCGGGGGGTCCTGCTGGACGAGGTCCAGGGCGTCTTCGCCGTTCTCGGCTTCGACCACGGAAAAGCGCTCCTGACTCAGATGGTAGGTGATCAGCGAGCGAATGTCCGCCTCGTCTTCCACGACGAGGATTTTGTCCGACATGAATCTCCTCGGTGCCTGGTGGCCTGCTGTCTTCAAATGGTCCGGGGCACTTCCTTCACGTGGCGAATGCTCTTCCCCTTGACCAGGAAGATGACCATCTCGGCGATATTGGTGGCGTGGTCCGCGATCCGTTCCAGGTACTTCGAAACGAAGGTGATCTTCATCGCCCGGTTGATGGTCCGGGGCTCGCTGATCATGTAGGAGACCGTCTCGCGGAAGATCTGTTCGTTCAGGTCGTCGATCTCCTGATCGTCCTGACACACCTTCAACGCGAGCATGGTGTCCTCCTGAACGAAGGCGTTGAGACTCTCGGAGATCATCCTCCGGGCGATCTCGGCCATGCGCGGAAGATCGATGTAGGGCTTGAGGGGAGCTTCCCGGATCAGTTCCAGCGAGCGCTCGGAGATGTTGACCGCGATGTCCCCGATCCTTTCGAGGTCGGTGGTGATCTTGAGCGCCGTCGTGACGAAGCGGAGGTCCTTCGCCGCCGGCTGGTGCAGCGCGATCAGGCGGACGCACAGCTCGTCGATCTCGGCGTCCATCTGGTTGACCTCGGTGTCCCTCTGGATGACGCCCTCCGCGAGCGGAGCTTCGCGGTCCACCAAGGCACTGACGGCGCGGGCGATCTGATCCTCGACCAGCCCGCCCATCTTGATGATCCTTTCACGCAGGGACTTGAGCTCTTCTTCGTATTTTCGATCCGTGTGCTCGGGGCGCATGGCCAACCTCGTCTAGCCGACGGCCGCAATGAACGTCGACGCGTTAGTGAATCATTTCATTTCACGTCGGCATCGTGGTTACGGCGAGGTGACGATCACATTAAATCCACGCACTTGCAACAGGTTCCAGTGCCGTCAACGGCGTTCGTCGGACGCGCTGCCGTTGCCGCCGTGTGCCGCGCCGCCGCGGCCGCCCTCGATCCGGTACGCTTCCGGATGCAGCTCGGAGTCGGCCTTGATGATGACCTGCCGATCGATCTCGCGTTCGAGCGCTTCCAGGCCCTCGTTGGCCTGGTCGTAGAGGAAGTTGGCGATGCCCGGGTGCATGTGTACGGTGATGCGCCCGCCGTTGGCGAGCAGGGCGCTCTCGCGCTTGATGTCGCGCAGCAGTTCGTAGGCGATGGTGGGCTGGGACCTGACCCGGCCTCGCCCGCCGCACTGGGGACATGGGACCAACAGCAGATTGCCGAGGTTCTCCCGGGTGCGTTGTCGCGTCATCTCCACGAGGCCGAGCCTGGAGACGGGCAGCACCCGCGTCCGGGCCTTGTCCTGCTTCACCGCCTCCTTCAGAGCTTCGTAGACCTTCTTCCGGTTGGCGGCCTGTGCCATGTCGATGAAGTCGATGATGATGATGCCGCCCACGTTGCGCAGGCGCAGTTGATGCCCGACCTCGCGCGTCGCTTCCAGGTTGATCTTGAGCACCGTGGCTTCGAGATCCTTCTTGCCCACGTAACGGCCGGTGTTCACGTCCACCGCGGTCAGCGCCTCGGTTTGCTCGATGTTGATGTGTCCTCCCGAATTCAGCCAGATCTTGGGTTCGAGGGCCTTGCGGATCTTGCGCTCGATCTCGTAGCGGTCGAGCAGCGGCTCGGGTTCCTCGTACAGCGCTATGCGGCTCTTCAGGCGCGGCATGAACTGTTGCACGAACTCGACCACGCGCCGGTACTCCTTCGGTTGGTCCACCACCACCTCCTCGGTGTTGGCGTTGAAGAAGTCGCGGATGGTACGCGGGACGAGGTCGAGGTCCTGATGGATCAGTTCCGGCGTCCCGGCGGAGTCCAGTTGCTTGCGGATCCGGTCCCAGAGCTTCGTGAGGAAACGGACGTCGCTCTGGATGTCTTTCTTGTTGCGCCCCTCGCAGGCTGTGCGGACGATGAACCCTTCGTCCTCCTGCGCCAGTTCCTGGACGATCTCTTTCAGCCGTTGCCGTTCCTTGTCGTCCGCGATCTTCCGTGACACCGCCACGTGGCGGGTGCCGGGCATGAAGACCAGGAACCGGCCGGGCAGGGAGATGTGAGTGGTGACGCGGGCCCCTTTCATTCCCAGGGGGTCCTTGGCCACCTGCACCAGGATTTCCTGGTCCGGGCTCAGTTGCTCCTCGATCCGTTGCGGGCTCGGGTCGGGCTGGGTCTCGAGCAGCTCCTCGTCACCGTTCTCGGACACCGTCGCGGGGAAGCCGCCCGACGGGGAGCCGACGTCGGACGCGTGGAGAAACGCCGCCTTCTCGAGACCGATGTCGACGAACGCGGCCTGCATGCCGGGCAGCACGCGCCCGACGCGGCCCTTGTAGAGGTTGCCGACACAACCTCTTTCCTGGTTGCGCTCGATGAGGAACTCCGCCAGGGCGTTGTCCTCCATCACGGCGATGCGGGTTTCCTCGGGGGTGGTGTTGATGAGAATGCGTCTCATGTGCCACGCGAATCCGTGGGTAGGGCGGCTTTCGGGTGCCAGTGTGCTGGGCTGCAAACAGGCTTATGAATCTGCGAGGGCATTCTGGGTTCAGGATAGGCGAGTCGCCAGGGAATGGCAAACCGCCACGGTGCGCGGCGCAGGCGCGCGTGTTTGACAAGGCAGGCCCCGGACGCTAGATTCCGGTAGATTCAACACGGGAACTTTGTGGACACGGTGACAGGAAAGGAAACGAACACGGGGGTCGTCGCCTCGGGCCGTTCCGTGATGCGCACAAGGGTGCTGATGTTGAATCGTTCGTACCTGCCGATACACGTCACTTCCGTACGCCGGGCCTTTTCACTCCTGTATTGCGGCATCGCCAAGGTCGTCAACGAGCAGTACCAGACCATCGACTTCGAACGCTGGAGCGCGCTGAGGGTTCCCTTGGACGAGAATTCCGTGGGCTTGGTGGGCCGCGCCATCCGCATCCCCCGGGTCATCCTGCTGGTGCGCTACGACCGCGTGCCCAGGCGGCAGGTGCGCTTCAGCCGCGTCAACATCTACGCGCGCGACAAGTCCACTTGCCAGTATTGCGGCAAACGGCTTCCGCGCCACCAACTCAATCTGGATCACGTGATTCCCCGTTCCCGCGGCGGCACCTCCAGGTGGGACAACGTGGTTTGCTCCTGCGTCCCGTGCAATCGGAGGAAGGGAGGACGGACGCCCCAGGAAGCGCGGATGCAACTGCTGCAAAAGCCCTACAAGCCCACGTGGACCCCGTTCATTCAGGAAGACGGCGGCGGGGTGCGCCATCGCGAGTGGCTGCCCTTCCTGCCCGCGGTGGAGGCCTCCGGCCGGGGTGCCGTGGCGCCGGAGGATGGCGCACCGTGAGCCCACATGTTGTGGTCACCCGCCACAAGCATCACTTCATATTGTGAACTTTCTTGACACCCGCCCCCGGCGTGTGGAATAAAGCATGATGGAGGCACCGTGCGTGCGGGCTTGCCGGCCGCGCGGGATTCATCACATGCGTCTGAAGGCTCTGGAAATTTCGGGTTTCAAGTCTTTCTCCGAGAAGACCGTCCTTAACTTCACCTCCGACGTCACCGCCATCGTCGGGCCGAACGGGTGTGGCAAGTCCAACATCGTCGACGCGCTGCGGTGGGCCATGGGCGAGCAGAGCGCACGGCATCTTCGCGGGCAGTCCATGGAGGACGTCATCTTCGGCGGCAGCGAGCGGCTGGCGGCCATCGGCATGGCGGAGGTCACCGTGCTGCTGGACAACGCGGATCACAGCGCACCCACCGACTACGCCGCCTTCGCCGAGATCGCCGTCACGCGGCGCCTGTTCCGCTCCGGTGAGTCGGAATACTTCATCAACCGGGTGCCCTGCCGTCTGCGCGACATCGTGGACCTGTTCCTGGGGAGCGGTATCGGCAACAAGTCCTATTCGATTATCGGACAGGGACGGGTCGAGGAACTGGTCAACGCCAAGCCCGAGGACCGGCGCCGCGTCATCGAGGAGGCGGCCGGTACGAGTCGCTTCAAGAGCCGCAAGCAGGCGGCCGAACGGAGGATGGAGCGCACGCGCCAGAACCTGCTGCGCGTCAACGACATCGTGCGCGAGGTGGAGGGCCAGCTCCGGAAGATCGAGTTGCAGGCGAAGAAGGCCGAACGGTACCGGACTCTCAAGGAGCAGTTGAAGGAACAGGAGTTGCGTTGGGCGGGCGTACGCACGCGGCATCTGGAACGGGAGCTTGGCGAGCGCGGCGCCGCGATCCGCGCCGTCGAGGAGCGCATCGCGTCGCTGGTGGCGGCGATGCAGGCCCAGGAGGCCGAAGGCGAGCGTTTGCGCGCGGCGTTGCAGGAAGTGGAGGAGGCTGCCGGTTCGCTGCAGGAGCGGCTCTACCAGGCCAGATCCGGCCTCCAGGCGGAGGAGCAGCGGATCGGGTTCTTCGAGCGCGCCGAAGAGGAGTCGCGCGGGTTCGCCGAAAGCGCGCGGGAGGAGGCCGTCCGGACGAGCACGCGCCTTGAGGCGGTTGCGAGCGAGATCGACGACCTGAGCAAGGCCGTCGAGGAGTTCTCACGGGTTTGGCGGCGGGAAGCGGACCTCGTGGAGCGCACGGAGTCGGAGACGGTGGACCTGCGTGCGCGCATCGGCGAGCTCCAGGCCGCGGTCGAGCGGGAACGGGAGGGGCGGTCGGATCGGGTATTCGAGCACTCGCGCCTGGTCAACTCGCGCCAGAGCCATCAGGAGCGGCTGGAACGGCTGGGAACGGAGTCGGCGGAAAAGGAGAGCGAGCGGCTGTCCATGGAGCAGGCGCTGGAAGCGTTGCGCCGGCAGCGTGCCTGTGAGGCCCAGGAGCTCAACGGTTGCCTGGCCCGCGCCGCCGCCACGGAGGAGGCCTTGCGGCGCGCGGACGCGGAGATGGAGCGAAACCGGTGCGAATTGATCGAGGATGAGGCCGTCCTCGGCCGGTTGAAGGAGGAGTTGCAGGAGGCGCGCTCCGCGCTGACCTCCCTGGAGACCCTGCAGAAGAACTTCGAGGGCTATCAGGAAGGCGTGCGCGCCGTGATGGTCAAACATGAGAGCAACGGCGGCTCCGATGGCGTGTGCGGCGTGGTGGCGGACTTCATCGAAGCGCCGGAAGAGGTGGAGAAGGCCTTGACGGCGGTGCTGGGAGAGCGGCTCCAGTACGTGGTCGTGCAGGGCCACCGGGAGGGGGTGGAGGCCATCGAGTACCTGAAGCGCGAATCGGCGGGGCGGGGCGCCTTCATCCCGCGCCGGTTCGAGCGCCCCAACTGCGCAGCGGCTCCGGCCCCGGCGGGTCCCGACGTCATTGCGCCGTTGCTGGGCCTCGTCCGGGTCAAGGACGGCTACCGGGACGTGGCCGACTACCTGCTGGGCGACGTGTCCGTCGTCAGGGACCTGGAATCGGGACTGGGGCTGTGGCACGCCAACGGCTTCAGCCACTCGTTGGTGACCCTGGACGGCGAGGTCATCGATCCCATGGGGGTGGTCACCGGCGGCAGTGTCGAGAGTCTGCAAGGGGGACCGCTCTCCCGTCGCCGCAGGATCAAGGAGTTGCACGAAGAGGTCCTTTCCGGAGAGGACGAGGTGCGGCGGCAGTGCGAGGGTGTGGCCGAGAAGCGCACGGCCCTCGAGGCCATGGACGCGGAACGCCTGCGGCTCGGGCAGGAACTCCAGGGACTGGCGGTCAAGAAGGTGCAGCGGGAGCAGGAATTGCTGCGTACGGACCAGGCGGTGGCCCGGTCCGAGCGGGACCTGACGACCGTCGTCCAGGAACTGCGCAACGTCGCCGGCGAAGTGCATGGCCTGAACGAGGCCATCTCCGCATGCGAAACGGCCCTTGCCGAGAGCGCCCGCGAAGACGAGGCGTCGCAGTCGCGGTTGCGGGAGGTCCAGGAGGCCGTGCAGGAGTCGGTTGAGGAACTGCGCGCGGCTGATGCCCGTTTGACAGGGTGCCGGGTGAGCGCGGCCGAGGCGAGGGAGAGGGCGGAAAACGCCAAGTCCAACCTCGCCAACCGGGTCAGCCTGCGTGACGAGCTCGCCGTGCAACTCCGGGAGCGTGAAGCGCGTATCGCCGAAATGAACCGGAAGGCCGGGGAGATGAGGGAGGCGCGTGAGCGGGCGGCATCGCGGGTGGATGTGTTGCGGGTGGAGGTGGATGGCCTTGAGGTCGAGGTGGCCGCGAAACAGCAGGATCAACGGGAACTCGCCGGCCGCGCGCGCGAGGCCCAGGAGGCGGCTCATCGGATTCGTCCGGACGTGGATGCGTCGCAGCAGGAAGGGAACCGACTGCAACTGTGCGAGCGCGAGACATCCATGGAGTTGCGTCATCTGCGTGACGACATCCGGGAGAAGTACGGCGTGGAACCCCAGGACTCTTCGGTGGAGCCGGACGATGCGCTCCCGAGCGCCGGGGACCTGTCCGAAGAGGTGTCGGAGTTGCGCGCGCGGCTTCAGCGCATGGGCGAGGTCAACCTCGCGGCCATCGGTGAGTTCGAGGAGCTCACGGAACGAAGCCAGTTCCTGACCGCGCAACGGGAGGATCTCGAACGCTCCATGGCCGATCTGCAGCAGACCATCACGAAGCTCAACCGCATTTGCCGGCTGCGGTTCAAGGAGAGCTTCGAGGAGATCAACCGGGAGTTCCAGGCGATCTTTCCGAGGCTGTTCCAGGGCGGCAAGGCGTCGCTGATGCTGACCGACGAGAACGACTACCTGGAAACCGGGGTCGACATCGTGGCGCAGCCTCCCGGCAAGAAGCTCCAGTCGGTGGGCCTGCTCTCGGGCGGTGAAAAGGCCTTGACCGCGGTCAGTCTGCTCTTCGCCATCTTTCTGACCAAGCCCAGCCCCTTCTGCTTCCTCGACGAGGTCGACGCCCCGCTCGACGACGTGAACCTCGAGCGCTTCATCGACATCGTGAAGGAGATGACGCGCCTGTCGCAGTTCATGATCATCACCCACAACAAGCAGACCATGCAGGCCGCGGACGTCCTCTACGGCGTCACCATGGAAGATCCTGGGGTGTCCAAGATCGTTTCCGTGGAAATGGTCTAGTCTTCCGGGCACATCGGGTCTCTCCGAGGTTCGCGCTCAATGGCTTGGAACGAGGGATTGTTTTCGCGTCTCAGGCAGGGTCTGTCGCGGACGCGGGAGGTGCTGGCCGAGCGTCTGGAAACGGTCCTCACGCGGACAAGCCCGTCCGAAGACGATTGGGACGCGCTGGAGGAGGTGCTGCTCGGCGCCGACTTCGGCGTGCAGGCGACCCAGAGGCTGCTCGACTCGGTGCGAGGGTCGCCGCGCGCGCGCGATGGAGGCGGCGCCGAGCTCCTGCAACAGGAAATCACGACTCTGTTGAAGGAACGCCCGGGGATCGGCTCCGGGCGTTGCGCGGTCAAGCCGTGGGTGGTCATGGTGGTGGGCGTGAACGGTGTGGGCAAGACGACCACCATCGGCAAGCTCGCCCACCAGCTCCATCGCGGCGGCAAGAAGGTGCTGCTGGCCGCCGCCGATACGTTCCGCGCCGGAGCCATCGAGCAGCTCGAGATCTGGGGAGAGCGGGTCGGGGCGGAGGTCATCAAGCATGGCCCGGGACAGGACCCCTCCGGGGTGGTGTTCGACGCCGCGCAGGCCGCACAGAAGCGCGCCGCGGACGTCCTCCTCATCGACACCGCGGGCCGGCTGCACAACAAGGTGAACCTCGTGGAGGAGTTGAAGAAGATGCGCCGCGTGCTCGGCCGGGTACAGGAGGGGGCGCCGCACGAGACGCTGCTGGTGGTGGACGCGAGCACGGGGCAGAACGCGGTCGTGCAGGCGAGGATTTTTCAGGATGCGGTGGCCGTCAGCGGCATCGTGCTCACCAAGCTCGACGGCACGGCCAAGGGCGGCGTGGTGCTGAGCATCCAGCAGGAGCTGGCCATTCCGATGGAATACGTCGGCGTGGGCGAAGGAGTCGACGATCTGCAGGAGTTCGACCCCGATGCGTTTGCGCGGGCGTTCTTCACGTCGTGAGGCAGCCGACGCGCAAGAAGGTCCATGACACCAACCGGAAAAGGTTGGCCCGTTGCTTGACATTGGCTTCCGGCAAATCTTAATCTGTTAATTGAAGATTTGTTCGGTAGCTGTTCCATGGACCTCGATAAACTTGAACAATTGGAACGGTGGGTGGATCGCTTGGTCGAGCAGCATCGGCGGATGAAGCAGGCCAAGGCACAGGCGGAGGTGTGCCTCCAGGAGCGCGACACGGAGTTCAAGGGGCTGAACGATCAGGTCCGACGGTACGAGCGTGAACGCGCCGCGCTGAAGGATCGCCTGACGAAGATCATCGGCCGGTTCGAGCACCTCGATCTCCCCTGAAGATGCGGGGCCTTCATGCCAAGGGCAGTCGACGTACAAATCATGGGGCAGAAGGTCACTCTCCGGAGTGACGATGAGGAAGAGTACGTACGCAGAGTGGCGGAGTACGTCGATGGCAAGATGCGCGAGGTGAGCGGGTCGATGGCGTCAAAGAACAAATACAGCGTCGCCATGCTCGTGGCGCTCAACATCGCTGACGAATACCACCGGCTCAAGGAGGATTGCGACGCGGCTTCGACACGGATGGATCGGTTGCTGGAGAGGTTGACGACGGCGTTGTCCGAAGATGGCTGAAAGACCCTCCTTCCGTTGACGCCCGCGCGGAGCGTCGAGCGAAGCAGGCGCGACGGCGCCTTGCCTCGGCCTCGGCTTGGGATTTTGAGGTGAGTTCCCTGGAAAGGAACATGAAGCGGGCGCTCAGGGGCGCGGTGCTGGCGAAAAGAGCGGCGTTGTCGCCCGTGTCGGCCCGCGCTTGGGGACAAGCGATCCAGCGGCGCGCGCTGGCGCTGCCCGCTTACATGGCCGCTCGGGCCGTCGCCCTGTACAGCCCGCTGGGCAACGAAGTCGAGACCTCGGAGATCTTTCAAGACGCGCTGGAAGCCCGCAAGCGGTTGTACTACCCTAGGGCAACCGCCGGCGTTCCCGGCGCGTACCGGGTCCGGGCCAGGAGGGATCTCGTTCCGGGTAGGTACGGGATACTTGAGCCGGAGGGAGATGAACGGTTGCCTCGATCCGGCGAAGACGCGCTCGCGGTGTTCGTCCCGGGAGTCGCTTTCGATGTATGCGGAAACCGCATCGGTCGCGGCGGCGGTTGGTACGACCGCTGGATGCAGGGGCTGGATGTGCGCGTGCCAAGGATCGCCTTGGCCTACGAATTTCAACTGCTTGAGGAAGTGCCTGTGGAGCGGGGAGATCTGCCGGTCCACACCATCGTGACGGAAAACAGAGTCATTGCCTGTGATGGGTCGGAGCATCGCCAAGCGCAGTCCGACGTATAGATCTTCCCGACGTTCCCGGGTTTCCGGGAGGTAGCTTGTCTTGGTTACTTGGTTTTCCCTGATACTGGGCGTTGCCATAGGGTGCGTCGCCGTTGCGGCTGCTTGGTGGATTCGCTGGAAACTGCACGAACGCCAGGAGTCGCACGACCGTAACACCGCCGCGCGAGTTCTGGAGGAGGCGCGCCGGGAGGCCGGTGCGATCCTCAAGGATGCAAACATCGAGGCCAAGGACAAGGCCCTCAAGGCGCGTTCCGAGTTCGAGAACGAGATTCGGGAGGCGCGCAAGGATTTGCAACTCGGGGAGCGTCGGTTGCAGTCCAGAGAGGAGGTCCTGGACAAACGCCTCGAGAGCCTGGAGAAACGTGAGACCGGTTTGACGAACCGGGAGGGCCTGATCGATAGACGGGAGCAGGGGCTGGAGGAGAAAGAGACGGAAACCCAGCGACTGCTGGACGAGGCCAGCCGGCAGCTCGAGATCGTCGCGGGCATCAGCCGCGAGGAGGCGAAGAAGGTCCTGATGGAGGAGATGGTGGAGGAGGCGAGGCACGATTCCGCCAGGCGTATCCGGCTCATGGAGGACCAGGCCAGGACGGAGGCGGACCGCGAGGCCAAGAAGATGATCGCGCTGGCCATCGCGCGTCTGGCCGGGGACTTCGTGGCGGAACGCACGGTGTCCGTGGTTTCCCTGCCCAATGACGAGATGAAGGGCCGCATCATCGGTCGCGAGGGGCGCAACATCCGGGCGCTGGAGGCGGCCACGGGTATCGACCTCATCGTGGACGACACGCCGGAGTCCGTGATCGTCTCGGGCCATAATCCGATCCGCAGGGAAATCGCCCGCCTCTCATTGGAAACGCTTATCTCGGACGGGCGCATTCATCCCGGGCGAATCGAGGAAGTGGTGCGCCGCTCCGAAAGAGAGATCGACGAGGTCATCAAGGAAGCCGGGCAGAAGGCGGTGTTCGACGTCGGCGTCCACGGCATTCACCCCGAGCTGGTCAAGCTGTTGGGACGCCTCAAGTTCCGCTACAGCTACGCCCAGAACGTCTTGTTGCACTCCATCGAAATGGCCTTCATCTGCGGTGCCATGGCCGCCGAACTCGGCCTCAACGAGAAACAGGCCCGGCGCGCGGCGCTGCTGCACGATATCGGCAAGGCCGTCGATCACGAGGTGGAGGGCTCCCACGCCATCATCGGCGGCGAGTTGGCGCGCAAGTACGGCGAGTCGCCCAAGATCGTCAACGCCATAGCCGCGCATCACGAGGAAGTCCGGGCCGAGACCATACTGGCTCCGCTGGTGGATGCCGCGGACGCCCTTTCCGGTGCGCGTCCCGGCGCGCGCCGCGAGATGCTGGAGACCTATATCAGACGGCTGGAGGAGCTGGAACGGATCAGCAACTCGTTCAAGGGGGTGGAAAAGTCCTACGCCGTCCAGGCGGGACGGGAGCTCAGGATCATCGTCCAGGCGGCCCAGGTGTCGGATGACGAGGCCGCGTCCATGGCCCGGGCCGTAGCCAAGAAGGTGGAGAAAGAAATGGCCTACCCGGGCCAGATCAAGGTGACGGTGATCCGAGAGACGCGGTCCGTCGAGTACGCGCGCTGATGGGAGGGTTTTCCGCCGAGATGAACATGAGCCCTGAAGAGCAACTGGAGCACCTGAAGCGCGGCGCGGTGGAGATCATTTCGGAGGAAGAGCTTCTCCGAAAACTCAGGAAAGGGACGCCTCTACGGGTCAAGGCGGGTTTCGACCCCACGGCGCCGGATCTGCACCTCGGCCACACCGTGCTCATCCAGAAGATGAAGCAGTTCCAGGAACTCGGCCACCAGGTAGTCTTTCTCATCGGTGATTTCACGGGGATGATCGGCGACCCGTCGGGCAAGTCCGAGATGCGCAAGCAACTCAGTCGAGAGGAGGTCCTGGAGAACGCGACCACGTACAAGGAGCAGATCTTCAAGATCCTGGATCCCGAGACCACGCTGGTGGACTTCAACAGCCGCTGGATGGAGCGGCTCGGGGCGGCCGGCCTGCTGGATCTGAGTGGCAAATACACCGTGGCCCGGATGCTGGAGCGGGACGACTTCAAGAAGCGGTACCACGCACGGGAACCCATCGGCATCCACGAGTTCATGTATCCCCTGATCCAGGGATACGACTCCGTGATGCTCGAAGCGGACGTCGAGTTGGGCGGGACCGATCAGAAATTCAACCTGCTGGTGGGGCGTGAGCTTCAGCGGGAGGCAGACATGGAACCTCAGGTAGTCTGCATGATG